>NPIE01004514.1_pt1 | contig 16256 bp, 13 predicted proteins | sample 8637661 | NCBI WGS metagenome assembly NPIE01 (sample SAMN07420842, study PRJNA396082) | bioreactor metagenome | isolation source: sample BA12 brine-fed electro-methanogenic bioreactor BA | place: Japan: Kochi | collected 2016-12-09 | reverse complement strand
AGCCAGTCCCTTCACATCTTCCTTTTCCATCACTGCCCCGGTGGGGTTGCCGGGAGAATTTATTATAATGGCCTTTGTGTGGGGGGTTACCAGTTCCAGCACATCTTCTGCCTTTATCTGGAACTCATTTTCATCCTTGAGGGGTGCCGGTATGGATCGGCCTCCACTGAGTTTCACACAGGCATCGTAGGCCACAAAACCCGGATCCGGGATTATGACTTCATCCTTCTCTTCCACCAGAGCGTTGATACTGGAGTAAAGTGCCCCGCTGGCCCCCACCGTTACTATGACCTGTTCCGGGGAGGTTTCAATGTGGTTTTCCCTTTGTAACTTATGAGTGATGGCTTCCCGGAGTTCCGGTATTCCGGTGTTACCCGTGTAGTGGGTGAAACCCTCATCCAGGGCATCTTTTACTGCGTCACGGATGTACTGGGGAGTGTCAAAGTCTGGCTCACCCAGTGCCAGGTTGATGGAATTTTCCCCCACCATATCGAACATTTTACGGATTCCAGATAGATCAATGGATTGAACTCTTTTTGCCGGCTTCATGACTATCACATTCTCTTTCTAAGGATAGGTTACTTTTTTTGGTTAAGAATAGGTTTCGAGTCAAATATTAATGTTTTTTAATTACATGCTCCACAGTGGTAACAGCCAAAAGTCTCACACCAAGGTGTTAAATCACCTTTCAGGGCTTTATTATATTCTTTTTCCAGGAATTCATCACTGACCCCCACATCTATGTCTTTCCAGGGGAGTTCGGTATGAGTGATGTGGGGTGTTAGTTGTTTCCATTTTGAGAGGGAAACCCTTCCATGGGAAGATTCTTCAATTATATCCGCCAGTTCCGTACCCCCCAGGGATAGTATGTACTGTACCAGGGATTTGTTAGGGCTTTCCACCTTAAAGTGTTTGTTTTTCAGGTGTTTTTTAAGGAATTTCACCTTGCCTTTGGTTTCCTTAAGATTGAACTCTGCCCACTGGAAGGGTGTGTGGGGCTTTGGTATGAATGGGTTGACACTTATGCGGAGAGAATCAGGGTGTGGTGCCATAGCTTTCAGATCCCCTACTAGATTCACCAGGTCTTCCAGATCCTCATGTGTTTCCGTGGGGAGTCCTACCAGGAAATAGAGCTTAACATTCAACTTCATTTGGAAGGCAGTTTCCATGGTCCTCTGGATATCCTCATCGGTGATGGGTTTGTTCACCAGTTTACGGAGTCTCCAGGCGGATTCCGGTGCAATGGTAATGGTCCTGAGTCCACTTTCCTTTAAACTCTCTAGAAGTTCTGTGGAGATGGATTCAATACGCAGGGAGGGGGTGGTTACCTGGAATTCTCTCTGGAGGAGTTCACGGCACAGTTCCTCGATCCGGGAGTAATCAGAAACAGCACCACCAATGAGGGCAATCTTATTCAGGCCAGTGGATTTTCTCCCTTCTTCAGCTGTCTTTAAAAGAGTTTTAAGATCCACTTCCCTGCGGGGCCGGTACATGCAACCCGCCATGCAGAAACGACAACCCCGGGCACAGCCCCGGGAAACCTCCAGGAGGAATGACCTTCCAAAGGCCGGGATCAGGTCCGGATTATCTGTTTCCGGGTAAACCTGTTTCACCGGGCGCCAGGCATCACGCATATCCTCCACCTGAACCAGTTTCACCTTATTACCCGGGATATAAACCCCCTCCACATCCAGTAAAGCATCTATATCCTGGCGGGGGTTGTCCAACTGGGCTATTTTCTCCAGAAGTTGTGGTAGAATTACTTCACCATCACCCACCAGGAACAGGTCCACGAACTGGGACATGGGCAGGGGATTGGAACTGGCACAGGGACCACCGGCAATGACCAGGGGGTCCTGGGGTGATCGATCTTCCTTTCGGACCTTCAAACCACCTTTACGTAGCATTTCCAGTACATGAGGATAATCCTGTTCGTACTGGAGGGAGAAGCCCACTACATCAAAATCCTTCAGGGGGGAACCAGTCTCCAGACTCTTACCATAGGGGTAGACCACTCTCTCACAGTAAACATCCTCCTGGTGGTTCAGGAAGTCGTAGATAATATGGAAACCCAGTGAGGACATGGCACTACGGTAAAGGTTGGGATAGCACGAAGCGAAGCGAAGCCCTATTCGGAGGGGATCCTTCACCACCACGTTGTGTTCCAAGAGCATAGTTTATTATCATGTTTACCATATAATCAAGATATCTACATTTTGAGTCCCTGAACTGATGGGGAGTCATTTACATCTTTTAAAAAATTTCCTGTTCATAGTAATTTCACCATAATAATTAAGGATAAGAAGCATGACCTCAACCCAATATAACCGGGTGGCAGTGGGAGGAACCTTTGATAAATTCCACCAGGGCCACCGCTTACTCATAAACAAGGCATTCCAGGTGGGAAAAGAAGTCCTGATAGGAGTGACCTCCGATAAGTTCGGGGGAATGAAGGGGGAAATAGAACCCTGCAACGTGCGCATGTCCAACCTCAACTCCCTGCTCAAAGGACGTTCCGGTTACACTATATCCCGACTGGACGACCCCTACGGAGTAACGGTACATGATGAAACTGTTGAAGCCATAGTGGTAAGTCCGGAAACCGAACCCACCGCCTTCCAGATCAATGAAATACGCCGGGAGAAAGGTATGAAACCCCTGGACATAATCACCATAAGCATGGTACTGGCTGAGGATGGTAAACCCATATCTTCCACCCGCATACGCCGGGGAGAAATAGATCCCCGGGGAACAGTGATTAAAAAGGGTGAATAAATGAAGATTGTGGTTGCTTCTAAAAATCCAGTGAAGTTAAAGGCCACCCAGAATATCCTGGAGAAGATCTACCCTGCAGTGGAAGTAGAGGACCGGGACGTGGATTCTGGTGTGCCAGACCAGCCCATAGGACTGGAGGTCACAGTTCAGGGTGCCATCAACCGGGCAAAAAATGCGTTTTCTCCAGATTTCGACCTTTCCGTGGGCATAGAATCAGGTCTACTGGAAGTACCCAACAGTATAACCGGTTACCTGGACCTGCAGTGGTGTGCCATCTACGATGGAGAAAAAATCACCCTGGGAGTGAGTGCTGGTTTTGAATATCCGCCCATGGTCATAGAACAGGTTTTGGGTGGTAAGGAAGTGGGGGATGTAATGGACCAAGTTACGGGTGTGGATAAGTTAGGACAGAAAACAGGTGCAGTGAGCCACCTCACCCAGGGAATGCTGGACCGCACGGGAAACACGGAACAGTGTGTGTTGATGGCCATGGTGCCCCGGATGAATGATAATTTGTATTTTGAATGAACTATTTTTTTAGAAACCGTTTTTTTTGGGATATATTTAAAGAAATATATTTAATGTCAGGCTGCACTGATTTTACTGGTAAATATAGAAAGGACTCAAAGTTATATAAAGGGAATATTAAACATGATATGATGACTGGAATTTCTGATAATTTCTTTGATAAGATAAAAGGCCATTCCTCAACTGTTATCTTTTTACTGGCTTTAAACTTAATTATAAGCTTCATAACCTACAACTGTTTCCAGATACAACTATCCATCGGTCCAGTGTGGGATACCTATGATTTCATGGCCAACGCCGCCCTAATGGCCGGTAAGGGAGTTGGTTACTTTGACCTGTTACGCCCCCCTTTCCTGTCCTTCCTGACTGCAATTTACTACAGTGTTGATGGTCTGACCCTGTGGCCCATTGCCGCCATTGACTGTGTGATATTCGTTCTGGGAGTTATAGGATTATACTTATTGTTGAAACTCCGTTTTGATGATTTGACCAGTTTTCTAGGTTCTTTAATCTTTGCCACGTTACCCATAATCCTAACCTACGTGGGAGCGGGATTCACAGACAATCCCAGTGTGTGTATAGCGATCTGGGCCATGCTATTCACAGTACTGGCAGTTAAGAAAGACTCAAGATTATTCTATTTATCATTCCCCCTGGCAATGATATCATTTTTAACCCGCTTTTCAATGGCATTATTAATCTTCCCGATTTTCTTGTATCTAGTTATTAATTGGGAAAAGATCAAGGGCCTAAAATACGTAAGGGATATTCTAATTGGAATAATAATCTCCTTTGCACTATTAATTCCAGTTTTCATGTTCTATGCCAACTTTGGAAGTCCTATTTATCCATTTCTGGACTTTTTCGGGTCCAGCTCCGGAGCATCAGCAGCCGGTGGAATGCACTTTGCCTATAACACTGATTTCTTCTACTTTGTCAAGTTATTACCCTATTTAATAGGTCCAGAGTCAATAGGAGTCCTTTTTATCTTTTTGTTGGGAATGATCCTGTATATTTTTAACAGATTCCGAAATAAAACCAATTCAAATGGGGTTAATAATGATAAAATTCACAAATTAATGGAGAATAAAGGAAAAATCATAGCTCTCATGGTAGTTTTGGTTATATTTGTTTTAACCATCCAAAAAATCCATTACCTCATATCAGAGACATTATTTTTCATATTGTGTTATTTATTCTATGACTGGATAAAGGTTTTAGGATCTAAAGACTTAGATCTTGATTTCCTATTCTTATCCTGGGGAATGACATTCTTCCTATTCCACAGTATCTATATAATTAAAGATTACCGATATTTTGTGGGTATGGCCCCTTCCACCATCTATTTCTTAATGAGGGGATTCTGTTGGGCAGTTTCCCAGTTTGGGTTTAAGTTTAAAGGTCATAATATCACTCAGCTGGCCATGGCATCATTCTTAATAATCCTGGTTTTATTTTCAACTTTGTCTTCGTTTTCAGGGATACACGAAGCCAACATCGAGTTGCAAACCCTGAATGGAGATATTATTACTGCCAGTGATTGGTTTGTTCAATATGATCCGGAATATAAAAACAAGGTGATCTACTCTGATTTCTGGCCCTATTCTGGATGGTATCTGCACATGAATATTAGTAAAATGCCCATATTCAGGGATGGTGAAGTGCTCTACTGTGGGGCCAAGGACTATAACTTCACACAACAGGATATACTTGGTTACAACAATGAATTGGAATCTCATAATGCAGAATATTACTTTTCAATGAGAAAAGGACTGAATTTCACCAATTACAAACCTATTAAACAGTTTGGCTCAGTAACGCTCTACAAAAGAGAGTAGTTATTGACGATTTCTATTTTGCTTCTTTTCTTACATCTTAGTTTTTGTATTTACTCGAGTAATAGCAAAAAATATTTATAAGTATTTTTGCACCCTCATATTAAATTGCATCTTGATTGTATGAACCTGGCCCCTCATATTATTCAGTTCAATCCCTATAATCTAACCATTACTTCTGCCCTGGCCTATATGTCAGTTATATCTGCAACCAATGTCCATTTAAAGGAAATGAATGAGCATTTAGCAGTAATATGTTTCTGGCTGGAACAGCATGACCCTGATTATAAACAAGGTGATCTGCTCTGATTACTGACCCTACACTGCCTGGCACCTCCGGATGGACGTGGGTAAAATGCCCGTATTCCGGTCAATCAAACCATCTACACTGGTGCCAAGGATTATAATTTCACAGAACAGGATATGCAAGATTATAATCAGGTGTTGGATAATAATCATGCGGATTACTACTTTTCCAGGGCGGGGGCCTTGAATTTAACCAACTATAGGTTGGTAAAGAAGGTTGGCGACTTTATATTATATGAGGAGTTAAATAAGTATTGATGAAAATTGGAATTATCAGCTCTGCCTACCCTGATTTTGAAGACGACCCCCATGGAATATTTGTCCATAGATTAATGAGAGAGATAGTGAAGAAGGGACACGAGGTCCATGTTCTTGCTCCTTACACTGGTGGTGAAACAGAATACACCTTGCAGGGGGTGCTGGTGCAAAGATTTCACTACTTCTACCCCCGGAGGTTTGAAAAACTTTCCGGAAGAGCGGGGATGATCGACAATGTTAAAGAGGGCTTTTTAGTCAAAATTCAGGTTTTAACTTTCCTTTTCTTCAACGTTGTTCATTCATTACTAAAGCTAAGGAAAATGGATGTTATCCATGTACAATGGCCCATTCCTAATGGTTTAGGCGGGATTTTTTTGAAAAAGATTTACGGGATCCCTTACATTAACACCATTCATGGTGAAGAAGTTCACCTTTCCAAACGGTACCATTTGCTCTTTGCCCTCCGTTGGCTGGTGAATAACTCCTCAAAGACTATAACCAACAGCACTGCCACCAGGAAATTCTGCCTGGAAGCAGGTCTGGATGGGGATAAAATTGAGGTGATACCCTTTGGAGTGGACACTGACTTTTTCCGGCCCCTGGAAGTATACAAGGATGAGAATATCTTTCAAATTCTTTCAGTGGGTTATTTGATTGAAAGAAAGGGATTCGAGTATCTTATAAGGGCAATGCCTCAGGTTTTAGAGGAACATGCAAATGCTAGGTTGAAGATAGTTGGATCCGGACCACTAGAATCTGAATTAAAGGAACTCATCTATGAACTGGAACTGGGGGATGAAGTGGAAATTGTGAAGAATATATCTGATGATGAACTTTTGATGGTATACAATTCTGCTGATCTCTTTGTGCTCCCCTCCATTGTGGACTCCCAGGGGAACACTGAAGGATTGGGTGTTGTTTTACTGGAAGCTATGGCTTGTGGGCTTCCAGTTATGGGATCCAATGTGGGCGGTATTCCGGATATAATTCGTGATGGAGAGACCGGTATATTATTCATTGAGAAAGATAGTTCCATGATTGCAGAAAAAATTAATTTGGCCCTGGAAAATAAACCTCAAATGGAAAAAATAGCCACAAATGGAATTAATGAGGTAAAAATGAAGTTTAGCTGGGATACAATTGCTAAAGAATATTTAGACTTTTATAAAGGAGTACTCCTATGAATAAATTGCAGAGTTTCATGACTCTATCGAAATAGCAAAATTATAAGAAACTGGCTATTTTATACTATTTTATGAAAGTTTTAGTTATTTATTATAAACAGGATGCTGTTGTAAGCACTCTTAGATTGGGGGGATTAATTAAATATTTGCCTGAGTTTGGATGGGAACCAATTATATTAACAAATAAACCTTCACCTGAATTAAATAAGTTTAAAGTGATAACTGTACCTTATGATGATGATTATATTAAAAGATTGCCTAAACTTCTTAGAAATATAAAAAATAACAGCAATATCCTTCTTAAGATAATTAAATTCACATGGATGGCTTTTTTCTTATACCCTGACGCACAAAAATACTGGTATGAACCGGCTTTAGCTGTTGTTGAAGATTTACTTGAAAATGAGGATATTGATGCAGTTATCAGCTCTTTCCCACCTGTAACTCCTCATTTAATAGCTAAGAGTATACATGAAAATTATGGAATTCCCTGGATTGCAGATTTAAGAGATCTGTGGACTCAGTATGGTTATTACGTTTATAAATTATTTCCCCCACGACTTTATAGGGAGAGGAGATTAGAAAAGAATACGCTATCTCAGGCAGATTATTTAACCATAGTTTCAGAACCATTAGCCGAAAAATTAAGGAAAATACATAAGGATAGTAGTATTCGTATAATTCCCAATGGTTTTGATCCGGAGATAGTTAACCAAGGACATCCCTTAACAAAAAAATTCAGCATAATATATGCGGGAGGGTTGTGGAGTGGTAGGAGAGATCCTAGAATTCTTTTTGAAGCAATTAAGCAGTTAAAATTAGAGAATAAAATAGATCTTAATGATTTCGAAATAAACTTCTTTGGGCCAGATGAGGATCGATATTGGATTCAAAACTTTATAAAAGGTTATGGTTTAGAAGAAATCGTCAATTTTCAGGGTTTAATCCCAAGAGATGAAGTTATTAAGAAAGAGTGGGGATCACAGTTATTATTACTTTTATTATGGGATAACCCTGATGAAAAAGGAGTAGTTCCGGGGAAAATTTTTGAATATTTAGCTGCAAAAAGGCCAATATTAGTAATAGGTTATGTTGGAGGTGTTGTTGATGACCTTCTTAAACAAACTCATACAGGTATTAGTTTGAATAATGTAAATGAGATTAAAAGAGAACTACTAAAAGCTTACTCTGAATTTAAATGTTCGGGTATGGTTAGTTATAATGGAGTTTACGAGGAAATAGAGAAATATAATCATAAAGAAATGACTAAGAAGTTTGTTGATGTGTTAAACAGAGTTTTAAAAAATTAATATTAGCCTATATTTAAATTAAGATTGATTATAAATTTAATCAACTCAATTTTTGACAAATTCTAAGAAAATTTAAAGACAGATCAAAGTTTATTATTTATTTTATAGACTTTTGATAGTAATTTTTTATAAATTTCTACATCTTCTTTTTTTAGTATTAAAGTTTCCTTCAATGAATTTTTCGAAAGTTTAATAAAACTTGTTAATACTATTAATGTAATAATGATATAAGAAATACTAGAAGCTAAAGCAGAACCAATAATACCCATTTGAGGAATGAAAATTATATTTAGTGGTATATTTATTACAAGTGAAATAATTGCAGCATAAGTATTGATCATTGGTTTTCCTCGTCCAATTATCTCATTACTTAATACCTTACAAATACTTAGTGAAATTATTCCTGGTAAAAGTACCCATAATGGTTCTAGAGCTGGTAGGTATTTGGAACCATATAAAATTAATATTATATATTTTCCGGTGATGAATAGAATTATAGCTAGTACGGTTGTAATAAATAGGGTGTTTCTGCAGATTTGTGGTGTTGTTCTGTTTTTTTCTGCATCTGTTAAACCAGGGGTTCGTGCAAATACTAAAGTACCAATAGCGTTGGGCAAATACCACAATGATTCAGCTAACATAACAGATATTGAATAATAGCCAACACTTGCATTGTTTAACAATAAAAAACTAATTAAATACATATCAATTCTGTAATTAAAAAACTGTATTAAGTTACCTAAATATCCTTTCAAACCAAAATTCACGCTTTTTTTAAAAAGAACTATATTAAACTGTAATTTAAATGGGGTGAATCTGTAAACAAGTAATATTGGCATTATTGCAGTTATTATATAAGATATAGCTAATGAAATGACCACTCCCGATAAATTTCTATTAAAATACAAAACAATTACTATCAATAAAAGATATAAAATACTTTGAATAATATTTATAGAATTATAAGCATTTATTCTGTCTTGTCCTAATAAAATATTTTGGAAATAAGGTATTAAAAGAATGAATGGAAGGGATATGGTAGAAATTAGAATTGCACTTAAATCAATATTTTTTAGAAATGATGGTTGTAAATAGTAAAAAACTATGAAAACTATAATTAAGATTATTCCTAGAATAAACGCTACTATGAGAGAATTTGAAGCAATTTCATTCCATTCATATTCTTTCTTTACCCCATAATAAGTATTAGAAATAGCAATTCCAAGATTTCCAAATGTTCCAAGTATTGTGAATGTTAATATTATAAGTGAATAAACTCCCAAATTCATTGGCCCGAGGGCTCTTGCCAAAATAACTGAAGTAATTACACCCAAAATTACAGTTATTATTTGAGTAGAAAACGTTAAAAGAGTGTCTTTCACGAATTTCATTTTTATTCTCTACATATTGCTATAAAATCCAAAAATTCATTTTGGCATTCATAATTGACTTTGAAATCTTTTTCAGAAAATCTTTTTAATTCTTCTTTTGGTATATTTAATGATTCAATCTCTTTGTTAGGTCTATTAAATTTAACCGAATTTTTAAGATTAAAAATATCTAAAATAAAATTTAAAAGATTCATTGTAGGTTTGATTAAGTATATATTTAGAAATGACTGTTTCACACGGTTATATTCAATTTGGAATATTTCATTAGATGTACACAATCCACATACTTGTATATTGTCAAAATATTTGGAAAGTAATTTTTTAAATCCCTTTCTGTCATATTCAATCAGATGTTCGGGGTTCCAAGGTTTTTGAAAGGGTAATAAACGCAGTTTCTTATTCGGTGTTGAAACTATGAATTTACCTTCTTTATTTAAAACTCTTTTAACCTCTTTAAGGTATTGGTTAACATCTTGAGTATTGAGGTGTTCTATTACTTGAAATGAGATTACTAAATCAAAAGAGTTTTCTTTAAAAGGGAGTTTTTTACCATTAGCGACAATATAGTCAATATTTTCTTTGGGGTACTGGTCTTTGCAATATGCAATATTTTCAGGTGACATATCAATAGCTTTTATATTTTTAGCATATTCTGCTATATTGTAAGTTCCATATCCGTTGCCACAACCAATTTCAAGAACTTTTTTATTGGAAACATATCTTTCTGTAAAATTATATGCAGATAAATGCCTTAAGTATTCGATATATTGCTCGTAAGAATTCCATTCTTTTCTAGGTTTTACTGCCATATTCTACAACTCTTTTACAAATTCAAGGTATACCTCATTTAATTGTTTTCCAACGGGTTCATAACTAAAATTTTTACAAGCAAATTTAGAAATGTCCTCAGATGAATAATTTTCATAATTATCTAACATAAAATTTAAAGCATCAACAAGTGAATTTACATTTTTAGGAGGAATTAGAATTCCAACATTTTCATTAATAATTTCTAATGGCCCTACAGTTTTTGTCCCAATAATTGGCTTCCCACAACCCATTGCTTCAATATATACTACTCCAAAAGTTTCGAATAGACTCGGTTGAACAAAGAAATCACAGTTACGCATGTAAATGGCAACTTCTGCATTGGTTTTTTGACCATGGAAATTCACTATTTCTCCAAGCCCTAAATCCATTGCCATTGTTTCATATTCTTCTTTACTAGGTCCATCTCCAACTATATCTAGCTGAAAATCGTTCCTTTTTAATTTTAAATAGTTTATAGATTTTAATAGATAATCTATTCCTTTTATGGGGGTGATGTTTGCCACTAAAAGCATTTTTATTTTTTCTTTTTTTATTCTAATTTTTGTAGGATAAAATATTTTTTTGTCGTATGTATTAGGAATTATGTAGAACTTATTTTTTATCTTATAATTTTGTATGGATACTTTTAATCCTTTGCTCACTGGTAAAATAGCAGATGCGTTATTCATTGAAAATTTGGCCTTGCATTTATCTATATTTCTTAAATCTTTTTTAATAAATCCACTATAATGCTCTGATATTAAAACAGGAATTCTATAAATTTTTCCCAAGATTATTGCAGGTACACCTGCCGTGAAAACGTGTGCATTTATAATATCGGGTTTCCAACCTTGTTTTAATAATTTTCTGAATGCTTTGAAATTACCCCAGTAATATATTAAAACATCTAAATAATTACAAATTTTATTTATAATGTTGAAATTTCTAGTATTAGGGGCATTATTATTTGATTCATAATTTTCCTTGCTTATTTGAGATGTGATTTTTTTAAAGTATTTTGTGGAACTCCTATACTTCACCCGTATTGTTCTCATACCATCTTCAATGCTCTCTGATGATTGATACAGTTTGTTAACATCAGTATTTGGATTTGGATACACATAAAGTATTAAAACCTCGTTATACAATGAGGATGCTTTAGCTTGTTCCTTAATAAATATTCCATGTACAGGATTTGTTTCTGAGGGATACCATGCGGGTATAATCATTATTTTTTTTCTTTTTTTTAAATTAAGGACTGACATTAGTATACCCTTTCAACTCTTCATAATTACTATAATCATGAATTATTCCTGATTTCAATTCATCCCATTTTTTTAAAAAATAGAACCTAATTGATATTGGAAACTATCCATTTATTAAAGTTTATTGAAAATGGTTAATAATAAATTAATTCAATTAAAATTGGTTCTTAGTGACTAAAACCTACTAAAATGCGATGTTTTATTTTCCTAAAAAATTTAAAACGTTAGGGGTGGTTCGGTAAAATTGGGTATCTTGTTCATTGGACAATAACTTCAAGCATTTTATATAAATAAATAATTAGATGAGATAAAATATGAATACGAGAATCAAAATATGTGTAAACTCATAGATTAGATCTCATTCCTGCTTTTAAACCAGCATAATATGTATAAAACAACTCTTTGTCCCGATAGTAGAAACTTAGCAATAAAGGGAATAAAATAGCCCAAATAATTTGAATTACTAAGAAAATCGAGAAATCAATCTTATTTGCCCATTTTTTCATGAAAAGCCATCGATTTCTTGTAACATAATATAAACCAATGGGCTTGGAGATTCCCCCACCTGATCTTGATACTTTGTGCCATATGTGGGATGTGGGGATGTATAAACTTTTAAATCCTTCTTGGTTTGCCCTGAGGGTCCAGTCACTCTCTTCAAAGTACAAAAAGTAGTCCTCGTCCATTAAACCTATTTTCTTTATGGCTTCGGTTTTAATCAAAAAAGCAGAGCCACTAACATACTCCACTTCCTTTATCTCATCGTATTGTCCCTTATCAACCTCATTGGTTCCAATCTGAATGCCACGACTCAGTTTCCAGGATATCTTACATCCCGCACTCCATATGGTCTGTGGTTCATCATAAAAGTAGATCTTAGGGCCCAGGATGCCCACATCATCACGGGAATCTCCATTTTTGATTAATTCCCCTAAAAAGTTTTCATCAACCACGGTATCATTGTTTAGGAGTAAAATATAATCCGGATCAAAGAATTCAAGGGCGAATTTGATCCCCACGTTGTTTCCACCGGGAAAACCTCTATTTTCAACATTTTTAATGAGGTTAATATAATTGTTAGTTAAATTTTCAGTTTTCAGAGTTCTTTCATCCTTTTTAAAGGTTTCATAGTATTCATAGATTGTAATCGGTTTGTTATGGTGGTTGTAGTTAAAAAAACTGGATTCAACTGGCTGGTGGCCAGAACAATACTCCCTGATTTTCTCCAGAGAATCATCTTCTGAGGCATTGTCCACTAAAATAACATCAAAGTTAGGGTAATTTATTTGGAATAAGGACTCTAGACATTCGGTGGTGTCTTTCCACCTATTCCAATTTATTATGATAATGGAAACGTGAGGATAGTTCATTAAAACACCTAAATGGTATTTGGAATTTGTTTTAAAGTGTTATTGGTATAATCTTTTATAATGAAAGTGTTGTTGCATGTATAAATATTGATTTTTTGATGTTGTTCTTGGAAGTCTGTTGGTTTTCCATATTTTCCATTGGAAATTTTTCTGCCGGTCATCCAAATTATTTTATCGGCAATAGTACTTTCTGCCCATATAACTTCTGTTTTATCAGTATTCCCATATATGAATGAATTAAGTTGAGTGTAATTCGTCTCAAAGGGGATGTTTAAATAGTCCCAACTTGCTTCGTTGGAATAAACTGATATGAAAAAGGGGGAAGCGCCGATTATGGAAACAAAAACTAAAAGTACGATTATTAGATTTGCAAAGGTTCTTTTGTAGTTGATTTTGCAGTGGTTATATATTTTTTGCATCGAAAATCCGGCTAAAATAGCCAGAGGTAATGAGGCATAGGAAAAACCCCTAGCAAAATCTTCAAAGATAAATTCAATAAGAATTACCAGTAATATATAGGCAGAATATAGTTTAAACCTTTCCTTATCTTTATTATACAACCAGTAGAGTCCTAAAAACCCAAATGCCAGTAAGATAATAAGACCGGATAAATTGTTTCCTGGTGGGAAGTATAAAAGGGGGTTTATCTGGTTCGTTGCCCCGGTTTTATCACGGAATATGATCCAGTACGCTATCCAGAATATAATTGAGGGTAATAATAATAAAATCATTTTCAAATTCTTTTTGTTACGAATCCCATCAACCATGAACAACGCAATAAATATAACTAGACCCATCATATGGGTCCAAACACCCAATAAAGACGCTAAAAAAGCTTTAAATTTACTTTTAGGTAAATAGTGTATGGTTAACACACTTAAAATGGGGATATAAGTCGCAGGTAGGGGAACAGTTAAAATATCGATCCTATTGGTTGCTAAAGTCAGAATACCTGCAAAAAAACCAGCTATGATTCCATAATCTTTTTTTGCAACCCAAGAAGCGACAAAAACCGTCAAAATTATCTGGAAAACACATAAGAATGAATGTGCGAATCTTAAACCACCTAAATACCATAGGAATGCAAGAACACTGTGGAAGAGAGGGGGGTGCCATAATGCTCTTCCGTTAGGGGAATAGGGGAGATAATCCCAGAAAAGACCCTGAAGAGGGCTTTGGATTAGTTCTTGGGCGCGGATTAAATGGAAATCTGTATCTCCGGTGGTGGGAAATATATAATATGGTTTAATAAGTAGCAATAGTAAAACTGCCAGTAAAGGGATAAAGGGAATTATTTTTTGAAGAAAATTTCTATTCATGGCCCGCCCCTACATAAAAAGTTACTTCAATTTCTTCCTCAACAACTTATTTTCCTTCTGGACTATGTAGATTTCACGTTTGAGGAGGCTTATCTGGGTGGCCACGAATCCGAATATCAGGATCTGTATGCCGGCAATTATCATGAGAACCATGAACAGCATTAACGGCCGGCTAGGGTCCAGGGTACCCATCAAATATTGGTAGAAAAGGTATACTGCGCTAATAATACCTATAATGCACATTAATAATCCGATAACACCAAAAAGCATCATTGGTTTCTCGTAGAAGGTGAATAAAAGGTGAGAAATAGTGGTGGACCGGAACTGAATCTTGGATTCCCCTAGCTTACGGCCCTTCAACTTCACTGGAATTTCTTTAACCTCAAATCCGATGGATATGGCTTTGGAAAGTATTTCCGGGTTGATCTCAGTCCCGGTGGATTCAATTTCTATGGAATCCAGGACTTCCTTGCGATAGGCGCGTAATATTCCGGTTACTGTGCTTATATTTCGGTCCAGGGCATATCCCACAATTTTATTGGCCATCTTACTTACAAAGAGGCGTATGAATGGAATATCTTCGGTTTCCCCTCCTTCCATATACTGGGATCCAATTACAATATCCAGGTGATGTTGGTGGAGTTCCCTGATGAGTTCGGTGATGTATTGTGGTTCATAACTTAAATCTGCATCCAGGGTGACGATCACATCCCCTTCTGCCTTTTCAAAACCTGTCCGGAGTGCTTTTCCCATCCCCATGTTCACCGGATGCTTAAGTACCAAGAGTTCTGGATTTTCTCTTGCGTATTCCTCCAGTAAAGGTAGGGTTTGGTCGCTGCTACCATCATCCACCGCTATGATCTGGTAGCTCCCACAAGTTTTTAAAACCTTTTTAACTTCATTAAGGGTGATGAGGACGTTATCTTCCTCATTGTACATGGGTATGATCACAGAAACTTCCATGGTTAGTGTTGGGAGTTAAAGCGATATAAGTTTTTACCAAAAATGGATACCATCAAGGAAATAAAGAGTTTCAACTCATAGGGCCATATATAAAACAGAAGAAAAAGTAAGAAAACTTAAATTTGGTTTAATTTCTTGAAATGTTTGGGTAAAGGTTTGTGCTTGGCTGGTGCACCTATGGCCAGATAGTAGGGCGGTATATCCCTAGTTACAATGGCTCCAGCAGCCACCATTGCCCCTTCACCTACTTCGATTCCGGATAAGAATGTTGAATTAGCCCCAACTGATGCCCCTTTACGTATGATGGGGCCTTCAAGTTTATAATCAGATCTTAGGGGGTAACGATCATTGGTGAAGCAGGAACAGGGTCCTAAGAAAACATAATCCTCAATTATGGTATTTTTGGGGATGTATACATTTGATTGAATACTGATATTGCTACCTATGTCACAATGTCCCTCGATAACCGTGTTGGTCCCTATGAGTACTTTATCGCCGATGGTGGTTTTTTCCCTCACCAGTACTCCGTGTCCAGTCTGGAAATCGTTACCAATCTCCACGTCATTGTAGATGACGGTATTAGAACGCAGTAATGCGTTTTTACCTATTTGGGGAGGTTTAGATCGGAATTTGTAACTTACTCCCAGAGTGACGTTTTCATGGACCTTGGGACGGTCTGGATCATTTTCATTATCCACTCCGAAGAATAGGTTTCTGAAATTGGTCTTTTCATTAGATCCCCAGGGATTTTTAAATAACGACATAGTACCTCGGATAATTCCTTAGTTCAATTTTCACTCCATTGATCGTATGCTGATCAATATATTATTGAACTGGTACTTAATCTATTTTACTCCCTTTCCCATGTATATAAAATATCATTAAATAACATAAATCATAAAAAGGTTAATTATAGTGAAAAAAGTGTTATGGTGATTTATT
>NPIE01022230.1_pt1 | contig 16269 bp, 12 predicted proteins | sample 8637661 | NCBI WGS metagenome assembly NPIE01 (sample SAMN07420842, study PRJNA396082) | bioreactor metagenome | isolation source: sample BA12 brine-fed electro-methanogenic bioreactor BA | place: Japan: Kochi | collected 2016-12-09 | reverse complement strand
CGCTTACCGGATTATTTCAGAATGGATCTTTCAGTTTCGATCGAAGGAAACTTGAAGAAAAAGAAACTGGCACACGGCAGTTTTGTATTCTCCGTATACAACATTACCGGAAGAAAGAATGCTTATTCTATCTTTTTCGAATCGCACAAAGGTGATATCAAAGCATATAAATTATCTATTTTCGGTGCCCCCATATTTTCCGTATCCTACAATTTTAAACTGGGAAATTATGAAAATTAGAAACCCAATCAACATATTCGTTTTGCTAATCATATGCTTTTCATGCATTGATGAATACCCGCTCGATATCCGCTCTTATGAAAACCTGCTTGTTATAGACGGCATGATCACCAACCAGCCCGGCCCTTATACAGTAAGGCTTTCAAGATCCACTTCAATTGACTACCCAGTATTTGATCCGGTCATCAATGCAAAGATCATCATTGAGGATAATCAGGGAAACAACGAACAACTGACAGAGATTGATGGTGGTATCTATGCCACAACACCGGATGGAATGCAGGGTGTTAGTGGTCGCAGCTACAGGCTGAAGCTGGAACTGGCAGATGGCACAAAGTACGAAAGCCCCTATCAGCTTATGAACGGATCTGTTGGAATTGATTCAGTATATGCCAAAATCGAATACAGGGAAACCAGTGATCCTGATCATGACCTGGTGGGATATCAATTCTACCTTAATTCAAGTCCATCTGTAAATGATACTATTTATTATTTATGGCAACTTGAGGAAACCTGGAAATTCAATTCAGATTTCACACTTGACTATCTATATGAAGGCACCATTTCCCCTTCGGGCAATCCTTATAAGTTCTATACCTGCTGGACAACCAAAAAGATACACGAGATTAATTGTTTTTCAACCTTGAACCAGGCCAGTCCTCAGGTCACTGACTACCCGCTTACCTATGTTTCAACGCAAAGCAAGCGTCTGAGCATTCGTTACAGCCTGCTTACCAGGCAATTCACCATCAGTAAAGAAGCTTATAAATTCTGGAATGATATAAGACAGCAGATCAGCGATAATGAACTTCTTTTCGACCAGCAGCCCTTTCAGATCAGGGGAAACCTGCACAATGTGAATGAGCCTGATGAACCGGTCATGGGATATTTTACCGTCGCCGGGACTTCAGAAAAAAGGATATTCGTTAACCGTCCCCTTTTTGTTGATTTTGATTACCCGGTTTGCTTTCCCGAAACAGATCTACGCAAACTGGCATATACGCCTCCGCGATACTGGCCGATTTATCTGGTAGACACAAAGGATGGTATGGCCATCGGAGAAAAATCATGTTTCGATTGCCGCATGCATGATGGATCATTGGAAAAACCTGAATTCTGGACAGATGCTGATTAACACAGTTAAACATAAAAACATACTGCGATTGCTGGTCATCCTTTTTGCAATGCCCCTGTCAATGCAAGCCCAAATTGATATCCCAAACGATTTCCCTTTTGAGGAATTACAACCCGAGACGATCCGGCTTTATACAGACAGGGATGTTTATATCAGTGGTGAAACAGTCTATTTCAGAGCAGATTGTTATGCTCCTGAGGCAGCAAAAGAAATACTCAGCAAAGTAGTTTACTTTGAATTGTTTAAGCACACAGGGGAAAGCATTGTAAAGAAAAAACTAAAGCTTGAGAACAGCCACGCTGACAACTGCTTCCGCATCCCTCATGAATTGAGCAGTGGCACCTATTTTCTGCGGGCTTTTACACAATATTCGCGCAATTTCAGACCGACAGCCGGCGCTTTTAAAGTATTGGAAATCATCAACCCACAAAACCCTCCCGACCTTTCGAAAAGTTCAGCAAAGGAGTTGCAGTTTTTTCCTGAGTTTGACAGCCTGATAAAGGGAAAAGATAACAGGGTTGCTTTCTTATGCAGTGAAGCACTTGCAACAGCCACCGCCTCAATTATTCTGCAAACTTTCGGCGCAGACACACTTCAGAAAATTATTGATTTGTATGGAAATGCAGGCATGATAAACATTTTTCCTTCCGACAGCCTGACGCATATGCTTAAATTCCACCTGCAAAATCATGATAGTATTTTGTTTGATATTCAGCTGCCCTATAGTTCGATGAATATGTTCACAGAAATCAAGCAAAAAGAAAATCGCGTACACTTCCGGCTTAAGGGTAATAATAGAAATCCTCATCGAAGCTTTCTAAGCATCATCCATCAATCCGGGCTTTGCGTTTCTTCAAAACAGGCCATCACCGCTGAATCTGATTTTTCCCATGAAGTCGAGAAAAGCAAACTACCTGCCGGCATCAATTACTTTCTGATGGAAAACGAAAAGGGTAATGTGTTATTTACGGATGCGATATACCTTGAGCCTGAGAGTCAATCCATCGACATTTATCTTGATAAGCAAAACTATAGTACAAGACAAGCAGTTAAGCTAATAATTGACCTCCAGGAGGACACAGCACTTCTTAATGTAAGAGTGGTAAAAAAGGGCAGCACATTCATGAACTTTTCCAGCAACAGCAGTTTATTGTTCAACCCCTTGTTTTTTAAAGATTATCCTGTTGACACCGGTATGATCAGCCTTCGGGATCGCAAAATGACAGAAATTGCCATGCTGGTATTCAGGCATTCACTCAATGCTGATCGTACATTCAGCCGGTCCTTACTTGACAAAAAGGAAAAGCTCTGGCTCCCTGAAAACAGGGGAGTCGGCATCAGTGGGTTTTTATTGGAAAAAGGTTCAGAAAAGCCGGTCGCCAATGTTCCTGTGATCGGATCACTCTTATTCTCCGTCCCCTGCATTCATATCAATAATACATCAGATGATGGTAGCTTCTTTTTATCCTTCAATAATCTGCAGGACCAGCAAAATTTGTTTATTTCTCCCTTTAACAAAGATCAACAGATTCAGCTATTGATAAACAATGATTTTGGCGCAGCCTACCCAAGGATCAGGGATATGGGCTTTTTTCCGGATAGCGCAAAAAGCCGGTTCTATGAAGAAATGTACCTGAACGCGCAGCTTTCAGACAAATTAGGCAAAAAGGCCATTCCGTTTCCAAAAACAGAACTGCCTGACGTATATAAAAACATTGCAAAGGAGATTTTACTGTCAGATTATATTGCGCTCTCCTCGCTCCCGGAAGTATTTAAAGAGATCATTCCCAATGCCCGGATGCGAAAAGAAAATGGAAAAACGTTGCTGGCTGTGCTGGACGGCATGAATAACATCTGGTACGACAACCCCCTGGTCTTACTGGATAATGTGCCAATCAGCGATCATGACATTTTAGAAGAAATACATCCAGCGCGAGTAAGAAAGATCGGCGTGGTCAGTCACACCAGTGTCATCGGTGATCATTTTATTCCTGGAATTATATATATCGAAACATTCGACGGCAAGTTTGCCGGTCTAAAAATGCCGGACAATTCAGTTTTCCTCGAATACGATATGTTTGCCCAGGGATATAGCTTCAATCCGGCGAAATACCAATCAGCCAGGCAAATTGATAATCCCTCACCGGATTTCAGTAATCTACTTTACTGGGATCCCGGTATCTGGGTCTCCGGGAAAGCCGAAATCGAGTTTTTTACCGGTGACAACTTCTCTGAATTCGACATCATCATTGAGGGCTACAATTCGGACGGTGTAAGAATATCAGGGCACCAAAGTTTTACAGTATCTACCAAATAGGGATCAGTCTTTGTTCAACTTTATTTTTAATTTATTAAACATTTTCGTTTTAATTGTGTTGTAGAATGTGTAAAACGAATTACAAACGAAAAATTAAAACAATGAAGACGATAAAACTTTTATTTTTTGCTGCATTGATCAGTGTGACGGCAGCATCCTGTAGCAAAGACGATGATGATGACAATCAACCGATGAATCCTGTTGATAACAAAATGGACATAGTTGAAACTGCTGTTGCAGATGAGCAATTCAGTTCGCTCGTAGCAGCCTTACAAAAAGCAGGTCTGGCTGAAACCCTCAAAGGTAACGGGCCTTATACCGTATTTGCCCCGACGAACGAAGCATTTGCAGAATTTCTTTCTGCAGCCGGTTTCAATACTCTTGATGAAGTACCGAATGATTTACTGACACAAATACTACTGAACCATGTTATAAGTGGCAATTTCCTGTCAACGGATCTGAGCACTTCTTACGTGCCTGGCCTCGCAACTGAAGCAACTACCTCAAATAACATCAGTTTGTATATCAATCTGTCAGATGGAGTGAACATTAATGGCTCAGCCATGGTGACCAAGCCTGATATAGAAGCCAGCAATGGAGTCATTCATGTTGTGGATGCTGTGATCGGCATTCCCACAGTGGTCACACATGCCCTTGCCAATCCTGATTTCAGCATCCTGGTAGAGGCTCTTACCCGCGCTGACCTGACCACTAATTTCGTAAGCATACTTTCAGGCAATGGACCCTTTACTGTGTTTGCTCCAACAAATAGTGCTTTTGCTGCCTTGCTCGAAAACAGCGACAGCTGGAACAACCTGGAGGACATCCCGGTTGAAACACTGGAAGCAGTCCTCACTTACCACGTAGTTAATGGTGCCAATGTGCTCTCAGGTTCACTCAGCGATGGGCAGCAGGTAACAAGCTTCAACGGTGAAGGTTTTACAATAAATATTAATGGCGGCAATGTAAGTATAACAGATGCAAATGAAAGAAATGCAAACGTTATTGCTGTAGATGTACAGGCTGGTAATGGGGTGATTCATGTAATCGACACAGTGATCTTGCCCTAATTTTGTTTAGTTTTTTCATCGTGACAAAAGTCCTCCTTTGGGGGACTTTTTTGATTTCCGTGAATCATGATTAAAATAAAATAACAATAGTATTACCTTTGCTCAGCTTCAAAATGAATTCAAATGAAAAAAATCTTTATTGCTGCGATTTCCTTAATTATTTTCAACACAGCAAATGCCCAGCAAAGCGATTCCCTGATGATCAGGAAAATATTTGAGAATGCGATCACAAACACAGAATCTTATAACAACCTTGAATTCCTTTGCAAAGAAACTCCAGGCCGCTTGCTTGGTACACCGGAATCATACAAAGCCCAGGCATACCTGAAGCAATATGCAATGTCGAAAGCTTTTGACACTGTTTTTTACCAGAAGTTCCAAACACCGGCCTGGATCCATGAAAGCTCCTCAGCCAGTATTATCTTGCCAGATGCCGGGGAAATTGCTTTGAGTGTTGATGCCCTCGGTCCTTCTGCAGCTACTCCATCCGAAGGGATTTTTGCTAATGCTGTTGAACTGTTTTCTGTTAATGCCATTGACAGTATGGGGGCAGATTTACTAAAGAACAAGATCGTTTTTCTCAACCGTCCCATGAAACCAACTTTCATAAATCCTTTCCGTGCGTACGGGGATGCTGTAGACCAGCGTTACTGGGGACCGGTAAAAGCTGCTGAAGCCGGTGCAGCAGGTATCATTGTGCGTTCAATGACTACCAAGCTGGATGACATTCCACACACCGGAAGCTGTGCTATGCGCGAGAAAAAAATTCCGGCCGTTGCGATCAGCACCCTGGATGCAGATTTGCTTAGCAGATATCTGGCAGAAGAACCCGGATTAAAACTTAAGATGAGAGTTAGCGCCTATGACACCATCATTGAAAGCTGGAACCTTATTGCAGATATACGGGGCAAGGAAAAGCCTGATGAGATCATCCTAATCGGGGGACACATTGACGCATGGTTCAATACCGAAGGAGCGCATGATGACGGAGCCGGTTGCGTCCAGGCAATGGATGTATTGCGTATTTTTAAAGAAACGGGGATGGAAAACAAGCGAACCATCCGGGCGGTCATGTTCATGGATGAGGAGCTGTACCAAAGTGGTGGCGATGCATACGCCCGCTATTCTTCTGAGAACGGACTCAACCATATACTAGCCATAGAATCGGATGCTGGAGCTTTTATGCCCATCGGGATGACTTTTGATGCTCCAGCAGCTGTAATTAAAAATTTACAAGAATACCATGACCTCCTGAAGCCTTATGGTGGAGGCTTCCTGAAGAAAGGCTACGGAGGAGTGGATATCCGTCCCCTGAAAGATCTGGGCGTACCCTTATCCGGGCTAAACACTTCACGCCAGCGCTATTATGATTACCATCACTGCAAAAGCGACACCCTGGGTGCTGTCAATCGCAGAGAAATGCAAATGGGAACCACACTCTTAAGCGGATTGGTTTATCTGGTGGATAAGTATGGGCTTTGAGGGTTTTGTGTTTTGCGTTTTGTGTTTGATGTGCATGAATTGAGATTATAACATAGCTGCTGGATGTTTTGACTTTCAGACAAAGATCTTTTTCCATAGCACGGGGCCCTAAGATCTGACTGCCACTGATACTGCCAATGATACTGATACCGCCACTGCCCCTGATACTGCCATGGCATTTGCAACTACCAAATATCCCTGAACTTATTTAACTTTGCTGGTAAAATACCAGACCAGGAATGAACAAGGAACTAAAGGGTATTCTGATCTCATTGCTCGGTGCCATTGCTGTTTCCAATGTATATATTTTCAGTAAAGCAGCCCTTCAGGAAATTCATCTGCCACAGTTCGGCTTTTACTGGTTTGGACTGGGCATCCTGTGGAATATATTGTATTCACTGAGAGGCAGAAAGATAAAGAGCATCCGCCAGTTAAGAAGCAAAACCATCTGGATACTGGTATCGATTGGCTTGCTTGAAGTGGGAGGCACCACATTGTTCTTTACCTCCATTCAGGTCATGGAAAACCCCGCCATTGTATCATTCCTTGCAAACTTCAATCCTTTTTTCATCACCTTGCTTGGCATCCTGATCCTGAAAGAAAAGTTCGGTCCCTTCGAAATTGCCGGTATCATCTTCACACTGGGCGGGGCCATTCTGATCAGCTTCAAAGGCAATACAGACCTGAACAAATTTCTGGTACATGGCACTGAATACGTGATTGGCTCTGCCTTACTCTTTTCAATAGCTGCCATCATTGCCAAAAAAAATATTTTATCGGTTGATCCTGTGATACTCTCAGTGAGCCGGTCGGTATTTCTATTCGTGTTTTCTTTCATTATGATGTGTTTTTATTGTGAGTCCTTTATTATACCTTCCAGTGCTGCATTGAATATCCTCATTGGTTCTGTCCTTGGCCCCTTTCTGACCGTTTTCACATCTTATCTTGCACTAAAATATATTGGTGCAGGAAAAGCAGCCATAGTCCGAAGTTCCAGGAGCTTTTTCGTCTTGCTTGGCGCATATATTTACTTCAACACTCTACCGTTCGATTACCAGGTGATTGGCGGGTTACTTACGATCGCCGGAGTGGTTTTGATTTCGGCCGGGAATATGGTGAGAAAACGAAAGAAGCATCAGAAAGCTTAAAAAAATATTCAGGGCAACTTAAATAATCTCCTTGAGCCCGAACACAAAATCAATGCTCTTGCAATCCCTTCCCATATATCGTATATTTGATACAATTATTAATTCTTAATTTTTAATTACGAAGCCCATTGCTCCCCCGGCAACAGTATTGACCAAAAACCGAACGCATGAATGAAAATGTATTACTCTATGAGCTGATCCTCAAGCTGGCAGCCATTCTTGGTTCTTCCTTGTTGATCGAGAGGCTACTTGTATTCTTCGGCCTGGCCATTAACCGCATGTTCATTTTTAAATATGCAAACACATTTTCACGTGCTGAAAAGGTAGTGGAAAAGATCAGGCGGGAAGGCAAAGCAGTTGAAGAGGAGAAAATACTTACCAATGAATCCCTAAAGGATGAAGATCTGGATGAAATCCCTTTTAATCCGGCTCTCCCTGCAGAAAAAAAACAATGCTCAGGTTTTGATCTTCTATTGATTCGGCCACTAAAAGAGATCCTGGATGATAAAGAACGTTATAAGCGATACAAGGAAAACAATTTGATTGTCAAGGAGTTCTGGATGCAGATCCTGGGCACGGTAATTGCGATATTTATTTGCAGGGCCCTGAATTTCAGCATCTGGGAATTTTTCCGGTATTACAATGAAGGGGGATTCCCTGAAACACATTCGACTTTTGAGTACATTTTTACCGGCATCATCATCGGGGCCGGATCAAAAGCCATCAACTTCCTGATGAAGTTCCTGGTAAACCGCAAGATCGAGGATGAGTCGGAAAGCGTAAAACAAGAATCCAGAGAAATGCCGGATGGTAGAAATCTACAGGCAATTGAAAACACTGACGTTCCCGAAGTTTCTGAAAAGACCAGAGAAATCGAACCGGAAAGCATTGAGGATCGCATCGGATTTATTTATGATGGGGGTGATCGCCCTGAACGACTTGAGAATACACATACTTACCGGCAGGATATCGACCTGATCGTTTATCACCATACAGCCATGCACAGCGATGCTCCTTTCGTAGAGCTAGTAAAAGAATTCGACCGCAAGGGCTGGCTGACCGGTTATCATTGTGTTGTTTTTAAGGATGGTAGCATACGGGTACTCTGCCGTTGGGACCGTTTCGGCAATCATGCACTCCCACACAATGCTCACTCTTTTGGCATCGCCTTTCAGGGTAACTTTGAAAGTAATCCGGGAATCCCTTTCTCCAACCAGGATGGAAAATACGGGATACTGGCACCTACCGGGAAACAGATCAAAGCTGCCGCGCGTGTGGTAGCCATGTATGCTTTCTTGCGTGACATCCCGCTTGAATTTCCAACATCTTTTGCCCCTGGTGACAGGATAAAAGGGATCATCCCCCATCGTCTGATCGCAAATAAGGCCTGTCCCGGAGGAAATTTTCCAGAAGATGAGTTCAAAGAAAACATCATCAGTTTCCATAATAGCTGGAAAAATGATGCAGACTTCAAAAAGGCCCTGGAATTGTTCAAAAAGAAACCCATGTTAATGATCTAAATCACTGTATATGAGCATATTAAACATAGAAACAGATCTCATTGCAACCACTTCGGCGGACAGCCTGGTTTTTTTGCATGGAATGGCAGTCGGCTATGCAGAGCAAAGCGGTTCTGCTGCAGTAATCACCAAAGTAACCTACCTGCTATTCCTTTTTCTGGTACTTGCCATTTTCATTGAACGAAGCACAGAAATATTCATGAGTGTATTGAAGTACATAGACTTAAAAAGAGGTTGGTACAAATTCTGGAATCGACAGGCCAGTAAATTTAAAACCCGCCTCGACCGGATATATGGTTTTCAGGGTGGAGACACCGAGGATAAAAAGCTCCTATATCGCTGGATCCTTTGGAGAATCGTATCTGAAAAACCATATACAGGCGGCAAAGACATCGTAGCTGCGCGGTCGGTACGCACACAGTATTACAGGATCAGCAGCCGCCTGTTCGCTTTGCTGTTGTCGCTGATATTCTCGGTCTGGGTATACCTGGTACTTGAAATCGACCTTGTAAGCATCCTCAATAAGGTCAGCGGCACAACCATCGTGGGTGATTTCCCGGCATGGATCAAGGTCATTCTCACAGCTGCCATCCTTGCAGCAGGTTCAGAGCCCATGCACCAGTTGATCGTTAAAGCAGAAAAAATTGGCAAAACAAAAAAACAAAATCTATGATACAAGTCTGGCAATTTATCAGAAACAATGGTGATCTCATGATCATCGGGGGCATCCTGATCATTGTATTTATCCTTTTTATCCGCGATTTTGACCTGAAAAGCAAACGTGCCTGGATGATCCTGCTGGGACTTTCGGCCCTGGGTGCTTTCATCTTTTACAAAGCCTACCGGAAAAACCGCCTGTTGAAGGAACTGCAGCAAAGAGAAAAAAAGCTTCAGGAACTTGAAAAAGAATACAAAAAGCTGAAAGAAAGACATGAGATCAGCGAGGAGAACTACCGGCTGGCAAAGGAAGAGCTGGCAGATGCAAAAAAGAAAACCGCCATGGATATCTTGCTAGCAGACGATAAGTACCGTGAAGAGGTGGAAAAGATCAACAAAGATTTTGAAAGCATCACATCCGATGACCTGCTGGAAATGACCAAAGAAATCCTTAAATCAAATTAGCATGAAAAAACTCATTATTCCAATTTTCCTATTGCTGTTGAATACAGGAGAACTTTTGGCCCAGTCGACCAGCATAACCCTGGAGGATGTTAAAATCGATGGTCGCATGCAGGGAGTGGGCTGGATCTTTGAAAATGAAACTGATTCAATCATTGCCCTGCCCAAAGCAACATATGAAGCACTGCTCAAAAAATACCGCCTGATGGAAGCTGAGTTGCAAAGAAATGAAAGCATTATTCAGGCAAAGGATGAGCTAATTGCTGCATTTGATAACTATGAAGAGAAAGCCGATACATACATTTTGGTCCAGGACAGCCTGATCGCGATTGCAGACACACTTTATACAGGCTATAAAGACCTTTACCGGGACCTCAAAAAGATAATGGGCATTCGTACTTTCAGCCTCAGTATTGGCGGCGGACTGCACAAATTCAAATCACAGGATCCGGCCTTTCTTTTAGATGCCGGCGTGGAGTACAATATGATGCAGATGAGTTATCAATTCGGAAAGGAGTATAATGGAGTAGTGTTCAGGTACAGAGTACCTCTTTTTTAGTTTTTAGTTTTGTAATCAGGCAGCAATTGATAAAAGAAAGGAAACAGGAAAATTTGCGCATGCTTGTGCTGGTTTTCTTTCTAGACATTGCAGGAATTATCACCATTTATTTTTTATTAAAATACTTTGTAGTCACCTGATTATCTGATGGATCAAATGATATTTAAGATATAGGATGATGTTTATCATTGCAAAGTAATAGTTTAAACAAAAAACTTATCTTTGACTCACCAAATCCATACAATCACCCGATGAAAATACCCTTGGCACTGCTGGGCCTTTTTGTGATGATAAATGGGTTCAGCCAGAATGAGAGCGAACAGGAGAATAAAACATTAATTGGATTGCGGGCTGGTTTAAACTACAGCCTATTCCGCAGTGATCAGTTTGATGTGGAAGCAGGAGCCGGGCCACTGGCCGGGTTTTTTATTCAACATAAGCTGTCCAAAAAATTTTTGATTGATGCTTCAATTTTATACTCCAACAAAGGATCCCGATCGACCATTCCTTATTATAAAATCTCAAATAAGTATTTTGAACCTGAAATATTACTGGGTATTAAGATATTTGATGGTTTCCACATACACTCGGGAATTACCTATTCACATTTGCTTTCAGAACAAATGATCACCCTGGATGGGGATGAACCCTTCGGTATAGACAAAACCCCCATTGATGCCTTTTCCTCCGAATTAAGTCTTTCTGTCGGTATTGAACAACGGCTTTTTGAACATGTTCAATTGTCACTGGATTTCAATTTACCCAGAAGCAATACCGGTACAAGAAACTTCAGCATAAGCTTGAAGGTTCCCCTGAATACAAAACCCTCAAAAACCAGTTACCGAGAGTTGAAGGTCAGAGCTTCCAAGAAGCAGATCAGGGAACTAAAAGAAGGGGTTTTATGCGTAAGGCTCAAAACATCGGCCAACACCATTGCTGCCTTGCGCAAAGCCGGGCACATGAATGATGCCAGCCGGCGAGTGGAGGAACAGTTCACCGAAAACCAGAAAATCATGCTGGCCTTCCGTAAACATTTTAATTTTTGTCGCGTAGAATTCTTTTACAGTGATAAATCCCTGCAACTTGTGCAAAGAGAATGGGTAAACATTTTCCTGAATGATAAACTGCAAATTGATTCCGGTATCAGCATCGGACCAGGCATGCAAATTTATACCGCTGAATTTGGAAACCTGAAACAGGATACCATGCAGTATTTTTCACGATACAGCCAGGATTTTAATAAAAATTCTGTTCCCATTCAATTTGCAAACCATTATTCTGTCTCATCCAATATTGACTTTGATGCACTTGTCATCATGGACAGGAATTTCGTACAATTAAACCGGCCCTTCCCATGCTACAGCCGTTTCATTTCTAATTCTATGAAGCAACATCCTGAACAGGGTCTTTTCATTTTTCCACTCCTGCCATACCTGAGCTGGAGTTATGTTGATTGCGTTGAAAAACTCGATGGCAAGCTGAGCAAATACTATGAAAAAACAAGCAAAGAATGATCAAAATAAAAATCAACATGAAAAAATTTCTGATTCTCGCATTCATATTCATTTCGTTTTCGCAAACAAAAAAGTCTCATTCACAAGAAATTCTTGTAAACAGCCGGGGTGACAGCATTGTAATTTACGCAAACGGCACCTGGGATTATTACGAAAATCATATCAGTGAACAGGATGATCCTGTTGCCATACCATTGAATCCAGCTGAATTTAACAAACCGAGATCTGCCAGGTCAAAGATCAGCGGGATGAATAATGCTTATGAGATCTGGTACGATAAGGAGGTATGGCGCAGGATCCCTCCGGCAGAGATCAATCCGGAGGCTGACATCGCTCTTCAGATGATTTCCCGAGACGTTTATGTCATGATTATTTACGAGGAGTTGGAGATCCCCGTGGAATACCTTTCTGATATTGCCATAGAAAATGCGCTCAGCGTTACACCTGATATGCAAATGATTAACAAAGAGTACCGCATTGTAAATAACGACTCGGTTGTTTTTATGCAAATGAATGGCACGATACAGGGAATAAAAATTGCCTACTATTCATACTATTTTTCCAATGAGAATGGCTCTATCCAATTCCACACCTTTACAGGGCAAAAGCTGCTGGATAAATACAAAGTGGCAATGAATGAGCTTTTAAACGGCCTGGTGATAAAGGAATAGGTTAAGTAAAACACGATTTTAGTAAACCAGGAAATCTATTCAAGACGCCTGTTATCCTCCAATCAACAAATCTCTTTACTATTTGTTAAAATTAAACGTACTTTTGAGCGTTATTTTTAAACAATCTAAATAAAAATATCAATGAAACATCGTATTGCACTTCTGATCTTACTATTTACATTCATTTTTGTTACGGGTAAAGCCCAGATGAACATGGCAGCCATTGGCTTCATACCCTATAGCGAAAGCCTGAGCGATGTTTGGGGCTATGTAGACGAAGAGGGCAATGAATATGCGCTGGTCGGAGCATATGGCGGCCTATCAGTTGTTGATATTTCCGATCCTGCCAATCCTGTTGAAGTTTTCTTTGGCGCAGGCCCTTCATCCATCTGGCGGGATATCAAAACCTGGGGGGATTATGCTTATGTATCCAATGAATCAGGGGATGGTATTTACATTGTTGACCTCAGTCCTCTTCCTGGAGGCAGTATAGAAAATACCACAAACTTTACTGGCAGCACTTATCCTTTTCAGACAGTGCACAATATTTACATTGATGAATCTGGCCGGCTCTATATTTTTGGATCCGGTAATGGCTCTGGAGGTGCAATTATTTGCGACCTGACGCAGGATCCGATGAATCCTGTGGAACTCGGACGCTTCAATGATTATTATCTGCACGATGGCATGGCACGTGATAATACCCTTTGGGGAGCAGCCCTTTACGAAGGAGTACTTGCTGCTATCGATGTATCTGATCCATCCGACCCGGAAGTGCTTGGTACAGTGAGCACCCCCAGCCAGTTCACACATAACACCTGGGTTTCCGATGACGGATCCCATGTTTTCACGACGGATGAAGTTGGAAGTGGTTATATCGGCGCATTTAATGTAACTGATGTCACCAGCATGTTCGAAACGGATCGCATTCAGTCTTCCCCGGGAACAGACGTCATTCCCCATAATGTGCATGTGAAGGATGACTTCCTGGTGACTTCTTATTACGCCGATGGTATTGTTGTGCACGACGCCAAATACCCCGACAAGCTTTTTGAAGTGGCTAATTTTGACACCTCTCCCAATTACTCCGGATACGGCTTTAATGGCAGCTGGGGAGCTTATCCTTTCCTTCCCAGTGGACTTATTCTGGCGTCTGACATTGAGACCGGCTTATATATCCTTGAAATTGACTACATACGTGCCGCTTTCCTGGAAGGCACCGTAACAGGCCAGGGCAATGGCAACCCTTTATTTGATGTGCTTGTGGAAGTGCCAGCCGCAGGCCTAAGCACAAGTACATCCTTCGACGGCACCTATGATTTTGGCACCATCCTCTCGGGAAGTTATGATGTTATTTTCTCCAAAATGGGCTATGCCTCAAAAACAATCAATGATGTTGAATTCATCAACGGGGAGATCCATGTACTGGATATTTTCCTTGAGAATATGTCGGTTGGGATGGATAACAATGCCCTGTCAGATGCAATCAGGACCTACCCGAATCCATTCAACTCACAAATACATGTAAAAATGGGTCCTCATGACCATAAAGGTGGATACAGCTTTACAATTGTCGACCTGAGTGGAAAGGAAATTGAAAATATCAGCCTGACAGCTTCTCATAAAGAAATCATCAGCTTGGGCGCTGAACTGGAACCGGGAATTTATTTCCTCAGATTTTATAAACAGAACGAACTGGCAGGTATTAAAAAGATCATCAAATATTGATAATGCGTAATTCGAAATTGATGCGACCGGGGAACTTGACTCAGCCATATCAGGGTTTTACAATGAGTTTACCGGCAAGGATGTGTGCACCGGTATCAATTTTTAACACATAGATCCCAGGTGGTAGATTGCTAATATCTACCTGCAGGCTTTCATTTAGCTCATCTTTACCGCCACTTACAAGCTTTCCATGAACACTTAATATTGACCAGCTGATACCGGAAGCTATAAACTTTGCATTAAATTTCACCGTGACCTTCTCCCTGCCGGGATTGGGAAATATTTTGAGCGAGGAAGCATTGACATCATTCATACTCACCCCTTGCACAAATGGTTTACCGTTTTTAAGCAGTCCCAGTCCACCGGTGTATTGTCCATAAACAAATTCCTCCTTGCCATCACCATTGATATCTGCTGCATGCAAATTCACATTCACTGCATCAAGGTATAGTGAATCCTTTAATTGAAAATCTCCCTCAAGGTTTCCATCGATTCCATCGTACAGATAAACCCATCCTTGTTCTGAACCAACATAAAGGATGCTGCTGTCCAGGCTATCTCTTGTAAAAAAGGGCACACTGAAACCGGTACAGCATTCAGGCATCACATCAATACCGCCAAAGCCGGAAATTGTAGGATTTTCATGAAAAGCAGCTGCTCCGGCACTTCCTGAGTTTATAAAATAGCTGATGGTTCCCCCTCTTTCCCCGATCAAAAGGTCAGGCAGATTATCACGATTCACATCAAAGATTTGTGGTTTCGCTGATTCACCCACATCAATATTTTCAAAATTTGGCTGACTGAGTTCAAAGTGCACCGGGTTCCCCGGACCAGCCATATTCGAGAATAAATGTATGCGGCCTTCCTCATCCCCAACAATCATATCCACATCACCATCCAAGTCTAGATCACCAAAGGCCGGATAAATGCCATTTAAGTCATAGACGGATAAATTTGCATAATCTCGAGATACAATTTCATAGGAAGGATCTTCAACAGTACCATTGTTCCTGAGTAAGGTCAAACGGCTGTCATAATTGCCAGCGGACTCAAAATAGCCATAAGAACCAGCAAGGATATCCATGAGGCCATCTGCATTTTCATCGAGAAAACCGGCAAAAGATGAAGCCCCCAGGTCGATCATTCCTTCTGTAAGGAAATCATGCTGAATAAAAACAAATTCAGGTATGTCAGGGCTACCCTGGTTCAGATACAACCACACATTGTCGTAGTTCTCGGATGTATTGGGATTGTTTGGAGCAAACAGGAGATCCTCAAGGCCATCAGCATTCAAATCCATACTATATGCTGACGGAAATAGTTGAAGATCAACTGGCAGATCATTGTTGGGAAAATCTGTTTCCTGATCGGTCATAACTGCTTCTCCCGAACTACCACCATTTACCAGCATAACTACATTGCTGTAGGTAATATCTCCAAGCAAAAGATCCTTCAAGCCATTCCCCGTAAGATCAAGTGCAAGCACCGTGGATCCTGCATGACGCCCATTGACCGGCTGCAAACCCTGTTCAATATCGCAGGTATCGAAAAGGCTCACTGTATTGTTGTTCCCATCCTCCGAGAAATACCCCCAGCATTCACTGGCAGTTTCAAATTCGAGCGCCGAGCAATCCCCGTAGTTCTCCATGGAGAGATTCCGGTGAAATACCAGTCGACTGCCAATCACATTAAAGGACAGTAAATCCAGGTCTCCATCCTCATCAATATCCGAAATTGAAGGAATATCAGGCGGAGCCACATAAAGC
>NPIE01008221.1_pt1 | contig 16276 bp, 15 predicted proteins | sample 8637661 | NCBI WGS metagenome assembly NPIE01 (sample SAMN07420842, study PRJNA396082) | bioreactor metagenome | isolation source: sample BA12 brine-fed electro-methanogenic bioreactor BA | place: Japan: Kochi | collected 2016-12-09 | reverse complement strand
TGGTATCATGAATGTATCTGCCAAGGACATGGGAACTGGTAAAGAACAGGCCATTACCATTACTGCCCCTAACAAGTTATCTGACGATGAAATCGACCAGAAAGTCAGAGAAGCAGAAATGCACGCTGAAGAGGATAAACAGAAACAGGAAGAGATTGAAGTCCGTAATAATGCTGACTCCATGATCTACACCTCTGAAAAGACCCTGGAAGAATTAGGAGACAAAGTACCTGCAGATAAGAAAGAAAATGTGGAAAAACTTGTGGGTGAACTAAGAGAACTGGTAACTGGCGACGATCTCGCTGCCATTAAGACCAAAACCGAAGAACTCACCAAAGTAGTGCAGGAAATTGGTGCCACTATTTACCAAGAAGCACAACAAGCCCAAGCCCAGCAAGAACAAGCACAACAAGGCCAACCCGGTGCGGATCAGGGAGCTCCTGGTGAAGACGACCACATTGATGCTGACTACGAAGTTAAAAAGTAAGTTCAGACCAAATATTGTCTTACAAAGATTATTTAAACCATTTATGGTTAATAACTGCGTAAACGACTAAGATAAATGAGAGTAGGATTTTCCTACTTTCAATTTTTATTATTTTCTAAATTTTTTTCAAACTTTCCTCATATTCCCCCTATAAATTAAAAAATTATATAAAATTTAATAACTTTAATTAACATTAATAAATAAGCTAATTAAAAAAGCATTTAAGAATGCAAAATCCCGAAATTTCAAGACAAATTTCGAGACAATTTAAGATAAAATTTTAAGATAATAACGAATTATTATTAAAAACTGATTCTTATCAATCATTCATTAATCTTATCCAAGGTGAACAATAAATGGCAGAAAAGCGTGACTATTACGAGGTTCTGGGTGTAGAAAAAGGAGCCGATAAAAAAGAAATCAAAAAAGCCTATCGTAAACTGGCAATGAAGTACCATCCCGATGTAAGTGAAGACGAAGAAGCATCAGACAAATTCAAAGAAATCAGTGAAGCTTATGCCGTGCTCTCTGATGAGGAAAAAAGAAACACTTATGATCAGTTTGGACATGCCGGAATGAATGGATTCTCCCAAGAGGATATATTCAATAACATAAACTTCGATGATATCTTCCGTGGATTTGGATTTGATGTAGGAAATATCTTTGACATGTTCGGATTCGGGGGAGGAAGACGACATGGCCCACAAAAAGGCAGTGACGTTTATTATGACCTGGCTATCACCCTGGAAGATGCATTTGATGGATTGGAAACGGATATTCAAGTACCGCACAGCAAAACTTGTCCCGTGTGTAATGGATCCCGTGCTGAACCCGGAACCGGGACAAAAAAGTGTGAAACATGTGGAGGAACCGGTCAGGTTCGTCAGGTCAATAACACCTTCCTGGGTCAGATGGTAAATATCCGGCCCTGCCATGACTGTCAGGGCGAAGGTACCATAGTAGAAGAGCCCTGTAAAAACTGTCATGGTCGAGGAGTGGTTAAACAGACCAGTACCATCCATATCAAGGTACCTCCCGGCGTGGAGACCGGTTCCAGATTAAGAGTGCCTGGTGAAGGGGAAGTGGGACATCGTGGAGGACCTCCAGGAGACCTCTATGTAATGCTCAATGTAAAACACCACAATCTCTTTGAAAGGGAAGGGGCCAATCTGTACTTTGAGAAACCCATCAGTTTTGTCCAGGCGGCTTTAGGAGATACTGTAGAAGTACCTACCCTAGATAGACCTCTAGATCTGAAAATACCTAGTGGAACTCAAAGTGGAACCACTTTCAGACTAAAAGGCCAGGGCATGCCTCATTTAAGATGGAATGGTAATGGTAACCTTTATGTTAAGGTCAAAGTGATAACCCCTAGAAAACTGAATTCCAAACAAAAAGAACTATTACAGGAATTTGCAGATATCAGTGGGGACGAGATCCACACCGATGATAAGGGTTTCTTTGACAAGGTCAAGGATGCTATTAATCATTAATTTTTAAAATTTTTTTAAAATATTAATTTTAAAAATAAATCTCCAATCAAATTTATTCTTTTTCATAATATTATTTTCCAACTCTTTTTTTCTTTGATAATATGAGTTTTACCTTCAAGTAAACTAATAGGTAAATCTTTTACTATTTATTTTATCACTATTTATTTTAATTAAATTAAAAGAATTTATAAAATCCAAGAGTTAATGACATAAGATACACATCTATCCAACACAAAGTAGAGTAGAATAATATTTTATTTATTGAAAGAAAATAAAAATAAAAAAAATGAATTAGAATTATCTAATTCTTATTGTTTTGCCCTTTAGGAAGGAATATACTAATTATAAATCCTAAAAATAGGATTAACGCCAGTAAATTAAATGTTTGTTTCATGGCATAGGAAATGGCATAATCTGTTATTTTTTGTGCTTCCCCTACTTTACTGGTAGGAATACCCGGAGGTGGAGAGGTCTGCATTTTCTCCACATACTTAAATAAGCTACTTTCTATTTGTTCTTTAGTCATATTACCCGATACATCAGAATCATCGATGGCAAAAACCAGACCATTAAATATTCCTATAAGTAAGAAAACACCAATCAGTGCCGTTCCCATGGAATATCCTAAATTTTTAGAGGTATTAAGGAAACCTGCAGCGCTGGTCTCCTGTTCCTCACGGGCAGTAGACATGGTAAGATTAGTTAGTTGAGAAAGTAAAAGTCCGGCCCCTATTCCAAATATTGCTGTTCCTGGAATAATATCCACTATCTGTGTGCTTAAATTAAACTCATCATTTAAAATCAGCGCCCCCAGCGCCGAAATAAGGAATCCTGCCATTACAATATATTTTGGGTTAACTTTAACCGATAATCGACCTCCAAAAAATGAAAATATGAATACTGCAATGGAAGTCGGTAGAAGTGCAACTCCCGTCATAAAAGCATCTACTTTAGTAACCTGTTGGAGAAACACAGGTATTATAAAAAGCAGCCCTGCCAGAGGAATTTGTTGCAAGACAGAATTAATGTTTCCCAGAGTAAATATTCTATTTTTAAATAGATCTATGTCAAACAGGGGCTCCTGACCTCTATGTATGCGTCTTTTTTGCCACCAAATAAAGGCTAAAAATAGTAGGATACCTGAAAATACTAGAGAAGTGACATATGCCCAGTTTTCAGGAGATCTTAAGGCTAACATTCCCATAACAATCAATAATAAAGATAGTATGGAAAGTATACTTCCCACCACATCCAGATCCTTCCATTTAAGGGAAGGTTTTGATTCGGATAGATATGAACGAAATATCAATATAGCAGCAACAATCACTATTTCTGAACCAAATACCAGTCTCCAGGTGATAAATGAAGTGAAAAATCCACCTACAATCGGACCTACAGCGGCACCTATGGCACCTATGCCTCCCCAAATTCCAAAAGCCGTAACTCTATCTTTTCCAGAATACGCTGCCCCCACAATAGTAGTGGTTGCCGGCAGCATTAAAGCAGCTCCAATTCCCTCTAAAACTGCCCACCCCACAAGTAACATGGGGGCATTTAAACTCAGAGCAGATATTAATGAACCTGCACCATATATCAGAACTCCAGTTAAAAATGTCTTTTTTCTACCCAAAATATCCTGAATTTTACTTCCTAAAAGCATGAAACATGCCATTATCAAAGCATATAGTGCAATTATGGACTGTATAGTGCTTAAAGTAGTATTTAGTTCCACCACCAATGTACTTATGGCTACATTCATAGCAGATGAATCAAGAACGATGATAAAAATAGCTAAACAGGCAATTATAACTACGGACCATTTATTTCCCTTCATTTTATCCCCATTACTTTTCTTATAAAATCCCAAGTTTTACATAAATAATTGTTACAATAAAAAATTTTTTAATTAATTTTTTATTTATCTAAACCATAATATATTATTAATTTTAATGGGGCTAGATAATAGGAGGGAATAAAATGGAAGGAAAAAATGTTCTTTTAGGAATATTAGCTATAATTTTAGGTTTTTTAGTAATATGTTTCCCCTTAATTAGTGTGTTTGCCGCCAGCGTTCTAGCTGGAATCGGAATACTATTTTTGGGTATTTGGTTATTGGGACAAAGTTTTAAAAGTTGGCATATTAATAAAATTTCCAGTGCCGCCTATTTAATACTGGGAATTATTGGAATAATAGTAGGGATAGGTTTATTTGGAAACATACTGGCTTTTAGTATTTTAGCCAGTTTCTGGTTGTACATTATCGGGTTTTTAATATTTATTTCCGGAATAATTACCTTATTTGAAGCCGAAAACAATGCAGGTAAAGGTCTAGGTGGTCTAGGTATTATATTGGGTATTCTTTACATTATCTTAGGTTCATTTGCCTGGGACCCATATTATCTGGCAGCTTTAATTGCCATCTGGCTGATTATATCCGGAATAATGGAATTTTTTGCTCCAGAATAAAAATACTTAAATAGCCCCTTATTCCATATTTTTTAAAAACTGGTTTTGATTAAAATGAGAATATATGCCTTGGCTCTAAAAAATATGCGCAGAAACAAAATAAGAAATGTTTCCACCATATTAAGAATATCTTTTGGAGTTATATTTCTTTTAATATTATTAAGTTCTGGAATTGGCATCAATAGCTTCCTGGATCAAGCTCAGTCCTATACACAAAATGATTTGAATGATTCTGTGAATAATACCAGTTCCACTAATCTAAGTTCTACTCTTTCCAGCTTTTTAAACAGCACCCTAGGTGTGAATTCTGAGGATAGTTCACTAATATTTCTAAAAAATATTTTTAAAATTATTATTTATATTTTAGATGGAATAGCCAGCATAGGCCTTTTAATTGGAGTTTTAGGGGTTTTAACTACCATGTACTTCAATGAAGTGGAACGGCGAAGAGAAGTAGGGCTCTTAAAATTAATGGGCTTCAACAAAAATCAGATATTACTCAGTTTTGCCCTGGAAGCAGCCTTATTGGGATTCATAGCATCATTAATTGGAGTTATTTTAGGTTCATTAGGTCTGTTTGTTATCACAGACATTTTTAAATTCATTTCATTACATATTATACTCCCCTGGTGGCTCATTGTGTTCTCAATTTTAATAACTACGCTTTTAAGTTTTATCCTTGGTATTTATCCTGCCTGGCTTGCTTCTAAAAATAATGTATCGGTGGTTTTAAGAAATGGATAATGAGTATGTATTGGAATTAGAAGATGTAGGGAAAGTTTATCTTCATCCTAGTGGAGAAAATGTGGCACTGGATGATGTCTCTTTAAAAATTCCCAAAAACTCATTTATTATGATTTACGGGCCTTCTGGTTCAGGTAAATCCACTCTTCTCAAAATTGCGGCTTTAATTAAGCAACCTTCTTCTGGTTCAGTAATGCTAAATAAAAATCAGATAGATAATATATCTACTAAAGAAAGATCCCAATTAATTCGAAATAACATTGGATTCATTCTACAACGATCCAATCTCTTAAATTATCTTAATTCTCTGGAAAATGTTTTATTACCTATGAAAAATTCCTCAAAGGAAAAAGCTAAAGATTTAATGGACTATGTTGGTATTGAAAACCATACCGAATGTCCAAAAAAATTATCCCCCCTTGATCAGCAAAAGGTGGCCCTGGCCCGAGCACTTATTAACAAACCTTTAATAATTTTAGCAGACGAACCTACGGGAGATTTAAACAAAACAGATTCCGAGGAATTTATAAAATTGTTACAATCATTTAAAAACGAAACTTCTATTCTTATGTGTACTGATAATCCTGAATTAGTAAAATACGCAGATAATGGAATAAAAATAAGAAATGGTAAAATAATAAGGCACTAATCCGTCAAAACCAGACATATACTTAGAATAGGCCCCCATGAAAATATGTACTATTTTAAAGTGATGGCATGCCGGGAGTAACCCACCTCCTGTTTCAGCAGCATTCATCTAGGCGGACTACCTCTGCCTCATACAGTTGTCATCAGCAGTATTTGCCCTTGCATCCCACGGATTGGCCGTTTCACCGTTCCTTTTAATGTCGGTCAACCTCTTCGAGGAGGCATCATATTCATCCATTAAAAGACGTTTCGTTTCTGCTCCAGAGTCCAACTTCTCAGCAGGTGTCTCACAACACCGCGGTTCTGTGTGATGGGTGGAGTTTCCTCAGTTTAAACCCTTGCGGGAAACCGGTGGCTGCTCTTCGGCTTGCCATCAACTTATAAAACTAGTAATCATTGTATAACCTAGTTATCTTAAATAAATTTTTTGATTATTCTTTCCCAGTTTTATCAAAAATTACTCCATCAATATATTCAAGATTTTCATTATTATATACGGGAATTATTATCTCTTGAAACATTTTTATCTGAGAATCTTTAGTTTCCACCCTATAATTAATTTTAAAAGGTTTTTCAGAGCCAATATGCTGATTAATAGTTTTAACAACTTTTTCGCGATCATCAGGCAATATTAAAGAATGCAAAAAACAAAAAGCCTCATTCTTTAACTCATTAAAATCATTCCCAGATATTAGGTTTATATCGTCCTTGTAAAAATCGAGTTTATAATCTTTGTTTATTTTGTAGTGAAACGCCGGAATTTCCGAAAATATTTTTTTATAACTTTTAAGGCATTCCAATAACCTTTTTTCCCTTTCATTAACCTTAATTGCCATATCTATGGTGAATTTAAGCTCATCTTCATGAAAAGGCTTTTTAAGAAACCTGAAAAATTTGGTAGATTTAGCTCGTTCAATAGTTTCCTTATCACAAAAATATGAAATATATATTATGGGAATATCTACTTTATTCTGAATTAGTTTTACAGTTTCAATACCATCCAACTTTCCCCCTAACTTAATGTCCATTAATATTATATCTGGTTTTAAATCTATGCTATTTTCAATAGCTTCTTCACCAGATTTACACTGACCAATAACCTCATATCCAAATGATTTAAGATGTAAAACTGTTCCTAGTCGTAATATTTCTTCATCTTCTACTACCATAATTTGATATGTCATATATCCCCATTTGTTGGGGGGTACTAAAAAACTTTTTCAAAAAATGCTATAAATTGACCAAACAATATTAAAAAATGTTCAGTTAAAAAAAAAAAAAAAATTAAGTAATAGACACTTGTTCAGAAGACACATCCTCAGAAGAGTCACAATCTCCACAATTATAGAAATGGTGATGTTTACTTCCAAAATGGAATTTAAATCCTCCAAAATGCAGGTGACTTACACAAGAGTAGCTACATTTTTCATTACATGATGAACTAGTTTCACATGCAATGGAAGATCCACAAATACCTAAAACAAACAAAAAAAGTAGTGCAGATAATATCAATTTTCTTTTCAATATTTCACCTCCCAACAGTATTAATGTTACTTTTAACCATTATGTATTAAAATTAATTATTAACAGACACATTACTGCATTAACACATATGGATAAAATTTATATAATAAAAATATAGCTTATTTTGTTATTTTATAAGTGAAAAATAAAATTCAGTACAATTGAGACATTAGTATAATGATAAATTCCAGCAAATTAGCTTAAGAATGTGAGTAATATCCTGTTATAAATTTTAAATTTTTAAAAATTGAGAGAATTCAAAAAATAAATAAATGACCCCAAAGGGGGTCTAAATTGTTTTATTTTCTTATTTTAGATGTAAATCCCGCGAATACCATGAGGAAAGCCATAATTAACATGAATAATGGCATACCTGTATTCTGCATAGGAACACTCGACGTGGTTTTTTCACTAGCAGTAACTAATACACTGGCTTCGTTGTTATCAATTACAGGATCATAAGTCATAGACTCGACATTAGCCCTGTTAACGATTTTACCTGTGTTAGTAACAATCGAAGTAACAGTCAATGTGGCTATTTTTCCATTTGGAAGGTTTCCAATGGACCAGATTCCTGTAATTGGATCATAAGTTCCGTAGTTGGTAGTGTATGACACATACTTCAATCCTTCCGGCATCACTTCTGTCACTTTAACATCAACCGCAGTATCTGGACCATGATTCTGCACAATCAATGTGAAGTGCAGAGTATCACCGATCACTACTTTGTTTTTATCTACAGTTTTTGTTAAGGAGAGATCTGCTGGATCATTGACATTGAAGCTTACGGTAGCAGTTGAAACGTCACCATCTGCGTCAATCATTTCGTATGTGAAACTGTCCATACCATTGAACTTAGGATCTGGAGTGTAGGTAAAGGTTCCATCTGGATTAAATACAATGGTTCCATGCAAAGGCAAATTAACTAATTGCCAATTATTGCCCCCATCACCAGATAATGCATCGTTGGTAGCGACAGATCCTGAAAATGCTAAATTACCAGGGTCTGCAGGATCTTGTTCAATGGTTATAAAGTCATTTATAGCCACAGGAAGATCATCCACACTGATAACTTCAATGTACACTGTAGCAGTAATAATACCACCGTGTCCATCACTGATAGTGTAGGTGAAGCTGTCAGGCCCATAATAATTTGGATCAGAAGTGTAAGTCACCGTTCCATCAGGATTAATAACCGCAGTACAATCAGCAGGTTGTGTTACGGATATTACCATGATTACATCTCCATCAATATCTGAATCATTATCCAGGACAGAAATGGTCACAGGAGTATCCTCAGGAGTAGTTACATAGTCATCCACAGCCACAGGAGCATCATTCACCGGATTAACAGTCACAGAAACCAAAACCGGAGTCACACCACCATTACCATCATCCACCAAAATAGTGAACGAATCAACACCATTAAAGTCAGCGTCAGGCGTGTAAGTATACGTACCATCAGGATTCACCACAACAGAACCATTCTCAGGACCATCAACAGGATCCAAAGAACAAGTCATAGCATCACCATCAACATCCGAAATAGCAACCGCACCACTCACAGGAACATCCTCATCAGTAACAGGAGCATCAGCCACAGCCACAGGAGCATCATTCACCGGATTAACAGTTATATCCAAAACACCACTATCTGTATTCCCAGTTCCATCTGCCACCGTGTAAGTGATCTGCGGAACAGGACCATTATAGTTCGGTTCTGGAGTAAATTCGTAAGTACCATCTTCATAAATAGTGACGGTTCCTACACCCGGAATATTTACACTACTACCTGGAGTATAACTTGTACCACTTATCACGAAACTTACCAATGCTATCGGCCCTTCCGGATCTGTAGCAGGTAACGTTCCGGATAAAGGAGTGTCTTCCGAAGTTGATTGGTTGTCGTCATTGGCAACCGGTAATCCGTCAACTTCAGTGCTGATTGGCGTAGATTCATCATTGGCACTGTTTGTGTCAGTCACACCCGCAGGTGGGGTTACTATTACTGTGTTGGTTAAGGTTCCAGATTCAGTTGAACTTACTATACCAGTTATAGTTAAAGTCACACTATCCCCACTATCTAAAGTTACACCAGTCCAAGCCCCAGTGGCAGGATCATAAGTTCCAGCACTAGGAGTGTAACTAGACGGAGTAAAGCTAACAGGTAACGTATCAATCACTGTGAAAGTATCACTAGGGATGATACTGGAAGGACCATTGTTAGTCACCGTAATTGTATAGGTCAAAGTTTGACCAGCCACCACAGGATCCGGGTTATCCACTTTAGAAACAGCTAAGTCTAAAGTAGGGTTAAGTTCCCATACAAATTCAATTCCATCACCACCAGAACCTTCAACACCGACCCCAGTCACTGCAAAAGTGACACTGGAAACAATTCCATTTATCATAACACTTCCTGCAGCAGTGCCTTTTGTAGAATCCCAAGTTGCCTCAGAAAGCATAGGCGTACTTGAAAATACATCCCCCGTTCTCCAGAAAGAAGTTGAATTTACTTGTAAGTGATCAACCCCCGCCAATTTGGTTAGGGTTAACCCTGAAGTAACCAGCGTAAAACTGGCACCATTTGAGTAATATGCATCAGGCATAGGGAACGGGTTATCATTACCACCCATACCCCCTAACCTATCTATATGTAGTATAGGGTTTTCTACAGGCCTACTAAAAGTAAAGGTAATGTAAGCAGTTCCTTTGTCATCTGTAGGTAAGTCTATATCAGTCGTTGCTTCGTCAGCAGTAGTATCCCAATACACTACAAATTGTAGCGAAGTTTGACCGGCCACAGATGCATTACTGTAGTAAGCAGAAGTAGTATTCATAGTACCATTGCTAACAGAATTGAATGCTGTATTATCATCATTAGTAACATTTAATGTTACATTAACAGCGCCTGCGGTGGCGGTTACATTGGTATCATTGGTACCACCCCACCCACCGGTTAAGCTATTAGTAGCATGTACTGTATCAGCACCTGCTAATAATGTGACTAGAAAAGCCATTGTAATCACTAGAATCACTTGTTTTCTAATCGTTTTCACCTCCATTTAAATTAATTAAGTTATAATCGAGCTTTACTACTAACAGTAATAAAGTGAAATATAATTATAATAATAATAAGAAGAATAGCGGGGCCTAGATTTGAACTAGGGCTCTCGGGGTTATGAGCCCCGCGGGATCACCAGACTACCCCACCCCGCTGTAACTAAACATTAGTGGTTACACTATATAAAGGTTTCCCTCGAGAAATATATTAAAAAATTATCCTAAAAAAAGCACAAAAAGAATTTAAAAAAAAGAAAAAGTTTATTTTAATTATTCTTCCTCTTCTTCGAGCTTTTTAAGGCGTTTGTCCAGAGAATCTAATTTTTTATTGGTGTATCCTCGATATTCATTAAAACGGTGTTCTAACTCACCAATATTCCTGTTAACAACATCCATACGCTTTTCCAAATCATTGATGTCATTTTTAGTGGCCAAAGACCAGTCTTTAATTAATTCATCGCTTTTTTCATTTAAGAAAAGGTCTATTTTATTGGAAAGAATATCAGTACTGATAGGAACATCTTTTACTTTGCCCATTATTTTATCACTTACACCTGAAACTTTATCACTCACACCAGACATTCTTTCACCAACGCCTACTTTTTCACCCATTTCAGACACGTTTTCAGATCCTCCACTTACTCTATCTCCCAATCCATATACTTGTGTTTTGAATTTACCTACACTAGCACTGCTGGAGTTTTGTAGATAATAATATAGAAGCACTACAATTGCACCTGCCAGTACCAGGATAGCCAACAGTTCTATGGGATCCATATTTTAGTCCCCTTTCATTTTTTTAACATTTTTATTCAGTTCTGCCTCTTTCTGCTCAATATCGCTGAGCATCTTTTGGAGCTTTTTATATTCCGTTTGAGTTTCCAGACGAGCCAATCGTTCACTGATCTCACTGTGAAGGTATCCTACTTCATGCATTAGTTCAGAAGTACTGCGACGAATCTTAGCTAGGTTTTCTTGCTGATCTTTAGGTAATGGAATAGCTGTTTCCATAAGTCTTTTGGATTCCAGGTCTTTTTCCACCAAAGACACCTTTTTAAGCTCGATTTGTTTTTCCATAAGAACAATGTTATTTTGAGTTTCTCTAACCCTTCTCCACTGAATCACTACTACGATAATCGCAATTAAGGCGATCACTGCTAAAATCAAAAAGAAAATATTTTGGGGTATTGCAATCACACTTTCAGCCATAGTATTCCCTCCCTTTAGAATTTGTATAGCATAATATATAAAAATTCTTATTAAAATTATTAATTAAATACTAATATAATTCTTTTCTCCCCTAAAACTAATAATACCAAATAAAATATTATAATTAGTAGTTATAATTAGTAGAAGTACTTCATAAAATAATTTATTAAATAAATTTCTTAAAAACTATATCCAATTGTGATTTTTATGATAGAATCCTATGAAAAAGCCGGGAAAATTGTATCTCAAGTAAGAGAAGATGCTAAAAAAATTATAAAAGATGGTTTGCCCGTTTTAGAACTTATAAACTTTGTAGAAAGTCAAATTATAGAAAAAGGAGCGCAACCAGCATTTCCATGTAATGTATCCATAAATGAAGTGACTGCACATTATACTTCACCTCCAGGTGATGAAAGTTTTATAAAAGCAGGCGATCTCGTTAAACTAGACTTAGGTGCTCATGTAGATGGTTATATTGCAGATAGTGCAGTTAGTGTACTGGCAGATGGATACCAGGAACTGGAAAAAAAGGAATACTCCGAAGAACTGGTTCAAAAGAACTTAAAAATGATTGATGCTTCCTGTCAAGCACTGGAAAATGCCATAAGTACTATAAAAGCCGGGACAACCCTAGAAAAAATTGGAAAAGTGGTGGAAGATACCATTACCGATTTTGGATTTCGACCAGTAGCCAACCTAACCGGCCATAGTATGGATCAATACATTCTCCATGCCGGATTATCCATACCCAATATTAGTGAAAAAAATACGCATAAATTAGAAGAAGGAGATGTTTTAGCCATTGAACCATTTGCCACTGATGGGGTGGGCTATGTCACAGATATGCCCCAAACACATATTTTCCGTTTTTTGAGGGATAGACCTATGCGCATGTTACATGCTAAAAAAGTTCTTAATCAAATAAAAATGAATTATAAAGTGCTGCCTTTTGCCCAAAGATGGTTGGTTGAGGATTTTGATGAAAAACGACTCAACGCTTCCATGAGGATGCTAATCCAATCCCGCGCCATTTATCCCTACCATGTTCTACGAGAAAAAAGCGGTGCCTGGGTAAGCCAATGCGAACACACAGTTATTGTTGAAAAAGAAGGCTGTCAAATAATTACAAAATAACTATATTTTTAAAATTTAATTAAAATGAATATTAATTATTGATTTGTGACAATAGTTGTGAAGCCTTTTGAATCCCTTCTTCTTCCTCTAAATGTTCATAATAATTAAGGGCTTCACTTACAAATTCTGAAGCATATTCATCCTGCCCTTGTTTATTAAATATTAAAGCCAGGTAATAAAGACTTTCTGCAGCCAAATGAAGATCTTTAGATTCAATTGATTGATTGTATACTTCTTCAAAATAATACTGAGCCTGATCCCAATTTTCCCTTCTAAAATAAGTAATAGCTCTAATCATTATATCTGATTTCATCTTTTTACTTTGTTTAGAACGTTTATAAAAATAGAATATAGCCATATAAACATAAACCAGGATAACACCTGCAAAAATAAGTAATGCGTCCATTATTACACCTAATTATCGATGAAATAAAAAAAATAAAAAAAGAGAATTTAGAATGGTACAGGTAATCCCATTTCTTTTCTCTTGTCGATTGTTTTCTGGTTTTTCTCTTTCTTCTGAGCAGATAATTTCTGTAGAAGATCGAGACCAGGTTTAACATCCGCAATAGCTTTGGTCTCAAATGCACCAGCTTCAACAGCTTGTTTGAAGATGGAATCTCCATCATCAGTTCTGGTGATTACAGTGGACCATCCATCAGGAGAACCAACAGATCCAGTAGATACGTCACCGAGTTCAGCTACGTAATCCAAACAGACATTACATCCGCTTTGTTCGTATCCGTGGGTTTCTTTTAATGGAATGCTTAAGACGTCATCCTGAGTGTATACCCAGAATTTACCTTTACCGATGTCCATTTTTTCGACTAATTCCATGCTGACTCCCATTTTCTCAGAGATGAAAGTCTCAAGAGAAGCGTATGGGAAGTTTTCCATACAGTAAATACCGATGAGTAACTTGATTTTGTCAGCTAAGAACCTTACACCAAATGGATAGGACTGCATTTTTCTGATACCCATGGTTTGACATGGAATAGCTACAGTACCTAATTTTTCAATACCGTACTGTCGTACAGCTTTCTTCATCATCATTACATTGGGAGAGAAAGTGTACTTGGTACCCGCAGCTGCGATGAGTTCATCAGCAGACATAGCTACCATTGGTTCTGGTTTCCAGAATTCATCAGTAGGTCCAGCGACTACGGCTCCTTCGATGATTTTTTCTTCTAATGCAAAGGCTAATAGGCCGGTTACAATTCCTCCGTCTTGGGCGACTTTTTGGATTTGTTTATCGGTTGCTCTTGCAGAAACTATTTCTTTGTAAGTACCTAAAACCATTTTTCCAGCCTCCTATAGTCCTAAGTCCTTTTTGACTCGTTCTTCTGGCCACCAGCTTCTTGGGCACTGTATGTAACAGATTCCACATTTTACACAGCGGTCACTGTTTAATTCTGGTCGACCGTTGGTCATATTGAGAGCTCTGGTTTGACAGGCCATGACACAAGTACCGCATCCAGTACATAATGCTTGGTTGACTACTTTTAATTGTAGGTCGCAACCACATGCTTCAGTCATTCCTGCTAAGTCAATCATGGGCTGTAAGTAGTCCATGTCTCCGTTAATTAGAGCTACAACTGTTTTCGCTATGATCTCAGGGGATGGCGGACATCCAGGGATGGCACAATCCACTTTAACTAAGTCAGCGATAGGTACGAATGATTCATGTGCTGGTTGTGCTTGTTGTCCTCCCCGGGAGTATCTAGTGAAACATCCGGTTGCAGAACAGGAACCAAAAGCACAGACCATTGCTGCTCTTTTTCTTACTTCCATTAATTCATGCAGGCTGTGTTCATCCTGCAGACAGACAGACCCTTCTACTAAAGCCAAATCCATTTCTGGCATTGGGTTTTCATCATCCCACCAGACATCTGCTAGGGTTTGTCCATAAACAATATCCACCATATTGGTGAGTAATTCGGCGAGAATGTCGTAGTTTTCACTTAACGACATAACATCTCCGGTACATCCACTTAAGTGTATGTAACCTATTCTTGGTTTTGCTTTTTCTTCAGCCACTTTTTCAACCTCCTGTTTTGAAGCTTTTTCTGCTGATTCAGCTTCCTTATCCGGTTTAGCCTCCATTCCAAACAATTTCTTAATTCGGTCAATTAAACTCATTGCTAAACCCCAATTTCCTTTAAAATCATTTCAATGGCCTTGGGAATAGCTTTTTCAACGGGGGGAGTGAGTCCCATTTCCACATTGGGTGCAGAGACTTCTTTTGGCTTACATCCAATTACCATGACATCTACTGTTTCACTGAGTTCATGCAGTGGCTGGTTAACCGGCCAAGAATGCATGTTTTCATAGGATCCCTTAGGAATTTCATCTACAGTGAATTTCCTTAATGTTCCGGGTTCGGCTTTAAATTCCACAATGTCCACTACAATCATCTTTTTCCAAGATTCATGAGGAAGTGAAAAGACAAAGTGGGGGCCTCCTGTTCCAGCATCAATGAACATGACATTATCTGGACGTTCATCTTCGTGTTCCTTGAAGTAATTTTCCAAGGTTTCGATTATTTTAGGGCCAAAACCGTCATCTTTGAATAAAACATTTCCACAGCCAACAACCAATATCTCCGCATCGTATGGCATGTTATTCCCTTAATAGGTTAGCTTAAAGCCTGACCATTTCATTTTTAATGACGCTACTGTCTTCGTCATCTACTACCAGTACGTGGGTAGCACAGGACAGACATGGGTCGTATGCTCGGATTACGTGGGGTCCGAATTCATGGTGGAAACCTTCAGTTGCAGGACCCATAGTGGGTATGTTCCAGGTGGTAGGTACTAAAGCACTGTAGAACTGAGTTTTACCATCAGCAACTTGAGCCATGTGTACATCCATTCCTCTTGGTCCTTCAATAGCACCAATTCCGAGTTTACCAGTTCCAGTAACATCGAAATCAGCTAATGTAGGAGCAGAAGTGTCGAGTTCATCTAAAATGTCAATTGCTTTATCTAAAGCAGTTTTCATTTCTAAAGCTCGAGCTACGTGTTGGGCTACCACACCTCTTTCTTTAAATCCTTGGAATTCAGCCATTCTTGCACGAGGACCTACTTCCACATTTCTTCCATCGTATAATGGGATAGTGGAGCAAGCTTTTTTGGCTATTTCCGGGTCATCATACCAGCTTTCAGGCATTACTTCAGTGAATCTGTCCAGATCAAAGTTGTCCCTGTTACCGTATAATACATCGGTAGCAACGGTTTTCTGGTTGTGTACACCTAAACCTTCTGGTAATCCTTTATCAGCTACTAAACCAATGATTAAATCGACGTGTTCATCAACTTTTGGTTTTAATTGTTTGAATCTTGCGTATAATCTTTTTCTGGCTAATTCAGTAATGTTATCAGCCATTCCACCAATCCTTACATCAGATGGGTGGATACCTTCACCAGCAACCATGTCCACAGCGTATTGAGCTGTTTTTCGTATTTCAGAAACAGAATTAATAGCGGCAGCCATTAAGTTTTCTGGTACA
>NPIE01002739.1_pt1 | contig 16278 bp, 23 predicted proteins | sample 8637661 | NCBI WGS metagenome assembly NPIE01 (sample SAMN07420842, study PRJNA396082) | bioreactor metagenome | isolation source: sample BA12 brine-fed electro-methanogenic bioreactor BA | place: Japan: Kochi | collected 2016-12-09 | reverse complement strand
GGCCTCTACCTTCCGCGGCTCCGATATGCGCGGTGGTGCCAACGGCGCGCGGATCCGCCTGGCACCGCAAAAGGACTGGCAAGTCAATCAACCTGCTCAACTCCAAACAGTACTGAAAACCCTGGAGGGCATCCAGCAGGAGTTCAACGGCGCCCAGTCGGGCGGCAAGAAGGTTTCTCTCGCCGACCTGATCGTGCTGGGCGGATGCGCTGCCGTGGAGCAAGCGGCCAGGAAAGCAGGAACCGACGTGACCGTACCCTTTACGCCGGGACGTACTGACGCTTCACAGGAACAGACAGACGCAGCATCCTTCGCCGTACTCGAACCGGTCGCGGACGGATTCCGCAACTACCAGAAAGCCAAATACGCCGTTACGGCAGAAGAACTGCTGATCGATCGCGCCCAATTGCTGACCCTTACCGCTCCGGAGATGACGGTCCTGGTGGGCGGCATGCGCGCCCTGAATGCCAACTTTGATCAGACCCAATACGGGGTCTTTACCGATCGGCCGGAGACCCTCAGCAACGACTTCTTCGTCAATCTGCTCGACATGGGTACGGTCTGGAAACCGACGGCAAAAGACGAGGATCTGTTCGAGGGGCACGACCGCGCCACAGGCGAACTCAAGTGGACAGGAACCCGCATCGACCTGGTCTTCGGTTCCAATTCCCAGCTCCGCGCCCTGGCAGAAGTCTACGCTTGCGAAGATTCCCAGGAAAAGTTCGTGGAAGATTTTGTCGCCGCCTGGGATAAGGTTATGAACCTTGACCGCTTCGACATCCGATAATTGTTTTATCTTCTTAATATGAACAGAGAAAAAGGGCCAGCTATGATGCTGGCCCTTTTTCGTTACGAATTTTTTCTTTAGATAAACCGGAGAATATCCTCGACGGATTTGCGTGGAGGAGCTTCCGGATTCTCATCCGGGTACCCGTAAACAATCAATGCGGCGACAGTCTCCTCTTTCGGCAGGTCAACGATGTCGGCAATGGCCTTATCGTCAATAACGCCGAAGATGCAGGTTCCGACACCCTTGGAGTGGGCCGCCAGGCAGAAAGTCTGGCAGGCAATGCCGGAATCGAAAGCTTCCCAAAGATGCGCATTGGAACTGTCGAAATCCCCGTACTTATCCAGGCGGCCGCTTTTCCCTTTCACGAAGCTTAAGACTGCAACGCCGCGGGCCTTCTTCAGGGTGTTGATGTTGTAGGCGAAACCTTGAACCCCTTCGGTTGTCAGCTTGGCAATGGTCGCCTCGTCGTCGACCAGGGTATACCGGGAAATCTGGAAATTAGCCCAAGAAGGCGCCCATCGAGCGATGTCGATGACCTCCTCCATGGTCTTGCGGTCGACCTTTTCATTTTTGTATTTACGAATGCTCCGGCGCTCCTTGATCATCGTGATTGCTTCCATTGGTCCGATCCTTTTCTGAAAGTTAGATTGAAGGATGTCCTGCCTGTTATTTTTGCCAGAACCGATTCGATAAGGTCAACGATCTCTTTCGATTTCTCTGGATTCAGCGCATCGGCATGCGGCGAGCTGAAGCGTCCGGAATCGTTGTCGAAATACTGGCCGGAAGCCGTTGAGAATTCATCGGACAGGGCCGCACGATAAAGGATGTCCGCCCCGATGCGGATATCCTTACCGATCATTCCGAAGGCTTCTTTCACCATCTTGCTGGCGAGCAATGAGCCTGGGTTTACCGCTACAATGACCGGGCCGCTTTCTTTGAGCTCATGGCCCACGATGCGCGACCACATCGTCAGGGCCAGTTTGCTTTGTGCGTATGCAACCATGTCAACATGCAGTTCGACACGCCCGGCCAACGCTTCAAGATTGACGGGTGTCTGGGCAGCGGAAGAGAGATTCACAACGCGCCCTGATGTTCCCAGAAGCGGCAAAAGCAGTTTGGTCAGCAGGTAAGGGGCAAGGGTATTGACCGCGAAACGGACATCGAGCCTTTCCCGGGTAAGCGAATCGGCCACCTGCAATACCCCGGCGTTGTTGATCAGCACATCGATCCGGGCGTGCTTTTCAGCCACAGCGTTGGCGAGGACTTCTACCTCGTCCATGCATGACAAATCTGCAAGGTAACTTTCTATCTGCCCCTCGCCCGGCAGTGCGGCGAGTTCTTTCGCCACCTTCTCCAATTTTGAAGGGTTGCGCCCGTGCAACAGCACTTTGTGCCCCTGGGAAACCAGAATCTTGGATGTTTCCAGCCCGATGCCGTCGGTGGACCCAGTTATGAGAATGGTTTTTTGCATCGCTTTTCTCCATGCCCCCCTGTTGGCCTTCAAAGCCGTTACATCTTTCCCAACAACTAACTACAACACTTTACCATTGACATCAGACTCGACAAGCCATCAGAAAAAATCGGTGGTCAGGATGCGTAAAGATACTTTTTAATAAAGCAGGAGTATTTTGAAAGAATTGATTGAATAAAGAATTTATGAAGAAAGTGCCCTTACTTCGGGCGGAAAAGTATGCACATCTCTGACACCAAAAGACCACGCAAAAGAGAACGCTCTTAACTAAAAAAACAAAAAGGCCTCAGCTCAATTGAGCCAAGGCCTTAAAATTTAAGTGGCGCGCCGGGGAAGANNCTCCCGACCTTCTGATCCGTAGTCAGATTTTTGGGGCATTGATTTACATTGAAGAAGAATGAACAAAAACGCAATAGACGCATAAAATACAGCCATTAGTGGATATTTTCAACTTGCTTCCATTGATCCAGATTGATAAAATTTGGCTACATGGTGGCTACATGGTGGCTACATGAGCCACCAACTGATAAAAAAGGCCAGATAGCTACACAGAAAAAGAGGGAAGCATGGAGCGTGTCAGACTGACTTTGGACCGGATAGCAAAGGCGAAATGCCCGCCTGGCAAACAGCAGGCCTTTTTGTGGGACAAGGACAGCCCTCGCCTAGCTGTAAGGACTACCAACAAAGGGGCCAAGTCCTTCGTCTTCGAAGGCAAGCTTGAACGGTCCACCATCCGCCGCACCATCGGTGATGTTCGTGTGTGGAATCTGGACGATGCCCGGAAGGAAGCGAACCGGCTGCAAACCCTCATCGACCAGGGCATTGACCCGCGAGAGCTTGACCGGGAGCAGAAGGAGCAAAAAGCCGCAGAGAATGCAGCCAAGGCCGAAGCCGAGAAAAAAGCCAAGGATCGGCAGCGATACACCCTCAAGGCCCTATTGAATGAATATGTTAAGCACCTGGAGGCACAGGACAAAAAGAAGTCGGCTGGAGATGCCGCCAGTGCTTTTAAGTGCCACGTTTTTAAACCACACCCTGAGATTTCCAGCACCCCCGCCAATGAGGTCTCATCCCGGCAGATTGCCGACATTGTGCGGCAGGTAATCGAGCAGGGTAAAGAGCGTAGAGCCGGTTCCCTCAGAGCCTACATGTCTGCAGCCTTCAACACTGCAAAGAAAGCCCCCTTCCATGCCGACCTTCCATCGGCGCTCATCTCCTTCAACATCGAGCACAATCCCGTTGAGGCTGTCGGCACTATAGAAGTTAACGCCGGCCACCGGCACCTGTCCGCCGAAGAGTTGAAAGCCTACATCACAGCCCTGGGCGAAGGACTGGCTGATATGGCCCTGAAGCTGGCGCTCTATTCCGGCGGTCAACGCATGGCGCAGCTACTCCGAGCAAAGGTGACAGATTACGACCCGGAAACAAAGATATTGCGTCTCTTGGATGGGAAAGGCGGCCGCAAACAGCCCCGCGTTCACCTTCTCCCGCTCGGGCCAGTGGCCGCTAGCATCGCAGACAGGTTGTTAGCGGATGCCGCGACAGCCGAATCGGCCTCCCTGTTTTCTTCTCGCGGCTCTGTTGTCCACGAATCAACACCGGGGAAGCGGGTCAAAGAAATCTCTGACGCAATGGACGGGGAGCCATTCGATCTTCGGGATATCCGCCGCACCGTCGAAACCATGCTTGCCAGCCTACGTATATCTAAGGATGACCGAGCACAGGTCCTCAGTCATGGCATCTCGGGCGTCCAGGACAAACATTACGACCGACACCGTTATCTTGAAGAGAAACGAGCGGCCCTGCGGAAGTGGGAGAGACACCTTGACGGCATCGTGAGTGACGAACCGAAAGGAAAGGTAATAAAGATCCGCTAAATCGAAAGACCCCGCCTAACCTGGTCAGCGAAAAGCCGGGCACCCTTCCCAGCCTGGCGGGGCACTCTTGCCGCACTCATTTCAGAAAACACAATTCCACCTTGACACATGGTTAACATATGTGAAATACTACCAAAGGAAGTAAACAGAAACTGTTTTTGTTTGGTGCAAACATGGAAACCTACACAAAAAAACAAATTGTCGAACTCATCCCCACCCTCACCCCCCGCCAGGTGCAGTTCTACACCGACGAGGGAGTGATAACCCCACTGGAGACCAAGAGCGGGCGCGGAAACGTTCGGCGGTACACGAAAGAGAATCTTTACGAGTTTGCGGTAGTCGGTTACTTGGCTAAAATCGGCATTACCGTTTCAACAATTAGGAATATTATTGAACTCAAGCCATTCGCATTTATATTTGGTGGAAAAACGCCACCAAGTACAACAGGGGAGTTCACCAGATACAATCGGGAAGACTTTCTCAACGGCCTCAGCCAGGAATTGATAATATTTTTCCAAAATGGTGAAGTTGTTCTTTTTTCAATCCAACGTTTCGAAGGAAGTTCTATGTCACCACTTGCGATAAAGAGATATTGCGTTTTAGATGACGGTTCAAAAATAAAATATGACGCTTTGATTTATCTCGACCTAGCCGAAATACTAAAAGGATTGCCGAGATAGTTTTTTTTGGGGAAAGGAAAACAGAAACTGTTTTTGTCTACCAAGAAAGGAGCCTTCACATGCAAGAAACTCAGCAAAGCAACATCCCTCCTCTATTCATCCGTCGCAAACAACTTCAAAACACTGTCGGTCTCAGCCCCTCTCAGGTTGATCGCTTAGAGCGTGCCGGGCTGTGCCCACGTCGCCGTCGTATCGCTGGCGGCGCTGCGGTCGGCTGGCTTTATGAAGAGTGGCGGGCCTTCCTGCTGGGTCAACCAGTTGCTGAATAAACAGATAAAGGGGTTCAGAACATGCAAAACAAGCGAAGGGAGTTTCTATGAAAGAGCTGCACAGCACGAATGAGGTTGCCCAAGCGTTTAATGTTCAGGGCGCAACGGTCCGCCGCTCCGTTTGTGTTAATGGGCACTATCTCGGCCTGCGCCCGGTCAAGTTACCCAATGGGCGCTTGGGGTGGCCAAGGGAAGAGTTGAAGCGACTGGTCGAGTCGGTTGTAGGCGCGGCCTGCGAATGAAAGCAGAATAGGAGGCATCCAACAAAGCATGAGCTACTACCTCTATCAGAAGCCAGCATTCTCTAAAACATGGGAACGCGACCCCGCCCAAAAGAACAACCGCCCGGTCCTATTCGCCAGGGACGAAGGACACGCCAAGCAACTCCGCGAAAAGGTGAAACACCGGAAGATGTCCGTCGAGATTAACCCGGCATTTTTCGATATCGACCAGACTGGCAAAGGGTAAGACATGCCCGTCCCGCCCTTTTTCAAAAAGTTGGCAGGTAGGACAGCAGTTTTCACCAAGGAGAACCACTTATGGCGAGACGAATAACACCGATGGCGAGCATTCGTGCTAAGGGCCGTGACTGTTCTTGCGGCTCTACCGTGGAGATCAAGAATTGCCGTTGCACTGACTGTGCTCTATGGCCCTACCGGTACGGCAAACGACCGGAAACGGTAGCGAAGGCGGCAGCCAAAAAGGCTGAGTAGATATAGAAGGACCGCCGCTGCTGGGGAGCAAATGGCGGTCCTTCAGGAAAGGATTATATGGAAAATATTACCAGACACCAATCCGATACGCAAGAAGCCAACGACTCAACACCCATTCCAGGCACTGCATTAACGGCATTCCTTCGACGCTACCGGGCGTCCCTGGCCGCTGCCGGTGATTCCCCCGATACGACCCGCCTCATTCGCTGCTGTGACCAAATCCTTTTGGCGGCGGAAAGGGGGCTGCGATGACCGGTGCCTTTTCTGAAGCAATTCACTCCGCAGGGATCACTCCTCCCGCCGCACTTACCGCCGATGGCGCTCTGCACCGCTTCCACGTTGAAGGGGACCGCTCAAGGGCTGAAAACGGTTGGTATGTCCTCTTCGACGACCCGCCAGCGGGCGCTTTTGGCTGTTGGAAGCGCGGCATTTCTGAAACTTGGAGCGGTAAGCCTACCCATGCCCTTACCCTGGCAGAGAAGGCCGCTTACAGGGCGAAAATGGAAGTCGCTAAACAACAGCGAGAGGCAGAACGGGCACGTGTTCAGGCTGAGGCGCGAGAAAAGGCAAAAACGATATGGGAACAGGCCCAGCCTGCAATGGCGGATCACCCGTATCTATTAGAGAAGGTGGTCGGGCCCCATGGGCTCCGCTTGTTCAATGGAAGCCTTGTGGTCCCCATGAGGGGCAGCGACAACACCCTGCGAGGATTGCAGTTTATCGATGGAGACGGCAAAAAGCGCTTTCTGACCGGTACCGCCAAGGCGGGATCATATTTCGCTATGGGTGGCAGGCCTGACGATGTTCTTTATGTATGTGAAGGCTTTGCCACCGGAGCCAGCATACACGAGGCAACAAAGAAGCCTGTGGCTGTAGCCTTTGACGCTGGCAACCTGTTGTCTGTGGCCGAGGCGCTACGGGAAAAGCTGCCGGGCGTGAACATTATCATCTGTGGCGATCATGACCATAGCGGCACCGGACAAAAAGCCGCCAATACTGCTGCCCTCGCCGTCAACGGGCTTGTGGCTATCCCGCCAGAGGAAGGACAGGACTTCAACGATCTGGCGCTACAGCACGGCCAGGAAGCCGTTAGGTCTGTCATCGAGGCGGCGGGCCTGCCTGCTACCGATCATCTCGAAGAAAGACCGGATGCAGAACAGGGAACCGAACTGCCGTTGCTTTTCGATGAGATCAACACCCCCGACATACCGTCCGATCTGCTGCCTGGCTGGATGGGGGAATATGCGGGCGCTGTAGCTCGCTACACACAAACTCCGACTGCCATGGCGGTCATGCTGTCACTGGCCGTCGTGGCGACCTGCGCGGCTAAACGTTTCGAGGTTACCCCACACGGTGAAGGCTATAGCGAGCCGCTAAACACTTGGCCTGTCGTTATTCTTGGGCCTGGCAACAGGAAAACGGCGGTCATATCGGCCTTGACCGCCCCCTTGAATGACTGGGAATTGGCTGAGGCGGAACGGCTGGCACCACAGATCAACGAAGTCAACACAACAAGAAAGATTGCCAGTAAGCGAATCGAAAAACTGGAGAAGGAAGCGGCAAACACTTCGGACCCGGCGGTTAGGGAGGATCGACGACGCGAGATCCTTCAACTTCAAAATGATACGCCGGAAGAAATTCGAGTACCACGCTTGTGGACCGGTGACACGACCCCCGAACGTCTGCAATCACTCCTGGCTGATCACGGTGAGCGCATGGCCGTGCTGACAGACGAAGGTGGCATTTTTGAGGTCATGGCCGGGCTTTACAGCGATGGCCGAGCAAACCTAGACATCTTCCTCCAGGGGCACGCCGGAAAGTCGGTGAGGGTTGACCGACAAGGGCGCATGGCCCACCTCAACGCCCCCGCACTGTCTTTTGGTCTGGCTATCCAACCGGCAATATTGGGAGACTTCGGCGCTGGTGGCAAGCGTCGCTTCCGTGGCAACGGCACTCTTGCCCGCTTCCTGTATGCGATACCAAGGTCCAACATCGGTAGCCGCGACGTAAGGGCGTCCTACCAGATACCTGCAACCGTGGAGGCTCAATATCGGGCCGGAATATTCGATTTGCTGGCGGTCCCTCCACAAATGTCTGAAGGAAAGGAAACGGCTCGCCGGTTGACCCTGACCCCGGATGCCTTGGACTGTTGGTTGGCTTTCTCAGAGATGATCGAGAAAAGGCAGGGGCCTGACGGTGACCTAGAGCCCATTCAGGACTGGTCTGCAAAGCTCCCTGGAGCTGCGTTGCGGGTAGCCGGAAACTTTCATCTGGCCGAACATGGCGGCACCCCTCCAACACAGATCGAAGCCGCAACTGTTGAGCGAGCGCTTGACCTGTGTGTCCTGCTGATCGACCACGCCAAAGCAGCCTTTGCCATGATGGATGCCGACCCGGCAACCGGAGACGCTAAGGCTATCCTCAAATGGATTACCAAGGAACGCTTGGACCAATTCAGGCGCGGCGAAGCCTACCGACAGTTCAAGGGGCGCTTCACCGGCAAGACTGAACGGCTCGATAAAGCTCTGCGCGAACTACAGACACGCAACATAGTAACAGAGGGGACAGAGCCAACACGTGGACGGTCAGCAACTATCTTCAACGTCAATCCTCACCTGTGGGGGGTGGAATGAACTGGCGAATATTCAAACGTGGGGTGGCGGGTCTTAAGGGTCTTAAGGGTTTTAAGGAGTCCGGATCGGGACCACTTCACCACCATAAAGCCCTTAAAACCCTAAAAACCACGGAGGGAGGAAACAAAATTACCACATTCGAGCAGGCACATGACCAGCTAAACCGTATGGGCGACTGGACGGGCGTTGTTGCTTTGGCGGAAAAGGTTTGCCCCGTCCAGCTGGAAACGGCACGGCATGCCAACCGAGACGTAGACCGCGATCCGGCTCAAGTGGCGAAATACTACCAGGCATGGCGAGAGCTTTTCCTTGCCGTGAAGTCAAAAACCGCTGCCCAAGGAGAAGCAACCGTTGGATGACAAAGAGACGCAGGAACTTGCTGATTTCACCACTGAAGATATTGGCCTGCTTCAAGAACTGAAGAAGCGGCGGGACCGCAGCCCTCCCAAGATTGAGGTGGTTAGCAAGGATGGCAAGGCTATTAGTGTGGCTTTCGAAAAAGGCAAAGACGACCTTATAACCTACGCCAAAATGATGGAAGCGACAGGGGTCGCAGATCGAGGCGTGCAGTCAAAAATGTTGGGGCAGGTTGTGGAGACTTGCCAAGGCCAGGGAAAAAACTTTGCTGCAGCAGCCAACAACTGTTTAGCCCTGATGCACGATATTTCGCCCCAGAATGCCCTGGAGGGAATGTTGACAGTACAGATGGTGGGAACACACAACCTGGCGATGGAGATGATGAGAAGGGCTGCTTTGGGAGAACAAACAGTCGAAGGCGTAGAGAGGAATATCAACCGGGCAACAAAACTGCTTCGTACATTCACAGCCCAAACCGAAACCCTACAAAAACTCAGGGGCAAAGGACAACAGAAAGTAACCGTGGAACACGTGCAGGTTCATAAAGGCGGACAAGCCATCGTCGGCAACGTCGAGCATAGGGGGGGTGGGGATTGATTGAAAAAAACGCAAAGGACCCCATGTCCCCCGTTGAAAGGCTGCAGAGGGCCCCCCGCTGCGGTGCCCGAACCCGTAGCGGGGGCACTTGCCAGCAGCCTGCCATGGCAAACGGACGCTGCCGACTGCATGGAGGAAAATCTACCGGCCCGAAAACACCGGAAGGGTTAAAGGCTTGCAAAAGGGCCCCCTGGAAGCACGGTCAATATTCAGCCGAAGCGAAAGAGGAACGAAAGGCATTTCGGCAAATCCTACGTGATTGCAGAGCCGTGTTAAGCGAAGTCAAAGAGATTGTTTAGGTGCGCATGAAGGTTAATAACCCTGGAAAAACCATGAATCAAAGGAGCACAACCATGGATCATCAAATCGTCATTTCAAAAGAGCACAGCGAACTGATAACCCGTATCAACGAATGCGCAGCGGCAGAGGATTGGGCCCACTGTCGAACGCACTTGCTTGAATACTGCGAAGCCTTCGGGATTGTGGGAGCGCATTACTTCACGCCCTCGAATTTCGATCAAGCCGCCACCTTCTTTGAGCTGTTCCAAAAGTCCGGACTGGATCAGGAGCCCGCCGACAGCCCTGCCAACATCATGTTCAACCGGACGTTGGACTTCCTCGCAAAGCATAGTCCTGAGGAAATGAAACCCTCCTTTTACGTGGGCCTGCGGGGACAGTTTCCTGCTCTTTTTGAGAACTCGGCATGGCTCACGCCCCATGGCGAACCGTGCTTCACCCTTGGCGACCTACTGGACAAATTCCACTTCACGTTGAAGGACATCGCACTAGTCCTTGATGACTTTAACGAGCCTTGTAGCGGCGGGGACGGCTTAGATGAGGTTCTCTGTGAAGAGGAAGGAGTTTGAGCATGGATCGATATTTTAAGCCCTTTTACAACGCTCTGGCCATTGGGCGCGAGGCAGCCAAGGTTGGCTACGAAGTCCGCAGACAGGACAGGTTGGATGAAGAGCGGCAGAGTCAGAACGCCCTGGCTAACCAGGTGCGGCAGATGCAAATGATGAAGCTGGCGCAGGAGATGGGGGCGGCAGAGCGGCAGCAGGACCAGCAGTTGGCCTTTGCCAACGCCCTCCAGCAGCGAATGGAACCGCAGCAGGTCGGCGGGCCACTGCGAGATGTGCCGTTTCAGCCGGTGCAGGATGTGCCAGCATCCCCCATCACCAACCGCGAAATGGGTCTGCTCTACGCCCAGCACGGCATGGCCGACAAGGCGGCGCAGTATCTGGCCAAGGGCGGCGAAAAGAGCGGACTGAAGCTGACCGAAACACCCCTTGGATACGCCTACCTGCCAGAAGAGATTGAGGCGGGGCAGGAACCGCCAAAGCCGGTCATGGTTAAGGATTTACCGTCTGCGAAGGCCCTGGAGAACCAAAGGGCCGAACTGAAGCGGGTGCGAGAACTTCAGCAGAAAACCTTTGAAAACGCCGACAAGCTGCGCGACGAGTACACTGCCGGGTCCAAGGAGTTCATCAAGGTCCGCGATGCCTACGGGCGCATTCAGGCTGCGGCCCAAGAACCCTCAGCGGCTGGTGACCTTGCCTTGATCTTCAACTACATGAAGATGCTGGACCCCGGTTCGACCGTTAGAGAAGGCGAGTTCGCCAACGCACAGAACTCAGCGGGCGTTCCTCAGCGTGTAACCAGCCTTTACAACAGGCTTTTAAATGGGCAACGACTTGCAGCAGAACAGCGCCAAGACTTCATTGGTAGGTCGCAAAAGCTCTTTTCTTCTATGGAGCGGAGCCAGGAGAGGCTAAAGCTGGAATACACGCGCCTTGCCAACAGGAACGACATCGATCCAGCAGACGTTATCATTGACTATTCTTTGGACAACGATCCAATGGGGCTTCGCTGATGGACATTAAAGAGTTTCGGCAAAAATTCCCGCAGTATGACGATATGAGCGACCAAGAATTGGCGAACGCTCTATACAAAAAGCATTACTCTGACATGGACAGAGCAGAGTTCAATGCGGCCTTCTTGGGCTCAGAACGATCTGGTCAAGGGGGTGAGGCACCTTCTTTGACTGAAGGCGAACCTGTCGGGCGGTCGTCTCACGTGGTCGCCCCATATCATCCAGACATGGCCCCCGGCGAAGGGGCAATAGCAACGCTGAAAAACCTGCCTGGAAGCGGGGTGCAGCTTGTTAAAAACATCGCCCACCCCTTTCTGCACCCCATAGAGACAAAGGACGGGGTTGTCGATTTAGCAAAAGGTGTATATCACAAATTTACCCCTGGCGAACAGCCTGAAGAGGCCGCAGTCGATGCGGTTAAAGACTTCTTTGTGCAGAGATACGGCGGGCTTGAGAATATCCAGAGAACTGCGGTTGAAGACCCTGTTGGCTTTCTGTCCGACATTGCGCTCCTGTTTACTGGTGGCGGGGCGGCGCTAAAAGGAGCCGGGGCGGTCGGGAAGTCCTCAACGCTTGCGCGGGCTGGCCAGAGTTTGTCCAAGGTCGGGCGATCCATTGAGCCGGTCAACGTAGCAACCGCTGCGGCGGGCAAGCTCATACCCAAAAAACTGCCGCAAAAGATGTATGCCTCGGCCACCAAAATGACTACCAGCAAGAAGGTCTCGCCACAGCAGCGACTAGCGACTGCGCAGGCCGGTCTGGATGAGGCAATACTGCCGACCCAATCGGGCTTGGCCAAGCTCGGCCAGGAGATCGATACGGTCAATAGCAAAATCGCTGCACTGATAGACGATGTTGCCAAGGAGGGCGATGTTATTTACCGGAGTAAGGTACTGAAGTCGCTGGATGATCTCAAACAGGATGCTTATTTCTCTTCCGACCGCAAGAAGTATTTTGGCCTTATCCGAAGGATGGAAAACAAGATAAAAACCGACTATGGCCCTCGTATCCCTGCCAATGCCGCACAAAAACTAAAACAAAATATCTACAAAGAGGTTCGTAAATTTTACGGTGGAAGGGCTTCTTTCACCACCGAAATGAAAAAGGCATTGGCCCGCGGGGTAAAAGATGAACTGGCCCAAAAATACCCAGAACTAGCGGAACTGAATGCAAGGGATTCGGCCTTGCTGGAGCTTGAAAAGGCAATTGAGGCATCAGTTAAGCGGATAGAAAACCGCGACTTGGTAGGTATCGGCATCCCCATAAAAGTTGGGGCTGGCGCTACTGCTGGCGCAGCCGCAGGGGTAGAGGGGGCAGTTGCTGGCGGGCTTGCTGGGCTGGTTTCTGGCGTTGCGGACACGCCAATAGTAAAGGCAAAACTGGCTATCGCGCTAAACAAGCTCAAGAAGTCAGGCTTAAGCCGGAGCCCTGGGGCATACGCAGGCCGGGAGACGGCGCGGCAGGTTGGCAGGCTGGATGAGGCGCTTGCAACTAGCAGGTAAAGTGATGGTCAGCAAAAAAGGTTTTTTATGCGACTTGCAACAGCTTTGTATAGCCTTGTCGCCATCACAGCGAGCATCCCATATGCCCCACCGATAACAAAAGAGGCGAAAGCGCAAGCAACTACCGAAACGATAAGGCTTTCCAGGGACAGGATTTCCCCTATTTCCTCAGTGGCGAAACCATAAACGCCACAGGCTATACCGAAAGTAACCCCGCAAGCGAAGGCTCTGTTTTCCGTGGTCGGGTGTTTAAGTGCCTCAAAGAATTTGCAGGCTGATGCTAGGCAGGCACCCAAGAGGCCACCAATTACTAAGCCGGTCATGAGGTACGGCAGGACATGCCAAGCTGGGGGCTTTTCGCTGATAATGACGGTGATGGCACCTAGCAGGCCAAGGGCAAAGCAAATGCCTATTACGTTGGACCTTATAGTTCTGTCAGCCATAGATACCCCAGCAGGGCAGCACACGCGATCAAGCCCCATACGATGCCCTGTTTGTGAAAGCTGCTAAACATCTCTTAATATTTATATCGCGCCCCTTGAGAAATCAAGGGGCTTTTTGTTTGCTCTTTTTCTTCGCCCTTTTTCTCAAAAGGCTCTCTACGTTTCTCTTGTGTAATGTTTCGGCCTTCCTGCGAATATCAATGGCACTTTGAGGCGGGATATCCCTCTCAGCCTCAAGGCGGTTAACCTTGCGACGAAGCTCAGTTACTTCTTTTTTGAGTGCGTCTAGTTCGGCCTTAAGATCATCCATTATTCACTTTCCGCAGCACTTCGGAAACTTGAAGAGCCATGTTTATATCATCCCTGTCAGGACCCTCTTTAGCTCTCTTGCGTCTTTTGTGAAAGCCTTACCTTTAACCTTGCAATACCATTCACCCACATCTGTGATTGCTACATAGAAGTCGCCAAAGGTGACGATGTCAGACTGGGAAATCAATTGCAGCAAGTCTGCACCCCCTACAGAAACCACAGAATACTTTTCATCAAAAGAAGTAGAGTTTTCTTCTTCTAATTTCTTGATGAAATCATTCGCCTCCTCTGCGGCCGCTTTTGCGTCCGCCTCTGTGGGGTACAGGTTTAAAACAGTAGCAAACTGCTTTTTCCTGCGGGGGTGCCTCTCCTCATGGTACCAATAGTCTTTATCGGGTAGCCCATCGAACTCATTCAAGAGGTAAAAGGGTTTTACGTTTCCAAATAATTTCTCAAGCGGATGCGCTTTTCCCCTTTTGATAATCCACAAGCCATTTGGACCTCTACGGGAATGGTGGGCGGCGATTATCAGTTCCGAGCATGACAGTTCGTCCAAGCACTTATAGGGAACTGAGGGCATTCCAGTTACTGCATGAAAACCCTCAGACTGAAACCAAAGCCTATCCTCGAACTCCACAGCCGACCAATCAAAGACACTGTATTTTCGAAAAATATATTCTACGAGGAATGGCCATACTGCTGCTGTCTTCTTCCCCAGACGTCTCACTCTATGCTTAAAGAAGTCCGTTGCATCTTCCGGCCAACTGTTTTCGTCTGGGGCAATCGTTTCAGCTTCCACCCAGGACCATTGAAGTATCCCCTCGTCGTGAAGATTGACTAGGTTTTCAAGCCCTTCTATCTCTTCTGAAAGTTGCTCATTTCTCAGGGGGATGATGTCCGTAGGGCGAGGATGGCTGCCTGCTGATGGATCGGGCTTAATGCTATCAATACTTTTCTCCCAATCAGGTTGAGATGGAGACCATATCAAAACAGCGTCCTCAATCACCGCATGTGAAGAGTTTTCCTCTAGAGTGCCCACATATATCCGAACATCGGGAGCGCTTCCTGCCATTTTCTTGGTGATGGTTTTATGGGGAGGGTGGAAGCCCTTGTCTACTGACACTTCTAATAACAGGTCTAAGTCTCCACACCTTAGCGCCCCCCTTGCCCACGACCCGAAAACCCACAGGGTTTTGGCTCGCACCTCACTTTCACGAGTTACACGGAGGTACTTGTCTTTCCATTCGAAGGAATAGACCTGCTTTTCACTAAGCCTTTTGGCTATTCTTTTGAGCGCAGGAAGGAACGATTCTCTAGACCGTTTTTTCTCGATTGGGGGTGTTGACATTGGGAGAGACCTTTTTTGTTTAAAATTTCCTTCCTATCTTGAGGGAGCAGCTGTTACTTAAGTCTTATCTTTAGCGAGCTCCAGGGAGTAAAAGTTTTCCTTTACGATATCCAGCATATTCATTTGAAAGTCGCCATCTGCTTCCCTCCAAGCTTTGTGGGGCGCATCAGGATTATCGAGAAGCATCCAGGTTATATCGGGGTAATAGAAGTCCCCATCGATCTTAACGTGTAAGGGGGTGTTGTCATCTGGCGAGCAAATCTCCCAATGGTCTGGCACTTCGAACTCGACTTCAAGTTTGACCGTCAATTTCTTCATGAGCTTGTCCTTGGCGCTAACTAGCGTTGAAATCTGTACCGACAACCATGCTGATATTTTACCTCGTCTTAAGTTCGATGCAGGAGTTACTATCGTATGACAAAGTTTCTTAAAGAGTAACAAAATACATTAAAACCCTTGACAGGGATTTAAAAACACTTAATATTGAAATAGAAAAAGGAGGGGGAATGGAAGTTTTAACCGTCGATGAGGTGGCAGCGATACTCAAGGTCGACAAGCGGCTTGTCTACAAGCTGATTACCGCGAAGGAATTAAAAGCGCGAAAGGTTGGCAGGGAATGGCGTGTTTTGAAAGAAGACCTTGAGTCATACATGAAGGGAGAATAAAAACGGCCCGGCGAGGTGCTGCAACACCTCGGCCGAGCCTAACCACAACACACCTATCCAGGAGGTATGTCATGGCTAAAGCAAGCGTACATGAAAGGTGCACGACTATCAACGCCAAGGAAAATGAACTTCTGACGGTCTTTCGGCAACTCGAAAACGAAGATCAAAACTTTTATTTCGAGATAATGTCAGAAAGGCTAGAAAGCCGAAAGTGGGCAGATTCAATTATGACGGAGAGGGGTATTTCGGAGGACGCGGCTTACCAGGTCTTGATCGATATGCGCATGGCGAAGATAAAAGACGAACGTCGCGCACAACTCCCTGCGCAGGAGGTGTGTCATGATTAGCCATAGCGAATTGCAAGTATCGGCCGCCCGCCGCAGCCGGGAACAAGAAATGATGGCCTGCTTTAGTGCGCTGGACAGAGATTCACAAGACTTTATCCTAGGGATGGCTTCGAGGCGTCGCAGGGCTTTAGAAAGGATGATGCAAGAGACTGGCCTCGACAGGGACTCTGCTGGCGCTGGCTATGATGTTTGGATCCGCGCTAAGACAGACGCGATGTTGGCCCAGGAGAAATAACAGTGAAACAAATCAGCCTCACCTAGCGGGGCTTTTTTGATGAAAGGATGTAGCTATTGGACCAATTTGGCTACACTGGGGCTACATGAGGCCAAAACATCAAAAAGGGGTTGCAGCTGAAAAAGCCGCAACCCCTTTATTTTAGTGGCGCGCCGGGGAAGATTCGAAC
>NPIE01013187.1_pt2 | contig 16291 bp, 13 predicted proteins | sample 8637661 | NCBI WGS metagenome assembly NPIE01 (sample SAMN07420842, study PRJNA396082) | bioreactor metagenome | isolation source: sample BA12 brine-fed electro-methanogenic bioreactor BA | place: Japan: Kochi | collected 2016-12-09 | reverse complement strand
TCCAAGAAAACCGGCGCCGCCCCACCACTTGGGATGGATGTCCTGCAAATTGTCTGAAAAATTGTCTAGAATCAGTTCCGGGATGTCTAAGATCAATGCTACCCGTCAAGACTGAGGTCGTTAAATGTTAGATGACAGAACAAAGAGTGTCGGCAATACAAAGAAAGGGATTTTGGCGATTCCGGTGGATACTGAAGCAATGCCGCAGAAACCTAACACATCAGCGACTAAAACGACGATGAAAAAGTAAGAGACCAACCTAACATTTTTCTATCCTCTAATTATATGGATAAAATCGTGGCGGTAATTGTTCGACTGAGTCTCTGCGTCGACGAAAGACTTTTTAAAGTATTTACGAGTAAGCCAGATACAGGACCGCTCATTTGACTTTTTCTTCATATCGGATAAACAAATAAAAAGCAAGCGTTCACCAAGCTTAAAAAAGGAGGACGCCATGAATTTGATTAGAGTGATCATAAAAGGGGGGGGCTCGTGGCTCTTCTGTTGCTCGCTTTTACCGCCTGTGCTTCTTCTCCAGAGAGCCACAGCAGCGGGGCTTTTCTTGTCCGATCTGCAAACGCATCATCCGCAAGTGTTTTCCGGCGGAGTGCCGGTTCGCACGCTTGAGGCCGCTGTGGCTGAGCAAGGCGAGGGTCCGCCGGGGCGGCCCCCGCCGGAAATCTCCAAGCCCTTGGCGGCTATTACGGTGACGGAAGGCAATCTTGCCAGCGAGGCGGGCCTGCTCAATACTTGACCTAAAGATACCCCATGACGACCGACATTCTGCTAGAGCCAGGGAAAAACTGCTGGAAAATAGCCCCCTGTGAACGGGCCGCATTTCTGGTTGACGGTGAAGCCTATTACTCCACCCTCGCAACGGTGATCCGCCAGGCCCGGCATGCCGTCTACATCATTGGCTGGGATATGGACAGCCGCATCCGCCTGGTGCGCAGCGAAGAGCGGGACGATCTCCCCAGGGAACTGGGCCCGTTCCTCGATGCGGTCGTGTCGCGTCGCGAAGGATTAGAGATCTATATGCTCGACTGGGATTTCGCCATGCTCTACGCTCTTGAACGGGAGGCGCTGCCGATTTTCAAATTCGGCTGGCGTACCCACAAGCGGTTGCATTTTAGGATGGATGATAAGCACCCGGTCGGCTCCTCCCACCATCAGAAACTGGTGGTGGCCGATGATCAGATCGCCTTTTGCGGCGGTTTTGACCTGGCCAAAGGGCGTTGGGACACTCCCGAACATGCTCCCGAAGAGTCCGGCCGCCACGACAATGGCGCATCTTATCCTCCGTTTCATGACGTGCAGATGATGGTCGACGGCGCGGCCGCTCGGGCTCTTGGGGAACTGGCCCGCGAACGCTGGCGGTGGGCCTGCGGGCAATGCCTGGAGCCACCGCCGGACAGGGATGAGGGCCTGTGGCCGGTGGCCGTATCCCCGGACCTGGAGCGGATCGAGGTGGCGATTCTGCGTACCGAACCGACCTACGAGAACCGACCCCAGATCAGCGAAGTTAAAAACTTTTACCTGGATGCCATCAAGGCCGCCCGATCCTCCATCTATATCGAAAACCAGTATTTCACGGCACAGGCGGTGGGCGAGGCACTGGCTGAGCGCTTGCAGGAGAAGGATGGGCCCGAGATCATCCTGGTGCTTCCCAAAGAGTGCTCGGGCTGGCTGGAAGAGGGGACCATGGGGGTACTCCGGGCACGGTTGATCAGGCAACTGCGGGGCGTCGACCGCCATGGCCGGTTGCGGGTCTACTATCCCCATCGCCAAGGATTGGGCGATCAAGTCATCAACGTGCATGCCAAAGTGCTGGTGGTGGATGATCGCCTGGTGCGCATCGGCTCTTCCAATCTAAACAATCGCTCCATGGGCTTCGACACCGAATGCGACCTGGCCGTGGATGCTGGCGACAACCCGGAGTTGCGTAAACAGATCGCCGCTTTTCGCAACCGCCTGCTCGGCGAGCATCTGGGTACGCCAGTGGAAAAGGTGGCTGAGGTCATTCAGGAGCATGGCTCTCTGGCGGCAGCGGTGGAAGCCCGGCGCGGTGCGGTGCGCAGCCTCGAACCACTGGAGGCCGAAATCCACGAGTGGGTGGATGAACTCGCCCCCGATTCACAGTTGGTCGATCCTGAACAGCCCGTTTCCATGGATGAACTGATCGGTAAGCTGGGCAATGTCACGGGGAACGAGGAGGGCAAGAGTCGCAAGGGGCCGGTTCTTGGCCTGGTGCTTGGCGCCGCGCTGCTGCTGGCTGCCCTGTGGCGGTGGACTTACTTTGGCGACTGGATCAGTGTGAATGCGCTGGTCGCCTGGGGGGCGACTTTTCGGGATAGTGCCTTCGCTCCTCTGATAGCCCTGGCGGCATTCGTGATCGGTGGGTTGATCCTTTTTCCGGTCACGCTGCTGATTCTGGCGACGGTCCTCGCTTTCGGTCCGGTGTTCGGTTTCGTCTATGCCTTGAGCGGCGGGGTGGTAAGTGCTTTGTCGACCTACGGTATCGGTCGTCTGTTAGGCCGAGACCGGGTCCGCCAACTGGCCGGTGGTAAACTCAATCGCATCAGCCAGCGCCTGGCCAAAAGCGGCCTGCTCGCGGTGGCTGTGGTGCGGGTGTTACCAGTGGCCCCTTTTACCGTGGTCAATCTGGTGGCGGGGGCCAGCCACATCAAGGCCTGGGACTTCTTTCTCGGCACTTTACTCGGCATGGCGCCGGGGACCCTGGCCATCACGATTTTCGAAGAGGGGTTGAGCCATGCCGTGGAGAATCCGGGGCCGGGAAGTATCCTGTTGCTGACGATCATCGTGGTCGCTTTGATCGGAGCTGGTTGGCTGGGGAGCCGTTGGCTGCAACGTAAGGAGATGGCGCCCGAGGAGAATCCGCATGGCTGAGGCAGGTATCTTGCGGGTGGTTTCCTGGAACGTTCATGCGTGGCGGGGAGGAGACGGTCGCGAGGACGCGGAGCGTTTTGGCCGCATTCTCTGCGAACTCAAACCGGATATCGTCGGCCTGCAGGAGGTGGTCAACCGCTATGATGGCGTGAGCGGATCACCCGAATTGGACCGGGTGGCAGAGCAAACCGGAATGAAGGCCGTCAATGGGCCGACCATTACCCGGGTGCACAGCGATTACGGCAACGCCCTGCTGACCACCGGCTCAATCCGGGAAGTGCGCCACATCGATTTGAGCTTTCCGAACCGGGAGCCCCGAGCGGCTCTGGATGTCGATCTGGATGTGGCGGACCACACCCTGCGGGTCATCGTCACCCATTTCGGGCTGCGGCCGGCCGAACGCCGTTTTCAGGTCAGACGCATGGTCAATGCGATTGAAGAACGAGCCTCCGAAAAACTGATCCTGATGGGGGATCTCAACGAATGGCTGCTCTTCGGTCGTCCGGCGCGCTGGCTGCATAAGCAATTGGGCCGCTCGAGAGCCCCGGCAACCTTTCCGGCGATTTTCCCGCTGTTCGCTCTCGATCGGATTTTCGTCGATTTCCCGCAGGCGCTGGTGGAAATCCGCTGCATACGGACGTCCGAGGCACGGGCGGCTTCGGATCACCTGCCCGTGGAGGCGTTGGTGCGCCCCGAGGGCAGGCGAAAATTACCCAGCCCTCTGCCGAAGAACACGAACGTCTCTGCGACCGCTGGGCCGGGGCGTGGTTCTTGAAATATGAGTTATATTTCTTTTGGTTTCACCCAAGCTTCAGATAATCCCGTCGAATAATCTGAATGAGACAGATCCAGAGCAGGCAGATGGTAAAAATAAACCAGCTCAGTTGCGGCACGCTCGCCGGGACGGGCAGCCACTGGGTGAAAATCAGGATGAAAAAAGATCCGAAAATCTTGAACAGACGATAGCCGAACATGTCGATCCAGGCCTTGGCCTGGTAGATCAGGACCGAATCGATGGGAACGTAGAGCAGTTCCTTGGATGCGCGGTTGATGGAATAGGAGAGGCCTCGATCGCTGATTTTGGTGGCCCCGGCGAAAAATAGGGTGGGCTGGAAATGAAAGCCGAGGGAGCACAGCCCGAGCATCAGCGGCTGAACCATCAAGCCGGCGATGACCCCGAGCAGGCGATGGACGGCCGGGGTGAGGATGAGATTGACGGCAATGGATACGGCGCCGAGGAGACTGAAAAACATCGACAGGAAAGTGGTGCGGGCCTCGATTTCCAGGTAGCTGGCTTCGACGGTCTTGAGAAACTGATACTCCACCAGGGGGGAGGCGAGCTGGGCCAGCAGCAGGATGCCGGCGATCAGCATCAGGTAGCGGCTGTGCTTGAGGGCCCGCCAGCCGCCCTGGTATTCGGTGGGATGACCCTGCTCTTCGAGTTCGCAGTAAATTCCGAGGCGCAGCATCAGCCAGGTCAGGGCCAGGATGAGCACGATGATGCCCGCCGCCACCAGCAGCAGGTCAGTGGTTTTCAGCGAGGTGTACCGCAGAATCAGCGCGGCGCCGCCGCCGCCGAGAACCCCCCCGAGCAGGCCGCCGGTGCCGATGAAGCCGTACCAGCTTTTGCCTTCGCGGGTGCTGTAGATGGAATTGGTCAGGCTCCAGAACTGCTCCACCAGCACCACGCCGAGAATGTCCACGAAGATAAACAAGGCAACCGCCAACGTGGCACTCGACCCGCCGGCCATCAACAGGCGAAAACCGACCAGTATCGCGCTGAACAGCAGGCAACAGCCGAAAACCACGTTGACCCGCCGGTAGCGCCGAACCAGCCGATGGTACCAGGAGATCAGACCACCCATGACCAGGGCGGTGCCGATCCATACGTAGGGGAGGCGGTCGGCGCCAAGCGCCTCGATGAACAGGGAGCGGCTGGCCGGCTTGAGCTGGTACAGAGCCATGATGATCAGCAGAAAATTGACGAACAGAAAGCCGGCCCGGATCCTCAGTGTGCCAAGTGCCGGATATTGTTCATTGCATCGGTTGGACCGGGGAGTTTGCATTTTTCTTCACGGATTCAGTATAATACGCCCTTATGAGATATCTCCTGACACGTTGCCTCGCGTTGTGCTTTCTGCTCCTGGCCGCCGTGCCGGCCGCAGGCGAGAGAAATTATCCCCCCCTGCTCAAGTGTGCCAGCGGCGATCTGCAGGCGGGCCTGGAATCCCGCCTGGTATCGCTGAAACTGTCTGAACAGGTCAAACAGAAAAAGCTCTGCGTGGCCCTGGTCGATGTCACCGATCCTGCCGATCCAAAGCTGGCCGAGGTGAACGGCGATCAGATGATGTACGCGGCAAGCTTGCCGAAAATAGCCATCCTCCTCGGCGCCTTCGAGCGGATCGAGAGCGGGGAGCTGGCTCTCGACCACAACACCCGCGACACGCTCACCCGCATGATCCGCAATTCCTCCAACCAGGCCGCTACTGAAATGCTCAACCGGGTCGGCAAGGACTATCTGGCCCGCCTGCTGCAGTCTGCCCGCTACCGCCTTTACGATCCCGAACAGAACGGCGGTCTCTGGGTCGGCAAGGAGTACGGCAAGGCGCCGGCCTGGAAGCGCGATCCCCTAAGCAACTTGTCTCATGGCGCCACGGCCGTTCAGGTCGCCCGTTTTTACTACCTGCTCGAAACCGGCCGGCTGGTGTCCCCCGAGATGAGCCGCGAAATGAAGGAGATCCTCGGCGAGCCGGCCATTCATCACAAGTTTGTCAAAGGGCTTGAACAGGCTCGCCCGGGAGCCCGAATCTACCGCAAATCGGGAACCTGGCGGACCTACCATGCCGACAGCGCCATCGTCGAGCACAACGGGCGCAAGTACATTGCCGTTGCCCTGGCCGACGACCCGGCGGGCGGCAAGTGGCTGAGCGATTTGATCGTGGCCCTGGACGATCTCATTTGCCAGACCCCGCAGGCGGCTGCTGCGAGTGATACCCCTCGATGAGGCGGTGCAGCCGGGTGGCCAGGGTCTGGTGCTCCACGGCCGAGTTCTTGCGCAGCACGTTCGACATGACCACCACCAGGTAAAAAAGGCGCCGGGTTTCCGCCGGGTACTCGACAATCGCCACCGAGTTCAAAAGATTGTCGACGTTGCCGTGATATTTTTTGCAGACAAAGCCCGGTTCGGGCTTGCAGCGATACAGGGAACCGGACTTGAAGTAGACCGCCGCATCGTACAGGGCAGGGGATGACGCGTAGCGGATACGGCGCTGGGTCATGTAGATCAACCGCTTGATCTCCCTGCTGGAAAACTCATCGACCAGCTTGCCTTGCTCCAGTTGCAGCAGGTACCGCATCAGCATCCGGGGAGAGGCCTGGGAACGGGTCCCCGGGACCAGCTGTTTTCCTTTCCAGGTAAAAAACCCTCCCTGCCGGAGTTCCTGAAGGTCGAGTCCGTTCCGGGTCACCGGGTCCATCAGGGCCCCAAACAGCAGACTGGTAAGTTGCCGTTTGGGGGTTTCCTGCCAGAACCTTTTCTCCACCGCCTTGCTCACCGGGTATTCCTTTCCAAAGTGCTTGAACAGCAGAAGCTCCTTCAGGACCATGCTCGCGGCGGCGTTGGAGCTGGCCGAGAGCATCCAGTCGAGGTAGGTCCAGAGGCTGGCCCGGTCGCCGCTTTGAAGGGGGCGATAACGGAGACGGCCGGATTCAGGGCTCCAGAACGGAACCTTGTGGTGATCGGTCTGGATGAAGGCGTCGGCGGTCACCGTTGTCTCCCTGAGCACCCGTTCTCGGGCCGGGATGTCTTCTGAATAGATGTCGGCCAGGGCCTGGAAAATCCCCAGTACGATGATCATCTTGCCGACGCTCCCCGGGTTGTGGTTGATCTCGCCGCGGTGTTCTGCGTAGCGGGGGGCTTGCGGGTCGGAAAGATCGAGCACGGCGAGAGCGTAGCGGTCGGCCTCGTCCCCCAGAAGGTCGCGGATGCGCCGCTGAAATTCCGGTTCGATCGGTGGCGGGGAGAAGGCTTTGCGGTCGGTCAAACGCAAATTCACCTGTTCCAGCGACAGCCGGGCCCCTTTGGGAAGACGCTGCTTCTGGACGAGCCGGTAGCCCTCCAGGCGGGCGATGCCGGTGTAGTTTCCGCCGTCGACGGGGTAGGTCCAGGCCGGCCCGAAGGTCAGCACCACCACCAGAACCACGATTAACCCCAGCAGCTGTTTCATGATCCGCCCTCCCGGGGAATTTCGTTGAGATTGACCATGAGCGTGCCGTTTTCTCTCCGCCGGGTATCCAGGGTGCGAAGATACTGATTGCGCTGCGCCGTGGAGCTCTCCAGGAAAGGACGGATCTGGAACAGGTAAAAGCGCCCGTCAGCAAAGCCGAACTCGATATCGGCCGGAGCCGCCTGCCCGCTGGAATCGACCAGCTCGGGAAACCTCCGGGGCAGGCTTTCGGCCATCCGCATCAGGGTTTCGATGTCCTCCCGCGAGAGAAGCGAATCGGCCCCGCTGGCCCGGACCGTGGAGACGCCCCCTGCGGGCAGCAAAACCCTTTTTTCCGGCTCGGTAGCCTGGGCGAGCAGCCGAACCCGTCCGCTGGTTCGATGGATAAGGAGCTCCTCGGCGCGCTGGCCCTCCACCGCGCCGCCAATCCCTTCGTTCACCGCCAGGCTCAACCATTCCCGATCCCCCGTATGGACATCCGCCGTCACCATCACCCCGGACTTGTCCGCCGGGACGCTCTTCATCAGCAGTACCGAGACGTAGACATGCTCCGGCTGTTCCATGTGGGACTGACGCCAGCCGTAGGCCCTTTCGGTGAACGGCGAGGCCCACACCCGCCGGATTGCCTGGAGAATGTTCTCGAAACCGGCCACATTGGGGAGGGTCAGGTTCAAGCCCGCCCCGGTAAACCCGGGAAGATCCTCCACGTTGGTGTCGCTGCGAACGAAAACCCCGTAGCTGCCGTCTCGGCCGAATGCATGAAACAGGGCACCCCACAACTCCCTCCGGAATTCCTCGCCAAAGTCTCTGCTCAGGATCCATTCCCGCAGCCGCTGAAGGAAATCGGCGGTCGCTGATGCCCTGGCCTGAGGATTTTCGATCTGCCGAATCGCTGCATAGCGCTCCTGCATCCAGCGGAAGGCCGAAGGACCTCCGGGCTCGATCGGCTGTTCGAGGTGTCGACGGAAACTGCCGAAGGGAAGGGCCAGCCCCTCGGCCACCAAGTCTGGATAGAGCCGTTTCAGCTCGCCGAGATTCGCCGCCTTGGGTCCGACGATGCGGCCTGAGTCGTCGGCTCCGAGATGTTGCAGGACGACCGGATTGCGCTGGCTCAGGTCGAGCCGGTTCAGATCGGGACGGATGAGAAAATCGGCCATGGCCCGGTCGCGTCGGAAAACTTCATCCCACTGCGGGCCGTCAGCGGCCAGCTGCACCACCCCGGCAGGGCTGACCGCCAACACCAGGGGACGTCCTTCATGTCCGGCCAGCCGATCCAGTACGCGCTTCGCCAGGACCACATTGGGGATGCCGAGGTTGCGGGCCAGAAGCTGCAGGTGGGAAAGCGCGTTGCCGTGTCCCGCAGAAATGATCCCTGCGATCGGTGGCAGCTCGGCAAGGGTTTCCGGCAGCACGTAGATGGCGTCGCGATCCATCGTCGAAATGGCTTCATCCGAACGAAAAAAGCGCAGCGGCCCCCGGGCCAGCCCTGGATTTAAAGCGACGATACCGCCCGCGGCCGGTTCACCAAAGATTTCATGGCGCAATCCGACAAGCCGGTTCGCCTCCGCGGTCAGGCTGTCCAGCACGGCGGCCATGGGGGTCAGGGGGCTTCCCCGCAGGCGGTCGGTGATATAGAGAGCAAAGCGCGGCTCGATCCGCATCAGCTTGTCGATGGTTTCGGAAAAATGAAAATGCAGGTGCCCTTCGGCCCATTCGGGTACCCGCCCCAGATAATCGAGCTCGCCCTTGTAGGCCGCCGCCGGGATGGTTGTCGCGGCCAGCCGTTCGAAACTCTCCTCCAGCGCCTGTCGCTGCCAGCCGGAGAGCAGCCCCATGCCGTAAAGAGAGGAGGCCGTGGCCTTCAGGTAATCAAGCCGCTCCCGGCGCGAGGACTGGGCCAGGTGGTCCAGCCACTGGTTGGCCAGGGCATAGACCTCCTGTTCCAGGTCGAGACTCAGGTGCAGCAGGTAGAGCATGCGGGTCGGGGTGCCGCCGCCGGCATGGTGATCGCGGATCGTCGCCAGGGCCCGCCCGGCCGTCGCGTAGCGCACGGCAAACGGCTGGTCTGCGGCCAGCCCGGTCGCATACTTTCTCAGCAGATGCGCCAGTTTCGCGCTTTTCACCAGGTCTGCCGTGGCCCTCAGTTCAGCATCGATCCGCCGGGGTTGATAAACCTCTTCGATGAGAGCAGCCAGCCGCTCGTAGGCTTCGGCCAGCTCCGGTTTCCGGCTGACGGCGGCGTAGCGGCGCACCGCCCCGGCATCGCCCGGGTCGGGCCGCACGTGCAGTTTAACGCGATACTTTGCGAAACGGGGATCTTTATCGGCAATGGTCGTGGCGAACTGCCGCATCTCGGTAAGCGGTGCCATGTGGCGGCCATGGGGCAGAAAACGCACCGCCTCGCGCAGCAGCAGAAAGTTTCGCTCCCCCCATCCCTGGTTCTTGAGAAGGCTTTTGAGAATCCCCAGGCCCTTGGCCGCTTCATTCTCCGCCTGCAGGGCCCCCCGGTAGAAGCGGGCCTGGCGCAAGATCCAGCCGTCATCGGCATCGATCATGAACTGCTCGAGGAGAATCTGCCTGAGGTGGTCTTCCCAGTCCGCGCTTGTCGTGAACCTCTCCGGATCGAGATCGGCCAGCACATTGGCCACAAAATAGCCATGGGCGCGCAACCGCTTGACCCGGTTGGTCCACTCCCCGTGCTGCACTCCGCCGCCCCGTTCGCTGCAGGCGTAGGGACGGGGAGGGTGGACGGTGCCGTCGTTGCAGAACCAGCGGATACGTTTGAACGGCCCCCGCGCGCTCTCCTTCATCGCCGCGATCCACTGCCGCAGTACCCCCTCATCCGGAAGTGGTTCCTTCGCATAGTCGGCGAGTTCTTCCCTTGCCAAGGGACCTTCCGGCCCCGGTTGCGACCAGCCTGTCCGGGTCGGGCCAATGATGCCGATCAGGATCAGGCTGAATAGGAAAAAGCCTTTTAAAAACGCCATGATTCTTGGCCATTCTTGAAGAAAAGACTTGTGAGATTACACTTTTAATTCTAGCACACCCGAACGGTTGCCACACTCCCTGTCGACTGACATGTGAAGTCCTGGAATGATTTGGTTCAGGCGCGATGATGCAAATATTTTTGCCGGTCACCATCACAACCCTTCCGCGCTGGGGCGGCGTCCGAAAATAACTGAGTGAGGCCGGGAGGACGGCTATTGATTGGAGCACAAAGGCTGTGCGAATATTGCTGGAGAGGTAATGATGAAAGAATTAAAAACCTGTGTCCGAACCGTCACCTGCATTGATGGGCATTGTTTCAGCCAGGCCTACGATGCTTGCAAGTATCTGATGGCGCTGGCATGCCAACGCCGCCCTGTGAGCATCCGCCATCACTCCGACGCCAGCCGATGTCTTCTCCCTTGACGGCTTAAACGCCAAGGCCGCTTCCGTTTCGGAAACGGCCTTGGTTGCTCTGCCTGGAAGGAAACGTTTCAACCTACCAGGTTCACCACCACGGGAATCTTGTATCGGGCCATCTTTCCTTCACAGAACTGCCGGATTTCGTCTTCGGTACAGGCGGTGCCGTCCTTCAGCCGGATGTCCGCAGCGACAATTTCACCCAGCTTCCGATCGGGTTGACCGTAAACCTTGGCTTCGGCCACAGACGGGTGAGTCTGAAGAAACTTCTCGATTTCAGCCGGATAGATGTTCTGGCCACCGCGGATGATCATCTTTTTGAGCCGGCCGGTGATCCGGTAATAGCCCTGTTCATCGACCCGGGCCTGGTCGCCGGTGTGCAGCCAGCCCTCGGCGTCGATGCTGCGCCTGGTTTCCTCGGGCATATTGTAATACCCCTTCATGACCATATCGCTGCGGGTGCACAGTTCCCCGTCCATGCCGGGCGGGCAGGTTTCACCGGTAACCGGATCGGTGATTTTAACCTCCACTCCCGGCAGCGGGCGACCGATGGTCGACACCCTCAATTCCACCGGATCGGAGGTTTCGGTCTGGGTAATAATGGGGGCGGCCTCGGTCTGTCCGTAGCCGATGGTCACCTCGCGGGCGTGCATGTCGGTGATCACCCGCTTCATGGCGTCGATCGGACAGGGCGCTCCGGCCATCATGCCGGTGCGCAGGGAGGTCAGGTCATATTTACCGAAGCCAGGGTGATCCAGAGCGGCAATAAACATGGTCGGCACCCCGTGCAGGGCGGTGCAGCGTTCTTCTGCCACCGCCTTGAGCAGCGCCTCGGTGCTGTAGGTTTCCAGCGGAACCATGGCGGCGCCGTGGGTGACGCAGGCGAGGATGCCGAGAACGCAGCCGAAGCAGTGGAAAAAGGGGACCGGGATACAGAGGCGGTCGATCTCGCTGAACTTGAGGCGCTGGCCGACGCGGTAGCCGTTGTTGATGATGTGATAATGGGTCAGCATCACCCCCTTGGGCGTGCCGGCGGCGGCGGAGGTGTACTGGATGTTGGCGACATCCTCGAAAGCGGTGACTCGTTTCGCCTCGGCCAACTGCTTTGCCGAAATCGTCTCCCCGAGCTTTTCCAGTTCGGCGTAAGGGAGCATCCCGGCGGGGGCCTGGTCGCCGATGAGGATCACTTTTTTCAGTCGCGGCAGGGTGTCGCTGGACAGGCTGGCCGATGGGTTTGCCGGAAGCTCGGAGACGATATGGCCGAGGGTTTCCAGATAGTTATTATCCTTGACGCCACGGGTCAGAAACAGGGCCGAGGCATCGGACTGCCTGAGCAGGTATTCAAGCTCCGCAGCCTGGTAGTTGGTGTCGACCGTGACCAGAACGGCGCCGATGCGGCCGGCGGCGAACATCAGGATCACCCATTCGGGTACGTTGCTGGCCCAGAGGGCGATGTGATCACCTTGTTTGATGCCGATGGCAAGAAGACCCTTGGCCACCCGGTCGCAGAGTTCGTCAAGTTCGCGATAGCTAAGGCGCAGACCGCGGTCGGGATAGACCAGGGCATCTCGGTCCGGAAAGCGACGGGCGGTGTCTTCGAGCAATTGGCCGAGGGTGAGCTGGAGCTTTTCGGTCATGGTTTCTGGCCTCCGAATGGATAATCAAATTTTACCTCGTCAGATCCATCGCCAAGGCGACCTTGGACCGGGTTTGCCGGCCCAGGTGGTCGCATATCGAGCGGCCGGCGGCGGCAAGAGCGGTCAGGTCGACCCCGGTTTCGATCCCCAGGCCGTCGAGCATGTAGAGCAGATCTTCGCTGGCCAGGTTTCCCGAGGCCCCTTTGGCGTAAGGACAGCCGCCGAGACCGGCCACGGAACTGTCGACCGCGGCCACACCCCGCTCCAGGCAGGCCAGCACGTTGGCCAGGGCCTGGCCGTAGGTGTCATGGAAATGGACGGCGATGCGTTCCACCGGGACTTTTTCGGCAACGGCGTCGATCATCGCCTGGGCCTTGGCCGGGGTGCCGACGCCGATGGTGTCGCCCAGCGATATTTCGTAGCAGCCCAGTGCGAACAGCCGCCCGGCCACATCGACGACCGCCGCGGGGGAGACCTCACCCTCATAAGGGCAGCCGAGAACGCAGGAGACGTAGCCGCGTACCCTCATCCGGTACTGGCGCGCTGCGGCGATGACCTCGGCAAAGCGCTCCAGGCTCTCGGCGATGGAACAATTGATGTTTTTTCGGGAAAAGGTCTCCGAGGCGGCGCCGAAAACCGCGATCTCGCCGGCCCCGGCCTCCCGCGCCGCTTCCAGCCCCTTCCGGTTGGGGACCAGGACCGGAAAGCTGACCTCTGCGAGGTCTTGAAGGCCGGCCAGTACCCGGTCGGTGTCAGCCATCTGCGGAACCCATTTGGGCGAAACAAAGCTGCCGGCCTCGATGGTATCCAGACCGGCGTCGGCAAGCCGTCTGATGAGCTCGATTCTGACCTCTGCCGGCACGACCCGGGCCTCATTCTGCAGACCGTCGCGGGGGCCGACCTCGACCATCCTGACCCGTTTCGGCAGGATCATCTCAGCCCCCTTCCGCGGCATCGAAGGCGATCAGTTCCTCACCCTCGCTGACCAGGTCGCCGACCCGGAAATGCACCCGGCTGACCGTTCCGTCCCGGGGGGCGGTAATCGTATGCTCCATTTTCATCGCCTCCAGGGTGACCAGGGGCGCCCCCCGTTTCACCTGAGCGCCGTCTTCAACGGAGACGGCGATGACTTTCCCTGGCATGGGAGCGGCAAGTTTGCCGCCGACGGTTTCCTGTTCCGCGGCAAGGGCGGCCGGATCGTCCAAGGTCAGCCCGTAGCTGCGTCCTGGGGGCATGATGGTCAGGTGGCGGCCTTGGCGCACCACCGTGGCTCGGCTCTGATGGCCATCGAGACAGGCGATCAGGTCTCCTGCACCGTCGGTTTTTCCGCTGGCGGCGATGGTGCCGCCGGGCAGCTCGAACAGATAACCACCGGGCCGGTAGTGGGCGATGACCTCCACCGTACGCTCATCTTCGTGCAGGACGAGGAGGCAATGGTTGTCCGAATTCAGCCGCCAGCCGCTGGTCTGCTGCCACGGCGACCAGGGGTCCGGGGATCCGGCGGCAACCCGCTGGGCTTCGGCTTTGCGGCCCAGCAGGATATCGAGGCAGGCCAAGGCCAGAACCTCATCGGAGGCTGCCTCCCGCTCGGGAAACAGCACCTCGCGATGGCGCTCGATAAAATGGGTATCCAGATCTTCCTGGGCGTAACCCGGATGAGCGGCCACCGCGGTCAGAAACGGAATGTTGGTGGCGACCCCGACGATCTGGTAGTCGGCCAGGGCCTTCCGCAGGCGGCGCAGGGCGCAGGAGCGGTCGCGATCCCAGACGATCAGTTTGGTGATCATCGGATCGTAGTGGATGGAAACCGGATCCCCCTGGCGCACCCCCGTGTCGATGCGGACATGGGGGTCTTCGGCGGGCGGGCGCAGGTGGACGAGCTGCCCGGTTGAGGGCAGGAAATCCCGCGCCGGGTCCTCGGCATAGACACGGGCCTCGATAGCGTGGCCGGCAATGCTCAGCTCGTCCTGGCGGCAGGGCAGGGGTTCGCCGGCGGCGACCCGTAGCTGCCATTCCACCAGGTCTTGGCCGGTAATCAACTCGGTCACCGGATGCTCGACCTGCAGCCGGGTGTTCATTTCCATGAAGTAGAAAGAGCCGTCCGCGGCCAGCAGAAACTCGACCGTTCCGGCCCCGAGATAGCCGATGGCCCGGACGGCGGCGACGGCGGTCTGGCCCATTTGCGCCCGCAGTTCAGGCGTTACCCCGGGGGCCGGGGCCTCTTCGAGGATCTTCTGGTGGCGCCGCTGAATGGAGCAGTCGCGCTCGAACAGATGGACCGCATTTCCCTGCCTGTCGGCAAAAACCTGAATTTCGACGTGGCGGGGCTGTTCCAGGTACTTTTCGAGCAGCATCCGCTCGTCGCCGAAGCTCGCCGCCGCCTCCCGGCGGGCCGCCGCCAGCGCGGCATCGAAATCAGCCGGTTGCCGCACCACCCGCATGCCCTTGCCGCCACCGCCGGCACTGGCTTTGATCAGCAGGGGATAGCCGATGGTCCGGGCGGCATCGCGCAGGGTGTCGTCTTGCTGGTCATCGCCATGGTAGCCGGGTACCAGGGGAATGTCGGCCTGGGCCATGATATTTTTGGCCGCACTCTTGGAGCCCATGGCGCGGATCACCTCGGGGGGCGGGCCGATGAAAACGATCCCGGCCCGGCCACAGGCCGTGGCGAACTGTTCGTTTTCGGCCAGGAAGCCGTAGCCGGGATGAATGGCCTGGGCACCGCTTCGGCGGGCGGCCTCGAGAATCTTGTCGATACACAGATAACTTTCCCGCGCCGGGGCCGGACCGATGCAGAAGGCCTCGTCGGCCAACTCGGTGTGCAGGGCACCGGCGTCGGCCTCGGAATAGATGGCCACCGTGCCGATGCCGAGGCGCCGGGCGGTGCGGATGATCCGGCAGGCGATTTCACCGCGGTTGGCGATCAGGATTTTAGCAAACATGGGTATCAACCTCGTATCCAGGAGGGGGGGCGTTTTTCGAGAAAGGCGGATAACCCCTCACGGCCCTCAGCGGAGGCGCGAGCTTCGGCGATGCGTTCCGCGGTATCGGCAATCAGTTCATCGTCAAGCCATGAGTGCGCCACCTCGGCGACCAGTTCCTTGGCCGCCGCCATGGCCCTGGGGCCGTTGCGCAGCAGCGTTCGGCTCAATTCCTCGCCCCGAGCGGCAAGAGCCTCCTCCCCCGATGCAATCTCGTGGACCAGCCCCAACCGAAGCGCCTCTGAGGCCTCGAAACGCTCAGCGGTAAGGAAGAATCGCCTGGTGGCGCGGGCGCCGATGGCCGCTACCACGTAGGGGGAGATGACCGCCGGGATCAACCCGAGCTTGACCTCGGCCAGGCTGAAGCTGGCCCGTTCGGTGGCCAGGGCGATGTCGCAGCAGGCAACCAGCCCGACCCCGCCGCCGATGGCAGCACCCTGCACCAGGGCAATGGTCGGCTTGGAAAGGTTGGCCAGCACCTTCATCAGCTCGGCTACCCCCATGGCATCGGCCAGGTTCTGATCGAAGTCGTAGTCGGCCATTCGGCGCATCCAGTTGAGGTCGGCGCCGGAGGAAAAACTCCGGCCCTTGGCCGCCAGGGTCACGACCCGGACCTCTTCGTCCCGGTCGAACTGTTTAAGTTTCTCGACCAGGGTTTCGATCAGGACGTCATCGAAGGCGTTGTGTCGTTCCGGGCGGTTCAGGGTCAGGGTGGCCCGTCCCAGTTCATCAATTTGGGTCAGAATTGTGTTTTCGGTCATGAGATCACATCCTGAAGACGCCGAAATCGGTTTTTTCGATTGGCGCGTTGAGGGCGGCCGACAGGGCGAGCCCGAGAACCATTCGCGTGTCGGTGGGCTTGATGATACCATCGTCCCAGAGCCGGGCGCTCGCGTAATAGGGATGACCTTGGGTCTCGTATTGTTGGCGGATGGGGGTTTTGAAGGCTTCTTCATCGTCTGGGCTCCAACTTTCACCTTTGGCTTCCATGCCGTCGCGTTTGACCTGGGCCAGCACACTGGCCGCCTGTTCCCCACCCATCACCGATATCCGGGCATTGGGCCACATCCAGAGCAGGCGCGGGCTGTAAGCCCGACCGCACATGCCGTAATTGCCGGCGCCGAAGCTGCCGCCG
>NPIE01004919.1_pt1 | contig 16291 bp, 12 predicted proteins | sample 8637661 | NCBI WGS metagenome assembly NPIE01 (sample SAMN07420842, study PRJNA396082) | bioreactor metagenome | isolation source: sample BA12 brine-fed electro-methanogenic bioreactor BA | place: Japan: Kochi | collected 2016-12-09 | reverse complement strand
GAAGCAAAATAGTCATTAACTTTTATTGTATAGATATACATTCCGCTCGGTAAATTGTTTTCTCCAAATCGTGCTTCATATCTGCCGCTTTCTAAATGTTCATTTACCAACGTTGTTACTTCTTTGCCTATTGCATCGTAGACTTTTATTTGAACATGTCCGGCTTTGGGTAATTGGTATCTTACTGTTGTTGTTGGGTTAAATGGGTTGGGGTAATTCTGCTCAAGCTTATATGAAACATGAATAAAATCATCTTCAACCGATGTTTGACCCGGCCATTCAATATCGGTGAAGCCGGTATTGTGTGTAAAGTTTTGAACATAGTTACCTGTTGAACTGTTGAATGTTAATCGCCATGCATGATCTGTAGGCGGTGCATCATAAATTCCGTTGCCGTTAAAGTCGGCGTAAAAATCTACGATGTAATCATGTTCAATTTCAATTTGTGGAATTGAGACAGAAAAATTAGGACCCGGAATTTTATCTACTTTAGCTCTGCCGACTTCTTCAGAATTATCGGTTCTGTAGACTCTCAGCTCAAGTGTTTGTCCGGAATGAGGAGACATCTCCAATAAATTAAGTGTATACAAATATTTCCACCCGATATCGGTGAACTCCACATTGTGATTAAATGTAGTTTCGGTGTCACCGTCAGTACTTTCAATGCTTAATTCCCAAGCGTGGTCGGTAGGCGGAGAATCGTAAATACCGTTATTATTTTGATCTGCATAAAACTCGATTTTGTATTCACGGTTATTCATAATGCCGGGTATGTTAATTGCAAAAGATTCTCCCGGAATAAATTCAATTCTTGTTCTTCCAACCTCTTCGGAAGTTAAATCATCTTCAACTCTTAGTTCTAAAAGCTGCCCGACGTGTGGCGACATATCGGTGAAGTTAACAGTCAGCATATATTTCCAGTCAATATCCGTGAAATTTGTATTGTGGGCAAAGTTCAGTTCGTCATTTCCTTCGGCATTATCAAGCTCTAATCGCCACGCATGATCGGTTGGCGGGGTATCGTATATGTCGTTGGAATTAAAATCGGCAAAGAAATCAATACGGTAACTTCGTCCGGGTATAACAACATCAAGGTCCAGCGAGAAATTTTCTGAGATAGTAGTTGAGGTTCTTCCGACTTCTTTCCCGTTAAGTTTATCAATTACGCGGAGGTATAAAGTTTGCCCAACATGCGGCGTCATCCCGGAAAAGTTAATTGTAAGAGTGGTAAGGGGAGAAGATGAATCAAAACCCGGTAAAGTTACGAGAGAAGAGTTGCCGGGATTAGGGCTGCCGGAGGTCCAAACACCGTATGGGTCTTGAAGCTCCTGCCCGTTTGTTGCGCCGTCGTTATCTGCATCTAAACTTGCGAGGAGCGGTCCCCATTGAACATCACCGTTAATATTTCTTGAAGTAAGAAAACGGTTTTCGACTAATTTGCCGAAGTTGTTACGAGCGTCCCCCCCAAACTCGCTCATATGACAATTCCGGCAAGTATTAATAGAACCGTTCGGAATCTGCTGAACACGGAAATCCCGAGATATCAACAGCACTCCGCCGAAAAATGAAAAAGTAAGAAAGAGTGTTATAAATTTATTTTTCATTGTATATCTCCCCTTATTTGATTAAAAACATTCAGCGAAAAAGATTTTAGAAGTGGTTAATAGTTAAATTATACTATGTAGGGAAAATAGCAGGCGGAAAACGGTTTGTCTGTGACTAAATCACACAAAGTATCTTTTTATTCGGATGAAATGTTATTGCAGCAAGGCGAGCTCACTTTCGAGCTTTTTCATATCGAGTATATTAATTTTTCCTCTAGAGAGTTTAATTAATTTTTGATTCTCAAAATTTTTCAGTGCCCTGCTTACAACCTCGCGTGCAGTTCCTATATCAAGCGCAATTTTTTGATGTGTTACGTTGAGTGTATTTCCATGCTGATGTGAAAGCGTTAGTAAATACTCTATAATTCGTGTGTCGGTTCGTTTGAATGAAATGTTTTCAAGAATTTTTAATACGTTAAGCAAAACTTTCGATAAGTAATCGAATATGTATTGATTCCAAAGACTGAACCGGCTCATCCAATCTCTTAGAATATTTTCGGGGATTAAAATAACTTCACAATCTTCTTCAACTACGGCTAATGCCGGGAAACTATGTTTTGCCAATAGGCATGAAATTGTAAGTATGCAGCTTTGTCCGCGCTCAATTCTGTAAAGAGTAATCTCCTGTCCTCGCGGACCGAGTTTAAAAACTCTTATCAAACCGGATTTAACAATAGGAAAATATTTACACGAATCTCCTTCCATCGAAAGGTATGTGTCTTTTTTAAAGCTCTGCATAACTGCTTTTTGACTGAACTCTTCAATCAATTTATTATCGGCTTCGGCAAAGAAATCGACTAACTTGTCTAAGCTTACATCCATTACAACTTTATCCTCAAGTTGATAACGTTGATGTGAAGTTACTAAATCATTCGGAAAGAATTCAAGTGGAATAAATTTACTTACGGTATCTTGAAATAAACTCCTCAACCTCCGGCAGTCCGCCTTGATAAATTAAGTAACCGTTACTTGGTTCTCGCTCTGTAATTTCTCCGTTAATTGGGGTGAGCATTATTTCTTTCACTTTTTCGAGATCGTTCGTTTGACCGAGCGCCCAGCCGAGCTTTACGTATGCAACTTCCGGCAGCATATTTGCAAGTGGTACAACTCCTAAGCCTAACATTTCACGACCGGTTTCGTAAACATACATTTGAACATATCCCCAAAGAGTCTGCACGGTCATATATACCGCCACGCCTTTTTCTTGTGCGCGTTTTAATGCCGGGTAAACTGGTTTGTTTACGTGCCCCAAACCCGTGCCTGCAATTACTATTCCTTTATAGCCGTTATCTATTAACGAATCGATAATATCCGGCCGCATATTCGGATAGTAATAAACTATACTAACTTTTTCTTCAAACACGGGATTGACAATTACGTTTTTATCTGTTCTTCTTTTTTTGTAATCTTTTCGGAGAGGAGTAATTTCATCTCTGCTTACTTTTGCGATTGGTATGTCTCCAATGGTTCTAAACGTAGAACGATAAGAAGAGTGCATTTTCCTAACACGCGTTCCACGGTGAAGTAAACCGTAAATATCTGATGTAGGACCGAACATACAAACCATTACCTCGGCAATGTCGCTTTCGGCTGCGGTTTTTACGGCGTGAATTAAATTTAAAGCCGCATCCGATGACGGTCTATCGCTTGAACGCTGTGAGCCGACCATTACAATCGGTACCGGAGAATTTTGAACCATAAAAGATAAAATTGCCGCCGTGTGATGCATTACGTCTGTTCCGTGCCCAATTACAATTCCCTCAACACCTTTTTCAATTTCCGCACCGATTGCCTTTGCAGTACCGATCCATTGTTCGGGACCCATATTTTCACTGAAAACGCCGTAGAGTTTTTCTGTTTCCAAATTGCAGTAATCGGCAAGTTCGGGAACAGAGCCGTATAGTTCACCGGGAGAGAATGCAGGTATTACAGCGCCGGTTCTGTAATCTAATCTGCTGGCAATTGTACCGCCGGTACCGAATAGTTTTACTCGAGGTTTACCTTCGTCATAAGGAAATTCTTTTTCGGGGATTTGATAGTGAGCTTCTTTTCTGCCGTTGATTTTAATAGCGGTTATATTTTCAACCGCCACTCCAATATTATAACCGATGGGCATTTTTATTACGATGTGCTCGTCATCGGCAGTTTCGGAGCGGGGGAGGATAATGCCTTTATATTGTCCTTTTTCGGTTTGGATAATTACATCACTCCAAACCGGTGCGTTGAAATTTTTTAACGTTGATAATGCTTTACCGCGGTAACCTTTGAAATCTGTAGTTGTCATATTAACTCAATGATTTTTTTATATAAAAACATATTACAGATGATACAGAAATATTTATCGGTGCATGGTTTATCTGTATAGATCAGATATTGTCAACGTCATCAGCGTCCCATTGCTTCTATTTTTTCTTTTATCGATTTTCCTTCAACGTTCATCTTGATTTCATTCATTACTAATCCCATCAATACTTTTTTTCTTTTCTCATCGTTATTAAGTTTAATGCCGTTCAGTTCTTTTTGTTTTTTCTTAATTATGTTTTTTAATTCATCATCTAAAATCGGTTTAGGAAGTAACTCCGGATAAAATTTACCGTGCTGAAGTGATTTTTTAAGAGCTATAAAGATTCCCCAACGCGAAAGTAAACCTGCGCTGTAATTTTTTAATATCTCTTCCATCATTTCAACAGTAATCAAACCAGGATCATAACCGAGTTTTTTTAATCTTTTGGGATAATGAACCAAGGCAACGGCAGCGGCAGTCGGATTTATTTTCCACTCGTTTACAGCTTTCTTAAACAAATCCGCAAACTTTGAAACCGACAAAGGTCTAATTGTATCTTTCGGTATTCCAAGTTCTTCGTACCATTTTTCTCTTTCCCAAAACTGTTCCGGTATGTTTGCACGAAGCTCATCTAATTTTTCTTTAGTTATTTTTTGGGGCGGCAGATCGGTATCGGGATACATTCTATCTGCACCGGGTAGAATTCTTTCGAAACCGTTTGTGCCGTCACTTAATGCTTGTCGTGTTTCCGAAGGAATTCCGATCGTGGCTTCTTTAGCGCGGATTATTATTTCATTACATGCGGTTGTGGTATCTCTCTCGTCTCCCCAAACAATTACCAGGGTGTCGTCGTTTGAAGCGTTGACGTGTTTCTTTACCTTCAGCCAATCCGATGATGAAATGTTATCGCCTTTGCTGTCCGAATGAATAATATTAGGTATTGTAGTTAGACAAGCAATGACTCTAACACGGTCGGAAATTTCTCTTGCGAAATAAGTATCGGTTTGAGTTTGCCAATGCAATAGGTCTTTAAAACCTTTTAACACAACACACTTAGTTTTGTATCCTTTTTCAACGGCGTCTTTAAGCGGAAGGTAATGAGGAGATTTTATCAATCCCGTTATGTCTTCAGCTCTTGCTTCAAATGTTTTCTCTGTAATACCGCGTTGGTGGAGTTCTTCTCTTAAACGAAGTAAGTTCCATTGCCGCATTGCTTCGTTGTAGGTCAGCAAAGGGATCATCGGGATTCTCGGCACACCTTTAATTTCGATACGGGTTCCGCCGTCAACACTAACGTTTACATCTTGTCTTGCCGCACCCATTCCCCTTCTTACTTTGCCGGTACTTCTTACCAGAGCGCTGCAGAGTTTATTAACTTCGGCAACTTCCTGTGGTGTCCGCATATCGGGTCCGGTAACGGTTTCGATCAAAGGCATACCAAGTCTGTCTGTTAAGTAGGTTCTGTAATGACCTATATCAGCCACCTCACGGCATGAGTCTTCTTCAATGGACATCTGCACAATTTCAATTTTCCTGTCTTTATAAGGAATCCATCCATCGAGTGCGAATATTGCTGTTCGTTGGAAACCGGTCGGAATGCTGCCATCTAAGTATTGTTTGCGAGCAATGTGAAGTTCATCGACAATGTTGCAGTTGTAGAGCATTCCGATTTGGATGGCAATATCGAGAGCTTGTTCGTTAATTAAAAACGGAGGCGTATCGTCCATCTCGTAAGTACAAACGGTTTCGCGGTTGATTCGATAGATGATTTCTTTCTTTGTTTTGAACTCCATCAGAGCGGTGCCGTCGTATTCCCCAAGCTCGGAAAGAGTGGGACGCATATGCCGTAAAATTTCGGCATCGTATTGATCGCTATACTTGCCGGCAGGGCATCGGCAGAAAAGTTTTTTTTCGGTTAACAGTTGTTGATGAATTTCCAATCCCGACTTGAAACCAACTTCGGCATAATCTTCGGGGGTCATTTCTTCGAAAGGCTTGAAGGTGAAGTTTTTCATTCAATAATGTCCTTTAGTTTCATAGAGAATTCCTCTACGAAGAAACATATAATCAAAAAGCTATTTTAATTTGTTTCTACAAGAAAAGGAATTTCTAATTCATTCCACTCTATAACAATGTTCGCGGAATACGGGGATACATACTCGAACGTTATTAGTAATCGTTCGGTAAAATCACTTTTTTGCGGTTTAACATTGAACCTGAGTAAATCTTTAGATTCATCATAATTGAAAGCGCCCCATTGATCCCACGTTTTATTTAAAATTATTGTCCATTCGTTTTCATTGGGAATAGTAAACAGTCCGTATTTCCCCTTTGGAACTTCATTGCCTTCAACCTTTACATCATCTGCAAATTCAATTGTTGTTGCTTCGTTAGCACCTGTTCTCCAGACTTTGTTGTAGGGAACGAGTCCGCCCCAAATTTGTCTTTCTTTAACTCCCGGTCTGCTGTACACGATTGAAACTTCGGTGTAACCGATTACCTGGGAGACAGAAGCTTTCGGGCTAAGGCGCGGCGGTTCGTTTTGTGCAAAAATATTTGTGGTGAATAAACCAACGGCGAACAATAGAAATATATATTTAACATGTTTCATATTTTCTCCTATTTAAAACTAATCGAATTTTACAAAAATTTTATCATTTAATTCTATTTTAAATCCGGGTATATCTTTTATAAGCTCTTTTGCTTGGGTTATATTTTCTTCGTCTGCTGAAGAGTGTGTGGCATAACAAATAAACTGTCATTCCGAACCCGTCTGCCGCCGAGGCAGGCGAGTCGTATTTTGGCGAGTGAGGAATCTCATTCAAACAATGCTGAAAATCTCAATTCATTCTAGGTGAGATTCTCGCATAGCGATACCTTCGGTATTCATTCCGCTCCGCTACATTCAGGATGACATTTATGCAACACACTCTGAAAATCGGGCTAATAAAATTAGCTCTTTCCCTTCGCAATTATGTTAAATGAGTATGCTTAAAATTATCTGCATACTTTAATCCGAAATTGAAAACTCTATCTATAGTTGAATGCGCAAAAAGAATTATTCCTATCAACTGAAGTAATGGTTGAGTAATAAGTGCACCAACAATATACAAAACTACCGCAACTCCTCTGTGGTGAACGAAGTTATAAACATAAGCTCCGACTTTTGAATTAAAAACATATCCAATCATTCCGATATCCGGGAGCAATAAAAGCAGTGGAAACCACCACCAACTATAATTCAACAAAGAAAATAAGAAAATACTTAAACCGAAAAGAGCAATCTCTTCCAAACGAATTAAATTTTTCATCAACTATTTTTTTTCAATTAATTGTCGTTCTTTCTTTGAACCAATGTAAGTATTGTATAAACAGCCACAATTTCTTCGTCTTGATTTTTAACTTCAACATACCATTCCACAACACCGTTCGGTGTCTCTTCGGGTTGACGTTTTTCTTTGTAGGTTTTTCTTTTGCAAGTCAAGTAAGCCCGAATTGTATCACCAATATAAACCGGCTTGATAAAACGGAGATTATCCAATCCGTAATTAGCAAGCACGGGACCCTTTGCCGGATGAACAAACAATCCCGCTGCGGCAGATAAAACAAAATAACCGTGTGCAACTCTTTTTTCAAACATAGATTCACGAGCGGCAACATCATCCATATGTGCATAGAAATAATCACCGCTAACTCCGGCAAAGTTCACAATGTCGGCTTCAGTTACCGTTCGGCGTGGAGAAATTAATGTTTCGCCGATTTCCAATTCTTCAAAGTATTTTCTGAATGGATGAATTTTATCGAGTTTGTATTCTGCTCCTTTTAAGAATTGTCCGCTTACCTTCGTTAACATTGTAGGATGACCTTGCAGCGCAACTCTCTGCATATATTTTAAGACACTACGAATGCCGCCAAGCTCTTCACCGCCGCCCGCTCTGCCCGGACCGCCGTGCATCATATGCGGCAGCGGCGAACCGTGTCCCGTTGATTCTTTTGCGCACTCTTTATTAATAATATTTATTCTTCCGTGATACGAACCCGAACCGAGCAGAAATTTTTCTGCAATCTCGCCATCTGTTGTGTAAAGAGATGCAACCAAACTTCCCTGCCCGAGGTTTACAATTTTAATTGCGTCTTCTATTGTTTCATACGGCATAACCGTGCTTACAGGACCGAATGCTTCTACTTCGTGCGGTGTGTTTGTTTTGAACGGGTCATCACATTTTAGCAAAACGGGATTTACAAATGCACTATCTTTTCCGTCAAACTTGGCATTACCTTCATATGCTACTTCCATAGATTCTTTGAGAAGTTTAATTCTTTCGTTCAGCATCTCAACATAACGTTTTCCGCCGAGCGAGCCCATTCGTGTTTCTTTATCTAAAGGATCACCGATTTTAATTTTCGCCAATCTTTCTTTAATTGCTTCAGTTACATCATTTAATAAATCTTTCGGAACAATCGTTCGGCGGATTGCAGTGCATTTTTGTCCGGCTTTAGAAGTCATTTCATTCACTACTTCTTTAACAAAAAGTTTGAACTCTTCCATATCCGGAATTATGTCGGGACCCAAAACGGAAGCATTTAATGAATCGGCTTCCAGGTTAAAGCGAACAGAATTACGAATTATATTCGGATGCGCTTTTAATTTTTGTCCCGTTGCAGCCGCACCCGTAAAAGTAACAACATCTTGGTTAGATAAATGATCGAGCAAATCATAAGGTTCGCCGAGAATTAACTGAAGCGCACCTTCCGGCAGTAAACGGGATTCAACAATAGCTTCGGTTATTTTTGCCGCAAGATGTGATGAAACCGGCGAAGGTTTTACAACCGCGGGCATTCCGGCCAAAAGTGTGGGACTTAATTTTTCAAGCATTCCCCAAACCGGAAAGTTGAACGCGTTTATATGAACAGCAACACCTTGAAGAGGGACGCAGATGTGCTGACCGACGAATGTTCCTTCTTTGGACAACATTTCCATATTGCCTTCAACCCAAACCTTACCGTCGGGGATTTCTCTTCTTCCTTTGCTTGCATAAGTGAACAAGGTTGAAATGCCGCCTTCGATATCTACCCAAGAATCTATTTTAGTTGCGCCCGTTTGAAACGAAAGCGGGTAGAACTCATCTTTGCGTTCCATTAAATATTGCGCTAATGCTTTCAACATTCTGCCGCGTTCGTGGAAAGTCATTTCCCTAAGTTTCGGTCCCCCAACCGTTCGCGCATAGTTTAATGTTGCTTTTAGGTCTATTCCTTTCGAAGATATTTCAGCAACCGGTTCACCATTAACCGGGTTGAAAAGCGTTTCAAAATCTCCGCTTCCTTCAACCCATTTGCCCATTACGTAGGATTTTAATCGTGTCAAAAAACCTCCCTAATAATTTATTAATTGGGATGAAATGTCCGGTAAATTAATTTATTTTGAGAAGGTTATCAATTTAATTTAAATTAGTTTCAAATTGTTTCCGAAACCAATATTGTATTGTCACCAATTTTAACTTTTTCTCCGTGTAAATAAGTAAGAAAAGTTAAGTGGTATTGACATTGTTCGTTTTGGTAGATAATAAAAAGCTCAGGGGTGTATGGATATGTAAGCAGTTTTGAGATTATTTTCTTAGAAGTTATCCATCCGAGTTCATCGTCGTATGATACTTTGATAATCTCTTTCAACTCTCACCCTATATTTACTATTTGATCAATTTGCCAAAAAGCATTTTTATAATGTTGGAGGAAGTTTTCTGCTTTCCATAGAGTCACTTTGGAGTCAATACCGGTATCATTGATGAATTTGTTATCTAAAAATAAGAAGTGGGTTGCACAGTAATAACCATTATCTAAAGCTGCTTCAAATACCTTATTGGGATTTTCTTTTATCAACGAAATAAATTTTTTAGTAGACAGTTTCTTATTCATACAGTTTCTTATTCATACAGCTTATCTTCTAAGTCTTTCATTTCAAATAATTTTGAGTGGTATTGAGAAAGTGATTCATATGGAAAGAATTTAACTCTCTCTTTTATGGATGCGAACCAAGGTGCTGATAATTTTTTATGAAATTCTCTCCTCCTATACTTCAGACGCAACAATTTGAAACTCGGTATTAAAATCTTGTAGATATAGAAATTTTCTCAAAGAGTTGTTTATATCAGTTGTATATTCTACTTCAAAAACTGAATTAGGAAATTTTCTCTCATTAAACCAGCAAACATCAATCGTACTTACATTACTTAAAATATCTTCATTTGTAAATTGATAAAATTCTTTTAGTGAAGAATAGTCCTTCAACGGATGCTCCAAATAAAGTTTATTTTTATCTTGATTCGGTAAGAATGTTTCAAACCCTTTAAGATTTCCGATTTCTGCTAAGAGTCCTTGGTAGTATGTATGGTTAAATTCTTCTTTTGTTTTGGAGGGATTTTTATCATCAATAGAAAATTTTTGTAAAACATTTTTCTTTTTTGATTTTAGAGCCCACAAACCGGGCTTTATTAAAAAAAAGAATCGATCATCCTGTACAATTCTCCTAATACTTGCGAAGGGTGTTCCGGTTCTCCATGAACTTACATCAACTTTTTGATAAAGTTGGCCAAGAGTAGCATAACCCCCGTTTTCTTCCATTGCTTTAATAACATATTCGTATTGTTTCATTAAAAGCCCTCTATAAATTCTTTAAGAGTGTCAACGGTATATCTTTCTTTAACTTTGTCATCAAGGATTATAGTCAATTCTTCACCATCATACCCCCACACATTAAAGGATAATAGTCAAGAGAAAAAAGTTCTCCCGTGAGATTTAATTTTATAAAAAATCTCCAAAGTTTTATTTAAGACAATAATTAAATACTACCCTACGCTGCAATTGATTTTCTATGATCTTAGGGTTCGCAGTTCCAACTGACTGCACCAAACACATATAATGAGTTTATCCCGATAATTCGGGACTTTGTAAGCTCTCTTACAAATCAGAAAATTACTCGTTCTCTTTTCTGTTCCACTCACAGATAATTATTGGCTTTTACATCCAGTTCTATTACGGTTACAGAAAGAGGCAGCCGGTTTTTATTTAATTAACTTGTCTTACCTATAACGGGAAAAAAGCTGTTTCCCAATCGCAGATATTGATTTTTCATTCAGTTCCATTAACGGCTAAACAGCTTTCTCCTTTCTTTTTGTCGTTTGTAAAAATTTCTCCAGATTAAATGGTTCCCTTCGCTTTAGTGTATAGTAAACTGCTACTGCTATTCTATGTCTTAGAACTGCTCTGGCTTTTTTCTTACCTAATTTTCTCGATAAGTTTTCAAAGTATTTTCTTATTTCCGCTGAATACATTACGGCATATACCGCAGCTTGTGAAAATGCCCACTTTAGATATGGATTGCCGATTTTTTGATTCTTGTTATCGGTTCTCTTTCGGTTTGATTCTCTTTGTGTTTTTACTACTCTTGAGTATGATGAAAACTTTTGAACCGATGGGAATCTTTCTATGTCGTCTACTTCATAGAGTATTGTCAATGCTATTATTTCTCCTATACCAGGATAGCTTTTCAGCAAGTTGTATGATTCTTTATCTTCTAACTTTAGCTTTTCTTTTATTCTTTGCTCTATGGCTTTTGTTTGCTTATCCAATTGATCTATTAATTCCAGATCGCTTTGAATAGAAAGCTTGATTTCTTCGTCTGCAAAGCTTTCTAATAGTTCTTTCCTTTCTTCTTTGTTCTTGAGTTCACCTAAGCTCAAATCAAGAAGCCCTTCTTGTGAATGAATTAGGTGTATGTGATTATAGAGTCCCGCTCTTATTTGAACCATCTTGCATCTTCTACGAAGCAAATCCCTTACTGCTCGTTTTTCCTTGGGGTACGGATATCCAATTGGGAAAAAATTCGTTCTCATCAAATCGCTCAATGTTCTCGAGTCTAACTTATCATCTTTTTTCTTTTTGCCTCGAATTGCTCGCAAGTAATATGCATGTCCTAAATAAAACGGGATACCTGCTTTTCTGCACGCATCGTAAAACCAATAATAGTTATGTGTCGATTCTACGCCTACTGACATATCATTAGAATATTTTTTGGTTTTGGCTTGGAATAGTTCAAAATTATTCCTTAATTTTTTATGGAGTAGAATTTCTCCATCGCTTTGCATTAAACACAAGTACATGTTTTTATCATGCAAATCTACTCCGCAATAATACTTACTGTTAATTTTTGCTAGCTCCATTTTGGTTCTCCTTTCTTAAATTGTCTGTCTTGACAACTACAATTTATTAAGGGAGAACCTTTTAGTAAATATTAAAGATGACCACGCCAAAGGCGGGCAAGCACAGATGCAACTGATTCTCGCAGATTAAAAGCAAAAAAATAGAAGATTATTTACATAAGGAATTAACATCCCAGATTATCAAAGGATTTTACACGGTTTATAATACGTTGGGTCACGGCTTTCTAGAAAAGGTATATGAAAATGCTTTGAAAATTGAGTTAACTAAAAGGGGCTTGACGGTTGAAAGACAAAAGCTCATTTAAGTTTATTATGATGATAATGAAGTTGGAGAATACTTTGCTGACCTTTTAATAAATAATCTGGTGATAATTGAATTAAAAGCTGCAGAGACTTTAATGGAAGAATACGAGAATCAATTAATAAATTATCTCAAAGCGACTGATATCGAAGTTGGACTATTATTAAACTTTGGAAAGAAACCACAAATAAGTAGAAAAATATTTACAAATAATTCAAAATTGAAAAGGTAATCTGTGAAAATCTGTTTAATCTGTGTCATCAGTGTGCTATTGTAATTATGAAACTCAACAACCACATAAAAGCATTGCTGCAGAGCTACTCGGAAATTTACTTCTTCAAAAGTAAATGGATTGGTGCGCTGCTTTTGCTTATTACGTTTATCAATCCCTACGTTTCGCTTGGGGGAATTGTCGCCGTTATATCGGCCTATGTTTTTGCACGCATCATTAATATGAGCAACGAATTTTTGAATGAAGGATTTTATACTTATAATCCGCTGCTGACCGGACTCGCAATCGGTTATCTTTTCAAATTCGACGAACTTACAATTTTGTTTATGGTGCTTGCCGGTATACTTACGTTTATTATTACAGTTGTAATGTACAGCGTTTTTATTTACTACTTGAAGATGCCGGTATTGAGTCTGCCATTTGTTATTGTTTCATCAATCGCATACTTGGCTGCAACGCAGTATTCAAATCTTTTTGTAACGGGACTCTATCCGCACACAATCTATGATCTTGAAATTACTCTTCCTTATTGGATTGAAGGTTACTTCCGTTCCTTCGGCTCTATCTTTTTTATGACGGATGTTGTTTCGGGAATTGTTATTGCATTAATCTTTCTTGCGATGTCGAGAATTATGTTTCTGCTTTCTGTCATCGGCTACTTTGCGGGAAGTATTGTGGTCGGATTAATGTACGGATCGTTCGAGCAGTCGTTTGCGGATATAAATCACTTCAATTTTATTTTAATTGCCATCGCAGTGGGCGGAGTCTTTCTTGTTCCTTCATTAAAAAGTTATTTGCTTGCGATTATTGCGGTGTGTACGTCAACTATTTTACTCGATTCTGTTTTGGTATTTTGGTCAAACTTCGGCATACCGGCATTTACTCTGCCGTTTAATGCAATTACGCTTTCATTTATTTATTTACTCGGATTAATTAAGTATCCCCAAATTGCATGGATAATTAAAAACACTCCCGAGGAAACTCTCGATTTATACTTAACAAATAAACGAAGATATCCTGGCTCAAATACAACCGTTCAATTACCTTTTTCCGGTAAGTGGACTGTGTATCAAGACTTTGACGGTAAGTGGACACACAAAGGAAATTGGAAATACGCATACGATTTTATCATAGCCGATGAAGAAGGAAACAGTTACAAAAACAATGGTGATTTATTAGAAGATTATTACTGCTACAAAAAACCCGTTCTTTCTCCGGTAAGCGGGCGTATCGTGAAAGTTGTAAACAACTTAAAAGATATGCCTATAGGCAAAGTTGATAAAGCAAACAATTGGGGCAATTTAGTAATCATAAAAGATGAACGTGGATTTTTTGTCGAACTTTCACATTTTGCGGAAGATTCAATAAAAGTAAAAGAAGGTGATTGGGTTGAAAGAAGTTCAATGCTCGGACTCTGCGGAAACTCCGGTTACTCACCACAGCCGCATATTCATATTCAAGTTCAGGAAACAGAAGATGTCGGCGCTCATACATTAGAGTTTAGTTTTGTAAATTATATTGAAGACGGGAAGTTTTACTCAAATGATTTGCCGTCGCTGAATAAAACCGTCGAACCTCTGCATGTTGATAATGCCTATAATAATTTGATGACATTTGTTCTTGACGATGAAATGAAGTTCGAAGTCTATAAAGAGAATCAAAAGATTGATGAATTACAGTTGAAAGTCGATATGGAAATTGACGGCACGTTTTACTTTGATTCGGGTAAAGGTAAACTTTATTTCGAAAAGAAAGACGGCACGTTTTATTTTTACAGCACCGAAGGAAATGACAAATACTTAAATATGATGCTGCAGTCCGTTCCCCGCTTCCCGCTTGCTTATCGCGATAACTTAGTTTGGAACGACACAATTCCCATTAGCTCAACAACGAACAAAATTAAAAAGGCGATTGTTCTGTTTTTGAGTTCTTTCAATCACAACTTGTTTAGAGTGGATGTGACTTCAAAGTTCGTTTCATCAAAAAAGATTGAGTCCGAAGTTGCATCTTCTACGTTGGGATTAAAAAAGAAAACCGAAATTGAGCTCGACGAGTTCAGAGGATTTTATTCTTTCAAAATAGATGACATTGAATTAAGGAAAATTAGCAATGAGTAAGTTTGCAAAAATATTATTGATCATTTTATTTACATCTATTGTCGATGCACAATCGGTTACAATTATGCCCTATCATCTGCCGATTAATTATAAAGATTCCGGTGTAAGAGAAAACAGTTCCTTAACCGGAGTTTACGGAGCGTTTCAATCCGACTTAAATAATAAATTTGAATTTGCTCTCGATTACTCCGACTTGAATTACATATTCAATTTCAAAATAAAACAGTATGATTTCACGTTTGCTTACACAAACGAATCTATCCCCGAATGGAACTTCAGAGCGGGAGGGCATTACATAATTTCCGACGATGTTTTAACCGATCAAGCTTACGTTCTTTTTGCGGGAGTTGGTAAATACCGTTTCCAAAGTTGGGATGCGAACTTTGATGTTTACTATTCTAATTACAACAGCTACACTCCTTCGTTTAGCGCGATTCAATTGGCACCAAGCTTTGGATTAACTTTCCCGTTCGATAGAACTCAAGGTATTTACATAAACTCAACGGTAAATTATATAATGCTGAGTAAAGGAATAGTAACCGATAAAAAGTATTACTTCTCTTTGCGGGAAAATTTGACTTACTACAACAATAAGTTTTCAATTTCCGCTTATGCTTTATTAGGCGAGCAGAAGTTTGCGGTTCGACAAAACGGATTTTTAGTTTACAACGTTGCAGATTTAATGAAGAACGGATACGGCGCTTCGATTACTTATTCTTTCACTCGAAATTTTTTCTTGAAAGCCGGAGTTGAGTACGATAAGTTTGATGAAGAAGCTTACGGTACTTCTGCATCTTCAACAAAATTTATAATATTAGCCGGATTCAATTTTTAGGGGAGCCAAATGAAAAAGTTAACAATGTTATTCTTACTAGTTTTTGTTTCTTCACTCTTTGCAATTACACCCGAAGAAATTCAAGAAGCATATCACAAATCTTTTAACTATGAGCAAATTGAAGATTACGAAAATGCGATTCGTTCGCTTTCTTCCGTGCTTGATGAATATCCGAATGGTTACACGGTTAACTTAAGATTGGGCTGGCTTTATTATTTACTCGGACGTTATGCAAATTCAATTGAACATTATCAAAAAGCTGTACAGATTGTTCCGACATCTCTTGAGGCAAAAAACGGATTGATGCTGCCCATGCTTGCGCAGAATAAATACGGCGATGCGGTTTCTATTGCATATCAAGTTGTTTCGGTTGATCATTATAATTATTACGGAAATATGCGATTGGCTTATTCTCTGAGAATGCAGAAAAAATATGACCAAGCAGAACAGATTTTAAATAAGATGCTCGCGGTTTACCCGACTGATGTTACATTTTTAACCGAGCTCGCATTGGTTAAGTACAATCAAGGGGATACGGAAAAAGCAGGCAGTTTGATGTGGGATGTTTTAACGCTCGATCCCGAAAATGAAACGGCTAAGAATTATTTTAAGAAATAGATGGGTTCAACACCGTTGGGGTTGTTTGTGTTTTTCGTTGTTTAAGTCTATTCATATTCAATCCCTTCGTATATAGAAAAGAAA
>NPIE01008327.1_pt1 | contig 16301 bp, 13 predicted proteins | sample 8637661 | NCBI WGS metagenome assembly NPIE01 (sample SAMN07420842, study PRJNA396082) | bioreactor metagenome | isolation source: sample BA12 brine-fed electro-methanogenic bioreactor BA | place: Japan: Kochi | collected 2016-12-09 | reverse complement strand
GATATATCACCATAATTATGAACATTTAAGAAACTAACATTTGTATTTAAAGTCATCATCGCAATATTTAATGATGTCGACATACTAATTTGTGTAGCTCCACCATTATTCATGAAATTAAGATCTCCATAGTTAGCAGAGAACCTAATTAAGATTGGATTATTATTTGCTGAATACATGAAATTTGAAATATTACCGTAAATATTTGAATCGTAAGTTATATCACCATAATTATAAACTCTCGATAAAGTCACATTACTTGAACTAATATCATAGATTGTTGCGGCGTATTTAAACTGAGTTTGAGTATAAGTAGCTGCTCCTTCATTAAAACTAAAGTTACCATGATTAAACAACAAAGCGTATTCTACTGCTTCGTTTGTTTGTGATACTCCAATACCAGCCGAGATAACATCAGCGGTATTAACTAAATAACTATGACTTATGTTTCCTTCATTATAAAGGTTAGCAAATTTATATTCTGAATCTTCTTCTAAGACCGGAGCCAAGCCTTCTAGTAATCCGAAAACGCCACCAACATATTGATATGCTTGAACAACTGTTCTTTCTTTAACTGATTGAACATAGATATCACCTTTATTTGAAACAGCAACCATTTCATGCATTGCTACTGCTGTATTATTAATATATCCAATAACTCCACCGATATATACATTTATTGCAGTTGAACCAGATGCCAAAACAATATCTGAACTAGTTGAGAAACCGTAAATATCACTAGTATTTATCGCTTCATCTATGGTAAGTTTAGCAGTTTGGGTACTACCAACAATTCCACCAATATAAAACTTAGGATTTATATTATAAGTGCTTAAATAACTATGAGTACCAAAATCAATCTCACCTGAAGCAGAAACTCTTTTAATAACTCCTGAAGCACTACCAACTATATTACCAAGATATGTTCTTCCGATAGCCTCTGTACCTAAGTCTAGATCAACATCAACTAAAACATTCTCAATAGTCGCTCCAGTCATCTTACCAGCAATAGCACCCAAATAAAAATTATATGAGTATATTGTTTCTGTTGTTAAAAACATAACATCAGACTGAGAAAAATTCAAATTTTCAACAACTGCACCAGTACCTAAACGAGAGAACAAACCGCTGAAATACTCGCTGTTAACACTGACAGGTTTTTCAATAACCATATCATGAATATAATAGTTTTCATTTAAATCAGTTGCAGCTGAGTTATAACCGGAAAAACTACCATAAAATATTTTACTTGGAACTTGATATATTCCTTCTGCTAAAACACTCATGTCGATAGTGTTCTTAAGGACATAATCTGATTCATTAAAAGGTACTGAATTCTTTAGAGTGATAAAACTAAGCATCTCACTAAAGAAAGCAAGATCAGTTGCTTCATCTATCTCATAAACATCATTAACTGCATCATAGGTAAGACCTTGAAGAATTGGATAGCCATCATCAGGGTAGAAATACCAATTATCTACTCCTTGATTTAAACCAGATGATTCAGATTTAAGTAAACTTGTGCTTTCACCTGTTGCATAAGCGTTTGGTGTATCAATTAAAAATGTTGAAGTACCTACTGTAACTGTCAAAAGGTACTTATCAGAATCATAATATAAATTACTAACTGTTCCAAAATTATCAAATAAAACTGGTTGAACATCAAACTTGTTAATGAAATTTCCATTAACAACAACCTTTGATACATAATAAGAATCTGTAAAACTACCATAATTTGTATGAACTAAACCAGCTGCTTGAAAATCTTCAGAAGCCGTTCCTACCTGATACCTAATACCTGCTTGTGTTACTGAAGTTCTGTTATCGATAACATAAATATGCTCAACTTGACCTGATGGTAGATTATACCCAACAATATTAGCTAATTTAGTAATATCTGGATGTAATTCTAAGATTTCAAGATTTGCATCACTAACTCCAAAATTCTTAACTGTCCCAGCATTATAGTTGAACATCGCATAATACTCTGACATTGCAATATCTACTGTGGTGACTAAATCGACTTGATCTTCAAAAACAAGGAACTCATATCCAGCAAGATATAAGTTCTTAATTTCAAAACCTTGTCCATCGAAACTACCAGTGAAATATCTTTGATAAAGATTTTCTTCCACATCAGTAAAGATATACCCAACAGGTATAAATGCTTTAGATTGCATTACTGAGTAATCGATATCTTGACCCAAGACATAATCTAATGATAATAATACATCAATTTTTGTGTCGGAAAGTTTTACATCTTCTGTTGGATTACCAGTAATATAAATCTGTTCAAAACTAACATCAACCGAAAAACGATATAACTCTTCGGCATCATCAAATCTTATCATTTTTCCATTCGCCGCGCTAGCACAAGCTGAAGCTGATGTAGCTGCTAAACAATAATTATCTCTAAACTCACTGTATGACATATATAGTGAGCTTGATGTTTGAACATCAAGATTTGTTTCCCAATCATATTCGCCATCAAACTCTAGATAATCTGTTGGATTAACTTTTATTGGTAATGCTTGCGTATCTTTTACAAAAAAGCCTATATTAACAAAAGCAAAAACCATAGCTAATATAATAACTAAGGTGTGTTTAAATATGCTCATTTTTGTGCTTTCAAATTTCATCATCATCACCTACCAACTTCCGCCCCACGGTGGAGTAGGTAAACCCCAGACATTTTCTGGCCCACCCTCACTTTGAACTGCTTCAATCGAAAAAGCTATCTGTAAAGAATAACCTGGCGAATAAGTATTAAAACTTTGGCCAGAAAAATAAGATGTAACTAAACCAATTTCAAGTGGAGTAAACTCACCAACTCTTTGAACTGGTAATTGATAATATAAATAATTATCAAATGTTCTATTATCATACCAGTTAGTTAACTCATAGTTAAAAGGCATATACTCATCCATCAAAATTGATAATTCAGTGATTTCACCTTGATAATCCGTATATATTAAAGTCAACTGCTCATAAATTTTTACTCGGAAATAGGTATCAATATTACTTTTAACATCAATATAAACCCTTAAATCCTCAAAATAGCTTGGATTCTCATCACTAACAACATTGACAAAATATACTCCAGGTTTGGTTACTCCAGGAGCAATCACTATTTCATCCGCTGGTATTTGGCCACCGAGTCCATCATCAAAATATACGGTAATATCAACATCCACAAACCCCATTTCAGCAGTGAATGCATCTTCAAACATATTTGTAAACCACGCATAAGTAACAAAAACAAATGAGGAAAGGGCTAAAACAAGCAAAACAAAAGATGCGATAACACGTCTTCTCATACTTACCAACATAGTCTATTCCTCCTTAATAATTTATTATATAAAAAAAGCCATTATCTATTTGAAAGCATTTTTTACTCATAAGAAATAAAAAATGCCCTCGTCTTTTAAGACAACGGCAACTGGCTACCATCTTATCGAAGGCCCTATAGCTTTGCGTCACTAGTTTTCACTAGTTTTGCTATTTACGTTAATATTATATAATTAAGCGCTGCCTTTGTCAATAATATTGTAACATTTTTTCCAAGTCTTACAAATATCCAAACTATATATCCTTATTATAATACAAATTATCGATAAATTGGTCTTATTTATTCGATTTCTTTTGCAAAACTCTTGTAAATAATCTATAATAGACTGAAATCAAAATAAATAACGCAAATTATTATTGAAAATAGGGTTCCATCACCAAATATTAACAATATTTTTATTGTTTTTAACTCGAAAAAATGATATGATATATATTGCGAAAATTATTAAGGAGTGGAAGAACATGAAAAGCTTATTAACGAAGAAAATTATTGTTGTATCTGCAGTTGTGCTGTCCATAGTTGTCGGGGCTGTTATTTTAGCTTTTGCGACTGGAAACACTAATCTACCTACTTTAGAAGACCCTAAGGGTGTTTTTTATGAAAGGCTTGATGAACAAGGGAATGTGATATACAAAATAACAAACGAAGAATTATACGAAGAAGTAAAGAAAAACGATGGAATTCAACAATTACTGATCATGGTTGATTCATTGTTATTATCAGAATATTTAGAAAATGTTACAGATGATGAAATTGCTAATAAAATTTTGCGACTTACTTACGGGACTGATGATCAAGATATAATCGCTGAAATGGAACCTGAAGATGTTACAAAAATGCAAGCTGATTTTGATCGTTCCATGGTTCTTGCAGGTTATAAAGATAACCCTGAAGACTATGTAAGGATTTTAGTAGCTAGAGAAAAATATGCAGTTGACAGTTATCGTGAAGATGTAACAGCTGTTGAAGTAGCTACAGCGTTTATCTCTAAGTATTTTGAAGACATGAGTGCTATTAAAATCAGATTTACTAGTGATGATGATGCTCAAGATGTTTTAAACAAATTTAACTTAGCTAATTATAATGATGATTCATTAAGAAAATATATTGGTTTTACCTATGCTGATGAAACACTTCTTGACAATGAAGACAATATCGTTGAAGCATATGAAACTGTTGAAGTATATTATTTTGATGAAGATAATAACTTAGTAAACCTTGATGATGAAATTATCTATGAACTTGGCAGCAATGATATCTACACTAACGAAGATGATGATACTTTCCGTTTAGATGTTGCTGGTAATTTAATTGATGCTACTTCTGTTATCACGGTTAAAAAAGAACATATTTTCACTACAATCGAAACAGCGATGTTATATAAAGAATTAAATACATTCTATTATACAATGTCAAAAACTGATAATTATGACGAAGATGAAGATATCTTAGTAAAAGATTCATCGGATAATCTTGTTTATACAATCAAACCGAATGGTGATATCTTTGATACGGATGATGTAGATGTCACTGATACAGCTGATTTAATCTTTAATAAAGAATACGAAGATATCGAAGATGTTAATGTATTCACAGCGAATAATACAATCGAATTAAGCGAACAAGAAATTCTTGATCATTATATCGAAATGTATAATTATGTTTATGGATTATATCGTGATACATTACCATTAGAATCTACAAAGCAACAATTAATGGCTTTAGATAATGATTTCTTAGATTTTAATTTTGATGAAGTATATGAAGACCAAAGTGCTTTAGCAACCTATCTTTTCAAAACAATCAGTGCTTTAAATGATAAAACTTATTCGATTGAACCACAATCTGTTTCAAGTTCTACTTCTACTTTCTATTATATGGTTTATAAACTTAACGAACCTGATAAAGTAGATTTAGGAGATATCGTTCTTGATTTAATAGAAGAAACAATTGTTTTACCTGAAAATATCGTTACTGATATTACTCTACCAGCAACAAGCGAGTATGGTGCAACTATAACTTGGACATCTGCTGATAAAACAGTTATCTCAAACGCTGGTTTAGTTACTCCACCAGATGTAGCAACAAGAGTTGATATGAGTTACACCATCAAAGTCTTAGGTGAAACAAGAACAGGTAAAATTGCAGTTAATGTTCTTCCAACTGGAGAAAACTCAGAAGTTGAGGAAGTAAACCAAACTTTCCCAGAACTTAAAACTTTAATTAATGATAATGATTTATATGATCAAATAGTCGAAGACTTAGTTGATACTAAAGTATATGGAAGCAGCGGCACAAGTAATGTTACAAAGAAATTGGTTTCATTAAGAAATGATTCAAGCTTAACAATCTATGATTACTACTTAGCATTAGATTATACTCAAATAGATTCAACTTATGAATGGGATAGTAACGGTGACAAACGCTTAGTAGCGACACTTAAATTGGATGCAGATAGTGAAGAATTAACTGAAATTTCCGCAGATGAATTATTTGAATATGCTTTAGCGAAGAATCCTGCTATTTATACAATGTATGCATCACAAGTTGAAGAATTAGTTTACTCAGAATTCTTTACAGAAATCTTTGGTGAACAAACGAATTTAAAACGGAATTCTTCACCAAGAATGGAAGAAATGTACGAAGCAATCGCTAGTGCAAAACAATATTACACTTATATTAAGAGTCTCTACGAACAATACGGAATGGAATATAACTTTAATACTTTTTCTGATTATTCTTACTCACAATATGGTACAAAAACAGAATTAGCATTACTAGAACATTTCGTCACAAGAGAACTTCAACCATATTTAATTAATTCAATTCTTGAAGAATACAATGTAGTTGAACAATTACTAAGCACAGTTGAAGATAACTACGAAAACTATTTTAGTTTAGATGTAGTGCAATTACTAGTATTTATCGATTTCGATGAAGATGGTAAACCAGATGATTATAATGACTATGTTGATGCATTAACACCAGCTGAATTAGATACTTTTAATGCTCTTATTGCTAGCCTTGAAATAGCTATTGATGATTTCGATGGAGATTTTGATGATTTAGTAAAAGAATACCAAGAAGCTTCTAGAGAAGATGAGACTTGGGGAACTTTCAAACAAAACGGTATCTTGTTATTAACTGAAGACTTAAATGCTCAAGACAGCGAAGATCAAAACGTAACTCACTCCTTAACTTATAGTGGTGAATACGGTGTTAAAGACTCATTTGCTGATGAATTTACAGAAGCATTAATCGCTTTATACCAAGAATATCAATTAGAACAAAATCAAAGTTTAAGTGAATTATTATCTGACTTAGTCACAACTCAGTTTGGTCTACATTTAATCCTTGTTGAAAAAGGTGATGATTTTGATCAATTCTCTGCTAAATTCACTGAAGAAGACACAAATGGTATTGAATACTCAGAAACAGCATTTAATGACTCAGATAAGCCGACATTAGCGCAAATGGAATTATATGCTCAATATCGTTTCTATGAAATGGTATATGATATGACAAATGCAGATCTTGAAGAAAAATATGGTATTGTTGTTCCTAAGATACCTGCATCAGTATCAGAAGCTTTAGATTTCTATTTTGATGATGTATTATCTAATTTCTATGTTATCGGTACTGTAAACATCAGTTTAGCACAATTACTGGAAAGTGGAAACTTTGTTAATAACGATTATACTACTTTAACAGAAGAGCAATTAATCGCTAATCTTGAAGATGTTGGTAATGCTTATTACGAAGCTATACTTGGCAGATATTTAGAAGACTAATAAATTTAAAATAAAAACTGTAGGTCACTTCATTGTGAAAACCTACAGTTTTTTTATTTTTTACTTAACTTATGTTTATAATACTTTTCTCGTTCTAAAACACCAATTGGGCTAGTTAAATCACCAATGTCAATTAGTTCTAGTTCTTCACCCAAAACACAAGCCTTTGAATCAATGTTATCAATAAAATGAATCATTAAAGCTTCTGCGATATTTGGTTTCTTTGGTGAACCATAATTACCATAGTAATGATGTGATAACATTATATGTTGCAATAACATTGTTTCTTCGTTATCAACAAACCCCAATTCTTTGGCAACACCTTCAATTAAACTAACACCCATAGCGATATGACCAATCAGTTTACCTTTAATTGTATAATTGCTACCCTCATAGGAATCAAACTCGAAGATCTTGCAAATATCATGTAAAATTATACCTGAATACAATAAATCTTCATTTAGGAAATCATAAACATTTAAAAATCCTTTTGCTAATTTAAGCATCGAATGTGTATGATAAGCTAAACCAGAGATATAGGCGTGATGAAACTTTGTCGCTGCTGGATAAAGATAAAAATCTTCCTTATGATCGAAATAGATTTTAGAAGTTATCGATTGAATCACTTCATTCTTCATATTTGCTATTATACTCTCGATTTCTTTAACAATTTCTACTGTAGAAATCGGAGCGTGATTATAGAAAAACTTCATTAGTTTTTCTTTTTTATTTTCCGATAGTTCCATCTCGGATAATTTATTAAACTCTAATACCTGTAAATGAATCTTTTCTTTAAAAGCTATTGCCTCAGTTTTGAAGAAATATATCTTGTTTAAAGATAAATCATCACCTTGTTTAACTCTAACAATTACAGTTTGATTATCTTCAGTTAGAACCGTGATTGGATAGGTATCATAAGTTGAGTCATTTGTTTGGATTACTTTACCAAAGAAATTATATTTTTCTGCTAGTTCAAACATTTTACTCATCCCCTTTCTTAAAGATGTAAGTACCGATTTTTGTTAAGGTATAATCACTTTCATCAATACTTTCTATTTTTGCTGATGTCAGTAGTACTTGATATTCCTCAGGAATAATAATTGTTTCCTCTTCATTCGATGGTTTGAAAACAATCAAAAGATTACAAACATCATTATAATGGACCATGATAGAGTTGGAGTTTAAAACCAAAACTTCAGTTTTTGAATCTAACTCATTATTCGTTCTTAGTTTAAAACAACAAAAGTCCTTACGTAATTTTATCACTTCTTTGATAAAATTAACACTATCTTTATACTTCTCACGCAAAGTCCAATCAAGCTTATTGATGTCATCGTCAGAAATATACGAATTTTCTACTAAATTTTTCGTTCTAAAGAATTCCTGTCCTGAATGAATAAAAGGTACCCCTTGAGATAGTAAAACCATTGTAGTTGCTAATAATTGTTGCTGGTGAATTAAATCGATATCATCCGTTATATATTGGCATTTATCGAAGAATGTAAGATTATCGTGACATTCGACATAATTAATACTTTGAGAAGTGTATTTAAATAAAAACCTGTTTCTAGCACTTCCTAATAACATTTCTTTGACCGTTTCTAGTTCAGAAAAATGTCCTGTTGAGTACCCCTTTTCTTTCGGGTGAAAAGTTGAACCTTTGATCGTTTCTCTAAATCTATCGTTAAAGAAGCCAATAGTAGGAATAACCTTCTTACTATTCATATGAGCCATACGATCCGTTAAATTGGATGAGTACATATTCCAACCTTCACCATAAACAATAATTCTTTCATCTAAATCATGAAGTTCCTGACGAAGTTCATTCATTGTTTCAAAATCAATTAGTCCCATTAAATCAAATCGAAACCCATCAATCTTGTATTCATTTGCCCAAAATAAGACAGAGTCAATGATCAGTTTTCTCATCATTTTTCTATGAGTCGCTAAATCGTTATTACAACCTGAAATATTTGTGTTAATCCCATTTCGGTCTACGTGATAAGCATACCCTGGGACTAACTTCTCCATCGAAAAATTAAAGCTATCGTTCACGTGATTATAGACTACATCCATAACCACTGATATATTGTTTTCATGCAAGGTATCAATCATCATCTTAAGTTCATTTACCCTCGAATAAGCATCTTCCGGATTCGTTGCGTAGGAACCCTCTGGCACAAAGTATTGATGAGGATTGTAACCCCAATTATAAGATTCATCTGGGTTTAATTCATCTACCCCTTCAAAATCAAAAATCGGCATTAATTGAACGTGTGTAACTCCTAATTCAACTAGATAATCATAACCTGCAGTGTATCCAGCTTTTGTCTTCAATCCCTTTTCCACAAAACCTAAATACTTTTTCTTGTTATGAAAAGCGATACTCTCATCACTACTAAAATCTCTAACACTAGCTTCATAGATGATTGCATCTAAAGGATTCCCACTAAACTCAGGCTTATGTTTCATCTGATAAGTTTTCGAAAAATCAATAACATAATTATATTCTCCATTCGCAGATGAAGCCTTGCCGTAAGGATCAATAACATGTTGTTCTTTACCATTAACATATACTAAGTAACGATACTTATACCCATCTAAATCACCATCAATAAATATCCGCCAAATCCCTGAATTCTTATAACTTAACTCATGGATTGAAATTGTCCCATCTCTATCAAATAATTCTAATTTAACATACTTAGCAACTGGTGTCCAAAGCTTAAACTTCGTTCCTGATTTTGTATAAGAAAAACCTAAATCGTGCTTTTTATAACGATAAATATTATCAAATAACTCCGTCCTTACAATCTTGCCAGTATATAACTCTGACATTTGCTTTTTAGTATTTTCTACAAAATATACCTTACCAAGATCGATATAAGCGTCAAAATTTGCGACTAGTTTTATTTCTATTCCCAAATTTATTTTTTGATTAATTTTCAGTTTTATTATTTCTTCATTACCAATCAAAAAATACTCAAGATTATCTTGATAGTTTTTAATTGGAATTATAATTGTTAATTCATCAAAGTTATCTAAATAACAGTAAAAAGGTCTCTTATCCATTTAAATTCTCCATCAATTTATCTGCTAAAGCTTTCAGTTCAAAGTAATCATTTTTTACTTGCCTATTAATCACTTGATACTCCAATTCATCAATGATTTCACCAATAACCTCAGCGTTTCTTATCTCAGTTAACTCTAAAATATCTTGACCTTTAAACTTCAGATCACAAGTTTTCTTTATCGGTAAATCTTGATAGATTTTTTCTATTAAGTCTACTTGATTATTGCTTCCATTCATCACTTGAGAAATTTTATTTGCTTTTAAAGGTATGTCTTTTCCTAAGCGATAGATGATCATTGGGTTATAACAATCATTTTCGGTAACTTCAATTAATTCTATATATTTATTTACCAAAGCTTTTTCTTTATTAGAAAACCGCCAGTTATCAGGAATATCCTCTTCTACTAAATATAATGATAAAGCAAAAAACTGTAGAAAGTCTAGTTCAATATCCGATTCTGTATATACAGTTAATGACTTTCTAAATTCAGGAAAAACTTGAGCTAGACCAATCTTATTAAAGTAAGCAATAGCTCTTTTGTTGTATTTGTTATTGAAGGTTTTCTTCATCTCTTGAATAATTCTCTCATTAGCAATCTTACCTAGTAGATGAATATTGTTGGCTGCGCTTTTTAAAGTTTTCTCTTCAATATCAAAACCTAACTGAGCTACGAATCTCACAGCTCTCATAATCCTTAAAGCATCTTCATGAAATCTTTTATCAGGTTCGCCGATAGCTCGAATGATTTTATTAGACAAATCTTCTTTTCCAGCAAAATAGTCATGGATTTCTTCACAGGCATCCATCGCAAAAGCGTTGATAGTAAAGTCTCTTCTTAATAAGTCTTCCTGAAGGTTATTCGAAAAAATAACACTCTCAGGCTTACGATGATTTAGATATTCCGTATCAACTCTATAAGTTGTTACTTCAAAAGAATATTTATCTAAATACACTGTTACGGTTCCATATTTTTTTCCAGTAGCCTTGGTTTTTAAGAATATTTCTTCAACTTGAGAGGGTAAAGCATTTGTAGTTATATCAATATCATCCGATTCTATTCCTAAAAGACGGTCTCTAACAAAACCACCAACAAAATAGGCATCATATCCTAAACTATTTAGTTTCTTTATGATTTCTTTACCTAATTCTACTTGCTTTTCCACCTTAAATCACCGTAATTATTATATCATAAGCTTGACTTTTATACTAACTAAAAAGTGTTTTTTTACGGATAAAATGGGTTTTTAAAGAATATATAAGTTTGCGAAAAACATTTCCTATGTTATAATATTTTCGGTGATAAATATGAGGTCAATCGCAGGTTCTGCAAAATTTGAATTGGTTGAAAAAAAATCTAGATTTATCGGACTTATCTATCATGTCGAAACCATGGAAGAAGTACTAGACATCTTAGAAAAAGTCAAAAAAGACTATCCAAATGCTAATCATTATACCTATGCTTACATCTTAGATGACCTTCACCAAAAAGCAAGTGACGATGGCGAACCAACTAGAACAGCTGGTTATCCAATTCTAGATGTTTTAAAAACGAATCAGTTAAATGATTGTCTCTTGATTGTTATTCGATATTTTGGTGGTATTCTTCTTGGCACTGGTGGACTTATCAGAGCTTATTCTAAAAGCGCTTCTTCTGTTATCTCAATCCCTCAAATAACCGAAAAAATAACCACATGTACTTGTAAGGTAACCTGTGGTTATGATTATTTAGGACATGTTGATAAAATAATTAGAGAAAAAACAGATTTAGAAAATGTTGTCTACGACCAAGAAATAGAGTTCTATTTTCAAATAAAAGAAAGTATACTCCAAGCATTAAAAAAGGAACTATTTAATGCAAATAATTATCTTGACCGTTTAGAAGTTATTTCAGAGAAACAACAATATTCTAAAATAGATTGTTAAGGTATTCAAATAACGAGATTATCGCATCGACAAAGAGAAAACCAAGGATAACGGAGATAATCATTAATAGAAACCTGATCTGATCAGCGGAATTTCTTTTGAATATTTTTCCGAAATCAATCGCTTGTAACGCTTTATAGATAAACCAAGTCGCAAAGAAAAACAAAATAATCCTTGAGACATAAAACACATCTGGACTTATTATTACTAACATATTGATCACTCCAATACCGAATCTGGGATAAATTGATTGCTTTCTATATCCGTATAAACATTAATAACTAATTCATTTGGCAAACAGACTATAGGCATTAATGGTGAAGATGTTGGTCTTTGTAATTGACAAGTATCCTTAGGACTTTCTTGATAAATAACAGAAACCTTTTCATCCTTTACAAGAATCTTAATCCCAACGATTTGATTATCTCTAGCATAAGAGTCTTCTTGATAAAGTTCATCCATCTCTGTAGTAATCTTACCGGGAACATAAAAAATTCCTTCTTCATACCTAGTAACATCAATATTATTTTTATATTCAGTATCATAGACTAGATACTCATTATTCTTTAAATTTATCATCAGGATAACTTCATTTTGATAGACTACTTTAGCGTATATATTTCCTGTATCATTAACATTTTCAATAATTCGAAAGATAACTCCGCTTAAAATAGCTATTAGAAGAATCGCACCGATGAAGATTATATCCCGCTTTTTGATATTATCACCTTCTCATACATATTATATAATAAAACTCTGTTTTTTTAAACTAAATTAAAGGAGCGCAAATGAAAAAAAAACTTACTCTCTTAATAACCTTAATTTTAACTGTAGTTCTTTTGGGTTGTTCTGGAAATACTACAACAACCACAACTTTTACAAATCCAAGTGAAGACTATTGTACACCAGGAAATAAACCTGGTGTTTATCTCTGTCAAAAATTATATACTTCTTATTTTGACACAACAATTTCCTTAAAATTGTACGTTGATGAAAGCTATGATTATAATATTGGTGAAGTGTTTGAAACTTTTGAAGAAATGGCTGAACAGTATCATCAATATTTTGACAAATACAATGAATATCCTGGAGTAAACAATATCTATACTATTAATAACACGGAAGGTCCAGTAGTTGTTGATTCAGAATTATATGAAGCAATTGTTTACGCTATTGAACAAGAAGATATCGTTACAGTTGACAATACTTCATTATTTAATATTGCATTAGATCCAGTCTTAAAAGTTTGGCATGAGGCAAGAAACAATTTGAACTGCCGAGATGATATTGAGTTAGGAATTGATTACTGTCCTGTACCTGAACAAGAACTTAATTCTATGACCTTTAATATCGATCCTAACGACATTGTTCTTGACCCTGACAATCGTACCATCGATTTCGCTAAAACAGATATGGGGATAGATTTAGGCGGTTTTGCAAAAGGTTATTTTAGCGAAGTAGTTGTTGCCTATCTAAATCAATTAACTAACATTAAATATCTTTTGAATCTTGGAAACTCTAATGTTTATGCTCACGGTGTAAATAACAATAATGATGATGGTTTATACTACATTGCCTTAACGAGACCATCGACAGATTTTGAACTTACTTCATCTTATTATACCTATGTTGCCATTGAATCAGGGCAAAACCTTGTGACCAGTGGAAATTACCAAAGATTCTTTAAAAGCATTGATTTAGAAGACAGAACCATCTATCATCATATTATCGATCCTAGAACTAACTACCCTGGCGGTGAAGCTATGAGCATTACAGTTCTATATCATGATGGAGCTATAGCTGATATCTTATCGACTGCTCTTTACCTATTAACGGTCGAAGAGGGTTTAACATTCGTTAATAACTATCCAGGTTTAGAAGCAATTTGGTATGTGAGTGAAGATGAAATTGTAATGAGTGAAAATTTCGGAGATTATATCTTTGAACCATCAAATTAAAAGCGCTGAAAATTCAGCGCTTTATCTTTCGAATGACATAATTGTTTCTTTAAAATTTGACATTACTTTTTTAGCTAGAAAAGCTGTAATTATTCCTGTTGGAACACTTAGAGCAATCATATAAGGTAGGATATAGATTAAGGTTTGTGTATTCGAGACAACAATAGCTGCAGCAATCTGTCCGACCATATGCATTAATGAACCAAATACACTAATTGAGAAAATCGATAATTTGGTTTTTTTAATTAATATCATCGCGACGATTGCTAGTAGACCACCTGATAAACTTATCCAAAATGAATTAGAAAACAAGCCACTATAAGTCAAAGCTACAATTAATAACCTGATCATAACGACAATAAAAGCATCTTTCTCACCTAGTGTCATCAAGATAATCAAGGTAATAACATTAGCTAAACCTAGTTTTACCCCAGGAACCAAAAATATCAAACCTGAAATTGTTGATTCAATTATCGACAAAACAACACTGATGGAAATCATAATTGAGATAAAAACAAGTTTCCTAATCTTCACAAAGCAACCTCTACTTCTTTACCAATAAATACCGATACAACATACTTAATGGCCAAAATAATAACGCGATTATAACAATCACAAACCATAATATTTTATCAAAGAATTCATAAAAAGTAAAGTTAATAAATATCGTTAAACCAACGATAATTATATAACCCCAGATCGAATATAATAATTGATTTTTTCTTTTTTTAATCAAACTATTCTTTTTATTAATCTCTGGAAAAGCTTCAAGGACATCTGAAGCATCGCCAAATTCTTTAATCGAACGATCAATCGCTTCATCCAAAGGGGTACCTTCTTCAACTAAATCGTCAACTTTTTCCTCAAGACTAGTGGTTAAGATTTCTATTAATTCTTTTTTATCATCATCATTTAAAAAATCTTTTAAAAGATTACTGACAAAAGTTTTAATTTTATTCATTGGCATCTCCTAACATGTTATACATGATTTCTCGTAACATATTCCACTCTTTGAGCATTTCTTTAAAATATGCTCTTCCTAAAGGTGTCGCTTGGTAATACCTTCTCGTTCTGCCATATGTCTTCTCACCTAAATAAGAAGAAATCAACTCTTTTTTTTCGAGTCTTTGTAAAACCGAATAAAGAGTTGCTTCTTTTATATTAAATAAGTTTTTTGTTCTTTCTTTGATAACACTAACTAACTCATAACCGTACATATCCTTCTCTATCAACAACTTTAAGATGATAGTTTCGATATGACCCCTTATAACATCGCTGTTAATCATAGAAAACTCCTATTTTTTCAATATATATCCAATCGTAATTGCCTTAGGACCACTATGTGCTCCTACAGCAGGTGTTAATAAATAATCTTTAATTTTCCCTAATTCAGGTCTTGCGCTTTCTACTTGTTCTCTAATATAATCTGCAGTTTCCGGATTATTAGCATGAACAATAAATGCTTCAATATCTTTGCCTTCCGTTTCATCTAAAAACTTTTCGATGACTCGGTCAACAGCCTTTGAAAACGTCCTAATCTTTTCAATACTTACAACAGCACCTTCTTTATCAATTTCTAGTAAAGGCTTAATTTTTAACATATTAGCCATAAACCCAGCTGCATTTGATAGGCGACCATTTTTTATTAAAAACTTTAGATTTGAAACTGCAAAATAGATGTGGTTATTATCTCTGATAAACTCTATATCAGCCATTATTTCTTCAATAGATTTCCCTGCTTTATAACCCTCATGAGCTTTGAATATCATCGCACATTCCACGTAGCCTACAGACTTTGAATCAAAGACATGAACATCAACACCTTCAACCATGTTCTTAGCTATCATCGCATTTTCATAAATACCACTCATCTTTGAAGATATTGTTACAAACAAAATTGTGTCACAGCCTTGATCTCTTAACTTCTCATAAGCTTCTAGCATAGTACCAGTTGAAGCCATTGCAGTTCTTGGCAGTAAGGTTGGATCATTTTCTATTTTTTCGTAGAACTCTTTAGCAGTCAATTCTTCATAATCAACATACTCTTTATCACCCATTAGAATTGTTGATCTAATGATTGTTACATCAAAATCAAAATCCAAATAATCGATGGCAGAATTAGTACAAACCATCAAACCTAATTTTTTCATTTAGTCCCCCTTAATTACTACTTAATTATAATCGAAATTTAAAATTTGTCAATAAG
>NPIE01006014.1_pt1 | contig 16304 bp, 13 predicted proteins | sample 8637661 | NCBI WGS metagenome assembly NPIE01 (sample SAMN07420842, study PRJNA396082) | bioreactor metagenome | isolation source: sample BA12 brine-fed electro-methanogenic bioreactor BA | place: Japan: Kochi | collected 2016-12-09 | reverse complement strand
GCAGCGAGGCTGAAGTCAGATTGGATTTCATTCGGATTTCTGGTCAGACACCCATTCAAGGATAAACTTCCGGGTACTCGAATGGAAGCCGGTTCCGGGCTTCATTCGATAAATCGGCAATGCTGTTATCATTCAGTTTGATGAGCGTTCGAGTTTCTTGCAGGACCATGCGACCCAAGGCATTTGATCAGCAACAAGCACTGCAGGCGGCGATGCTGCAATTCTGGGAGTCTGGCTACGAGGGCTCCTCGATGCAGGATCTGGTGAAGCGCATGGGCATCAGCCGACAGAGCCTCTACGACACCTACGGCAACAAGCGTGAGCTGTTCATTCAGGCGCTACGCTGCTATCGCCATCAGGTCGTCGAGCCCAGACTTCGCGACCTGGCCGATCCGACGCGCGATCCGATCAAGGCGCTGCGTGAGCATCTGCAGGGCATCATCAATGGCTGGAATGACCAGATCCGGGGCTGTCTGATGGTGCGTACCACGCTTGAAATGGCACCGGATGATGCCGCGGTCGCTAAACTCGTGGCGGAAAACACCCGCCAATTGCGCGATGCATTGCGCGCCGTGGTCGAGCGCGGCCAGGCCAGCGGCGTCATCGATCCGTCCCGGAGTGCCGAAGAACTCGCCGCGCGACTGATGGCCTTGAGCGCCGGTCTGCATGTCTGTTGCCGGCTGCCCGACCCGGACGGCGCTTCGCTTCCTTCGGTAGACAGTCTGATCGCCGGTCTCCGTGTCCACTGAAGGACCCGACATGACCGAGCACGGCAAGCCGCTGGTGGTCGCGATTTCCTCGCGCGCGCTGTTCGATCTCGACTCGACCCATCAGATCTACCTCGAGCAGGGCCTGCAGGCCTACATGGAGTACCAGCGCAGTCGCGAGAACGAGGTGCTTCAGCCCGGGGTCGCCTTTCCGCTGGCGCAGAAGCTGCTCGCACTGAATGATGACGGCATGGAGCATCCTGGCGTGGAGGTGGTGCTGCTGTCGCGCAACAGCGCAGATACCGGACTGCGGATCTTCAACTCGATCGAGCATTACGGTCTCAGGATCGAGCGCGCCGTATTCACCAATGGCGCCAGCCCGTCGAACTACATTGAAGCCACCGGTGCCAATCTGTTTCTGTCGGCCAACGGCGACGATGTCCGGCGGGTGCTGACGGCCGGCTACGCGGGTGCCACCATCCTGCCCCAGGCCACGCGTGAAAATCGTTCCGGCCAGCTGCGCATTGCCTTTGACGGCGATGCCGTGATCTTCAGCGACGAGGCCGAGCGGGTCTACAAGACGCAAGGCCTGGAGGCCTTTTCCAGCAGCGAGCGTGCCGCGGCCGAGCGGCCGCTGAAAGCCGGTCCGTTCAAGGCCGTACTCGATGCCATTCACCGTATTCAGTCGGCCTATCCGATCGAGGAAAATCCGGTTCGCACCGCGCTGGTGACAGCGCGTTCGGCGCCGGCCCACAAGCGCGTGATCCTGACCTTGCGCGCCTGGGGAATCCGGATTGATGAGTCGATGTTCCTCGGCGGTCGCGACAAGGCTGCGTTCCTGCGCGCCTTCGGTGCCGACATCTTTTTCGATGACCAGCAGATGCACTGCGACAGCGCATCACGAGTCATCGCGACCGGACATGTGCCGCACGGCGTGGCCAACGAGCTGCACGATCCGACGACTTCCGACTGAGCCGGCTCGGTCGCGGAGTTTTTCCCGAATTCGCATTTCACGAGGTGACCGATGTTCAGATTGCTTGCGCTGCTTGTAGCTTTTTGCTTCACGACGACGATGGTCCGCGCCCAGCCGGAGGACGTAGCACCCGAAGCGCCGGCCGAGGATTCCGACCCGGCCTGGTCGGTGCAGAGTCCGCCGGGTGAGTGGCAGACGATCGATATCGACGCCGACGAAGTGAGCTGGTCGACGGTCACGGTCAGTCCGAGTGGCGATGTGCTGGTGTTCGATTTCCTCGGTGATCTGTACCGGCTGCCGCTGGGCGGCGGCGACGCCGAGCCGTTGACCGAGGGCATCGCCTGGGATTTCCAGCCCAGTTTCAGTCCGGACGGCCGCAGGATTGCGTTCGTCAGCGACCGCGGTGGCGCGGAAAACATCTGGGTAGTGGATGCCGATGGCAGCGATCCGGTTCGGGTCACCAGCGAGCGTGAGAATCTGTTGCACAACCCGGCCTGGACACCGGACGGCGAGTTCATCGCCGCGCGCAAGGCCTGGGTTTCGACACGCTCGATTCCGGCCGGCTCGATCTGGATGTTCCACCGCTCGGGCGGCGGCGGAGTCGAGCTGGTCGAGCGCCTGCACGGCGCCCAAAGCCAGAAGAACATTGCCGAACCGGCGTTTTCGCCGGACGGTCGCTACCTCTATTACAGCCAGGATATGACCGGCGGCAGCGTATGGCAGTACAACAAGGATGCCAATACCGGCATCTTCGCCATTCTTCGCCTGGACCGCGAGTCTGGCGAGACCGAGACCGTGGTATCCGGCCCCGGCGGCGCGATCCGGCCAGTACCTTCGCCCGACGGAAACAAGCTTGCTTTCGTGCGCCGCAATCCGACCGAGCTGACCAGCCGGCTGATGCTGAAGGACCTGGAGTCGGGTATTGAGACCACCCTGGTCGATACCCTTTCGCGCGACATGCAGGAGACCAGCGGCGACCGGGGCAACTATCCCGGCTTTGCCTGGCTGCCCGACGGCAGCGGCATCGTGCTTTGGAGCCAGGGCAAACTGCACCGGGTCGGGCTGGACGGCAGCCAGGCCGAGATTCCGTTCCGGGTCACGACCACACGCAAGGTTCAGCCGGCTCTGCGGCAGGTCACCCGCGTTGCGCCGGACCAGGTTCGGATCGGCATGCTGCGCTGGAACCAGACCAGCCCGGACGGCAAGCTGGCGGTCTACCAGGCGCTGGGCTACCTCTGGATTCACGACCTGCAGACCGATCAGCGCAGGCGCTTGACCGATCAGGACCAGCACTGGGAGTTCTACCCGAGCTTCTCACCGGATTCGCGTTCCGTTGTCTACACCACCTTCGACGATGAACAGCTCGGTTCGGTCCGGATCGCGCCGATCAGCCGGGGTCGCGAGCGCGTGCTGACCGAACAGCCCGGGCACTATGTCGAACCGGCATTCTCGCCGGACGGTTCGCAGGTTGTCTTCCGCAAGACCACCGGCGGGTACCTGACCTCGCCGACCTGGTCGGAGCAGCCGGGCTTGTATCGAGTCGCTGCCGATGGCAAGGATCTGCAGCGAGTGCTGGATCGCGGCGCGGAGCCGCAGTTCTCGGCCGATGGCCAGCGGATTCTGTTCTCGGTACGTACCGAGGGCACCAAGCGGGCGCTGCACAGTGTCGATCTCAACGGTGGCGATGAACGCGAGCATCTGCTGGGTGACTGGGTCACCGGCTACAAGGTGTCGCCGGATGGCCGATGGGTCGCATTCACCGAGCACTACAACGCCTATGTCGCGCCGTTTTTCCCGGCCGGCAAGCGCCTGCCGATTGGCGGTGACGCCAAGGCCTTTCCGGTCGCCCGGGTTTCGGCGCGCGGCGGCGAGACCTTGCACTGGTCGGCCGACAGCCAGACCCTGGGCTGGTCCTACGGCAGCCGGCTGTATTCGCGCGACCTGAACCGCAGCTTCGCCTTCCTCGAGGGTGCGTCGGAGCCGCTGCCCGAGCCGGAAACCGAGGGCCGTGATCTGTCCTTCGAAGTCGATGCCGATCGCCCCGATGGGCAAATTGCGCTGGTCGGTGCACGTGTTGTGACCATGCGCGATGCCTATGCCCGAGAGGAAGTAATCGAGCAGGGCACGGTGCTGGTGCGCGGTAATCGGATCGAGGCCGTGGGCACGGCCGAGGCAGTATCGGTGCCTGACGGCTATCGGGTGATCGACGTGTCCGGTCACACCCTGATCCCGGGGCTGGTCGACGCGCACGCGCATGGCGCGATGAGCAACGAGCAGCTGCAGCCGCGCCAGAACTGGATGCAGTACGCCAACCTGGCCTTCGGCGTGACCACGATTCACGACCCCTCGAACGACAACCGCGCCATTTTCTCGGTGGCCGAGTTGCAGCGTACCGGTGCTGTGCTGGCACCACGGATATTTTCCACCGGCCGGATTCTGTACGGCGCCCTCGCACCCGGCGTCACCGCCAAGGTCGATAGTTACGAGGATGCGCTGTTCCATGTCCGCCGACAGCAGGAACAGGGCGCGATTTCGGTCAAGAGCTACAACTACCTCCGACGCGATCAACGCCAGCAGGTGCTCAAGGCGGCGCGTGAACTGGGCATGATCGTTGTGCCCGAGGGCGGCATGCGCCTGGAGCAGAACCTGACCCAGATCGTTGACGGCCACACCGGCATCGAGCACAGTCTCCCGAACCAGCGCATCTATCGCGACATCGACCAGCTCTGGAGTCAGACCGACGTGTTTTATTCGCCGACCTTCGTGGTGGCCTATGGTGGTCTGATGGGGGAAGAATACTGGTATGACCGGACCAATGTCTGGGAGAACCAGCACCTGATGGCCTTCACTCCGAAGTCGGTGGTCATGCCGCGTTCGATCCGTCGGCCGACCGCGCCGGATGCGCACTACAACCACATCTTCGTCGCCGAGGAAGCCCGCGAGCTCAATGCGCTTGGTGTGCCGGTGGTGATCGGCGCGCACGGCCAACTGGCCGGTCTTGGCGCGCACTGGGAATTCTGGATGATGGAGCAGGGTGGTTTCACGCCGTTCCAGGCGCTGCGTGGTGCGACCATCGACGGCGCCAGGTATTTCGGCATGGACGCCGAAATCGGCTCGATCGAGGTCGGCAAGCTGGCCGACCTGGTGCTGATCGACGGCAATCCGCTGGAAAACCTGCGCGATAGTGAAAAGGTTCGCTACACCATGCTCAATGGACGGCTCTACGAGGCGGCAACGATGAACCAGATCGCGCCCGAGCTGCGCCAACGCGAGGCGTTCTTCTTCGAGCGACCGGGCGGTGATGCCTGGAACCCGGTGACCCATCAGCGTTTCGACCAACAGGCCCACGCGCTGGGCTGGGTGCACGAGCACTGAGCCGCACGGGTCCTGCGCGCTCGTGGCGTAGCCACCGGGCTGCGGGGCCCATGCCCAGTATCGAGGCTATCGATTTCGGGGAATGCCGGAAATGTCCTGGACGGTGCACAAATTCGGCGGCAGCAGTCTGCGCGATGGCGACGCGATCGCGCATGTCGGTCACTTGCTGTCGGCGCGCGAGGATTCCAGCCAGGCGGTGGTGGTCTCGGCGATGGCCGGTGTCACCGATGCGCTGATTGCGCTGGCGCAGGATGCTGCTGGCGGCGATCCTGGCTGGCTCGAGGCACTGGCCCGATTGCGCCAGCGTCATCTGCAGTGCGCCGAGGATCTGAACATTGCAGCCGAAGCCAGCGCCGCACTGAATCAGTCTTTCGACCGGCTGAGGCATCTGCTTGAGGGCCTGGAATTGCTTGGCAGCCTGCCGCGCGAGGCGCTCGATCTGGTGTCCGGGCTGGGCGAGACCTGGTCGGCGCGCCTGCTTGCAGGCTGGTTTGCGGCTCATCGGGCGTCCGCGGCCTATCTCGACGCGCGTGAGGTGATCCGGATCGATCAGGCCGAGCTCGGCCCGGTGCTGCGATTCGATGAAAGCCGCCACTTGCTCGATCACTGGCTGGCAGATGTCGCACCGTCGCGGCTGGTCATGACCGGCTTCTGCTGCCGCGATGGCCAGGGACGCATCACCACGCTGGGGCGCAACGGCAGCGACTACTCGGCAACCCTTCTGGCGGCGCTGCTCGAGGCGGATGCGGTCCAGATCTGGACCGATGTCGATGGCGTGCTTTCAGCCGATCCGGGCCGCGTGCCGCAGGCCGAGAGCGTGGCGCGACTGTCTTACATGGAAGCCTTCGAACTGGCCTATTTCGGTGCTCGCGTGCTGCATCCGCAGACCATGGCGCCGGTGCTCGGACGCGGCATTCCGGTCCACATCCGCAGCACGCACCGGCCCGACCTGCCCGGCACCCGAATCGATGCCGCGGGTGCGCCGACACCACCGATCAAGGGCGTGTCCAGCATCCGGGATCTGGCGCTGATCAATGTCGAAGGTGCCGGCATGCTGGGTGTTCCGGGAACTGCCGAGCGGGTATTTGCCACGTTGCACCGGGCCGGCATCTCGGTCCGGATGATTTCGCAGGGCTCCTCGGAGCACTCGATCTGCTGTGTGCTGGCGCAGGCCCAGGCCGCTCAGGCACAGCAGGCGCTGCAAGCCGAATTCGTCGTCGAGATCGCGCAGGGTCAACTGCAGCGTGTAAGCGTGCTCGACGGGATCGAGGTTTTGGCCGTGGTCGGTGACGGTATGGCAGGCGTACCCGGCGTCGCCGGGCGCGTATTTTCGGCATTGGGACGCGCCGGGGTCAATGTCCGCGCGATTGCCCAGGGCAGTTCCGAGCGCAATATTTCGGTCGCGGTCGACGGCCTCCAGGCGACGCGCGCGCTGCGCGCCGTGCATTCGGCCTTCTGGTTGTCGGACCAGACGCTTTCGATCGGCCTGATCGGTCCCGGTCAGGTTGGGCGGGCACTGCTCGGCCAGATCGATCGGGCCCGGGCGCGCCTGCTCGGCGAGGCACGGATCGATCTGCGGCTGCGGGCGCTGGCCAATTCGAGTCGGATGACGCTGGCTCAGCAGCAACTGGATCCGGATGCGTGTGCCGGCAAGCTGGGCCCGGATGCCGCAGCGATTGACCTGCACGGCTTTGCCGAACACGTCCATGCCGATCACCTGCCGCACGCCGTGATCATCGACTGCAGTGCCAGCGATGCCGTGGCCGATCACTACGCGGACTGGCTGGCCGACGGCATTCATGTGATCACGCCCAACAAGCAGGCCGGCAGCGGATCGCTGGCGCGCTATCGGAACTTGCGCAGTTTCGCGCTGCAGGGACGCGCACACTGGCGCTACGAAGCCACGGTCGGTGCCGGACTGCCGGTGATCCAGACCCTGCGTGACCTGATCGATACCGGCGACCGGGTGCACTCGATCGAGGGCATTCTGTCGGGCACCTTGGCCTGGCTGTTCAATCGCTACCAGCCCGGCATGTCATTTGCCGCGCTGGTACGCGAGGCGCGAGCGGCCGGCTACACCGAGCCGGATCCACGCGACGACCTGTCAGGGATGGACGTGGCACGCAAGATCGTGATCCTGGCGCGCGAGGCCGGGATCGAGCTGGAACTGGCACAGGTCGAGATCGAAAGTCTGATCCCGGCCGGCAGCGAGTTCGGCGAGGTCAACGACTTCCTCGACGGCCTGAGCAGGCTGGACCGGCCGATGCAGGAACGGGTCGAGCAGGCCGCCACGCTCGGTCGGCAGTTGCGCTACGTTGCGCGACTGAGCGCGGACGGAACGGCCCGGGTCGGACTCGAGGCTGTGCCTGAATCCCATCCCTTCGCGCATCTGGCGCTGACCGATAACGTGGTCGCCTTCCGCACCGAGCGCTACTGCGACAACCCGCTGATCGTGCAGGGCCCGGGTGCCGGGCCGGAGGTTACCGCCGCCGGAATCTTCGCCGATCTGCTGCGGATCGCGCAGGGTCTGGGGCGTCGCTGAGTACCGCAATCAGGGTTTCAGTTCAGGATTCGCTCGCGGTTGCCGCCCGAACGTGACAGCAGCGTGCTGCGCCGGTTCGACGGTTCCGAGCGGGCCGCGATTTGTTCGCGACGACGCTGTTCGGCCTCGAGTCGCTCGGCCCGGCGCAGCTCCAGCAGTCGACGCCGGTCCCGGACCGACAAGGGCGTGCTGCGGGCGGCTTGCAAGTCTGCCGTCGGTGCTGCTGCACTGCGACGCTGCTGCGCTGCCGCGCGCTGAGCCGCAGCGAGGGATGCCCGGCGCTGGTCGATGAACTCCCGGTTGGTGCGCGCCTCGGCATCCAGCGAGTCGGCCGAGGCGATCACGCTGAGCGAGCCGCTGGGCCGATGGATCTCGGCGTTCGCGGCGCAGGGAAGGTCGGCGAAGGTGATCGTTCCGGTCGAGTCGATGCAGCGATAGATCTCCGCCATCGCAAGGCCCGGTGCGAGCAGCAGCACGAGCACGAACGACGCATCGACTGCGCGCATTCGTCGCCGCTCTTTGCACACGCTGTGCATCAGTGCTGATCAACCGACTGCATGGCCTGTTCCTTTTTTCTATTCCTCTACCGAACAACTGTCGACCTTGATCCTATCACCGACTGACAGATCACTTGGGACAGTTCGCGGTCGGTTTGTGATTACTTAGATGACTTCGAGCATCGGGTAAAACTGATTCCTGGTCAGGTACTTGATTCAGCCGGTATTCGGCGATTGTCTTCAGGGGGAAAACTGTTTCGAACCGCAAATGAACGCAAATGAACGCGAATAAAATCCTGGAGAGCACGCAGTCAAATCCGCACCGGCGACTCGAAGACGCGCTCAGCGCTGATTCAGTCGCCCGCCTGACTCATCAGAGATTTGCGTTCATTTGCGTTCATTTGCGGTTTTAATCACACAGCTTCATCGATCCAGGGTTTCAGTGTGACGCTGTTTCGACGCGCGTGATCCGGCCGGCCTCGACCCGGTAGATCCGGTCTGCCAGTGCCAGCATGCCGGGCTGATGGGTGACGGCCAGCAAGGTCAGCTCGCCCTTGAGATGGGCGATGGTGGCCAGCACCGCGCGCTCGGCATCCTGATCGAGGTTGCTGGTGGCCTCGTCGAGGATCAGTAGTTGTGGCTGGTTGATCAATGCGCGCGCGATTGCCAGCCGCTGACGCTGACCGCCCGACAGTCGACCGCCGCGTTCGCCGACGCCGGCATCGAGGCCGCCCGGCATGCGTTCGACGAAGGACCAGGCATCGGCCTTGCGCAGCGCCGCTTCGGCCTCGGCCCGGTCGATCTCCGGCGCACCGAGGGTGAGGTTGTTGAACACCGAGTCGTTGACCAGCAGTGCGTCCTGGGGTACGTAACCGATCGCGCGTCGCCAGGCATGATGGTCGATTTGTTGCAGGTCGATGTCGTCGATCCGCAGCGTGCCCGAATCGGGCTGCAACAGGCCAGCGACCAGGTCGATCAGGGTTGTCTTGCCGGCACCCGATGGCCCGGTGATCACGGTCAGTTGTCCGTGCGGGATCTCGAGGTCCTGCTGCTCGAACACCGGGTGATCGGGGTGAGCGTAGCTGAGCCGGTCGAAATGGATCGCGCGTTTCAGCACCGGTTTTGCATGGCCGCGCGCGGGCTCGCGCGCGGCGCGGGCCTCGTCGATTGCCTCATGCAAGGACCAGAATGCACTCTCCGAGATCGCCATGTTCTGCAGTGCGCGCTGTGCCTTGGCCAGCAGCGTGATGACGCGGACCAGCAGGAATACCAGCACCATGACTTCGGCCAGCGCCATGCCCAGGCCGGACAGCATCACCACCAGGGCGATTGCAGCGAGGATAACGAGCAGGCCTTCCTGCAGGGCCTTCATCGCTTCCTTGGAAATGACCTGCTTGCGCAGCGAGTTGTTCAGGCTGCGGGTCTGGCTCGAGATCACCGTGTCGAAGCTGTCTTCGCGCGCCATCGCCTTGAGCGGCTTGATCGCGGCCAGCTGGTCGGTCATGACCGACAGGATCTGCTTGAGCAAGCCGGTCTGCTGGCGCCCGGCGCGACCGGCCTTCTTCACCAGCCGGTTCAGCCCGACCAGGATCACGATTGCCGACAGCATTGCCGCCAGGGTCACCTGCCAGGAGATCAACAGCGAAAGCCCGAGATAGACCAGCGCCGTGATCAGCTGGGCCGCCATCAAGGCGCCCTGCAGGTAGCCTTCCGAGGCGCGCTGGGCTTCGGTGGCCATGGCGTTGGCAAGGCTTCCGACGGGCTTGGACAGGTAGTAGCGCCAGCGACTGGCAACCACCGCGCGCACCAGGTCCAGACGCAGGTCCGTGGCCACCTGGGCCACGGCATAGCCGACCTGGCGATTGGCCAGCAGCACGGCGACCGTCTTGAGCAGGATCATCAGGATGCCGAATGTGAGCAGCCAGGGCAGGGTCGGCGCGATGCCGAGGCTGCCGAATACGGCCTCGATGATCTGCTCGGGCAACGAGGGATCGCCGCGTTCGGCCAGCGAGTCGATCTCGACGGTCTGGGCTTCGCTGGACAGCGAAACCAGCGACAGCACGGTCGAAAGACCCAGGCCGTCGAGCAGGCTTGCGATCAGCAGCGCGCCGAGTACGGCGACGCTGCGACCGGGGTAGCGGCGAAACAGCGCACGCAGCATTTTCCAGCTGCCGTGCGCGGTTTCCGGGGCAGGCAAGGCATTCATCGCAAGGCTCCGCTGCGAATCAGGCGAAACAGAAGTCCCCAGCTGGCCAGTCGGGGGTAGCGGCGCATCCGCTCGGTCGGCTCAACCCGGATGCCGGCGTGGCGTTCCAGCTTCCAGCACAGGTAATCGATGCCGTTGGCAAAGGTCCCGGCCGCCTTGAGCAGCCGCAGCACGTTCATGCTTCGGCCCCAGATTCGGCGCCGGGTCCAGCGCAGCGGTGCCGCCATGCGTGGGTCGACTTCGAAGTCCTCGCCCCGTCGCGCCACGCCATCGAGTTGCGGCAGCAGCAGCTGACTGAGACCGGTCCAGAATTCCGGGTCGCGCTCGATCAGTGCCGCGGCTGCACCCGGCGGCTCCGGACGCAGCTCGCAGCCGTAGCTGGCGCGAATCACGCGCTGCCAGAAGCCGAGTGCGTCGAGCCGACCGGGCCCCAGCGCCGCGCCCTCCCGGGCGTACACCAGGGCCGCTCGTGCGCGACAGGTCGCGACCTGTTCGATTATGCCGGCGGCGCGACTCCAGACCAGCCGACAGGGCTGGGTGAAGCGTGCCCAGAAGTAGCTGTCGAGCCCGCCAGCGGTGCGCCGGGTGAAGTGCTCGAAACTGATCACGATGTACTTGCAGCGCAGCCGGGCCTGCTCCGGGCCCGCTTCGAGATAGTAGACGTTGGGCGGCAGCAGCCGATTGAACAGCGCGGTCGCGCCGCGGCCATGCACCTCGCGATAGGAGCGGACCAGCAGCAACAGATCAACCAGGCCGTCGCGCGGGTCGGCGCTGCGCCGCGTCGAACCGTACAGCAGGACTGCATCCAGCGCGTCGCCGTAGCGTTGCCGCAAGCTGTCCAGCAGTGGCTCGATGCCGGCCGGTGGCGGCTGCGCCAGGTCGAGGCGCATATGCTCGATCACGGCGTCGAGTTTGGGTCTGTCGTTCACGGCCGCAGAAATCGAAAACAGGGGCCGGTGCGCAACGCCAGCGGCAGCGAGGGGTCGAGATCGAATTCCTGACCGTCCAGCGTGATTCGCTCGATGCCGGACAGGGTGGCGGATTCGATGCGGCCCGACAGGTATCCGGACTCGGTCGTCATGCCGGCGCTGAATCGTCCGAGCATGATGCGCGGCAGCCGGGCTCTCCAGTGCCGGGCCGTGGCGCTGACTACGGTCAGGCGCAGCTCTCCCCGGCCGCGCCGGGCATACGGATCGACCAGATGGGCCTGCAACGGCAGGCTGGTTGCCAGCAGAAATCGACACGGGCCATGAAAGCTTCCAAGCGGGCCGGCATCGACATCGAACTCCGGCAGTTTGAAGCGATAGCGACCCACGGCGGTGCGCGATAGCAGACGAATCACGCTCAGCGCCGAGGCCGCGTACTGACCCGACCGGTGGCCGGATCGCGGCTGCTCGCGATGGGCGTGACGGATGGCCTCGTCGACGATCGCGCCGGCAAGAAAGAAGCCCTGCTGGGTCGGAATCGACGGATGCACGCATTCCAGGGTATGCCGGTAGACCGGGTGGAGTTTCTCCACCGGTGTTTCCAGTACCGCGTCCAGCGTTGTGGCGAAGTTGCGCCGGGTGCCGATGTCATCGGCGACATAATTGGTGCGGCCGGCCGCGAGCACGACCAGATCCGGCAGCGCGTCATGCGCGCAATTGCGTGCCAGCCAGGACACCGCGCCCTGCAAGGTGCCGTCGCCGCCGGCCAGCACCAGTCGGCCAATCCCGTTCAGGCTTGCCTGTTGCAGCGCCTGTTCGATTTCGGCAAGATTGGTCACCGGATAAACCGCGCCGCCATGGGCCCGAACGCGCTCGCCCGAACGTGCTGCTGCACCACGGATTCGCATCCGGAAGCTCTGCGGGTTGATCAGCGCTACCAGCGGTGCCGCCAGCGCGTCTGGCTGTGGCTTGACGCCGGTGAGGCGCGCTTCGGAACAAATCATTCGGCGTGATGCTCACTTCGCCAGTGCTTGATGACGCGATCGTCGCCGCGTCTGGACCAGGCTCGAGCGAGCAGCTTTCCGACCACCTGGAAATAATTGTCCTTGTTGCAGCGCCGGTAGGGGTGCGATTCCGGTAATTGCCGCATCAGGCGCCGGTGCGCCTCGCCGAGCGCGTGGTAGGGCAGGCCGGGCAGCAGATGATGCAGGGCGTGGTAGCGCAGCCCGACTGGAAAGAACCAGGAGGTCAACCAGGTCTGGCCGGTCAGGTTGATCGAATCTTCGAGTTGTTGCAGGTAGGTCCTGGATTGGCCGTCATTGGCGTAGCCGTGGGCGGCCAGATTGCGCAGCCAGTTCATTCCCACTGCCAGGGCCAGCAGCGCCCAGGCCATCAGCCAGTGTACTGCCTCGATCGGCCCGAACGCAGTCAGCAGCGCCAGCGTCAGCAGCCAGATCATGCAGAACGCCTCGGAGCGCACCAGCTCGGACTCGAAGCGTTCCGGGAAACGGTTGCGATAGTACGGGTTGGTCACCGCAGCCGAGGCACGGGTCAACAGCCACTCGCGCCATCTCGAAGACAGATATGAAATCGGCCCGAGGATGCCGAAGCGCAGTACTGCCAGCAGCGGCAGCAATGGCACCTGCAGCAGATACTTGACGGTTTCCCGGGGCGGGCTTGCGGCCAGGGGCAGGTACTCGCCGTCGGCAGGCGTACCGAACTGCTGTCGGCTGTGGTGCTCGATGTGGTTGCGGTATAGCACCCAGGGCGACAGGACAGGAAAGCCTAGCAGCAGGTTCCAGGCCCACTTGAAGGCGGTCATCTCGTTGTGACGAAAGTGCACGATCTCGTGGATGAAGGTGCCGCCGCGAAACAGGCCGATCGCAGCGATCAGCATCGCCGTGATCTGCGTTGGCGAGCCCAGGGGCGCGCTGAAATAAATCGCGATTGCGCCCCAGGTGAGTACCGAGGTCAGGCCGAAATCCAGCCAGTACAGGGCCGGGCGGCGGGCAAACAGATCATCGACCAGCGCCCGCGCCTGCAGCAGCTGATCACGTTCCTCGGCGGCTGTGACAGGTCCCGATTGCATCGTTCCAGTTTAACATCCGGACGGGCGGTTCAACCGGCTCGCCAGCTTTGCTCCAGGATCAACTCCAGCACCGCCTTGCTGCCGAAGTAGGCCAGCACCAGAATCGCCATCGCGATCAGGCACAGGCGCACCGCGCGCATGCCGCGCCAGCCATAACGCCAGCGGCCGGCCAGCAGCGCACCGAACAGCACCCACGAGATGATTGAAAGAAAGGTCTTGTGGGCGAGATGCTGGGCGAACAGGTCGTCGACGAACACGAAGCCGCTGGCGAGGCTGAAGCTCAGGCCGAGCCAGCCGACCATGATCATCCGGAACAGCAGAGTCTCCATCGAGACCAGCGGTGGCAGGATCTCGACCAGTGCCATACCGCGGCGACGGTGCAGCAGCTTGTGCAGCACTGCGATGAACATCGCCGTGATGGCGGCGATGCTGAGCAGGCTGTAGGACAGCAAGGAGACGACGATGTGCACGTCGAGCATTCGGCGGCCGGTTTCCAGCACGACCGGTTCGCCGGCCATCAGCAGCTTCAGCGTCAAGGTAACGGCCGAGCCCGGCAGCGCCAGCATCAGCAGCTCGGTGACCGGATAGTGCAGCCGTGCCAGCAGCAGCACCAGCAGTATCAATAGCGAGACCATCGCCAGGGTGCTGAAAAAATCGGCGCTGACGCCGCCGATACCGTGAAATTCAGTGGCGAAGCCCAGCGCATGCATGGCCACGCCGGTCAGACTCAGCAGCACGCCGACCTGCCGCAGTACCGGCCGACCGGCATGGATGCCATAGCCGAGCACCAGCGTGGCGGCAAGGTAGAGAATCAGCGCTGCAAGTTCCAGCATGTCGGGCGTTCGCTTCGTGGCCGGATCGGTTGACCAGTATAATCCTCTACGAATCCACGCCCAGGGTCGAAGCACGCATGTTCGATCAACTCAGCCAGCGTCTCGGGGACACCTTCGGACGCCTCCGCGGTCGAGGCAGGTTGACCGAGGACAATATCGCCGACGCGCTGCGCGACGTGCGCAGAGCTTTGCTGGAAGCCGATGTCGCGCTGCCCGCGGTCCAGAGCTTCATCGACCGGGTGCGGCAAAAGGCAGTCGGTCAGAGCGTCATTACCCAGCTCAAGCCGGCCGAAGCGCTGATCCGGATCGTTCATGATGAACTGGTCGCGGTGCTTGGCGGCGATGCCGCACCGCTGGCGCTGAATCGCACGCCGCCGGTCGTGATGCTGATGGCCGGCCTGCAGGGTGCCGGCAAGACCACCACGACCGGCAAGCTGGCGCGCCTGATCGCCGAACGCCACGGCAAGCAGGTACTGGTCGCGTCGGCCGACATTTACCGCCCGGCGGCCATTGACCAGCTCGAAACGGTTGCGGCCCAGGCCGGTGCGCGCTTCTACCGTCATCCCGACAACCGCGACGCGGTCGAGATTGCGAAGGCCGCGGTCGCCGAGGCACGACGCCAGGTGATCGACGTGGTCATCATCGATACCGCAGGCCGGCTGGCGATCGATGCGGCGATGATGGACGAGATCCGGCGTGTCAATGCCGCGATCGACCCGGCTGAAATCCTGTTCGTGGTCGATGCAATGACCGGTCAGGACGCGGCCAATACCGCGCGCGCCTTCCACGAGGCACTGCCACTGACCGGGGTGGTGCTGACCAAGACCGATGGCGATGCGCGCGGCGGCGCGGCACTGTCGGTGCGCGAGATTACCGGTGTGCCGATCAAGTTTCTTGGCACCGGCGAGAAGATCGACGGCCTCGAGCCATTTCATCCAGACCGGCTGGCTTCGCGCATTCTCGGCATGGGCGACGTGCTCAGTCTGGTCGAGGATGTGCAGCGCAAGGTCGACCAGAAACAAGCGGCGCGGCTGGCGGGCAAGGTCGGCAAGGGTTCGCGACGATTCGGCCTCGACGACTTCAAGGCGCAACTCGAGCAGATGGAAAAGCTCGGCGGCCTGGGCGCGTTGGCCGACAAGCTGCCCGGCATGGGGAATCTCTCGGCCGCGGCCAAGGCGCAGCTCGACGACCGCCAGACCCGGCGCATGATCGCCATCGTCAACTCGATGACGCCCAAGGAACGCCGCTATCCCGATACCATCAATGGTTCGCGCAAGCGCCGGATTGCGCAGGGCTCGGGCACCCAGATCCAGGAGATCAACAAGGTGCTCAAGCAGCACAAGCAGATGCAGAAAATGATGAAGAAGGTCGGTAACAAGGGCGCGATGCAGAAATTGCTCAAGCGCCTCCCCGGCGGCAGCATGCCGGGTGGCGGCATGCCGTTCTGAACTCCTGCCTGCACTCGGCGGGACTTGTCGGTGGGACTTCAAGGCGACCACACGCCGCACTGGCCGCGCGCCAACACGGCCGGCTATTTTGACGCCGGTCAATTGGCCGCTGACTACCCCGCGTAAAGTACGCAGCATGAACAGAATCGACACAAACAAGCTCAAGAACTCCTTCCTCGGGGAAGAACTCGACGCCGCGGATCTCGAAGCGTTGGGTGGCCTGATGCAGGCGCACCAGCTCGCTGATGGTGAAGTCCTGGTCGAAGAAGGTGCCGAGGATCAGCGCCTGTTCCTGCTGGCCGACGGCCGGCTGGAGGTCTGGAGCGGTCGTGGTGACACGCCGGAGCGGGTCCATGTCATGAAGCCCGGCGAATTCGCCGGCACCCGTGCATTCGTCGATCACGCACTGCGCCAGGCCTCACTCAAGGCGCATGGCGAGGCAACGGTCTACAGCCTCGCGCCCGAGCAGTTCGAATCCCTGCTCGAAAGCCGGCCGCGACTGGTCTACAAGATCATGCGCGCGCTGTTCCGGATCACCCACGTCAACCTGATGCGGATGAACTCCGAAGCGCGGGAGTTGGCGAATTATGTGTACAAGCGCGGCGGCCGCTACTAGAAAATCGAAGCAGAGCTACTGCGCGCGCGCCTGACGGCGTCCGGCGGTGCTCGTGGCGCTCCACTTTGATTTTCCTGATTAGGTAGTTGACT
>NPIE01016422.1_pt1 | contig 16316 bp, 5 predicted proteins | sample 8637661 | NCBI WGS metagenome assembly NPIE01 (sample SAMN07420842, study PRJNA396082) | bioreactor metagenome | isolation source: sample BA12 brine-fed electro-methanogenic bioreactor BA | place: Japan: Kochi | collected 2016-12-09 | reverse complement strand
TTATATACTTTCCCGACACCCTCACTATTGACAAGTTAAACTACATAAAAGCTTTAGAGAGCGTCTTTAAGCAACATTATAATGACCCCTCGTTTGGCAGTGATACAAGGCTAAAAGATTTCTCGGATACCTCTAAATGGTATGGCGTCAGGCCCGTTAAAGTTGCAGAATATTGGAATGAGGTTACTGGTACCTCATGGGATGATTATAAAGATGGGAGAAACGAACTCGATTGGTCTGGAATTCGGGATAGAATTGTCCAAAATGCAATGGCGGCTGACGATATGTCCTATGAAGACAACGTAAATTATAAAGGAAATATCCGATGGAACATCACAGAGAACGACAAGATTCTAACCGATACAGGCAAAAAAATAGTGTTCAACGGCGAGTATCCTACTTGGTATATTATTGCACGCGATGCCTACGGAAATGATTTATCAAGATATTACTACACTTATAAATCGGAAGATAAGATAGAAGTCCTAGCTTGGAACAATTCTGGATCCGATGAAGCATTACAATACATTTTTGTAAGGGATTACTCGACAGGACCATACCCTGAAAATAGCTCAAAAGACTGGCTCTTTGGAGGATTTACTCTTTCCCATCCCGCAATTAGTTCTTTTGGAGGTGGAGCTGATGCCCAACCGCCTTTGATTAATGCTTTTTCAGTTAACCCAGTTAGCTTAACTTTGGAAGAGTTCATAGAGATCGCTTATACCACATCAGATAGCGGCGGCTCAGGTCTAAAACAGGTTGAGCTATGGCGAACACAAGAGAAAGACAAATGGCCCGAATGGCCTGAGAATCCAATACAAACAAACAACTTAGCGGGCGAAAACGGTCCCCTTTCAGGCTCGTTTACAGATTCGCCCCCCGCCCCCGGCACGTACTGGTACGGCGTGCACGTGGTTGACAATGCAGGCAACTGGAACGACGAGCAGAATTCCAACACAAAGAATATCCCTGGTATCTATGGGCCTATTGAAGTGACCGTGAAAGGCGATGAGCACCTCTTTATCATTACTATACTTAATTCTGCAGGCTCCCGAGTAGATGGCGCAGATGTGGTTATAGATGGCTCATACAATACCACAGATCCCCAAGGCGAGCTTGCCGTCTTCCTTAATGATGGGAATCACACCATCGATGCGAGCAAGGCCGGATACGGCACAGGCAACTGGAGCGAATATTTCAATCACACCCTGACAAATGAGTACAACTTTACCATTCGCAAAGAGCTAAAACATCTCTTCACCATTACCACAGTCAACTCAGCAGGCTTCGTAACAGAAGGTTCTGAAGTTAAGATTAACGGGGTCCTAAGAGGAAAAACGGGTCCTGATGGAAATCTAAGCATAGAGCTGACCAATGGCAACTATACAATCGAAGCCGACAAATCTGGTTACGGCTCTGGAAACTGGACAGGCACTTTTGATAACCGCACGAACACGGTCGTGGAGGTCTGGCTCGAAGGTGCCCTGGAGTACCCCTTCAAAATCACCACAGTTAATTCCGCCGGTTATCCGATGGAAGGTACCAATGTCAGCATCGATGACCAAGAACATGGCGTCGCCGATCAACTCGGCGAGGTCAAAGTCATGCTTATTGAAGGTCAACATGCCATTGAAGCAAATAAAACGGATTACGGCTCCGGAAATTGGACAGGTGCCCTCAGTTACAACAATTCCCGCGAAGTCAAAGTGTGGCTCGATGGTGCCCTTGAATATCCCTTTAACATAACTGTGCTCAATGCGGCGAATTATACCATTGAGGGTGCTGTAGTCAGTCTAGGAGGCACGACGAAGGGCGTCACTGATAGTCGCGGACACCTCAAGGCCATGCTTCCTGAAGGATACCAGACTATCGAGGCTGTCAAGACGGGATATGGTTCCTGCAATTGGACTGGCACACTGAACCGTACCCAGCCAAACGATATCGAAATCCAGATAAACGGTCCCCTGGAGTATCCTTTCAACATTACAGTAGTAAATTCAGCTCGTTACATGGTTCCAGGGGCTGATGTGAAAGCAGATGGCGAGTTTGTTGGTCTTACTGATATAAATGGTGTTTTAAGGGTTATGCTCACAGAAGGAAACCATACTATTGAGGCCAACAAGACAGGATACAACCCAGGCAACTGGACCGGCAACCTCAATCATTCAGAGACGAAAGAGCTGACGATTGGGCTTGGTGACACATCTATGCTCGTGGATATGAGGCCCATAGACCTATGCCTGGTCTTAGATACATCGGGAAGTATGGCAGATCAAGAATGCGAAGACTTATCCAAGATTCAAGCAGTGATAGATGCTGCGGAAGACACGATAGCAGCATTTTTCTTTCCAGGAACATCGAATAGGGTTGCTGTAGTCTCATTCTCTTCCGTTTCATACACAGTTCAAGGATTCACCAACAACTACGATGAAGCCTATTCAAATGTCAGCTTGCTTTCCGCTAACGGCGCCACATCCTTCGGTCAGGGATTGAGCCAAGCCATAGATGAATTCAGGAAACTCAATCAAACCAATCATGTCCGAGCGATATTATTCATGTCTGACGGCATGCACAATACTCCTCCAGACTACGGCTATTACCTCGCCTTGTGCAGGATTATGGGCATTAGGGTTTACACTGTAGGGTACGGAGTGGAGGCAGATCATGATCTGCTCAAAGAGATGGCCGTACTCTCCGGAGGAGAGTATGTCTTCGCAGATCCCTGTGGAGGCAAAGATCTTGGAATCAGGAACATGTTCCTCCGTCAACAGATGGGCCTTTCTGGATCGCATCCATCAATAAACGCAAGCGGGGTAGTGGCACAAAATCAAACTGTAAATGCAACCACCTTTTATGTATCGCCTGACTCGAAGTACCCAACGATCTTGGTCGTCTACCCTGGAAGCCATCTCAAAGTAATTCTTGTTGGCCCTGACGGCGAGGTTGCAGATCCCGAAGAATATGTCTACACAGAGGATAAGCGAGTAATTTCAGTCAGATTAAAGGACCCAAAGCCCGGAAATTGGACAGTACAGGTGTATGGCGATGAGGTCGATGGAACTGAACCCTACACAGTTTACATTTCTCCCAACTATGTAGCTCCAACTGACCCTGCGATCACTTTTAAGTCGGCAGTCATTAAAGAGAGATCTGGAAAGACATTGAGGGATTATCCTGTCCGAATTTCATTAGATCCTAAGAATTTTCCATTAAAGACAGAAGCAGACGGATCTGATGTGAATGTATTCGATCAGGATGGAAGAGATCTGCCACGCTGGATAGAGGAATGGGATACAAAAGAAAAAAAAGGAGCATTTTGGGTAAAGGTTCCAGAGATTCCTGCAAATGGCGAAATACGTCTTATGATTCTCACAGGCAATCCGGGAGCGCTTGCTGCGAATAATGGCTCCGAAATCTTTGATTTCTTTGACGACTTCGAAGATGGATCAATAGATCCAAATAAATGGACTTACAACTCACCCACGATAGAAGAAGGAGATCATGAACTTCACATTCGCGCAAGTAATACGTCCTGGACTGCTGCAGATCTAATTTGTTTAAAGAGCTATAGGCCAAATGTGGCAATGAAATTTCGGACGAATAATTCGGAGGGACATGCAAACGATTGCAAGGGTCTCGGCTTCATGAGTACCAATGTTTATGGTCCAAGCAGTGATGAAGTCAACCGGGTAGGCCCTTCAGTTTATTGGAGAGTAAATGAGAATCAAATCTTCACAAGGCATAATTATCCTACTATTGATTCAGACGTATCCAATAATTATGGCGTCAGAGTAAATCCAAATTATGTTCCAGGACATCAGATCTGGGAGATCATATGGTCGGAGGACCAGATCAATTACATCCTAAACGACGAATTAAAGCAGACACATACCAATACAGGCATTCCTTCGATGAGCATAACCCCGAGATTCAGCCTCAATACAACTTATATAGCAACTGATCCCGCACAATCGGAGATTTCCGTAGACTGGGTATTTGTGCGTAACTGCACATATCCGGAACTGACTGTCCAGATAATTGATACGTAATCAAGGGAAAAAGTGAAGGCAGAGGGGAGCTTTGCTCCCCCTCTAGAATCGATTATTTTCTCCTCTTCAAGGCTAGATGAGATACTGCCAAAATTCCAGTTACAGCTAAGATCGCGCCGAATCCGGGCATACCTTTCTCGTCTTCATCTTCTTTTTCGGTTGGTATCACTTGCTCAACAAACTCTTCCTCCCTAATGGGAGCTTCTTCACTCACTTCCTCTCCGAAATCAACGGTTGCTGTTTTGTATATGTAGAATCGAAGTGGATCCCATGCATCGACTACATCCTGATCGGCGGTCCTGATCTTGATGTCGCCCATCAGAGGGATGTCCTTATCCACTCTGAGCCTGATATTCTCATCTTCGTTATCCATCCTGATGAACATGCTACCTAGATCAGTGCCAACATCCTGGATGGTCATCTTGCCGTACTCTGATCCCTCCTCGACTTTTATGGGCGTGTCGGAAATCTGCCAAACGCCATCAACCGTGACCACCTCTCGACCGCGATCATCGCGATATGCATTCTTGAAGTGGATTGCTATTTCTACAATCTTCTCGGCTGGGCCAAAGTCCGCCTTATAGAGGTATGTCTCGTCTTCTATCGTGGAATCTTCTCTGAATGGCCCTTTTATTACGGGATCGCCTAAACGTCCGTTATCCTTGAGAAGTTGTACAGTCACCTTTTCGCCTGTCACATCAACGCTGACGATCTCCAGCTCGAACCCGTCCTTGAGCTTCAAGGATGAGCCAGCGGCGATAGTTCTCGTCTCGTCATCGTCCATGAGTATCTTGGAAAGGCGCTCTCCAGCAATCAGGTTTGAGTGCTCTGAACTACAGTAGAGGCAAGCATCTTCTTCTGAGCCCTCGTCATACGCAGCAAAGTATCCCTCACCCAAGAATCCTATGGACCAGTATTCACCCCAGTCCTCGAACTCAAAGCTCCCTTTCTGAGCCCGAGTTAAATATTGGATGCCATTATCCTTTTCGAGCACCCCGTTGGCGATCTCCATGCGGATCTCTTCGGTGCCTAGATTGTTCTCTATGTCGTAATAGAAACCAGCGAAGTTTGACGTGTCCCATGCAGGACGTGCCCCGTTCATGACCTCCGAGACGCTGCCTCTGATTTCATACGTTCCAGGTTCAACAACTTTTTCGTATATATAGAACCTCAGAGGTTCTGAGGAAGGCGGCTCACCTTGATCGGCGACCTTCATTCTTATGTTACCCATTAGAGGGGTATCCTTGTTGCTTACAAGCCTGATCGGAGTGTCTTCGTTGTCCATCTCAATGAACATGTTGCCTTCGACGGATCTGACCTTCTGTAGGGTCATCTTATCGTACTCGGTACCTTCTTCAACGTTCACGGGAGTCTCAGATATCTGCCAAATGCCGTCTATTGTCGCAAGGTTATGTTCGCGGTCGTAGAAAGCGTTCTTGAAGTGAACTGCTATGATCGCGATATCCTCGACGCTGCCCAGATCTGCCTTATATGTGTAAGTCTTATCCTTCTGGGTGGCTCCAATTTTTGACGGTTCGATTACCGCAGAGTCGATCTCCTCTCCATACATATTGTAAAGGCTAACATCGATTTTGTTTCCCTCTAAGTCGGTCCCTTGAATTCCAAGTGTGTAACCCTCTTTCAATGGTAGAGTGGCTCCAGTGCTGATTGTTATCTCTTCACCTTCATCGATCAATACCTTCGAAAGCATTTCATGAGCCATCAGATTGGTATTTTCTGAAGCTTCATACAGGTAGCCGACTTCGTCATCATCTGTCATTTCGACGTATCCCGCAAAGTATGGCTTTCCCAGGAATGCGATGTTATAGTAACCGCCCCAGTCTTCGAACTCGAAATTTTTATCTTGAGCGTCAGTCCTGTAAACTACACCTCGGGGGAGGGCGTTCTCCTCTAAAATATCATCCTTGATGTTTATGGTGATGGTTTCAGCACCCAAATTATTATCGATATCATAATAAAATCCGGCGAATTCCTGTGGCCCCCAAAAATAACTTATACCATCCTGGACAAGGACCACAGGACCTCGAATCCCCCCCTCGTCGATTGCTTCTATCGTCGAAGACATCGCCAAAAATGTAGCCAATATAGCGAATGAGGCCAACGTTGTTACCTTCATATTTTCGATTTTGTTGATCAAGGATATAGAATCTTTGGTGGTTTTATATTCGAAAATATCTTGAAACGGTGGAGATGTCTCAGGGGGCTCTCGTGGAGATCTGCATACGAGGCTTAACTGAAATCCGGTCCGCCGCCTTGAGGTAGAGGTCTTCAAACCTCTCCAGGTCGACGGCCACCTCCAGAGGCTCTTTCCCCTCGGCCAGCTCCTTTCTGATCACCGATACTTTTCTGGGGGTGAGGAAGTGGGCCGCCCGCCAATCGGATCGATTAAGCTGATCAGCCCTGTATTATCTGCGAATTCGGGCCGCGAGATGGGTCAAACTTTAATCCACGATGCCTCTTCTTCAAGCCACCCTCACTTTTGCTATCTCTTCCCTCACTATGGCTCTTACCTTCTCCTCGTCCATGTTGTTGTTTATCGGTATCGGTATAGGTGATGGCTCGTCGTGGACCACCTTCTCCTTCGTGAATATGTTCAGTGGCACCTGGAAGAAGGGCTTATCGCCTTTATCGCCCCGCTCAAGCCTCTTCTTGGATTTTTCCAGCTCCCCCATGAGGTAGAGCTGCGGCTCATCATCACTGGTCTCCAGCTTCTTTTTGGTTTTTTCGAGCTTCTCTTTGAAGGCTTTTTGTTTTTTGTTGAGACTGCCGCCTTCGATCTCTTTGAGCTTTTTATCCAGCCATGACCCACCGTAGAAGTACGTTCCAAGGGCGATCTTGGTATCGTCCGGCATGCCGGCAGTGATTATGTCCCCCTCTTTTTCTCTCATGTACTTGATGGCCATCCCAATGATGTCGTAGATCCTTTTCTCAAAAGTTTCCTCTTTCTTGTAGGCTTCGGGATCTCCACCGTATGGGTTTCTCAGGAGGATTAAAATCTCGTCCGAACCGTGATCGCCAATCTTGCGGTAGACCATTATGTGCTCTTCGTCATCTTCAAGCCCAGTATGTTTGCTGACGGCAGTTCTTATCTTTCCTATGTCCACAAACCCCCTAGTATAAACATAGGCCATATCTGCCTTCCTCGGATCGCAATCAAAGAGCTTGATCCCGCCGTCTTGGCCGTGAAGAGTCTTCCCATCGTCTTGGCCGTCGAGAGCCTTTTTCACAAGGTCGATTTCGTCACCCGCCCCTCGCTTCTGAATGCCGTAACATGGGATCAGAACAGGTGGAAAATCCTGTCCTCTGATAAAATTATTCTTGATGGAGAGCTGATCCCACTGGTCTTTTGCATCAGGGAAATTTCGGATCTCGATAAATGGCCTCATGGCATCGAATATCGCTCTGTTTATGGCAGGGTAGATCTTCTCGAACTTATTTAGAAGTATCTCGTTGTCCATGAGGATCAGGCCGTCAACGCCAAGGCCACCAAGACCGGTATTCTTGGTCAAAAGGTCGTACATCGCTATAACTGCGCCCAGATCCCTCTGCTCTTCGGTAGTTCCTCCTCTGTCGTCCTTCCCCTTCTCTGTAAGGACGCACAACGCGAAGGCTGGAAAGTTCGATTGCTTACCACGTATGTATTTTGTCACGGGGTTTATGAAGCCGGTCCCCGTCCCTCCCCCGAGGGACGCTACAAAGAGTATGCTGTCACACGTTCTCGTCGTCTGGCTCTCGTTGTTGCTCTGATGTTTCGCCTTTTTGGGCATGATGGAGATGATCTTGCCGAAGATGTCTTTGTTCACAGGTATCTTTGCGCCCTTACTCGTCGTCGCCCCTTCATCTGAGGCCGGCGCTTCCTCTCTTCTGTCCTCTCCTTCAGGGGCCGCCTCTGCTGTCGTCTCTTCGGAGATCGAAATCTGCGCCCTCAGTTTTGTGTCGTCTGTCCCACCCGCGTCCTTTGAGACCTGAGATAGAAGCGTGAACGGCTTTATTCCCCTCTCCCAGATGTAAGTCAGGATCGGGTTATCTTTGCCTTTGTGCTCTGACCTTGCCAGCTCTTTCAGCGTTTCGTCCGTATCGAATATCTCAAAGACCACCTTTAGAGATTCGGCCCTCCTGTCAAAGCCTGTGGACTTCAGGTCATACCCGTATTTGTCATTAACGTGATCGAATATCCTGGAATTGCCCCCCAGGATTTCAGGCGGTATCAGATATCCGGGATAGTGGCCGTCCTCCAGCCGCCCATAAAATTTGTCGCCTTGGGCTTCGCTGGTGGCCGCTTCGAGCCAGACCCCCTTCACCTTCCCAAAGGAGATGTGCTCTCCCAGGGACTTGCCAAGTATCTCCACGTCCTGATCCTGGAGAAAGACCTTCAGGACCCTTCCGCCAAAACCGCCTATCCCCACAATACAGGGTTTCACTTAAATCACCTCAGAACCCTCTCATAAATCGGCAACATCAGTATGATCAGAGATGCCAGAAGCGTCACAAAAGCCAAAGCTCCGACTTTCGCCACGTCGAAGACCGGGTCCGTAAACTCCGGAGGATAGACGGTGACCAGGTACGCAGATGATGTTATAGACGCCCAGAGGAGCGGAACAGCCAGGACAGTAGCTGCCTTCTCCCTTTTTGATATCTCATAATAGCTGTAGATCCTCGGCAGGTCGATCGCAGTTATGGCAACTGCTGCCACCACCAAAACTGCTGCGGCAAAGATCACAAGTCCCATCGAATTTCCGGCGAGGGGCGCCACCTTCAGAAAAGAGATATTCTGCGAGATCTGGGGCGTCAGTGTGCAGAAGTAGACGAAGGCGACGCCAAAGAGCATCCAGGCCGTCATTAGGGCGGCGTTGAAGTTGGATCCCTGGGGGACCGAAAGCTCCTCGTAAAGGTCTTTTTTGGTGATGTCCTTGACCTTCAGGCCGTCAATCTTGGCGTAAAATTTTGCCATGTTCATCCTGTGGCTGACGACGCCAGCCGCCAATAGTATCACCATCAAAGATATCGTCAAGAGCGCTGAGATCATCATCTACCACTTCCTGAAGAGCTTCTGCTCCATCAATATGCCGCCGATCAGAGATATCAGGAATATAAGGGCCAAGTTGGACAGAGTGACCAAAGAAAGCATCGGGTACCTCATGACCTTGGGGTTTATGGACTTTGGTTCCTCTATGACTACTGTGTTATCGTCTCCGTGTTGGTCCGGCACGTCGTAAGTGAAGTAATAGCTGAAGTTCTGACCTGCGTCGGTCACGTCGAAGGGCTCCAAGTCGCTGAACTTGAAGATGGTGTCGTTGTCTTTGGTGACTTGAAGGGTTATCGGCTTGCAAGGTTGCTTTGCCTCTTTGTCTTCTGCGGTCTTTGTGAATAGGCCCACAGTCACCATCTTCTCTTCTGGTGTGAGGCTTCTCACCTTGAGGGTGAATGTATATTTATTCCACCAGAAATAATTGTTATCCTCGCATTCGAGCGGGCACACCTCAGTTGTTATTCCAGAGATCTCCTTCAGCTGAGGTCCCTGTGCCATGAGAGACCAGGTCGTGTTTATGCCGTCGTTACAGGAGAACCCATATGTGAAATTCTTTCCTGGGTCTTTGTCTTTGTCGAATACCTCAGACCCCTGTATTGAGAACGTCGCAGTGTTCTCCTTCTCGTCGGCAGGGAAGAATTTGCTCGTGCTGTATATCGCTCCCTCTCTCCGAGCCGATAGGTTGTCGTTTGCGTGATTTGGAGTCGCGCTGTCGTTGGTCGACTCGTTCCTGTATATGTACAAGGTAATGTTGACCTCGTCCAGATCCCTGTCGGAAATGTCTGCTTTATACGTTATCAAGTCGTTCCACATTACAGGATCAGGGCTCACCCTCATGGTGGAGTTGTTGATCTCTGTAGGATTGTTGTAGACGTATAGATCAAGAACTCCATAGTATCCGCTATTCAGATAGTCCGGCATATCGGTACTGTACCATCCTCCGTCCCTCTTTGTTCCGTCGGATATATCTATCCTGAACTGGACCTTGCCCTCTCCTTTCATATATGCGAAGTTTGATATGTCGGGAAACATCCTTATCGTGTTGTTGTTCACGCTATACTCGTTCACCTGTATAATCTGCCGCTCCGCCTTCGCAGGCTTGAAGGCCTCATCCTCTGGTCCCTTCACCTCCAGATAGAGGTAAAGCGCTCTTCTGATCTCTATCGGGTTTTCGTTCTGGACGTAAGCTCCGATCTCGATCTCGTCGCTCCTGTATACGGTCTTGTTGTTTTTGGGTTCGTAGTAGACCCACACGCTCGGAGCTACGTAATTTTCAGTGGTGTAGGGCTCTTTGTAGAGGAGATCTCTGATCTCTTCGTACTTATCCGGCTGCCTCTCCTGCCAATCTTCCAGATATCTCTTGAAGGCGTCGACGGTCAGCTTTTTGGAGCCACTGCTGCTACTGCTGCTACTGCTGCTGTCGCTGCTGTCACTATCGGAAAATGTGAGTCCGCACTGGGCTATCATCGGTACCAAGAAAAAGCACATAATTAAAAAAAAGAGAAGCCATCTCATCTTCTCCCTCCGAGATCTGCAACGAACTCAAGCCTCTGATATCTAGGCATGTTTCTCCACTCCAGTTCCTGCCATTGGCCAGGCACGGAATACTCTCTGACGGGCTTCTGAATCGAACGCAGCCACGTCCTACCATCGTTGGTGTAGTACACATAGACGTCCAGAGGTGCTGCCGAAGATCTCGTGCTGACCCTGTATGCAAAAGTCCCATCGCTCATCCGTTCTCCATATTCTCCTCTGAAGTTGACCGTCACGTTGGGCCCGACGGACTCCTTCAGAGTTTTTCCTTCAGACACCAGCCTGTACTTCGACTCTCCCAGGAACGGCTCCCTGAAGCTCAGCTTAGCGAAGTTGACGGTGTAGTTGAGCCATATTTGAGACGGTTCGTACTCCTGGCTGGCAGCAAAGATCCAGCTTCTGGCTACGGGATCGTAAATCTCCAAGCCAACGGTCATCGGCTCTTGGCCTGGCAGGGGCTCGATCTCAACATAGTAGTTGTACGAGTAGACGTCCTCTATTCCCTCGAGGGGCTCTGTGATGTAGAGGGACCCGTTGTAGGGCTCAACCCGGCTGGTTATGTTCAAAGACCGCATAACTGGCCCTTCGTAGTCTCGTGATGCATACTCACCAGACACGAACCTGTACTTGGCCAGACCGTCTTCGTCGCCGTCGATCTTTCTATCCGGCCAGCATAGGGTCTTGCTGGACTCGTCGTAGTGCGCTATCCCTCTCGGCGTCCAGATGACCGAGCCCGGATCAAGAGTCTGGAGCTCAACGTCGCAGGACGAGAGGTTTGTGTTGATATCGACGCAGTAGGTGTATAAGGTGAAGGTAGAGCCGTTCTTCGGGTCAACTCTCGGGGCTGAAAATTCGATGGCGGACCTTGCGATCTCAGGCGAAGCCTCCACGTTCATGTAGCGGTCTGCAAACCTGTACTCGCCTCCCGGAAGGGTCGGATGCCTGTATACGAGAGAGATGGTGTAGCTACTTCCTATGTCAGTACTGTCGAAGGGCACATTCCACTCGTAGAGGTATTTCCCGTCGCCGAGGTCTTTTCCTACCTCGGCGGAGCCATCCAGCTTTCCTGCCAGAGTCAGCTCGAGAGATCCTCTACCCATAGGATAGAGTATCGTTGCGCTTATCGTCTCTTCCGCCTTGCCCTCATCGGGGATGTAGAGAGTCCTGTCGTACTCCAGGTTGAGGGTCGGCTCCCAAATCACTGGAGCGCCGTCCCCCTCTCTAGGTGCTACGGTCATGATCCGGTCTCCGAATTCGTAGAGCCTCTCATCCAGAGCGTAGGCCAGGGATATCTTGTAGCTGTTGTTGAGGTTCGTCCTGTTGAAGGGCGCACTCCACTCGTAGACGTATCTTTCGCCGCCGAGGTCGCCACCTTCGATAGAGTCCTCGATCTCCTTGTCTGGGCCATCGAGGCCGAGCTTGAGGGTTCCCTTGCCCTGGGGAGATGCCACCTCCGCCTTGACGACCTGGAGCGTATCGTTCTTCTCGTCCACGAAGATTATGGGCGTGTAGTCGAGGTTGATGAGCTTTGGCACTTCAAGTCCTGGCACGTCTTCGAATAAGACCGTCATCCTGCGGCCTTCGAAGTCGTACCTACCTCCCTCGACGCTCGGGTGCTCGTATGCGAGGGCGATGGTGTGATTTCCAAGGTCGTCCTTGTCGAAGGGGACGCTCCACTCGTAGAGGTACCGTGAGCCACCGAGGTTGAGCCCCTCTTTTGATCCCCTGAAGTTCTTCGGGTTTATCCTGATGCTGAGGTTGCCTTTGCCCATGGGGTATTCGACGATCGCCTTGATCACCTGATAGGCTTGGGCATCCTCGGTGACGTAAAGGACCTCGTCGAAGCTCAGGTCGACGATATCTGGCTTTGCGTAGAGGTCGGGGCCGGAATATGGGTTTGAGGTCTCCTCGAACTCTCTGAACTCGGCTTTGAACCTGTATTTGGCCGAGTTCTGCTTCATCTCGGCACAGTCGCATCTGAAGGGATTAACCGACCAGCTCAGCCTCGACTCGCCGGGCGTCGCCCTTTGAGCACCCCAGCTCTCCCACTCGTAGCTGCAGGGGTTGTAGGTCTGGAGGAAGACGTCCAGCCCAAGGCTGGTCTTGACGCCGACAGAGTAGAGGTAAGATTCGTTCCAGAGGCCCGCCTGGGGGCTGATTGACGGATCTTCGAACTCGATGGAGATGGGAAGAACCTGCATCGTCCCAGCCCCAAGCTCGCGGTCGTCGGTTGATGGATGGCGGTGCGTCAGGACGAGGGTGTAGTTTTTGCCAACGGTCCCTTCGTTGAAGGGGACGCTCCATTCGTATCGATAGGCCTCCTCTCCCACTGGAAGGCCCCGGCCGACCTCGCTGAAGTTCGTGCCCTCGCCGGATATCGCAAGTTCAAGCTCGCCCATCCCCGCTGGCGACTTCACCATCGCCTCTACGATCTGCATTGCGATGCCGCCATCCGGCACATAGATCTCCGGGAGGTAGTCCCATCCGACGAGGCTTGTGGCTCTCTCTTCGAGGGCAGGGCCGGAGGTGACCTGTGACCTGTACTCGGAGCCCTCAAACTCCGCCTTGAACCTGTATTTGGGGGTCTCGCTCGTCATCTCGGAGCAATCGTACCTGAAAGGCCGGATCGACCAGATGAGGACGCCATCGCCGGATTGAGTCCTCCAGTCGGTCCAATCCCGTTCGCATGGGTTGTAAGTCTGGAGGGTGACTTCCGTCTCCTGGTCAGAATCGACCGTGACGGAGTAGGTGAAGGTCTCGTTCCAGCGGCCTTCGGTGGGGGTGACCATCGGGTCATTGAACTCGATCGATAGAGGAAGGACCGTCATGCTCGCGTTTTCAAACGATATCCTTCCATCATCGATGGAGGGGTGGATGTAGGTGAGGGACAGGGTGTAGCTGTTGTTGGCCGAACTCCAGTCGAAGGGTGCGTGCATCTCGTAGAGATACCGATCTTTGCCGATGGGCTGGCCGAGGGCCTTGATCTCAAAATCCATATCAGAGCCCGATATTTCGAGAAGCATCTCGCCCATTCCAGCTGAGCAATCGACGACGGCTCTCACTGTCTGGTCTGCCTCGCCACCTTCCGGGACGTAGAGGATCTCGCTGTATTCGAGGCTCGAGAGGTTTGGAGCTCCGCCCGAAAATATCGGACCTGGATAGGCCTGAGAGGCGAAGGCCGTTTCACCGAAGACGGCCTCAAACCTGTACTTTGAGAACTCTCCTGCCATCTCGGAGCATTCGTATCTGAAGGGTGTCGCGTTCCAGTTCGCGCTCGACTCGCCCGGAAGGACCTTTTTTGCCTCCAGGCTCACCCACTCGCGTTCGCATGGGTTATAGATCTCGAGAGCAACGTCCATCTCGAGGCTCGTATTGATCAGGGCCGCATAATTGTAAGAATCGTTCCAGCATCCGAGGGCCGGGTCGACGGAGGCATCCACGAAGTTGATATAGATCGGAAGAACCCTGATCAGTCCCTCTTCAAATTTGTACGCTCCGTCCTCCAGGTCGGGATGGAGGTATGAAAACGAGAGGGTATAGTTGTTGTTAGCGTGCCTCTCGTCGAAGGGGATCTCCCATTCGTAGAGGTACCTTCCTCCGCCGAGGCTCGTGCCGCTCTTCGCATCTTCAAGCAAGATGCCGGGTCCCTCGAGGTGGAGGAGCAGATCTCCTCTGCCCTTCGAGTATTGAACCGTCGCCGTTATCTTCTCCATCGACTCGGTGCCGGTCCGAACGTAGACGATCTCTTCGTAGCTCGCATCGAGGATCGGGACCTCTTCGACGACCTCGAAGCTCGTCTCCGAGATCGCCCCGTAGCTCCAGCGTTCGTTCTCGTATTCGGCCGATGCCTTGAACGGCTCTCGTTTGGAAAGCTCGACGTCTCCTCGATCGAAGTTGACGTCGGATGGGCTCCACTCGAATACGAGGTACTCTCCCTCTATGCGCGCCGCGCTCTTCTCGGAGGTGATCGTCTCTTTTTCCGGGTGGGTTATGGTGAGGTTTGCGCTGCTACCAACGGCCGTTCCGCCGACGACGTATCGGCCCGCGTCCTTGACGTAGAGCTTGATGCTGAAGTTGTTGTAGTCCAGCTTCGATGGAACGTTGAAGAGCTCAATTGAGGGGTTGTAGGGCCTGACGGTGAAGGTGTAGGGGCCAAGGACGATGGGGTCGAGCTTGAGGTTGGTGTAGACGATCGAGAAGCTGAAGTTTCCGCCTTCCCTGTACCTGGACATATCCTCGGAGATGGTGCAGGTGTAGGCGTCGCCCGCGGGCGTGCAAGGAACCTCAAAGGTCGTCCAGCTGTTCGTTGTCCCGTCTTCAGGGCCCGATATCTCGAGGTGGCAGGATGGTGATAGGCCTTTCATATCTTTGGTGGATATCGAGACTGAGAGGGGCTGGACGAAGTAGAGGTGCTGGTCGTATCTTATGATGGGCACAGGCCTGGAGACGATCGGTCCCTTCCTCTTCTCGCTCGCCACGGCTCCGTTGTTCTTGTAGACTATGAACTCAAAGGTGGCGTTATCGCTCTGTGAAATTCCGAAGTCTCTATCGAAGTTGTAGGGGCCGAAGGTGAAGGGCTCGCTCAGGCGCGCCATGATCTCGTCCTGATTGAAGCGCCGATCGGGGGACGACTCTCTCCTGAGGAGGCTATCGCCGTCGCGGATCAATAGCTCCATCTTGAACCTCCCTGAGACGTCGGTGTTCTCACCGGAGATTCCGATGGAGGCCGAGTAGGAAAAGTCCTCATAGCCGAAATCTGGTGAGACTGTCGGGTTTTTCACTTCGTAGGAGGTCTCTGCAAAGGCAGGGCTGGCCAAAATGACCAGCACCATAGTCGTCACGATGAATGCGGCCCACCGGGGACGTTTGAGGTCTCTGATCTCTTTGGTTTCGTTGGACATGCCCATCTCCATCCACTGCCTCAGTTTGGCCGAAATTGGTTTTAAAGTTTTGGTTGCTTGATCTCATTTTTCAGGGAAAATGATGTGATGAAAGGGCGTTGAGATCGGCGGAGATGACCCCGCATCCAATCGGATATGATAGCCGATTACACTATGCTGCGCGAGAATTTGGCGGTGGCGAGTCTGCTGCTCCGGCGAGATTCGCGAACCGCAAGGCCGTGAAAAAGTTTCCGGTGCCGCGGAATCAGACAGCGAGAATAGGTTTTGAGAGGGGTGATAGTTTGCAGGCGGACGACTGTCGAGGATTCTGGCAAGGCCCAGGTGAACGCCCCCCTCCTAGTCGCCCATCTTCATCGTCTTCGTCGACGATTGCGAAATTCCATTTTACGAGTTTTATCTGATGTATCATATAATTCTCCCGGCGAACGGCCCGTTGCGGCCACCAGACGAAGATAAGGAGTAAGTACTATCTCGCCATTGACGATGGCCGGAGGAAGGGAGAAGTTGACAGCGCCAAAGGAGATCAGAGAGCTGGTGGAGCGGTTTGACCGCAACGTCGAATCTTATCGATCAGGACAGTACAACGAGACCCAGCTCCGGCGCGAGTTCATCGACCCGTTCTTCAAGGCCCTGGGTTGGGACGTGGACAACGAGCGGGGATACGCCGAGGCCTACAAGGACGTGATCCACGAGGACGCCATCAAGGTGGGAGCCTCCACAAAGGCTCCTGACTACTGTTTTAGGATCGGCGGTGCCCGCAAGTTCTTCGTCGAGGCGAAGAAG
>NPIE01002075.1_pt1 | contig 16321 bp, 15 predicted proteins | sample 8637661 | NCBI WGS metagenome assembly NPIE01 (sample SAMN07420842, study PRJNA396082) | bioreactor metagenome | isolation source: sample BA12 brine-fed electro-methanogenic bioreactor BA | place: Japan: Kochi | collected 2016-12-09 | reverse complement strand
GTACTTATTAATAATTGTACGATGGCCATCGAGAGAACGGATGTCTGTATCCTCATTCCTACACTCAATGAAGGTAAAACGATAGAACCCCTCATCCGTGAATTTCAGGGGATGGGTTTTACACATATACTCGTCATTGATGGTAAGAGCACCGATGGGACAATAGAGGCTGCATCCCGGGCAGGTGCAGAGGTGGTAACCCAGGTTGGCAGAGGCAAAGGTGCAGCGATCATTGAGGCATTCTCGATGATCCGCGAGCCCTACATCCTCATGCTTGATGGTGACGGCACCTATGCTCCGGCAGATGCCGATCGAATGCTCGCACCTCTGGCACACGGTGCTGATCATGTCATCGGTGAGCGCTTATCCGGGTATGAGAAGGGTGCCCTGACACGCCTGAATCATTTTGGTAATTATATCATCAATGTTCTCTTCAAATGGGCTCATGGGGTATATCTTCAGGATATCCTTTCGGGATACCGGGCCTTTACCCGCGAGTCACTTTCCCGGATGAACCTGAAAGAGTCCGGTTTTGAGATCGAGACCGAGATTGCAGCTGAAGCGGTCAGGAACGAGCTTAAAATAACTGTTGTTCCTGTCAGTTACTGCCAGAGACCGGGCACCCCCACAAAGCTCCATCCGATCCGGGATGGATACAAGATCATAAAAACCATCTATCGGCTCGCCAAAATCGGAAATCCTCTCTTCTATTTTGGAATTATCGGCCTTCTTCTCACCCTGATGGGTGTGGTGCTCGGGATCTATGTCGTCTGTGACTGGTTCCAGAGTATTGAACGTATACCAATGACTGTCCTTACAGGTCTTCTGATCATGTCTGGACTGATTATTCTGATGTTTGGTCTCCTTGGAGATATCTTCCTTGCGTTTCACCGTGAGACGACCGGGGAGATCCGGAAGCTTCGTGAACAACTGAATCGAATCGAGAATGAGGAAAATAAGTAACTTTTTTAGTCTGCTTCTGTTTTTCCTCATTGCTTTACTATTTCCCTGTGAGCATCAGGGTTTTTTGTGAAATGCCCTGTATAAAAGAGTACACGTGATGCATGCTCAGCAAGTGAGGTAAAAAGATATGCTTCATCGATTGTTTTTGCAGCAGCAAATGTCCCATGCCCCCTGGCAATGACAAGATTACTTTTTTTCAGGATATCTGCACAATTCTCTGCGAGTTCCTGACTGCCGGGTACTCCCTCCACAACAGAAATCTCCGGGCAGAGCATTTCCCCTTCACTGTCGATTGGTATGATCTGATCCATGAGAAGTGAAGCCGCAACCGCACAGGAGGGGTGGGCATGCACGATTGCGTCATGTTCAGTCTCCCTGTAGATCGCTTCATGAACCCGGTATTCACTCGATGCCCCCTTTGGAACCGGCTCGCCGGGAATCACCCGGATAAGCTCTCCAGCATCATCAAGGTATGAACCACTTCTGGTGATGAGGTATCCATTATCTGAACGTATACTCATATTGCCAAAATTACCGCCAACGAGTCCTTCATTGAAGAGGCGGCGTCCTATTCGCGTAAAATCCGGATTCTGCATTCCTGACATCTCTTCTTACTACAATATTCTTTTGCATATTCAACAATCTGGCCATGACAGGATCTGAGGTGAAGGTTGTTTGAACCAAGAGCTGATAAGAAGATCCGGCGTAATTGATCATCGGGGAGCGAAACTCCGGCGCAGGTACAGATCCGGCGGGTATATGCATCAATTACAAATGTCTCCCGAAAAAGTCCATAACAGAGGATACTATCGGCAGTCTCTTCACCTACACCATTCACTGTGAGGAGGGAACGTCTCAGGAGATCAGTTGGGATCAGATCGATCTCTTCCATCTCATGATACTGGTCCAGAAAAAATGTGGCAAGCTGATGGAGGCGTGCTGATTTGACCCGGTAAAACCCGGTACATCGTATACAGGATTCCAGATCTGCCGGATCCGCTGCCGCAATCGCGGCAAGGGTATTCAACCCGGCAGATCTTAGCCGGGTTAATGCCGCTTCAACATTCTCCCAGCGTGTCTGCTGGGTTAATATCGCCCCGATAACCACTTCCTCAAATGGTGCATCCCACCACGGAAAGGTTCCATAGGTCTCGTTTAAGACCGAAATAAGTGATTCTATACGGCCTCTTTCATCCATCAGATAAGTGGTTTTAAGAGTTCTTCCAGTCTCCGTGCATCGGTTACTCCTTCGAGTTTATGGATAACAGCTCCGTCTTTTTCTATGATGAGTGTCGGAACAACCTGAATCTGATATTTTCCTGCAAGATCCATATGATGATCGACATCAATTGTCTTGATTTCAACTGCATCCCCGAGTTTTACCTTCAGGTCCTCAATGATGGGGGTCTGCATCTTGCATGGCCCACACCATGTGGCGAAAAAGTCAATAAGAATCGGTCTGGTCATGGAATTACCTTCTTTTACTGTCGTTGAAAAGAGCAATAAAGATTGCCTTTTTCCTCTCTCCCGGGATAAACCTTATGAGAATGGCATGCAGATCAGACCTTTATAGGGTATGCTGACTATCAAAGGCAAATCATGCGCGATCGAGAGCCTAAATCCCCTTTTTACAGTTGTTGTGATATGATGGTGCAGCCATTATTTTCTACTCACTCTTTTCCTGAGAGAGCGATGGTGCTAAATTGTCTGAATCCAGATATCTTATATGAATGGTATAATCGATATTGAAGTAATCGGGCTTGAGGAACTCTCATGCGGTCCGTTCCCCTGCAATGATGAACGAAGCTGTGAACTTACCGAATGTGCCCCCACCGAGAAGCTTATCAATGCTGTATCGGCGCTCAAAAAGTTGCTTAAGAAGGAGTATGGCGATACTGTCTCACTTCAACTCACCTGTATCGATGATGGTGTGCCGCAAAGAATTCGGACGATCATTGAGGAACACCAGCCTCCTCTTCCAATTATCCTTATAAATGGTCGCGTTACTCCGGTCGGCCGCATCTCACTCCCTTTAATCAGAGCGGAGATAGAAAAAGAGTTGAAGAACTCCTCTAAGTGAGCTCTTCGAGTACTCCGGTCTCAAGATAGTAATAGAGACCGTGTATCTCCACCTTATTCTCTTCTTCAGCCTTTTTTACGATTGGGTATGTTCTGAGATGCTCTATCTGGAGACGAACATTCTCTTTTTCCATCTCTGTCAGCCGCTTCTTCTCCTCTTCTGCGTTCTTTGGGGGGGGTATTTTTGCATCGACCCTTATCTGTGCCTCACGAGCATTATTGATCCAGAGGGGAATATATGAATCCTGCATCTCTTTATCAAGGGCTTTGATACCTCCACATTCAGAATGGCCGCAGATGACAATATTCTCGACCTTGAGGTGTGCAACAGCATATTCAAGGACGCTTGCAAAGTTCCAGTCCTGAAGAGGAACGATATTTGCTATGTTTCGATGGACAAAGAGCTCGCCCGCTTTTGCATGAGTAACTCGCTCAGGATCGATACGCGAGTCTGCACACCCAATCCACAGTGTCTTCGGGCTCTGGGATTGTGCCAGATCGGAATATCGTTTTCTGTCTTTTTCAAAGTCTTCTTTAATAAAAGCCTTATTTCCTTCAAAAAATTGATCGATCATACTATCACACCGGAGCGAATGGAAATGCCCCACGGTACCTGAACATTCTCTGTTAATTAATGCTTTGAAATACAAATGACTTCAATTGCGTTTATTTTTAATAATGGGTCAAAAATATCTCTCTTCTCTTAAGCTGAATTGAAAGAGGCGAAAACGATCCTCTCAAAACACGAGATCTTTATGCGCTTTTTGCTATTGTGTTCCTCTTCATTCAAAGATCAGGCTTTCCTTTGTTTTTTCTATCTGGTACCGGTGAAACCCCGATATTCTCAATCCACTAAATGGATAGAAACGTATCTGCCTGCCGTCTGTGATTGTTTGTTCTCAGGTTTGATCCATTGTGATTTTTAGGACTATTTTCGAAAATCTCTTATATATTGCGGATACTACGATTATATTCATTTACGTGACAGGTGTCTATTTAATGCGGGTATTTTTTATTGGATTTGGGCAGGCGGGAGGAAAAATTGTCGATATGTTCCTCGCGCATGACAAAAAACTTCAGAATAGCAGTTTTCGTGGAATAGCGGTAAATTCTGCACGGACAGATCTTCTTGGCCTGCAGAATATCGATATGAAGGATCGTCTACTCATCGGTCAGACGGTGGTAAAAGGGCACGGTGTGGGGACAGATAATGTCACCGGTGCAAAGATCACAGCCGATGAGATTGATACGATCATCAATGCAATTGATACCCGGGGAACCCATGACATCGATGCGTTTATCGTTGTTGCCGGGCTTGGTGGCGGAACCGGTTCAGGTGGAACGCCCGTTCTCTGCCGGCACTTAAAACGCATCTATCGTGAACCTGTCTATGCTCTTGCCATGATCCCGGCACCAGAGGAAGGGCGTCTCTACTCATACAATGCTGCACGCAGCCTGGCGACACTTGTCAACGAAGCGGACAACACCTTTGTCTTTGATAATAGTGCGTGGAAAGAAGAGGGGGAAAGTGTCAAGAGTGCTTATGACCGGCTGAATGAGGAGCTTGTGAGGCGGTTTGGCGTGCTCTTCAGGGCAGGCGAGGTAGGCCAGTTTGGTGTTGGTGAGATGGTTGTTGACTCTTCCGAGATTATCAATACTCTCAGGGGTGGCGGGATCTCCACCATTGGGTATGCGATCTCTGATGTTATTACTAAAACCAAGCCGAAGAAAAGTCTCTTCTCAGGCTTTGGGAAGAAAGAGAAGGATGATGGTGCCCTCACCGGAGAGGATAAATCTGCCAAGATCATCGGGCTTGTCAGAAGGGCAATGCTCGGCCGCCTGACACTCCCCTGTGATTATACAACAGCAGAACGGGCACTGGTGCTTGTAGCCGGCCCCCCAAATGAGCTGGACAGGAAGGGTGTAGAAAAGTCCAAGTCCTGGGTTGAAGAGAATATTGCCGGAATTGAGGTGAGGGGTGGTGATTATCCTGTTGGATCCAATTATATCGCAGCAGTCGTCCTTCTCTCTACCATTGGAAAAGCACCCCGGATCTCTGAACTGCTTGAAGAGGCTAAAGATACGAAACAGGATGTTATCAGGTCAGCTGACCGGAAATCAAATCTCTTCGAAGACTCGATAGATCCCCTCTTTGAATAAGTACTATCTCTCTTTCTAAAATTTTTACAACAATATCAGAAAAATTGGGTGGAATTATAATTGGACTGCCCCGGAATCAGCCTGTCCGACGATCCTGGCATATCGCGCAAGGACACCTTTTAATCTGCGTTCCTTTGGCCGCCACATACTGCGTCTCCGATCAAGTTCAGCATCATCAACATTCAGGTCAATCCGTTTCGCCGGAAGGTCGATTGCGATCTCGTCGCCGTCCCTGACCAGAGCAATCGGTCCTCCGACCTCTGCTTCTGGTGCGACATGGCCGATACATGGCCCTCGTGTACCTCCGGAGAATCTTCCATCTGTTATGAGAACCACCCGTTCATATCCAAGCCCCATCAATGCTGATGTTGGTGAGAGCATCTCGGGCATGCCAGGCCCGCCCTTTGGACCCTCATACCTGATGATGATTACATCCCCCTCCCTGATCTCACGGGCAAGAATGGCCTTCATTGCCATCTCTTCTCCATCAAAGACACGTGCAGGACCCTTGTGTTGCCACATCGATTCTGAGACCGCAGCATATTTGACGACCGCACCATCTGGTGCAAGCGTTCCAAAGAGGATCCTCAGACCTCCGCTTATGTGGATGGGATTATCTACAGGTTTGATGACGTTTTCATCCATTGTCAGAATTCCCTTTGCTATCTCCAAAACAGATCTGCCGGAAACGGTCATGACATCTTCAAGGTGATCGATTAAGCGGTTGAAGATTGCGGGAATTCCGCCTGCCCGGTTGAGTGCAACCATTGCATGCGGGCCGGCAGGCTGCATGTGGCAGATATGCGGGGTCCCGTCACTGATCTGATTGAATGATTCAAGATTCATGGGAATGTCCGCTTCCCTGGCAATCGCCATCAGGTGCAGAACGGTATTTGTTGATCCACCAAGCGCCATATCAACCCGGATTGCATTTCTCAGGCTCTTTTCTGTAATGATCTGCCTGGCATTTGTTCCCGATCTGACGAGATCCATGATTCTGTATCCTGTCTCATGTGCTATTCTGAGTTTATCTGATTCAACAGCAGGAATGGCAGCTGATCCTGCTAATGACATCCCCATGGCTTCAGTCATGCATGCCATTGTATTTGCAGTATACAGGCCCTGGCAGCTGCCGCATCCGGGCATCGCCGCGCACTCAAGGGTACAGAGTTCTTCTTCAGGAAATGATCCGGCAGCGACTTTTCCGACCGCCTCGAAGACATCAACAAGCGAGAGATCCTTTCCATTGAGTGTTCCAGGCATCATCGGGCCGCCGGTGAGGAGAATGGCGGGGATATCCAGACGAGCTGCTGCCATAAGCATACCGGGTACAATTTTATCACAGGTGCCTACACATACGAGTCCATCAAACCGGTGTGCCTCCACCATCAGTTCGATTGAATCAGCAATATTTTCCCGTGAGGGGAGGGAATACCGCATTCCCTTATGTCCCATTGCAATCCCGTCGCAGATCCCAATCACTCCAAACTCGAATGGAACCCCGCCACCGGCTGCAACTCCCTCACGCACTTTATTGGTGAGGTTTCTGAGATGGGTGTGACCGGGGACGATATCATTCCAGGCATTTGCAATCCCAATAAATGGGAGATCCATCTCTCTGTTGCTCAAGCCGAGGGATCTGAGAAGAGAACGATTTGGAGCCCGTGGATATCCTTTTTTTAATTCATCACTGCGCATAGATGATCAAAATACATCGTCTTCAATGATGATAAAGAGTTTCGGAGAACACCGAAAAAGTAACTGGAAGCAGACACTCCCGAATCGAAGAAATTAATCCAATAGAAAGACTGGAAAATATTGGTTATTGTTGTGTATCAGACCTGCTCCACTCCCCCTCACTCCCATCACGATACAGGGAGACGACCCCTCCGATCACGATGATTGCGGGTGGCTTTACCCCGGCTTCTCTGGCTTTTTCAGAAATGTCAGAAAGAGTTCCGATTGTTACACGCTGATTGGGGCGGAAGCCCCGTTCAATAATGGCAACCGGCTTCCCGGCTGCCATTCCATGCTCGATTAGGGATCTGGTGATCATGCCCAGATTCTTCACTCCCATCAGGATTACGATGGTGCCTGGTGACCGTGCCAGCCATCCCCAGTCTATTGCCGACTCTTCTTTTGTCGGGTCCTCGTGCCCTGTCAGAAATGTAACCTGGCTTGCATGGCTTCGGTGTGTTACTGGAATCCCTGCACACCCGGGAACTGCTACGGCACTCGTAATCCCGGGAACAACCTCAACAGCGATATTATGTTCTCTCAGAACTTCCATCTCCTCTCCGCCACGGCCAAAGACAAATGGGTCGCCTCCTTTCAGCCTGACAACACGTTTGCCTTTTTGTGCCCTGTCCACCATGAGGCTCTCGATCTCTTCCTGTTTCAGGGTATGGGACCCACCGAACTTACCGCAGTTGATCTTCTCAGCTGTTTTTGGTAATGTTGCAAGGATCTCATCTCCGGGCAGTTGATCGTAGAGGATCACCTCAGCCGAATCAATCACTTCACGCGCTCGAAATGTCAATAAGCCAAGGCCGCCAGGCCCTGATCCGACAAGATATACGATTCCGGTCATGATTATTTCAACCCCAGTTTCTCTTTAGCTTCAAGAATAAGATTCATTGAGCGATCACGAAGCTCTGTACCAATCCTGCGTGCATCGTCAATCTGCCCGACATGCTCTTCCATTCGGACATGCCTCTTTCCATCAAGTGAAAGGATCTCTGCGATCAGGGAACCGTTATAACAATAGATTCCCTGCGGAGTAAAACACCCGCCCCCGACCTCTTCCATCACTGCACGTTCGATCTCTGTGTCCATGCGTGTGGCCGGGTGATCGAGTGGCCGGATGAGATCACTCATCACCGGATCATCCCGACAAACGACTGCAATTGTCCCCTGGTTTGGAGCAGGGACAAATTGGTTTATCGGAAGTCTGATCCCATTTACATGAAGTGACATCCGGGCAAGACCTGCTTCCGCAAGCATTATTGCGTCATATTCGCCGGATTTCAGCTTTCGAATTCGTGTGTCGATATTGCCCCTGAGCTCCCTGATCGCATACTCCGGGTCATAGCGGAGAAGTTGCGCCCTCCTCCGTGTGCTGGAGGTTCCGATACAGGAGATCTCATCAAGCGGGATATCGAATGCAAGATAGTCATTTGGAGGATCGCGGGGGAGAATGGCAGCGGTAGTAATTCCATCCGGGCGGGCTGCCGGGATATCTTTCATACTATGAACCGCACAGTCAATCTCACCCCGGAGGATCGCATCATCAAGTGCCCTGACAAAAATCCCCTGCCCCCCGACCTCGTGAAGAGGGATCCCGGTCTGTGCATCGCCTTCTGTTTTGATGATGATACTCTCTGATTCAATCCCATTCTCCAGAAGGAGTTTGGAGACGATCTCCGTCTGCTTTTGAGCAAGGGCACTTGCACGGGTGCCTATCCTGATTATGGAAGGCATGAATGGTAGACTCCGGCAATTATCTCGATATCTTCGTCAGTATGTGCAAATGAGAGGAAGTTTGATTCATACTGTGCCGGAGGGAGGAAGACCCCATTCTGAAGCGCAGCCTTCCAGAACAATCCGAATGCATTTGTATCGCTCTCTTTTGCCTCTGTATAATTTGATGGCGGATCGCTTCTGAAGAAATATTTGAAGATGGATTGTGTCCTGACAAATGATCCCTCCGCAGATGAGGGAAGACTTTCTTCAATTGCACGGGTGCGCTCTTCTGCCCGATGATACTCTTCACGGTGAGCATTCAGATAGTCGATGGTTGCGATCCCGGCAGCAAGGGAGAGTGGATTGCCACTGAAAGTTCCTGCCTGGTAGACGGGGCCTGCGGGTGCGATCATCTCCATGATATTCTTTCTTCCTCCAAACGCTCCGATTGGGAGTCCGCCTCCGATGATCTTTCCCAGTGTGGTCAGGTCAGGTGTAATGCCATACTCCTCTGCGGCACCACCGATGCCAAGCCGGTATCCGGTGATTACTTCATCAAAGATAAGGAGGACATCGTGTTCCTGTGTGATTGCCCGAACATCTTTCAGGTAATTCTCTTCTGGTAGAATTGGTCCGATATTTCCCATCACCGGTTCAAGGATGAATGCGGCAATATCCTGATCTTCTGTAAGGATCCGATCAAGTACTTCAGGATTATTATACGGTACCTGCCGTGTAAATTCTGCTACACCGGCAGGAATTCCGGCAGAATCCGGAATTCCAAGTGTCGTTGCACCAGATCCTGCCTTAATAAGGACACTGTCATGGGCGCCGTGAAATCCCCCTTCAATCTTCAGAATCTTCTTCTTCCCGGTAAAACCCCTTGCCAGTCGGATTGCTGCCATTGTGGCTTCTGATCCGCTTGATACACAACGCACCATCTCAACGCCGGGTTGATCGCGGATGATCCGCTCAGCCATTTCGATCTCCTGCTCTGCGGGTGTTCCATAGAGCCAGCCGCGATCAAGCTGCTTCTGAATGGCATCTTTTATTGTATCATCTGCGTGGCCAAGGATCAGGGGACCATACCCAAGGCAGCAGTCGATGAGTTCGGTCTTGTCTGCTGTTCTGATCCGTCCGCCTTTTCCCGACTCTGTATAGAATGGGTATGGCTTGATCGCCCTGACCGGGCTGCTCACCCCTCCCGGGAGGAGCTTTTCTGCTTTGTTAAATAGTGCTTCACTTCTCATCTAACCACCTCGCCGCATCTTCTGCAAAATATGTTATGATCACATCTGCCCCCGCCCTCTTGATGCAGGTCAGGGATTCAAGTACAACCTTTCTCTCATCAACCCATCCATTCATAGCGGCTGCTTTTATCATTGCATACTCGCCGCTCACCTGATATGCCGCAACAGGGAGGCCAAGAGATCGTATCTCTTTGAGGATGTCAAGATACAACCCGGCAGGCTTGACCATCAGCATATCCGCCCCTTCCTCAGCATCTATTCTGGATTCCCTGAGTGCCTCCCGTGCATTTGCCGGATCCATCTGATAGGTGGATCGGTCACCGCAGGTGTAACAGGAGTCAGCGGCTTCACGGAATGGTCCATAGAGGGCACTGGAAAACTTTGTCGAATAGGAGAGGATGGGGATTCCAAAGAACCCTTCTGCATCGAGTGCTTCTCTGATTACTTTCACCTGGCCGTCAAGCATGCACGAGGGTGCAACCACATCTGTCCCCGCCTCTGCATGGCTGATCGCAATTTTTGCCATCAATGCAAGCGATCGGTCATTATCGAGATCCAAACAATCATCTGTCAGAATCCCGCAGTGACCATGATCGGTGTACTCGCATGCGCAGACATCGGTGATGATCATCATATCAGGAACCTGGGACCGAATTGATCTCACCGCCTTCTGTATCACTCCAGCCTCATCATATGCTGATGAACCGATGGAATCTTTTGTTTTTGGAATCCCAAAGAGGAGCACACCTCTGATTCCCGTATCGTACAGGCGCCGGACGACATCCGCGATGCCATCAGGAGGGAAGCGGAACTGGCCGGGCATTGAGCTAATCGGAGAGGGCTCACGGAGCGTTTCATCTATAAAAAGCGGTGCAATGAGATCGGTGGTCAACACCTGTGTCTCCCTCACCAATGGCTGGATTCGGCGTTTTCTCAGTCTTCTTAATCGTGTTTCCGGAAACATATCTTCTCACCTTTTGTTATTGCATCAACGATCATCCCTGCAGTATCCAGATCGCATTGTTCTGCACTTACCCTGATTGCCATTGTAGCATCGGCAAGTATCTTACCAGTCAGCACACGTGTGAGATCATCAATGATCTGAATTGTTTTTTGATCTGCCGGACCAAGCCGGTTAATTGCTTTGTCCCGTTCCCTGATCCTGATTGCTTCAGCCCAGGTATGGAGGGTGGCGATGGTGTCGTTTGCAGCTGCCCGGTTGATCCTCTGGATGAATGTTCCAATTTCTGCTTCTATGAGTGAACGGATTGTATCTGCTTCGCTCTGCCGTGCAGCAAGGTTCTCTTCTGATATTGACCTGAGATCGTCGATTGTATAGAGATGGACTCCGGGGATCTCCCGTATTGAATCCTCGGTATCACGGGGTTGGGCGATGTCAATGACGACCAGAGGCTTTGGTCCGGTATCAAGGGGCCAGGTTCTCCCCTGCATTGCTTTTTCAAGTTCGTCGTGCCGTATTACCGGGTGGGGTGCTGCTGTACAGGAGATGACCACATCAGAGAGCAGGATGAATGGAAAGAGATCCCTGAAGGTGACTGCTTTCCCACCGATCTCTTCAGCCAGTTCAACCGCCCTCTCATATGTCCGGTTTGTTACATAAATCGCTGTTAAGTCCTTCTCCTGAAGGGCTTTTGTAACGAGCCTGCCCATCTCACCGGTACCAACAACGAGGATATGCCGTTTCTTCAATGTGCCCAGAAGATCTTCTGCAAGCCGGACAGCAGCTGATCCGATCGAGACCGATCCACGGTTGATCATCGTCTTCTGTCTGACCGTCACACCGAAATGGATCGCCGTATTGATGCAGATATCAATGATCTGGCTGTTACCCCCATATTCGGTTGAAGTGAGGAGAGCCTGGCGCATCTGACCAAGGATCTGGTCTTCACCGATTATCATGGAATTGATTCCAGCGGCAAGTCCGAGGAGGTGTCGGAGGGCACCAAGGCCGTGATGGATGGTAAAATGGTTTCTTCCGATACTCTGCATAAAACGGGCGAGATCGTCAGGATCTCCCTGCACAAGTACCTCTACACGGTTACATGTCTGGAGGAGGAGGACACCTTTATATCGGGAGCGTGCCTGGCGGATAAAATCCTCTTCATCAGAAAATCTGAATGATTCAAGTTCGCTCTGGCCTGCTGTATGGTGATCAAGCCCTGCAATAGCGATCGGAGCCAGGAGCCCTTCATTCATGGCAGTACCTCAATATCGCTATTTCAATTGTTCTCTCTCTGTCTTCAAGCAGCCCTTTCCGTATTACCGGATCCTGGATTGCTGCTGTCAGCCGCCTGGCTCTTTCTCCCTGTGTCAGATCCATTCTTTTCAGGGCATCACGGAGTATATGCTGGAGATCGATCATCGCATCAATTTCAGGTGTTATCTCTTCGAAATGTTCCCTCAGATGCCTGCTGACTGCCGGGCTTTCGCCACCGGTTGAGAATCCGGCTATCAGATGACGGCCACGGACGATTGAAGGAATGATCACATCTCCCATATCTCCATCTGCGTTGTTGAAGAGGACTCCTGCCCGGGCAGCCAGCATTCCGATGCGGTTATTCTCTTCTCTCTCTGAGAGTGCAGCAATAACAAGAAATGCATCTTCAATATAGGTGAAAAGCTCCTCGTTGCTCATAGCCCCTGTATCGGCTATTATCCGCCTCACCGGAAGTTGGGAAAGAGCATCCGTGAAGCTTCTGCTGATAATGGTGAGATCTGCTTCATCCAGAAAATAACGTGCTTTTCTGGCAGATACCGAACCTCCGCCAAAGATGACGACTTTTTTGTTGCTGAAGTCGATGATCAGGGGGATCATTTCTTCAAGGTTAGTGGTGCTTTCCTATTAAGATGACGATATTTCAGAGACGATGTTATTTGTTACATTCAATCGTCTGATCTCTCTCCGTTGGTCATATAGTGGATCAACCATGATTGGCATCGATCTCTTTCTCTTCGAATGAATGATGATGGATCGACATGAATAAATAAGTGCAATTCCTATAAAGTAAGGTCGCAGGGCAGAGATGTCCGGAGTGCGCCGATAGTGTAGTGGTTATCACTAGGCGTTGCCAACGCCTAAACCCGGGTTCGAGTCCCGGTCGGCGCATCCCTTTTGTATTCGTTTCTTCTGGTACTGTCAGGTATGTTCTGCCAGAGGGATCCTGATACTATACCGCATACTCCGGCCCGGGCTCATCATCATCGCTGGCAGATTTTGCATGTGAGAAACGTTTTTATTGATTACCGTCAGATAAAATGTTATCAGTTCCTGGGATCAGATCCCGGAATGAAGATCCACGGATCCTGAAAACGATGAGTAGGTCTGTTTTTCGCTAAAAAAAGACATACCTATCCAGTACAGATACTATGAAAAAGATGCATTCAATGCTTCCTCTATGATATCCAGCCGTCAATTTCTGGTCCTGGTGAGTTGTGTGCTCATCAGCTGCATTATCCTGCCTCAAGGGTTGGCCGCCTCAACCGATCAGCAGTCATCGTCCACACCAGAGCATCTGGCATCTGAGAACTCCGTTGATGAAGATGGATTTCCCCCTGAACCAGATGAGATGGAAGAGGATGAACCATTTGATCTGATGAATTTTCTGAATACATATTTTGGAAAGTCTGAAAGGAATAATCTGACAGGGTCTGATGCTCTGAACCAGACAGAGAATACATCCGTTATTATCTCTCCAACTGATGATGAGATCTTCTTAAGGATACTTGGCAATGAATCCTTTACATTAAACCTTCTCTCCCTTCAGTGTATTATTGCACTCGATCAAAACGATCAGACCAACCTCCGGAGTACTGCAGAAAGGCTTCATAATCTCGCCCTTGATCTTCAGGAACAGGTTGAACCGCTTGATGTCGAGGATCATCACCTCGGGAGAAAACAGGTCTTTCTGGAATCAATGGAGACTTTTATAGAGGTCACCCGGACTCTCAAAGATGGATCACCAGAATTTGTTGCCGAACGGAGAGTTGCATATGCTTCCCTTACAAATGCAGTCGAGTTATTGGATAATGCAGTCCGGAACATCAACTGCATGAAGGTATCAGAGATACCGGATACGATGGCTCTTCATTCGGCTCAGGAGGTTACCTGGCCGGATGATATCCGACAGGCAGGCATGCCGTTTGTCTATTACGATAGCACCAGGAGCAATGAGATATCTCTCTCCCCTCAATATGCCCGTAACATTCAGAAATTCTATTATGAGGAGAAAACCGGCCTTGAAACAAAAACACGGCACATAAATGCCCCTGAAGGGAGTTCGTATATGCAGGTATATTTAATAATATCCCATCGCGGCAACCTGGATGGGAAGAAGTATACAATCCAGACACCTCCACTCTCCGCATTCACCCTTTATGGTCCTGAAGGATCATATAAGCCGATCACCACAGAGAGATTCACCTCGCTTGGAGAGATGTACACGCAGAAGTCACTTGACCGCCGCGAATCCAGCCAGAGTTCACTTCTCTTTGAGGTGCCCGACACCCTCACCACCGATACGGTCTATCTCTCTGTTAATCTCGGATCAACCGATGGCACCATCTCATGGAATTTCGAGTGATCTCTCACACTCCTTTTCAACCATTTTTGCCCCCACAGTGGATGATTGCGACGATCAGATGAGGGAAAATCCGGTTTGGGATCTTCCGTCTTCCGGGAGGTCTCATCATACATTTTATCTGAGTACAGGGTGATCATTACTATACGAAGAATCCAGTGACTGATCACGTGTCGGTATGAGTACCTCAACTGCGCTTTACCGGGCTGATGATCGGTGATAGGAAGCAGCACTGTATGGGAGGTGAATGGGAGCCCCCCCTAGTCCATTACAGTCTTATAATATATACTGGAAATTCCAAGGTGGTGTTGACCCGGATTATGCTATCATGTGGGGATGTGGTAAAGCACCATTACTATGGTGTTGGCAGGATCATTGGAGAACGATACAAAGGATATCAGAAACAAGTTAAATTCAGGAACGGTGAATGCATCTGGATAAATAATGGAGCACTTATTTTACTTGATCCAGATGACCCTGCCAATCTGGATCTCGCTTCTTTCACAACAGATATTCTCCCGGGAACCGGTGATGAGAGAGAGCAACAAGAAGAGATTCCTGTTCCTGAATCGATAGTGCCACCGGATGAGTCAGAAAAGAGGAAAGACAGGTCATCTGAACTCTCAACAGATAGAGCGAAGCTTGGATCGGAGAATGCTCCGAAAAAACCGATCAAAGAAGCCTACCTCAATGCGGTTATGATCCTCATCGCAACACTCTTTCTCACAGCAATTATTTTTTCAACTGCTCCTCCAATGGAGACAGAGGATAATCCTGCACCTCCTCCATCATCTATCGCTTCTGCAGAATCAGAAACTCCTCCGGCATTTGCCGCGCTCTCGAAATATTTTGGAACAACAGTTCTTGTTGTGAATACCACCCCGGAACTCCCGTTGGATCCGGAACCTGAAGAGATCGTCCCAGCCATAGAGTACGATGATGAGCGGTTCCTTGATACCATCAAAAGAGAGGCTATACCGCTGACAATCATCACAATGCAGATGATTATTGCAATAGATCAGTCAAACACCAATATTTTCAACACGAATTTGGATGCTCTCCACACCCTTGCCCAGCAGAGCTTCAATGAGGTTGAGGCGATGTATGTATCTCCAGATGAAAGCGACAGAAAACGCGATTATCAGCATGCAATGATGCAGTTCATGAAAGCCGCCACCTATCTCCAGCGTGGGCTTCCTGCTTCAGAGAATGAACGGCGGGAGGCTCTCGGTATTCTGGCATCAGGAACAGAATATCTGGATTCTGCGCTGAAGGATATACCGATTGAACCCGGAGAGGTTGATGAGCGGAGCCTCTATACCTTCCAGCTCTCACAGCTTGCTCAACCGGCAAAACCAGATGATCTCCTCCAAAAGAATACTCCGTTCATCTATATGGATGCGACACGGAGTAACGAGATATCCATCTATCCGGAATATGGACGGGTGCTCACCACCTTCTGGTATGAGACAGATGGTGGAACGGTGTACGTCACCGCACCATCTGGTCGAAAATATATTGCTGTATTCATCAAAGTCACTCACCGGGGCAATATGGATGGGCGGAGATACACCATCCAGACTCCGCCAATCTCGTCATTTACGCTTCATGGCGGGGGCGATACCTTCAAACCTATCCAGACGAGCGCCCATACATCGTTTGGTCAGATGTATAGGCAACAGACGCTCAATAGAAAAGAATTGGCCCAGGGTACTCTGATATTTGAAGTTCCACAGACCTTGCAGCTCAAAGATACCTATCTCACAATTAATCTCGGATCTGTCTGGGGCAGCCCCTCATGGGATCTGG
>NPIE01000961.1_pt1 | contig 16323 bp, 11 predicted proteins | sample 8637661 | NCBI WGS metagenome assembly NPIE01 (sample SAMN07420842, study PRJNA396082) | bioreactor metagenome | isolation source: sample BA12 brine-fed electro-methanogenic bioreactor BA | place: Japan: Kochi | collected 2016-12-09 | reverse complement strand
CTCCATGGCGGCCTGCAGGGCGCATATGGGGTCTATCTCCGTTACCATGACCCGGGCTCCGAAACCCCTCATGGACTGGCAGCAGCCCTTGCCCACGTCACCGTAGCCGCACACAAGGACCTTCTTGCCGGCAACCATGGTGTCGGTGGCCCTCTTAATTCCATCGGCCAGGGACTCCCTGCATCCGTAGAGGTTGTCGAACTTGCTCTTCGTTACCGAATCGTTGACATTGTAGGCGGGGAAGAGGAGCTTTCCCTGCTTCATCATCTGGTAAAGCCTGTGTACGCCGGTGGTGGTCTCCTCGCTTACGCCTATCATTAGTTCAGCGGTTTTCCGCCAGAAGTCCGGCGAGGCTTCCAGACCTCCGATGATGTTCTCCCTGAGACGGACAAGGTCTTCAGGGCCGCTGCCCACCCGGGGAAGCCTTCCCGATTCGCTGTACTCCCTCTCCAGTTCCACTCCCAGGTGTATCATCAGTGTGGCGTCGCCGCCGTCGTCCACTATCAGATTGGGGCCGTAACCCCCGGGGAATGTCAGCGCTTCCCTGGTGCACCACCAGTACTCCTCCAGGGTTTCCCCCTTCCAGGCGAAGACCGGAACACCCCCTGCGGCCATTGCCGCGGCGGCGTGGTCCTGTGTGCTGAAAATGTTGCAGCTTGCCCACCTCACATCCGCCCCGAGTTCCCTCAGGGTCTCAATGAGCACCGCGGTCTGCACCGTCATGTGGAGCGAACCGGTTACCCTGAGACCTGCCAGGGGCTTCTCTTTGCCGTATTTCTCCCGCAGGGAGACCAGACCCGGCATTTCGTGTTCCGCTATTTCGATCTCACGCCTGCCGTAGTCGGCCAGTTCAATATCCCTGATCCTGTAATTCATTTTTCTCTCCCTTCACCCCGGCCACAGCCAGGATGTTTTCCCCTTCGTACTCCTTGATCTCCGTTACACTCAGCTTCGCATTTCTGAAAAAACCCCTTACCTCCCCTGCGCTGAAACCGGGCCAGAGGTCTCCGTGGAGGGTCCTGAACCCTGGATCGGCGTGCTCGAGGAGATCCACCACCAGCAGAACACCGCCGGGGCGAAGTACCCTTGCCGCTTCTGAGATGGCCTGCCGTGGGTCTCCGCAGTGATGGAGGACCATGTGGGCCAGGACGGTTCCCGCGGCGTCGTTCTCCACCGGAAGGTGTTCCGCCTCACCAAGCCTGAGTTCCACACGGGATTCGAGCTTGTGTGAGGATGTGTTCCTCAGGGCAAGGTCCAGCATTTTCCGTGAGCTGTCCACAGCCAGCACCCTGCCTGCCCTGGAAAGCAGGAAGGGTATCATTCCCCCGGCGCCGGAACCCACTTCCACCGCCAGGTCGGTGGTGCCCATGTGCTTCTCCAGGAAGGGCAGGCAGCCCGATGTATCCGGAAGGGCGTCCCCTATCTCCCGGAGCTCGGTCTCCCCCTTGGAATCGAAGAACTCCCTGGAGGTGCGCTTCCTCTCGGAAAGGCACCTGGCAAGACGGTTCATGTCTTCACTGAAACCCGGGAGGGTTTCCCTGCTTGAGAATGCGGTCCTGAGTATTCCCTCCACCAGTGGGCTGTCCCGGCGTATGTGGTAGAACACCCAGTTGCCCCTGCCGGACCTGGCCAGTACCCCGGAGTCCAGGAGAAGCTTCAGATGGTGGCTGGCGTTGGACTGAGAAAGACCCAGCACCGAAGCTATCTCACTGACGTTAAGGGGCCCGTTCTGAAGAATGAGGGCCATCCTCAGCCTGTTCCGCTCTCCCAGAGCACTGAATACCTTTTCCATCATCATGAAAATACTATATGAACATATGCTCATATAGTCAACTCCCGTCGGCATTGGCGAAGCACCGGCATTTGCTTAGTTTTATAAGATCCTATGTCCGGGAGGCTTTCCTTGAAGGAAGAAAACGGAACCGCAGAACAGGTTATCGCCAGTTTCGGGGCACGGAGCGCCAGGTTTCATCAATTGCCCGAGGACCTCCCCCTTCTTGGCAGGGAGCGGGAACTGGAGCACCTCTCTTCCGCCTGGAGCTCCACCCAGAAGTGGTTCACCCACCCCCCGGTTATCATTCTCGGAGAACCCGGAGTTGGCAAGACCAGACTGATCGAGCACTTCCTGAGAACCTCTGATGAACCGGACACTGTAATACTCCGTCTCAGCAACAGTCTCTGGGATCAGCCGCCCCTTGGGATGTGGCAGCCGCTGATGGGAAGGGCCACCTTCGACCCCTACGGCACGGTGATGGACAGGCTGAGGAACCTGAGGACCGAACTTAATGTCATTCTCTGCATAGAGGACCTTCACTGGGCAGACGACGCCTCACTGAAACTCCTCGACCAGCTGCACCTCTCCATACGGGACATCGGTGTTCTGCTGCTTCTTACCTCCCGTTCCGAGCCCCCTGGTTCGCTGGCGGAGCGGTGCGTAAGACTGACACTGACGAACCTTGAACCCCCGGTGGTGGAAAGCCTTGTTGAGGCCATGCTGGGCAAACCCCGGGGCGGTGACCACGGCGGGTTCGTCCCCTTCATCATGGACAAGACTGGGGGCAACCCTCTGCTGACAACGGAACTGGTTCTCTACTCCCTGGAAACGGGAGCCATACTGAGGAACGGCGAAGGTCTCTGGTTCATGAACGAAGAGCCCACGGGCATTATTCCCCACAGCGCGGAATCGGTGCTCAGGGCCCGATTGGGTTCCCTGAAACCCGGGGAAAGCTATGCCCTTCAGGTGGCTTCTGTCCTGGGAAACACCTTCTCCTTACAGGACTTCACAGGCGTCTACTCGGAACTTGGCTGGAGGTCCGGTGAGGGGGTCCTTTCCGGCCTGATGAACATGGGATTCATTGTCTCTCGGGGGGAGGGGGTCTGCGGCTTCTCCAGTTCCATCCTCTCGGGAACGGTATACAGGACCCTCACTCCTGAGAACAGAAGACTTATCCACAAAACCGCCGCGGCGGTGCTTTCCGGTTCCCCGGGAAAACACGACGCAGTGGATGCCATATCCCTGGCAAGACACTGGATAGAATCCGAAACAGGCGAACAGGCGGTGCCCTGGCTGATGGATGCCCTTGAACAGTGCCTCGACCTTGGCGATGTGATCAGGGCCGAAACCCTCTCCCGTGAGCTCCACGCCAGAACTGAGAACGAAGACAAGGCTTCACACGGGGAAACCCTGGCATTCTTCGACGCGAGGCTGCAGCTCATAATGGGCAAGTTCCAGCTGGCCTATGATTCCCTTCGGGGCATAACGGAAAGCCTCACTGGTCAACGGCTGGCCCAGGGGCTGTTCTTCACCGGACAGGCAATGGAAAACCTGGGGCTCCCCCTTGCCGATGCCCTGAGCACCTACGGGAAAGCGGTCACCGAGGCGGAAAAGGCCGGGGACATGAACACACTGGCCCAGGCCCTGGGTTCCGCAGGTTCCCTTCACCTGGCCACAGGAAACAGACAGGACGCCCTTGAGGCCTTCAGCAGGGCCCTGGAACACCGTGATTCACTGGACACGCCCTCCCTTGCCAAGCTGCACGGGAACATGGGTATCCTGATGCACCGCACGGGAAGCCATGAAGAGGCCCTGAAACACTACGGAAGGACCCTCGAGCTTGGAAAGAAGTGCGGCAACATGGGAATTGAGGCTAATGCCCTTGCCTTCATGGGTCAGGTAGAGATCAACATGGGCAACCGCGAGAGGGGCCTGGAAAGGTACCGGGAGGCCCTGGCACTGCACAGGAAGGCTGGGAACCGCCGGGGGGAGTGCACCACCCTGGGAAACATGGGAGGGCAGCTGGCAAGGTTCGGCGACACCGGCACCGCGATAGAAATGCTGGAAAGCGCCATTTCCATTGCCGAGGACATCGGCCACACCAGGGGCATAATGTCATTCCACTCCAATCTGGGTCTCGCCTTCAAGATGAGCGGGAACTATCCCAGGGCCGAGGAACACATCAGGATCGCCATGAATATGATATCCGGGTCCGGGGACCAGAGGGCCATGGCGGTTGCCCACCTGAACCTCTGCACCGTCCTGTCCAACATGTCCAGACCCGGGGAGGCCATCGACGAGGCAAGGCGGGCCCTTCGGTACGCCTGCAGGGTGAACGCCCTGACCACACAGGCCAGAGCCCTGGGAAACCTGGGCTGGCTCATGCTGAAGACCGACCGCATCCCCCTTGCGGCCAGCTTCTTCCGGGAAGCCTTCAGAAGGAGCTTCCTGGCGGAGGACCATTCCATGCTTGCGGACAGCAGGGTGGGAGAGGGCAGGGCATGCTACGAGATGGGAAAAATGGAAGAGGCCCGGAGGTGCTGCGAAAGTGCCGGGGAACTGAAGGAGAAATACGGAATGGATCACGAGGCCGAGAGGGGTCTACAGGAGCTGAAGGACCTCCTGAAGGAGGTGGACTTCTTTGGGAAGGGTGGCTGAGGTGATAATTGCCAGCGGAATACCCGGAGCCGGAAAGTCATCCTGGATACGCAGGAACACGAATCCATACATGACAGAGGTGTTCAGCGCCGACAGCTTCTTCCTGGACAGTAACGGCAGGTACAGCTTCGACCCGGCCATGCTCTCCCTGGCACACTGCCACTGCCTGAGGAGCTATTCGGAAAGGCTCATCGCCCTCTGCACCGCTGAAGACAACTGCTGCCCGGTCACACTGGTGGTGGACAACACCAACATCTGTGCATGGGAGATAGCCCCCTACTACGCACTGGCCACCGCCTATGGAGCGCCGGTCAGGGTGGTCAGGCTTCAGAGCGACCCGGCAAAGGCCTTCCGCAGGAATATCCATGGAGTGGAACGAACAAAGATCGAGCTTATGGCGGAAAGGATGAAAACGGAGGAACTGCCTTCCTTCTGGAACATAGAAGAGATCACCGACTGGTACTGACCGCTCAGATGTTAACACCGGCGGACAGGTAGAACCTTGCGGAGCCCGCCCCCCTGTCCAGGGGGAAACCGGCACCGGCGTCGAACCGCAGGCCGGCTGTGCTGCCCCTGAGGCCCCCTCCAACGGACACGGGATACTTCATCCCGTCTGAACCGGTGTCTATCACCCCTGCATCGGAGTACACATATATCCGGGTGGGTGTTTCCCCCAGGGAGACCTCCGGCGAGGCCACCGCCCAGGCCCCGGCCCGCCATGAATCCTCGGGATAGCCCCTGAAGGAACCGTAGCCGCCGATCCTGGTCACCATTGTGGACAGACGCCTGCCGCTCACGATGCCCCCGGCCCTGACAACCCCACCCAGCCCCAGTGCCCCGCTGAACCACTGGTATGACATGCTCCCCCGGGCCCTTGTGAGCAGGTAGGTGGAATCGGGCCCCGAGGCCCGTCCGCCATCGGTGTCAACCTCCCCGGAGAAACCGGCTCGGCCCTGCCTTTCCCTGCCGGTGAGGTCCCACGCCAGTCCGGCGCTGGCGAACTGGAAGCTCTCATCCGGGGCATTCAGGGGATAGCTTCTCCATGTGCCTCCGCCGCCTGAAACCTCAAGGCTGCCCAGGCTCAGTATCAGCGAAGCGGACCATTCCCTGAGAACGCTTCCGCTGTCGGGAACCTGCTGGTAACCTGCGAACTCCGCGGAAACCGGGGAGCCCAGTATCCAGGGTTCCCTGTACAGACCCGAGGCGTCCACACCGCCCCATTCAACCGCAGCCCCCCGGAGCTCCAGCCTCCTTCCGGTTCCGAAAAGATTGGTGAAGACTATCTCGCCACCGCCGGTGAATCCCCCTGAGCTGGTGAAGTCGATGTCTCCGGAGAACCACCCGGGGGGTGACTCCTGAACCGGAACGATAAGGGCCAGGTTGCCCCCGGGACCCAGGGCCGCCATCACCGGCCCGACTGATTCGATGAAGGGCAGTCTTTCCACACTCCGCAGCCAACGGCTTATCCCCCGGGAGGAGTAGGGTTCACCGGTGGCGGTCTCCAGGGTCCTCAGCAGAACCCTGTGGTCGGTGCGGACTGAATCGGGAAACCTTATCTCCTCGAGGAGGGCGTGCCTTCCGGGAACGGTGTTCACAGTAAGGGTGTCCGGTGAGGAGAGATAAAGGACAACGGCGGCGAAGGGGTATCCCTCCTGCAGGTACCAGTCCAGTGCCGAGAGGCGCAGGCGGTCCATTGCCTCGTCGGTGAACTCGGTTGAATCGGGAAGGGGCGGGAAGGGGGGAGCCCCTGTAACCCGAACCCCCACCGAGGAGAGAACCGCCAGAGCAAGGAAAAGCGCGTTCAGAAGTTCACCGTCCCCTCTATTCCGCCCCGCTGGTTCCAGGGCGCCTCGGGCTGCTTCCTCCCCCAGTAGAAAAGGCTGATCCGGAACCACCTGTTCAGGTTCCTGCCCAGTGACACCACCGGCTCAAGGGTCCACCCGGCCTGTCTGCCGTCGAAGAACCAGGAGGGCACCGTTTCCTCACCGGGTATGTACCAGGCGGTGAAGCGGCCACTTGCCGTCCAGCCGGAACCGGTGAATGAGGAATGGGGTTCCATACCCCTTCCGGTTATGTCCAGCCCCCCTCCCCTCTCCCGTCTGTTCTCCATGAACAGCCTGACTCCGGCGTCGAAACCCCCGCCTGAGATGTAGGTGGGGTCGGCGGAGATGCCGTTGCCGTCTATCTCCCTGGTCCCGTACAGGGATCTCCTTCTGAAGTCGGTGAATCCCCTTACCTCTATCTGAAGGGGCTCGAAGGGCCGCAGCAGGGGGGTCACCTCGAACCTTCTCAGTATTTCCCTGGTGCTTCCCACACCACTGTAGTCGTCCCTCCTGTCATATCCGGAGACCTTCAGTGTGAGCCTTCGTATTCCGCCGTCATCCCATGCCAGGAAGGGTGAAAGGCTGGCCTTCCATTCCCCGGGAGAATCGATGTCGAAGGCTCCCGCCAGGGTGTAGGTGGAGAGGCGGTCATCGGGGTCAGAGGCGGAAAGGCCGAAGGAGCCGTCCATACCGGCGGCATCGGTGGAATCGGACCAGCTGAAGCCGCCGTTGAGGTCGGCCTCCAGCACCCTGGTCTCCCCCTGGCCGGGGATGAAGGACTGGACATAGTCGCCGGATGGGTCCTGGTAGTACTCCCCGGTCTCAGGATCGTAACTGAAGCTGCCGTTCCCCGCCCCCACCCAGGTGTAGATTATGTCCATCTCACGGGAAATGTAGCCCCCGGCGGTGTATCTGCTGTGAAACCACACCCCCCGCTGCCTGCCGGACCAGGATGCGTTCACAGCGTCGGAGCTGGTGGAACCGCCGCCGGTGAACCAGCCGGTTGAGTGCTGTATGGACCCGGATGTGTTCCATGAAGCGCCTGTTCCCCTGGCCTGAAGGCTCAGCCTGAGTGTCCTGTCCGGCCGGGTGGTGCCGGTGCGCCGGTCTATCTCCCCGCCTGCGGAGAGGACCGAACTCCATCCACCGGCTTCGTGGGAAACGCCGGCGTCACCGGCCAGAAGGCCTCCGGTAAGGCTGTCCGCCCAGCTCTCCGAGGTGTACGAGGGTTTGAGGAATGGAGTGAAGCTCCCGGCGGAAAGGTACATCTCCGTGCCGAACTCACCCATTCTGCCCCCCCCCAGGGTCTGGGCCCCGTTCCTGAAAAGCCCCCGGGAGAAAAGGGTCATTGCCAGTCTGCCAAGGCTGAGTCTGTAGATCCCCTCGGCGATCTCGGTGGTTCCTCCGCCCTCTAGAAGCCGTTTCCCGGCGGACAGATCAAGGCTCTTCCCGGAAACCTCCGCCTCTGCGTAGCTGTCCCTTCCCCGCCAGGAGGATGGAAGGCCCCACCGGTTAAGGTCGTAATCGGTGTCCAGGTCGTCCGGGGGGGAAAACCCCCTGGAAACCCCCCTTCCGCTCAGGGTAACAAGGGGGCCGTCATCCCAGGGTCTCAGGCTGAAAAGGCCTCCGGAGAGGGTTCCCTCCCTGGTGGTGGAGCCTTCGTCGAAAAGGTTGCCCCTGCGGCTGGAGAAGGTGGAATGGAGGCTGTATTCCTCGATTATTCCCGCGGATCCGAATACAGATACGCCGCCGGTGCCTATGGATGCGGGTATGGACAGATACCTTCTGGGGAGGTGGGTGCCCTGGCCCTGGCCAGCCCAGGCGTACCCTCCCAGGGATGAGCTGTAGATGTAGTCGCCCCCGCCGGAGGGGGGCCGCTGGAACTCCACGGTCCAGTCGCCGTAGCCCGGCCCTGCCCACACATACCGTGAGAGGCTGTCCAGGGTGTAGCTGCCGTTGTTCTCCCCCACATACTTCCCGCCGTCTATCCAGGCGTCTTCCGGGTTCTCCCCGGCGGCCTCCAGGGCCTCCTCTATCTCGTCGGTCATTATGAAGCCAAGGGGAGCCCCGGTGTCGTCCCCCCTTGAAAAGCCGCTGAATCCCAGTGAAAGACCCTGGGAGAACCTGAAACCGGTCTCCCCCCGGGCAACGTTCTTCCTGAACCCGTCGCCCAGCCGGTAGTATGAAACCTCCACCCGCTGATCCTGTCTGATGAGCCGGCGGGTGGTGAAGGTAACCAGACCGGCGGCGTAGTCCATCTCATAGTCGGCGCCTGAGCCCCTGGAAAGCCTCTCCCCGTCAAGGAAAAGCCTTTCGCTTCCCGGGGTGACTCCCCCCTCGGGGGCGAAGCTGTAGGGCCCCTGAAGACCCTCCTCGGTGAGAAAGGCGCTCCTTCTACGCTGGCTTCCCGTGGTTCCAAAGCCCCCGGAAAGGTCGAAGCTCTCCCCGGGGAATATCCCGGCGCTGAAACCGGTGACATCCTGTCTCCAGGGCACCGGGCCCCGGTTCTCCCACTGGAGATCCCCCATCTCCGCATTCCATGAATTACCCCGGAGTTCCACATACACACGGTCCAGCTCAGAGAGGGCCTCGGAGGAGGCGGCGCCCAGGGGAAGGTTCCTGTCGGTAATTTTGCCGTTTACGGATATCCCCGAGGCCAGCATGCCCCTTATGGAAAGCTCGGTTCCCTGGGTTATCCCCCCCCCGGCGCCCAGTGAAACACCCAGCCTTTTCGATCCGGAAATGAAGAGCCCCTCGGGCACCGGATCGGCCCCGGAGCGGAAGGCGGGCATCACCAGGGCGTCCCCTGTCTCAAGGGGCCTTACAGTGAGCCTGGAGACACGGGGCACCTGGATATCCAGGGTGTCGGCGGTAACAGTGACAAGGGCTCCGGCTTCCGGGACCGGTGAGAGCACCAGCCCCACGGAGGCCCCACGGGATGACAACTCCGCCGACAGCGTGTCTTCGTTCACAACTGCTGTGATGGAGCCGGGAATAAGCCAGGGCCCTTCGGAGATGTCTATGTAGTCGGTACCGTTGCCTGTCAGCGTGAAGGTGTATCCGGTGAGTACCAGAAGGGTAAGAAGGGGTGTCATTCCAGTACCGAAGGGACCGTTCCCCCCCAGACGACCACCGTTCCACCGGAGGGTGAGGCGGAAAGCCGTGTGCCCGGCACATCCACGGCAATGGTGTCACCGCTCTGGTTCAGCACCGTTCCTCCGCCCAGCAGAAGGATCTCACCGGCGGAGAAGCAGCCGTAACCGGAACCGGCCACAAGGGTCTTGCCCCTGCCCTCCTCAACCAGGAAGACACCCCTGGAACCGCTGAGGAGAACCCTTCCAAAACCCCCGGAGGAGAGCCTGGTGTTCCTTCCGGCGCAGTCCCTGGCCAGAATGGTTCCATCCGGGGTTTCCAGGTTCCCGGAGGAGGTGTTCACGAACCAGATGTCAAGACCGTTCCAGACAAGGTCGCCGGGGCTCTCCACCGGTATCTCAGCGGTGAGTATGTCATCGGTGTCATGAACCAGTATGACCCCCGAGGCCGCGGAGGAAACCGCCCACCTTCCGGTGGGGGAAATGGCCAGGCCCGAGGCGAACCCGGGGATGTCCAGACTATAGGAACCGGTTGTGCCGTCGGGGCTTAAACGAATTACAAGGGGAGAAGATGAGGAAAGAACCCAGACGGTGCCGCTGCCATCTATCTCGAGGTCGGTGGGAAAGATGCCGGTGAAGTTGTAGGCAAGAAGCAGCAGAGCACTAGCGAACCACGGCAACACGGCCGGTTTCCGTTCTGGAACCCTGCTGGAAACGGTAGAAGTAAACCCCCGAAGAAAGCTCCGAAGCCCCGGCGTATGTCACAACGGCTTCCCCCTGGGGAGCGGAAAGGGAAACGGACTCCACATGGGTTCCCGACTGGTCGAAGATGGCAAGCTCCACCGGCTGGCCCGAGGACTGGAACTGGAAGTAGAGTGCGCCCAGGCAGGGATTGGGGAAAACGGCGAAACTCGCCCCGCCCCCCACCGAGCCTGCGTTCACATTCATGGAAAGCCCGGCGAAGCTGTTGCACAGGAGCATCAGTGTTCCCCCCCGGGACAGGTCCAGGGCCACGTCGAAGGCGCTGCCCGTATCGAGTTCCGTCAGGTTCGCCCCGTCGAAGTGATATGCGGAGAGGCTGCCGATGCCGGACCCCTCGGCCCGGAGGCTTCCGGTGAGGCCGTCATGGATGCTGTAGTAGCTCCCCTGGAAGCCCCTGATGTCGTTCCAGGGATGGCTCCAGGGGGTTTCGTCCACAATGCCGGTGTAATCAAGCCCCGGTCTGTTTCCAGGGCTTATGGTGTCGTAGTCGGCTATTCTGAAGCTCTCCCAGCCATACCCAAGGGACACGTCGTCGATGAAACAGGCCAGCATCCATTCCTTCAGTATCTCCTCGAGGTCCGCGGGCTGTCCGGTGGCCGAGGCGATGGCCTCCTCCACACCCTGAACGCCCCTGGTGGATGAATGCATGGTGTTCCATATGAAATCCTCTCCACCGTAGTTCTCGTAGAGATAGGAGAAGAACAGGTAGCCGGCGCCGTAGCCCGCCACGTACTCTATCGGGTCCGAAAGATCGGTCCACTTGATCGGGGTTACTCCCCCCACATCCAGGAAGGTCTCGACCTGGAAGGCGGGGTAGCCGCAGAGGTATGTGCCGGACTGGGCCTGGTTCTCGATGACCCAGAGCTCTTCGCCGCTGAAGGGCTTTATGCCGTACTGTATAAGGTGAATGAGTTCATGGCTGGCCACATAGGTGGCATCCTCCATCCGGCTTGGATAGCTGTCGATGTAGAGCATCTCCACCTCGTTGGAATGGCCGCCGTAGTAGTTACGGGCCTCCCACTCGGTGAACATGTTGTAGGGGCTGAAGTAACCCGCTATGTACCACTCCTGCCCCCCGGTGCCGTAGCCGTCGGGTATGTCAAGCACAAGGTAGTAAACCCTGGGGTCGTCGTCGATGAGGTCGGGTATGTCTCCGAAGTACCGGGCGTTGGTGGCGGTTATGCCCTCCTGGCCCTCCAGGGCCGCGGCCAGTGAGTCCACCGCCTCCTGATTGAAGTTCACCCCCCACTGTGTATCCTCGACGAAGATGTAGGTGAGTTCGCCGGAGTGCCTGCAGGTGGCGCCGGTAAGGTAGAAAACCGGGATGTCGCCGCTCTGGTCGATGGCCCAGAAATTAACCACGTCCCCAACCTGGTGGCCGGAGTCCTTCCCGGCCAGGGGGCCGGTGGGGCTGTTTGCGGGATCGTGGCGGAGGTCCATCTGCTGTATCTGGGGGAAGTGAAAGGTGCCGTCCACGGCAAGCCTTCCCATGGAAACCAGTATTGTAAGAAGGTAGAAAACACTCATCAGAACCTCGCCCCCACTGTGAACCGCACCGACGAGAAGTCGGCGCTCTCGGGAAACCCTATGTCGGTGTAGATACCGGGGCTGGAAGGGTCGAGGAGGGATGCGTCTATGGCGCTGACTGCCCGGTTCACCAGGGCGAAGGCGGCCACATAGGTGGTTCTCCTGAACCATTCCCTGCTGTCGCGAAGGGCATCGGCGTAGTGGTTCCTCGCGCCGGAACCGCTCCAGCTCCAGCCGTCGGAGCCGAACCTGGCGTTGTTCTCGAAATACTCCCTCTGGGCGTCGGGGTCGTCGGGGTAGTAGTAGCGGGCCAGGCTTCTTATGTAGTCGTTGTACTCCTGGCTGCTGGAGAAGTCTCCCACATCGTCCTGGAAGCTTCTGTCCCTGGAGGACACGTCAATTCCCGCCTCCTCCATGGCCAGGTTCCTGTAGTCGTCACGGGAGAAGACCCCCTGAAGGTATGAAATGCCCACTCCGGTCCAAATCGACGCCTCGAGGCCCATGAAGATGGTTCCCCTGGTGGAGTGGCCCGCGTGCATCTGCCCCCAGCCGGGAAGGACTATGGAACGGAGTACCGTGCCCTTGTCCGCCCCGAAGGCAGCAACAGAGATCAGAAGAAGGGAGATCGTCGTTCTTTTCATCAGTTCACCACCGCCGCGTGGAAGAGGGCCTCGGCGGTTTCTCCGCCGGCCCTGAGCTCCAGACACACATAATAAACACCCGGGGCGAGATCCCCTGTGTTCCAGTGCACCTCCCAGGGGGCACCCCCGGGGGCGTCACCCTGGAACTCCGCCACCAGTTCCCCGGCAACGTTGAATATCTTGATCTCATAAACGGCATCTTCCCCCGGGAGGAACCTTATCCGTCCGGTGTCATCCCTCACAGGATTGGGCCACACGAAGAAGTCCTCCACGCTGAGGAGTTCACCGGAGGACTCAATCCCGGGGAGCTGCGGGGTGTACCAGCAGCCCTCACCGCCGCGGTCCATTCCGGTGTGCCACCCCTGGGGCTGGAACTGGGTGTAGAAGGCCCCCATGAAACCGCTTCCGGTGAGTGTGGTGAGCCTTGCGGAGCCGTCGCCTTCAAAACGGTGAAGTACCGGTGAGCCAACGGGGTCGTCCCCGAAGGCGAAAGGTCCCGTGGCGTTCCACAGGAAAACCCTGCCGTCCCGGAGGGGAGCGCAGGCAAATCCATCGCCTCCTATGCCCCGGTTGAACCTGCGGTAGCCACCGGCAAGGGAATCGGTGGGGGTTTCGAAGGGCCAGTCGGTTACTATGGTTCCCGAAGAGGAGAAGGCCTCCATGCCCAGGGTGGTCTCGACCAGTATCTCAAGGTAGCCGTCGCCGTTCAGGTCCGCCGGGAAGGGGTCGGAAAGGATATCCCCCTGAAGCTTCACAGGAAAACCCGGTTCCAGGGAGGCGTCCTCGCCGTATACCCAGAGTTCGTCCCCGGATACCACAGCGATCTCGATACCGCCGTCGCGGTCGAAATCAGCCGCTATGGGAAGGGTAATATCCTCGCTGCCCGGGTGGACCGGCCAGCCGAAGAGGGTCCCGCCGCCGGGGTTGACCCTGCGAAGGGAGCCGTCGGCGGTTACAAGGACCAGCCCGGGGAACTCTTCATGGGGAAAAACGCATCCCCCCGCCAGGGGCAGGGCGAAGGAAACCGGCGAAGGTGACTGGACCTGACCGTTAAGACCTATCCTGTAGAGATCGTTGTTCTCAAGGAGAAGGAAAATGGAGTTCATGGATTCAGAGGCGATGGCCTGGAAAACCGGTGAGCCCACATCCACCGGCCAGCCCGGGGCTTCGGACCAGTCGGGAAGCCGCAGGTGCACATCCCCCGCCTCCTGGCAGACCACCAGGTATTCAGTTCCGTCGATCTCACAGATCACCGGAGGTGCCGTGGTGTTAAGGCCCATGGGAACCGCCTGGCTTCCGTCGGGAAGAATGGCAAGGGCCTGTCCGTTGCCCTGGACGGCAACTATGTACTCACCCTGGGGGCTGTTCCAGAGAACCGGGCCGAATTTGCCCCGGCCCATTTGAACGGGCCAGCCGGGGACGGAGTTCTGAAGGGAATAAACGAAACGCATTGAGTTAGCCGAGACATCCAGCACCTCGATGGATACGCCGGTGTAGCCGCCCCAGGAGGCGTCGGTGGAGGGGGTGGTTCCAGGGTTGAACTCCCAGGCATAGCCGTCCTTTTTCCAGGGGTCGTACTGGCTGCCCTCTATGCTGAACCATGTGGGAAAGCCGTAGTCGAGGTCCTGTATGCCATCGGCCTCCTCCACATCGACACCCTTGTGAAGGGGATCAACGTTAACGATGTTGGCCTGCCGGTAGGGCCCTAGCCTGGTCTCGTCGATGTGCCAGATGAGTATTCCCGAACCGGGCAGACCGAAATCCCTTTCATGGGGGCCGGGCTGTCCGTTGCCGTCGGGGTCCCGCTGTCTGTTCTCCACAAGGAAGTATTCCGTGGCGCTTACTGGTATCTTGTAGACCTCTCCCCCCTCTTCCACGGTGTACTCACCGGGCTGTATGACCTGGGGTGTGACCCAGCCAAGGGCCGCCCGTGACCAGGCGCCGGGGGCGGAAGGCCAGAACCCGTTCATCAGCCACTGGCCGTAGCCCATTATGTCCCAGCCGCCAACGCCGACGGTGCCGTCGTAGGTATTGTAGAGGTCCGGCAGCCCCAGCTGGTGGCCGAACTCGTGCACTATGGTGCCCAGGGCTCCAAGGCCGTAGTCGTCCTGGGTCTGGCGCTCTGGGACGACGGACGCTTCGCGGATGCTAACGCCATCAGAAGTCTGAATAGAAGGAATACCCAGGTAGTAATCAAGATAAGGTGAATCAATAAACATTGAATGGATGTCGTCGGGGCTGTTGCCCAGTATGTCCCCCTCGGCGCCGGCGCCTGCGTGGAGGATTATCACCGCTCCGTACCGTGAGAAGTCGATCTCGGGGTCGGAGGCTTCCACTGCGTCGCGGAACAGTTGGCACTGCCCCAGGCCGAACTTATCGTTGGAACCGTAGTACACCATCTGATGCTGGAGCAGGTAGGCGCCGTCGCCGGATGGGTACTGGGTGATGTTCAGCTGAAGTTTTCCGCCGCTTACATCGGTGAAATATCCTTCCACCTGGCCCATGAGATCCGCCACCGCCTGGGCGCCTGACTCGAAAACTCCGTTCCCGCTTGTGGTTTCGGTGTAGTCGGGAAGGAATTCCACCTTCACCACGCACACCTCTATTGTGGTATCCGCCCTGAGGGGGGCGGTCTCACCGTGCTCCGCAAGGACAGGAAAGCCGTCGGAAACCCCCTCGGGCATATCGGGAAGGCCGGTCCCCGGATAGGGCGGGGCGGCCAGTACCGCCCCGGCTGTTATCAGCGGCAGGAGGAAGGAGTATCCCGACATCAGAACCTGAGTGTAAGACTGTACTTCTGGTTGTACTTGCCTGAACCCTGGAGGGACTCGTCCACCGGTATGAAGGCCATGTCAAGCTGGAAATCGTTCCAGTGGAGACCGGCTCCGAAGGTAACTCCGGCGATGGTGGATTCACCCTCGGTATCGTGAACATATCCGGCCCTGAGGGCCAGAAGGTCGTAATACCAGAACTCGGCGCCGGTGCCCCACTTGTTCTCCTTGATCTCTTCGGAGATGCCGTCGTCCACATTGACCAGAAGCTTGGTGAAGTCGCCGGAGACAAGAAGGGATGTGAGCTCGTCCTGGAAGGGGATGTAGGCAACGCCGAACTTGAATTTCCTGGGAATGGGATTGTATTCGCTGCTTCCGCCGTAGCTCATGTTCGGCCCCAGGTTGGTGAGGGTGGCCCCCACGGAAACATTTCCCCAGGGCTGTTCGGGAACTTTGTAGAGAACACCGAAGTCCGCGGCGAAGGAGGTGCCCTTGCCGCTGTCCTCGTAGTAGAGATGGTCGTATATGAACTTCAGGCCAAGCCCCACGGCGAGCCCCGGGGCTACCTCGGTTCCGAAGGCGGCGTCGGCGGCGACTCCGTAGGAGTAGAAGGTTCCTATGGCCTCGGAGCTGCCCTCTTCTATCTCATCCTGTTCCCCCATGGACATGAAGGTGATGTTTCCGCCCACTCCGCCCCAGCCCTCTATCTGCTGGGCATATCCCAGGAACTCGTAGTACAGGTCGTCGGCAAGCTGGGGAAGCCACTTGGAATGCTGAAGGGTGATCTCCCGCTTCTCCTGTGCGGCGAAGGCCAGACCCGCCGGGTTCCAGTATGAAGCCGTGGCGTCGTCGGAGACGGCGGTGAAGGATTCTCCCATTCCGTTCGCCCTGGCGCCGGGGGTTATGTCCAGCCAGATGACACTGGCGGACGCTGCAAGGGCCCCCTGGGCCGCCAGCAGAAGAACAAGCCCTGAAACCGGCAGTAAACGCATTTTTTTCCTCCTGTATTTGCGGTGCATCAATAAAAGCTATCGCGCAGCATTATTGCCGTCTTTAAACTTCAGCCGATACTAAGAAGACCGGCGCCCCCGTGGCAACCCTTTCAAAGTGTTCCAGCGGGCTGCCGGGTATGATGATTCTACCCCTGATTTACCTGTAAGTTCCCCTTTTTCATAGCCGCTTCGGGGCTACCTTGCCACCGCCGCCACCCCGGTAACCTCCGATTCCCCGGCGGACAGGCGGTAAATATACGTTCCCGAGGCTATCCTGTCCCCG
>NPIE01015247.1_pt1 | contig 16329 bp, 12 predicted proteins | sample 8637661 | NCBI WGS metagenome assembly NPIE01 (sample SAMN07420842, study PRJNA396082) | bioreactor metagenome | isolation source: sample BA12 brine-fed electro-methanogenic bioreactor BA | place: Japan: Kochi | collected 2016-12-09 | reverse complement strand
ACGCCTAAGCGTACTTACTTATTTTGTAAGTAATCGTTTTAAAAGAGTAATCGTTAGATTACTTTTGTTCTTTTAACAGCATTCTGAAAACAGAAAAAAGGAGAAAATCTATGATTATCTCCCCTATTAAGTATAATTATATTATGAAATTTATAAAAATAATATGATTGTTAATATGGTTATTACTACACCAATAACATATGCAAGTCTATTCCATCTTAAAACTTTTGCACCATCAAAACTATCAAAAGGAAAAATAGGTATCATTTGATAGATGATGACAAGCATAAGGACAATGTTTAAACCACTAGTAAAAATATCAGGAAAAACGTATGAAGCGAAGATAAATGTAGCATTTAATAATAACCATGTGGCAATTGCTTGGTATGCTTCGTTTTTCTTAAAATCATGATTGCTCCATTTATCTTCTTTGGGTACGAAAAAGCCAAAAGTTGGCCACCATGCTGAGGTAATTAAAGCAATAAAAAAACTTAGTATAAATCCTCCTCTTGAAGGCATAAAACGTACAGGACCATATAATCTGGCTATGGGAAATGCAACAATAAGTCTTAGCAGGGTTATTCCAATTACTGTGATTAGGGCAACGATTAAAAATTCTATAGATCGTACACCATATAAAGCAAGTGTTGCGCCTATTAATATAGAACCAAGCAGAACTCTTACAATGGGGTAGTTTGGATATGTTGGCTTGTTGTTTTGTGCATCATCTTTCACCCAAATGGAGTATCCAGTGAGCATCGAATAACTGAAACGTTTTAATAACCCCTTCAATGAATATCCAAACAGTGACTTATGGACAGGAAGTATCTTATACCCTGCTTTTAGGAACATGTTCCACGATGCCGTATTGTCATCACGGACCAAAGCGAACTGTTTTGTAAGACCTTCCTTGTTCAGTGCATCAAACCCTATTTCAATTAATCTTGATGCTAATCGATGACCTCTTGCATTTTTTGCAACAAAAATCCAAGCGAGAAAGCCTTCTGTATTGCTTCCTTTTTCCAATAAAACTGCTCCCACAATATTTTTTTCATCAGTTGCATAAAATCCCCACATATCTTTTTTGGAAATTAACAAGGATGCACCGAACCCGAAAACATGATTAGCCAGTTGAACTATTTCATCTGATTGCTTTTGTGTAATAGGTAATAACACATACTTATTGTCCATGAATTTCCTCTTTCTTATAAGTTAATCTTTGAAAAATATCTTCAACACTTACTTTAAATACTGATGCAATATCCATTGCTAATAGTAATGACGGGTTGTAGCGACCAATTTCAAGATTCCCAATGGTCTCTCTCCTTACACCCACCTTTTTAGCTAAGTCCTCTTGGGACATTTTGTGCATCGCTCGGTATACTCTGATTTGGTTATTGAACAAGGGCTTCATTTTGAATGTGCTCCATCATTAATGTGAAAAAAGGTAAACACAAGTGGAAATGTAACAACCATTAACGTAAATGAAATCCAAAAACCATTTGTAAAGAAATTAACGTTTTCTGTAAGTAGCTGTCTTAAAAGTATAATTCTTAAGAATTATTTTTGTTCTTATTTTGTGTCAAATCGATCTGCATTCATTACTTTATTCCATGCAATAATAAAGTCATTGACAAATTTTTCTTTTGAATCATCTTGTGCATACAATTCAGAGAATGCTCTTAATTGTGAGTGTGAACCAAAGATCAAATCAACCCTAGAAGCTTTCCAAACCTCTTTATTAGTTTGGCGATTTATTGCCACGAAGGCATTTTTACCAGGGTCGAGAGGTCTCCACTCATAATTCATATCTAATAGATTTACAAAGAAATCATTTGATAGTACACCTATTTTATCTGTGAAAACACCGTATTCACTATTTTTATAATTCGCACCCAATACCCGAAGTCCACCAACTAAAACAGTCATCTCAGGTGCTGTTAAATTTAATAATTGTGCTTTATCTAACAATAATTCTTCAGCACAAAGAGAATATTGTTTCTTTTGAAAGTTTCTAAATCCATCTGCGTAAGGTTCAAGTAAGTTGAATGATTGAATATCAGTTAGTTCTTGTGTAGTGTCATTTCTACCTGGTACAAATGGAACTTCTGCCGATATGCCAAAATCTTTTGCTGCTTTTTCGATGGCTGCATTACCACCTAAAACGATTAAATCAGCTAGAGATATTGGACTCTTATGCAATTTATTAAACTCGTCTTTGATTGATGTCAATGTCTTAAGAACTTTTTTGAGAGCTTCAGGATCATTCACTGTCCAATTTATTTGAGGCTCTAAGGCAATTCTAGCACCATTTGCACCTCCACGATAATCAGAGTTTCGATATGTGGAAGCTGATGCCCATGCTGTTTTTACTAAATCGGAGACAGATAGATTTGATTTTAATATGATTGATTTTAATTCTTCAACTTCATTCTTGGATACAACTTGATATTCAGTTTTAGGGATTGGATCTTGCCAAATCAAATCTTCATGAGGTACTTCCTTACCTAGGTATCTTGATTTTGGACCCATATCACGATGTGTGAGCTTGAACCACGCTCTAGCAAATACATCTGCGAATTCATTTGGATTCTCGTAGAATCTTCTGGATATCTTGTTATATATTGGATCCATTCTAAGTGCTAGATCCGCTGTAGTCATAATTGGCGACCCCATTTTACCTTTCACATGTGCGTCTGGAACAGAAACTAGGGCTTCAGGATCTGTTGGAACCCATTGCCATGCACCAGCTGGACTTTTTACTAGGTTCCAATCGTACTCAAATAAGATTCTAAAGTAATCATGATCCCACTTAATAGGATTTGTTGTCCATGCACCTTCAATCCCACTTGTAATTGTATGTTCAGCTTTTCCTTTACCATAGGTGCTCTTCCACCCTAAACCCATCTCTTCAATTGGTGATCCTTCAGGTTCTCTGCCAAGATGATCAGCCGGCCCAGCACCATGTGTTTTACCAAATGTATGACCGCCTGCAATTAAAGCGACTGTCTCTTCATCATTCATTCCCATTCTTGCGAATGTTTCACGAATGTCAATACCAGAAGCAACAGAATTTGGTTCACCATTCGGTCCTTCTGGATTAACATAAATGAGGCCCATTTGAACGGCAGCTAGTGGATTTTCAAGATTTCTATCGCCTTCATAACGTTTATCACCAAGCCATTCCGTTTCAATGCCCCAATAAGTATCTTCCTCTGGTTCCCAGATATCTTCACGACCACCTCCAAAACCAAATGTTTTGAATCCCATTGATTCTAGCGCACAGTTTCCTGCTAGAATTATTAAATCAGCCCATGATATTTTATTACCGTATTTCTTTTTGATAGGCCAAAGTAATCTTCTGGCTTTGTCAAGGTTGGCATTATCAGGCCAACTATTTAACGGTGCAAATCGTTGATTTCCGGTATTTCCACCACCACGCCCATCGCCATTTCGGTAGGTTCCTGCACTATGCCAAGCCATTCTAATAAATAATGGACCATAGTGTCCATAATCGGCTGGCCACCAATCTTTTGAATCAACCATTAAATCATATAAATCTTGCTTAATTTCTTCAAGATTCATGCTTAAAAATTTTTGTTTGTAATTAAATCCTTTATCCATTGGATTTATTTTCTCGGAGTGTTGTTGAAGCAGTTTTAAATTTAATTGATTAGGCCACCAATCTCGATTGCTAGTCCCTTTTGATTCGGAACTAATGTGTCCCGTCACAGGACATTTTTTCTCTTCCATACATTTCCTCCATAAAGTTATTTTTGTAATATAATTTTATACCACTTTTAATGAATTTTCAATAAGTTGGATGGTTTACTTGTAATTTTACAAAAATGGTAGTATAATAAAATTGTAAAGATTACAATATTGGATAGAAAATCTAGTTTTTCACATCTACAATTGAATATCCAATTTAGTTATTTGAAACATTTTTTCTTTATAGGGGGATTTTATGAATTTTAAGGAAATATGTAAAAACAAAAATATAAGTCCATCATATACTAGAATGAGAGTATTTGATTATTTAAAGGAATCCAAATCACACCCGAGCGTCGATGAGATATATAAGAAGCTTAAACCAGAATTACCTACCCTATCGAAAACATCGGTTTATAACATATTAAACTTATTTATTGAGCACAAACTAGTCGTTACCGTTAATGTTTCATCTGGAGAATATAGATTTGAAATTGCGAAAGAAGTACATTCACATTTTAAATGTACTGAATGTGGATTAGTTTATGATATACCTTACATAAAACCCATTTGGGATGAGGATTTTTTAGATGGGTTTATAGTTGATTCCGATGAAGTAGTATTAAAAGGAAAGTGTAAAAACTGTTTGCAAAAAACATTGATTAAAGCTGAGTAAGTCCAGAAAGGATAGATAATTAATCTTGTAATTCTTACAGATTTAATTATACGTGTATGAAGCTATGATTACAAATGTATGCTTTAATGCATCAGATCCCAATTTCGGTTTATCCTTATATCGTGACAGACTAACACTTAAAATGTATATGGCAGACACCGGTTTACTCTTAAGCCAAGCATTCAGTGAAAATGATGAAATGCATCAAGAAGTAGCAAAAACTATTATTCAAGATCGTCTTGAAGTTAACAACGGTATGATATTTGAAAATATCGTTGTACAAATGTTTGCTGCTTTAAATAAAGAATTATATTTTTACTCAAGAGCAGATAATCAAGACCGGTCAAATACAATGGAAATAGATTTCCTAATCATCGACAAATCTAAACCGACTAAAATATCACCGATTGAAGTTAAGTCAGGTAAAAACTATACAACGTCATCATTGGACAAGTTTACCATCAAGTTCAAAGACAAGCTTGGAAAAAAATACATCATTCATACGAAAGATTTAACCCAAAAAGATGATGTTATTTATTTATCGGTTTATATGACTATGTTTTTGTAGGGGTATTGAAATGGAATTCAATCAAAGCTTTAAACCTTTTATTTTAATCTACATTTTATTCCGCTAATATTCTACAATTCTATTTTGCTATATATACTAGGAAAACCTAACATAAAAGAAAATAGGCAAGGATTAATCAATCCATATGCCTATTTTCTTAATAGTATTTAATTTTGAATACATAATTGAACCGCCGGTACGGTGGTGTGAGAGGGTCAAAATAAGAAAAGTAATTCTTTATTTATTTTCCTCTCTTAATTTTCTAAAGGTTTAATTTTTAATTATTTCAGTGATAATTAACACAAATAACTCTGATGAATAGCTAGCATTAAACTCAATGTAATAATCACCAACTTCAAGAGTGATAGCGCGATCCCAATCAAAAGAAACCCTTGTTCCATCACTTTGATATAATGTAGCATCTTGATAAGAATGGCCTAAGTCCTTATAATACGTATTAAGTTCATAAGATCCAGCTTCAGTTATTGTAAAATCAACATGAGCAATAGAACTATCTTCTGTTATCCATAACATCAATGACTCATTGATATTATCCCAGGTATGATTATTATCAAATTCTCCTTCGGGAATTTCATAATACTCATAATTAAAGCCAAAATCTCCAACATAAAAACCATTTAAATCAAATTCTATTTCTTGATCTGCTGGTAAGTAAATATAACAGGTTTTATTACGCCAATCAAAATTACACGTTTCATAATAGTTCATTTCATGGATATTAGCATCTAAGAATAAAAGATTGTTTCGATCAGAGTCATTGAACAAATAAGGATAAATAATAAGTAATCTATCATATGTTGCACTAGGAACAGCAATATGATAATAATTACTTCCCGCGAAGTCAATATATTCTTCAAAATTACTATTTTCTAATGATAAATCAAAATTATGATATATCGGTGTTGGATTATTGGTAATATATACAGTTAGATTTTGCCTCATAGTAGAAACGATTTTTAAGTAATAATAACCTTCATAAGTTGCCTCAAACCGTTTGCCATCATATTCCAAAGTATTTAAATCTTCATTCATCATAGTGAACTCAGGATCTCTAGATAAACCATCTAAACGAATCTGATATTCACCTGGTTCAAGATATATCCTTAAATAGGAAATACCTTGAGGAATAGCATAGTCACCAGGACCACCAATAAGATCAAAATCAGTTTGTTCTATAGTTTGAGGTAAGACATATTTTAAGTATTCTAAATCTTGAGGAGAAATGATGATAACAGTTTCAATTTCTGTTGAAGAATCAACAGAAATTTCTACATTGTAGTTATCAAAAGTCAAATTCTCGATAGTATATATCATTTCATATCTAGTATAGTCTTCATTAAACTCATAGGTAATTTTAACAGTTTGATTATTCAACCCAGTTATTCCTTGTTGTTCTAGTAAGATATTCATATCTACTCCACCACCACTTAGGAAAGTAGTGGTTACATCAAACTCAAAGATTCTTTCATCAGTCTGAGTAATAGAGATAACACCATTTAACATATCATCAAGTGTTAGATTATCACCGGATATCTCATTATAAGCTTCTAAGAAATTAGACGGTGTTGATTCATCAGAAATAATATAGTAACTCGCGTATGTCCCCTTATACTCGAATTCAATTAATTTTTCTTTTGTTCCGTCAAGAACATAAGTGAAACTATTATGTCCAGAATATGTATAATTACGATAATACTTAGCATTCAAATCAAAATCAATAACACTTCTGCTTGTTGATTCACTTAGTACAGTATTGTTATCATCTAAAATAGAAGTAGTAACTGCAGTTCTAGTTTGATAATTTGGATTTATATTTAAATTATTGTTGAACTGGATAAATGCATCTAAGAATTCATCGACATCTCCAGTTGTTTCTATTGGTTCCTCGTTATTACCTTCTAAATCATTTCTGATGTCTTCATCAACATAGTTATATATTTCTTGTTGAAGATCTTCTGTAAAGAAATCAAGGTTATCTATCTGGATTAGACTTTTAATTAATTCGATATTTTCTAACTTAATTTGATTTAAAAATTCAACATTAGCTTTTGGATGATCTAAACTCATGCCATATTGATTTAAACTAAATAACTCATTAGTTATTTCAGTTGTTTCATCGAACTCAAACAATAAGTTTACAAAGCTATTCATCGGATTGTAATGATAATAGAAACTACCATTGAATATTTTGGTTCCATCTTCTAGAAAAACACCAATTGATTCGTTAAATCCGTCGTTTAGATATCCATTAGTTACAACATAATCCCAGCCAGTGGCTGTTGCAATGTTGATACTAAGAGTTTTCATATCATCATTAAAATCTTCATCTTTATAGGTAAACACTTGACCATGTTCATCATAAACGTTATATGCTTCGCTGATGATTTCGTCCTCAATTATTTGTAAGTAGGTTCTTACATTTGTTTCGTTGTTATAAACATTTAAAACATAACCAGGTTGTTCTTGTGATGCGCCTTCGATTATGTTGTTTCCTTTAGTTATTTCAAACTGCTTACTATCTTGAATGTTAGTATATATTAAAGATGAGCTATTTTTAAGATAATTTAAGTAGACTGCTTCCTCGTTTTCTAAAAACTTAAAGTAGTTAAAAGTCATTTCTAAGTCATCTTTAGGACTTAATGAGTCTTGAGAGTAGAAATAGTGAAACTCTTGATAATCTAATAGATCATTAGTCAAACCAATTTTTAAGTATAAATGAACGGTGTTATAGCGTGCATTAATCAAGATATATCCTTCTTCAGAGATGATAAACTCATATGTTATTGAAGTATCACCTTCAGGGTGAAACGGCTCAAAAAGTGGAATGTCTTCTTGACTTTCAAGTAAGTCTTGAATGTCAGACATAAACATTTCGGTGTTAGTTAAATGCTCTATGTAATCATCATGGATTTGTTCCAAGTGCATACTATTATGAACGTTTAAGATTTCTTCTCTGCTAGTTGTTTTAATATTATTATTTGTTATAGTAGTTTGAGCTAGTTTATTGATATTTGGACTACTTGAAGTGCTTTGCTCTTCAAGTTGATTGTTAAGAATATTATCAATATGTTCTTTACAACTAATCAATTGATTATAGAAATCATCAATTGTAAACTGATTGTTATTGTTTGATTCTGTAGTTACAGTGTTGTTAGTCTGATTTGTAGTTTGTGTAGTAGGGTCTTCTTTAGGGTTGCATCCTAGAAAGGAGACAATTAGTAAAAACGTAGTGAAAACTAAAAATGATTTCTTCATTTTATATTTTCCTTTCATTATTATATTTAAAAACTAATTATATTATATCACTAATTATGAGAAAACGAAAATGAATTTCTGAAAAGTTAAAATTCTTAATGGGATAACATAAATAATTAACCTTTAAGGCATTTTATTTCTTCCCAAATATCTAATTATTCAAGAAGTATTTACAAAAGAAAACAAGTAATTTATGTTATAAAGAAAAAGAAAAAATATATTGTAATTTCTATTGTAAATTACAAATTTTGAGGTATAATTAAGGCAGTGGAATATAGATACATTTCGCTACCCCCATTGCAAAAATCCATAAGAAGATTCTAAACAATGTCACGTGGTAACTGATCTTGTTTTTTTTTATAGAAAAACAATAGTGAAGAGGAAAGGAGGCCTAAACATGGAATTCAAAAAACCAAATAATCAAAACCAAAAAGCAGTTCAAAAACCAGCTCAAAAGCCAGTACAACAAACAGTACAAAAACCAGTACAAAAGCCAGCTCAAAAACCAGTAGGAAAAAAATAATACTTTAGTTCAAAGTTAAAAATAAAGCCAGATGGTTTTTAAAGCCAGATGAAGTTTGATAAGAGTTGACCTTATTAATGGTCAACTCTTTCAATTTAAAGTAATTGAAAATTTGATAAATTTTATTATAGTATTAAAAATAATTATAAAAGTCTTGGGAGAGAAAGAATGATTAATATATTTAGAAAACTTAAATGGTTTTTTGTTAAGGAATGGAAACGGTATGTACCGCTCTTCTTTTTGCTTATCTCAATCTCATTCATTTCACTATTACCTGCTAAGCTCCTTGGTTATGCTATCGATATAATTATTTCTGGAGGGTTAACATCTAAGTCTTTGAACTTGATAATTTTAGGATTAGTTTTATTGCCTCTAGGGAGATATATTTTATCTATGATATATAACTACATGATGAATTATGAAGGTCAAAAACTAACATTTATGTTAAGAAGTAATTATCTTGATCATCTCTTTTCTATGGATTCTAAATTTTATGAAACATATAAGAAAGGTGATTTGATTTCCCGAGTTACTAATGATATGGATGGTATAACAACAGGAGCGACATCTTTATTAGAATCAATAATCTTCAATTTTACTGTAATAGTTTTTGCGATATTTATTATGGGATTCACTATATCATGGAAGTTGACCATTGTCTCAATTACAATTATGCCTATTGGTTTAACAATCTTAAATATTATTCGCTTTAACAAACGAAAATATACTAAAATACATAGAGAAATATATGCAGAGATGAATGAAAAAGTATTAGAATCAGTTGAAGGTATGAAGGTTATTCATGCTTATGTTCAGGAAGATAACGATTTAGAAAAACAATATAAAGCAGTAGAAAAAGATATAGAGTCATGGCGATATATAGTAAATTATGAAAACTGGTTTAATCCACTTTTTGAAGTTATTTATGGCATTGCATATGTTTTAGCTTTTGGATATGGAGCATATTTAATTGTAAATCAAGAAATTACGGTAGGTGGACTCGTCACATTTGTAGCTTATGTTGGAATGTTGTTTAATCCAATTATATCAATGTCCACGGTATTTTCACAAATTAATAACGCGACCGTTTCTGTTGATCGCTATGATGAGATAATTAGATCAAAGCCTGAGGTGCATGATGAAATTAATTCAATTCCAATTATTGAGTTCAATAAAATAGATTTTCGTAATGTAACATTTAAATATCCTTTTGATAAACAACCAGTTATTAAGAATATTGATTTTTCTATTCAATATGGCCAAACAATTGGGGTTGTAGGTCCTACTGGTTCAGGCAAATCTACTTTAATCAGACAATTATTAAGGGAGTTTAATGTAACTAATGGTGATATATTCATCGATAATGTCTCCATTGAAGATTATAAAATAGAAGACGTAAGGAACCTTGTAGGATATGTTCCGCAGGAAAATATGATTTTCAAAAAACCAGTAAATGAGAATATTCTAATTGGTAGCCCTAATGCTAGTATTGCTGATTTGGATAAAGCTATTAAAATAGCGGATTTCGAGAAAGATATTGTCTATTTGACTGATGGATTGAGAACCATGGTTGGTGAAGCTGGATCGACCTTATCTGGTGGACAAAAACAAAGATTATCTATTGCCAGAGCATTAATTAAAAATCCACAAATTCTTATTTTGGATGATTCACTTAGTGCAGTAGATGGTTCAACCGAAAGTAATATTATCGACCATATTAAAGAATTTCGAAAAGGGAAGACAAATATCATTGTAGCCCATCGTTTTTCTGCAATACGTAATGCTGATCAAATTTTTGTTTTGGAAAAAGGTACAATCACTCAAAGAGGTACTCATAGCGAACTGCTGAAGATGGAAGGTTGGTATAAAAACCAATATATCCAGCAGATTACTATGAATTAGGTGAGAGTATGAAAACCATGAAAAAAGTATGGAGATATATCTCCAAATATAAAAAATTACTAACTATAAGCCTTATTTCTATGCTAGTTATTCAAGCTCTAGGTTTAATGGCACCTTTAATTGTTAAATCGATATTGGATAATTATCTTGTAGGAATAGAAAAACCATGGTACGAAGTCGAACATTATACTGAAGATAATGTTATTTATAATAACCGTTTTTTCACTCAAGATATTTTGACAAATAAAGAAGTATCAATAGTTATATATCAAGGTAAATACTATTTTGTAGATGAAGGAATTGTTTCTGGAAACAATTCAATTTCAGGAAACACGTTGACTATTACTACTATTGAAGGCAGTGAGTTTGTTTATTCAACAACCTTACTGGAAAAAGATCAAGTAACTAAATTCTATCAACCATTTATCTCCCCAATTAAAGTTCTGGTTTTATTATTATTTTTACGATTTTTAGCACAAGTACTCTTTACATATATACAAAGAACTTCGACAGCTATGATTAACATTAATATCGTTCGAGATGCTAGAAAAGACGCGATTAGAAGTTTACAAAGAATGCCAATGTCTTATTTTGAATCTGAACCAGCTGGTAAAATAGCGAATCGTATCATTGGCGATGTTGGGGGAATGATGGGGTTGTTTTCAACTATCATGAATTTACTAATAAATGCTTCCATGGCAATAATATTTGCCTATATTGGGATGTTTTACTTAAATGCAAAATTGGCTTTACTTACTTTCATAGTTTTTCCATTCGTGTATTTTTGGTTACGTTTTTTTATTAAGAAGCTATCGACAATTGCCGAAAAAGTGAATGAACAAAATTCTTTAATCATTGGGCAATTAAACGAGATAATCAATGGAATTTCGATTCTTCAAATTTTTAATTCAAAAAAAGAAACAGAAACCCAGTTCAATCAATTATCATCTGACTATATGAAAGAGAAAATGAAGGAGTCAAGACTACATTTGACAATTGGATGGAACTTAATTAGATTGATTGGTGCTTTAGTGACATCTATAATAGTTTTATACTTTGGTCATGGATATCTAACCATTACTGGTTTTGTGGTTACTGCCGGATTAATATATGCATATAATGATTATTTAACGAGATTAATTGAACCGGTAGGGGTTTTGTTTAGAGAAATTGGGAATCTACAACATTCGATTGTAAGAACAGAAAGAATATTTAAAATCATCGATGGCGAACAAGAGGATGACAGTTTGGAACATATTCCTAAATACATTGGGAAAATTGATTTCAATAACGTATGGTTTTCTTATACGGAAGGACATCCAGTTTTAAAAGGTATCAACCTCTCAATAAAAGCTGGACAGATGGTTGGATTAGTCGGTCATACAGGTTCAGGAAAATCTTCTTTAATGAGTTTGCTTTTACGTTTTTACGATTTAAAAGAATCGGACATGGGAAATATTCTGATAGATGATAGCGACATAAAAACATATGCCAAACGAACTTATCGCCAGCATATTGGGATTATTTTGCAGGATCCGGTATTATTTAAAGGTACAATTGCGGATAATATTCGTTTTGGTATGGAGCATATAACCGATAAAGAAATAGAGGAAACTCTAATAAAAATAGGTGGGAAAAAGATTATTGATAAATTAGAAAAAGGTATCTTAAACGATGTTAACCGTGGGGGTACAAATTTTTCTGTTGGTGAGAAACAAATAATCTCATTTGCTAGAGCAGTAGTTCATAATCCATCTATTCTTATCATGGATGAAGCCACAGCTAATATAGATACTGAAACAGAAGTGATGATTCAAACAGCCTTAGAAGAGGTATCAAAAAATCGCACTATGATTGTAATCGCTCATAGATTGAGTACAGTCAAAAAAGCTGATAAGATTATCGTGTTAGAAAACGGATTAAAGGTTGAAGAAGGAAAACATAATGAATTATTAGCTAAAAATGGTGTTTATGCGAATATTTATCGTTCACAAATAAAAATTGAAGAAGTGTAGGAATAAGTTTTAATAAATTTAGGGTGTAAATGTCCAAATTTTATTGTAAATATAATATTTGTTAGAAAATTAAAGCTATATATTTAAGATTTGAAATAAAATAATCTTCTTTTTCTACTTTTTTTCAATAAAAGAATATTAAAATAGTGTATAATCTTATTGAGAGATAAAAGGAGTGATTCTATGAAATATGCCGCAAAAGGTGCAGCCGGTTTCTCTGGAGTAATTGTATTTATTATTATCATATTTATCGGAATATTTTTGTCTAATGGCGAATCATTTAGCGAAATTGATGTTAATCGATATGACGCTATTATTACTTTAGATGATGCTGGTAATATGCATGTTAGTGAAACTTGGGATATGGAGTATCGAGGAGAGTATAGAGTTCGTTTTAGAGATATTGTTTATCAGAAATTTCCTGACAACTATAATTTTCCGAAAAGTACAGAAAATATCGCTTCATTTGATACGGATAATGTCTCAGTCAGTATTATGAAGGATGGATTTGATATAACAGATAATGTAAGTATTGGTTATTCATGGGAAAATGATCGTGATGAACTAGGTGGATTAGTTCGCTGTGAACCAGATCGAGATTTTTGTGAATCGATTTTTATCGATACTAGGTATCAAGGAGCTTTATACGGTGATATCGTTCTTGAATATGAATACACGATTCTAGGTGCTGTAAGTGAGTATTCAGATATTGCAGAATTGAACTGGGTTTTGCTTGAGTATGCGGAAAGTACAATTAAAAACGGGACGGTTACTGTTAACCTACCAGCAAACACGTATTCTACTGAAGATTTATATATCTTTGGACATGGACTTAGTGACGGAAGTTTAGAAATCATTGATAATGATACTATCGAAATTACGTTTAGTAATTTGAAAGATCGAGAGTACTTAGAATTTAGACTTCTAATGCCAACAGATTTATATCCTAATATAGATGCTAGTAATGTTTTTATTAATGATGGAATTAATAAAGGTCTTATTTTGGAATATCAAGCTGAGCTTGCGAATTATAGTAATTTAGGTATTATTGTAACTCAAGTATTTTTAGGCTTAGCGGTGATTATAACGCTTTTCTTATTTTTTATGTTAAATAGAAATAACAAGAAGTATTTTACTCCACATGAAACGATATTTAAAGGTGATTATTTAAGAGAATTACCTGATGATTTAACACCAGCAGAAATGAGTTATGTCTATTATCTTGGTAAGAACAATGATGAAGATATTACTGCTACTTTACTGGATTTAATTCGAAGAAAAATTATTAAAATTGATTATGAAGGTAGAGAATTGACTAGTAAGAATGCAGATTTTCGTCTTACGCTTGATCAAGATGCAGATGTTTCCGAATTATTACCTCATGAAGAGCACTTAATCAACTGGTTCTTTAAAATCATTGGTAGCGGTTTGTATGTAAGTACAAAAGAAATTGAAAACTATGGTAAAAAAGACTTATCGCAAGCAAAAAGTTTTCAAAATAATGCAGTGCGTTTTAAAAACCAAGTTCGACTTGCTAATGTTAATGTTCGTATTCAAGATCCAATGCTTGGTTCTTATAAACAAAAATCACTAAAGTTTTTAGCTATTCCTATTATGACTATTCTTGGAATTGCAATCATTAGTTTCCTATTTAAAGCAATCACTACCATTCCGCTTTCCAATACTTATAGCTATATTCTTTTAGGAGTTGCCTCTGTATTTTATTTAATATACTTCGCGGCTTTTAAAACAAAACGTAGTAAGGAGAGCATGGAAACTTTTGTTAGATGGGATGCATTTAAGAAGTTTTTAATAGATTTTGGTAATTTTGATGATTACCCAATTCCAGGCGTTATTGTTTGGGAACATTATTTAGTCTATGCAGTAAGTTTAAAATGCGCTGATAAAGTTATGGAACAGCTTAGAGTTAAACTACCTATGGATGAAGAAACCGCAAGGAAGTCTACTTATTTAGGTTTAGGATATGGTCGCCATAACTTCTATTATGGAGCTGGATTACTTTCTATGAATCAGACATTTAGAAATGCCCGGGCGAACGCTGCTAGAAAAATAAGTCAAGCAAGCTCATCTAGTGGTGGCCGAGGTGGCGGATTCGGTGGTGGATCTAGCTTTGGCGGCGGTGGCGGCGGCGGAAGAAGCCGATAATACTAGTTTTATTTTTTGAAACTGTGCTATAATATATTTATAAAAATAAAAATAATAAGGAGAAAAAATTATGCCAATTTACACACTTAGCTTAGGGCTTTATGTAACATTAGGAGTATTATTGTTAATCATTGTTGTAGTAGTTTCTTATTTGATAAAAACCTATAATGTCCTTGTTGGTTTACGCAATATCGTAAGAAACAGTTGGAGTCAAATTGATGTGCAATTAAAAAGACGTTTTGATATGATTCCTAATTTAGTCGAAACAGTTAAAGGTTATGCAAAACATGAAAAAGATATTTTTGGAGCTTTTGCGGAAGCACGGAATATGTATAACCATGCAACTAAAACCGGAGATATCGGGGAAGCTGCAAAGGCTGAAAAAGGTTTAGAAGGAGCAATTGGACGTTTGTTAGTTGTACAAGAACAATATCCTGAGTTAAAAGCAAATGAAAACTTTCAAACCCTTATGACTCAACTTAATGAAACGGAAGACAAAATTGCTTACAGTCGTCAATTTTATAATGATGCTGTCATGAAAATCAATAATAAAATTGAAATGTTCCCAACTAATATAGTTGCAGGAATGTTTGGCTTTAAAAAAGAACCATTCTTTAGTGTTGATGAAACAGAAAGAGAAAATGTAAAGGTCAGTTTCAATTAAATCTATTTTGTACATTTATTTATATTAAAAACAGAAGAAAACATCTTTATAGGTGATGTTTTCTTCTTTTATTATGATTTTTTTAATTTTTGAAGATTATTTTCTGTTTTTCTTAACTTGTATAAATTGGACTTTATAAATGATATAATATTTCTAAACAATCAGTTATTATAATTTCATAAGTTTTAAGATATATCGGAGGATTTTATGAATAAGAGGATTTTGGTTTTTTTGTTTTTATTATGTATAAGTTTTTTACTTATAAGCTGTGGATCTTTATCTACTACTACCACCACAACTACAACTTCAACAAATTCAACAACTTCAATAACTACCAGTTCATCAGATACTACGGAAGGTAGTTCAAGTACAAGCGATACGACAATAGAATCAACTATGACTTATACGATTTCCTTTGTTTCAGAGCCAGGAACTAGTGTTAGTTCGATGACTGTTACGAGTGGGTCATCCATTCATTTACCAACCTCAGAAAGGGAGGGATATACTTTTCTAGGTTGGACAGTAGTTGATAATCAAGAAGCTGAAATTATCATTGAACCATTCGAACCAGATGGTGATGTTATTTTATATGCGAAATGGAGTATTAATCAATATACTATTTCTTATAATACTAATGGAGGCACTAATATCGAACCAACAACGCAAGATTATGATACTTTAGTATCAGAACCAACGGAACCATTTAAAGAAGGATATCTATTAGAGGGATGGTATTTAGATAGTGAGTTTTTATCTAAATATACTTTTTCAACGATGCCAGCTGAGGATATAACATTATATGCGAAATGGGAAGAAATTGATTGGAGT
>NPIE01011360.1_pt1 | contig 16331 bp, 18 predicted proteins | sample 8637661 | NCBI WGS metagenome assembly NPIE01 (sample SAMN07420842, study PRJNA396082) | bioreactor metagenome | isolation source: sample BA12 brine-fed electro-methanogenic bioreactor BA | place: Japan: Kochi | collected 2016-12-09 | reverse complement strand
CTGGGAGATGATGGCGGGAAGGGCCCCCGTCATCTTCGGGGACGGATCTCAGACCCGGGACTTCGTATACGTAAAGGACGTCGTCTGCGCCCTCCGGATGGCGATGGAATCCGACTACATCGGGTCGCTGAATGTCGGCACCGGCAAGAGCTACAGCTTCAGCGAGGTCGCCGAGATGCTCGCGGAGAAGATGGGCCTCTCCCTGCGGGTCGAGCACGTGGAGAACCCCATCAAGAACTACGTCGCCCACACCTTGGCCGATACCGCTAAGGCCGAGAAGGTCCTCGGATTTCAATCCCGATACAACCTGGATGAAGGGGTTGGCGAGCTGATAAGATATTATTCTGCTGGAGCAGATTGAATTTGGCGGGACAGAACAGCCTCAACGATCTCTTTGATGCCAGGGTGTTGAATGGGGGGGCGTTCTTCGGCGATGATCAGCGTTGTGATCCCAAATTATAATGGGAAGCATTACCTGGAGCGGTGCCTCTCCTCCCTCGAAGACCAGACTTATGAGGAGATAGAGGTGATCATCGTCGATAACGGATCATGGGACGGAAGCTCTGAGTACGTCGAAGAGAGGTTTCCATGGGTCAGGATCGTGCGAAATGAGGATAACCTGGGATTTGCGGGGGGCGTCAACTCCGGGATAGCTCAGGCCAGGGGCGAGATGATCCTCACCCTCAACAACGACACCAAGGCCGAGAGAGACCTCGTCAAAAGTCTCGCGGAGGCGATGGCCTCCGATGACAGAGTCGGCATGTGTGCCTCCAAGATGCTCTTTTGTGATCGAAGAATAAACTCCGCAGGGATCTGCTTATCGAGGAGCGGCGCCGCCTGGGACCGGGGGATGGGCGAGGTGGACGAAGGGCAGTACGACGAGGTGGAGGAGGTCTTCGGTCCCTGTGCGGGGGCCGCTTTGTACCGTCGGGAGATGCTCGAGGAGATAGGCCTCTTCGATGAGGACTTCTTCGCCTACATGGAGGACGTGGACCTGGCCTTCCGGGGGCAGCTTGCAGGATGGAAATGTCTCTACGTCCCGAGCGCTGTGGTCTACCACGTCCACAGCGGAACCGCCGGGTTCAGGTCGGATTTCTCGGTATACTACGGGAACAGGAACATCCTCTGGTATGCGATTAAGGATTTTCCTGCGAGGCTGTTGATCTCGTCTCTGCCCTGGATCGTGGGCCGCAACCTTTTTGTCATCCCGTACTATGCTCTCCGAGGCCAGGGGAGGACGATCCTCATGTCTAAGGTAGATGCGGTGAAAGGTGTGCCGAGGATGTTGAGAAAGCGTCGGAAAGTCGTCCGCAGGGTTTCAGAGAAAAGGATAAAGGGTTATATGAGGACGTGGAGCGCTATAAAGGAGCCCTAAGATGTGGATCGTCGAGTACAGGGAATTGATAAGGATATTGACCATAAGCGACCTCAAGGTGAAGTACCAGAGCTCGGTTCTGGGGTTCGCCTGGTCCCTGTTAAATCCCCTCTTGATGATGCTGGTCCTCTACGCAGTATTCAGCAACATCTTTAGGTTCGACGAGGATAGCTTCGCTCTATATCTTCTGATCGGGATAGTTGGGTGGCGGTTTCTTGCGAACGGGACGATGACCGCGATCTCTGTGATCGTGGGAAAGCAGAGTTTGGTCACAAAGGTCTACGTCCCAAGGCAGGTCCTTGTATTGAGCAGCGTCCTGTCGAGCTTCGCGAGCTCCCTTCTCGAGTTCTCCGTCCTCATCCCCCTCCTCATCTTCTTCGGAGTGGACATATCCTTCAACGTCCTCTTCTTCCCCCTGATACATGGGACCTTTCTGATCCTGGTCTACGGGCTGAGCCTGATTCTGGCGTCCTTATACGTCTATTACCGGGATCTGAACCAGATCTGGGAAGTCCTCCTCCAGGCGGGATTCTTCCTCTCTCCGGTGGTCTATCCGATATCGATAGTCCCTGAAAAGTATCTCGGCATCTACATGATGAACCCTGTAACGGTGATAATCGAGATGTACCGGGAAGCCCTCCTCTACTCCGAGACCCCTTCCCTCGTCGGGATCGCCTTCATCCTGGCCTGCGCAGGTGCGATGCTCCTGGCGGGAACCGTCCTCTTCAGTCGTCTTGAGAGAAGGTTTGCGGAGGAGATCTAGATGAACGCGAGGCTAGCAGACCTGGGACCCATAAGGGCTCTAGCGAACCGGACCAAAGACCTCGATGGCGAGAGGGAGGGGGAGATGGCCATAGCTGTCGAGAACGTCTCGAAGAGGTTTCGGATCCCTCACGAGAAGAAGGCGACCTTCTTCGACCACCTGATAGGGGTCGTAAAGGGCGGGAGCTACTCCTACGAGGAGTTTTTAGCCCTAAACGACGTGAGCTTCTCCGTGAGGAAAGGCGAGACCTTCGGGGTGATCGGACCCAACGGATGCGGGAAGAGCACCCTTCTCAAGGTGCTGGCCGGGGTCCTCTATCCCGACTCGGGAAGGGTCAGGATCGAGGGGAAGATCGCGCCCTTCCTGGAGCTGGGGGTGGGCTTTCAGCCGGATCTCACGGCCCTGGAGAACATACGCCTCTACGGAGCTGTAATGGGTCTCACCAGAAAGCAGATCGAAGAGAGGCGCGAGGAGATCCTGGAGTTCGCGGAGCTGAAGCGCTTTGAGAATATGAAGCTGAAGAACTTCTCCAGCGGGATGTACGTCAAGCTCGCTTTCTCGACGGCGATCCAGACCGACCCCGACATCCTCCTGGTGGACGAGGTCCTCTCGGTGGGCGACGAGGCCTTTCAGAAGAAGTGCGGAGCAGAGATCAACGAGATCCGCCGGGCCGGAAAGACGATAGTCTTTGTATCCCACGCCCTAGGCACGGTAAAGGATTTATGCGACCGATGTATACTTCTGAACCAGGGTCAGATAGTGGCTGAGGGCGAAGCAGGGCATGTGGTGGACGAGTACATGCGCGTCGTTAAGGGCGCCTGAAATTTAAGATAATTTTAGCAAAGTCTGTGATTTTTGGACGAATCCATTCCTCTCTATTATTGCTCCAAAAGCCGTAATTTGAGTGATCCCCGAAGATGCCAATTTCCATCATTCCATGGTCGGAGATCACCATAAAGTCCTCGTTAATACTGCTGGCTATTTCATCAAGATCCTTATATATCATTTTCATCAAGATTCTATTTCCGAAGTTCAAATGTCCAACAACATCGGCGATGCTGAAATAGCCGATTATTAAATCGTGATCCTCTTCCAAACCATCCGAGAATTCATTTTTTATTTTTTTGTGGTGCTCGAAGGCGAGGTCGTTGTACTCAGCTCTGATTTTCATCTTTTCATCTTCAGCATCTGATTCGAAGTACAACCTAAGCATATCGCGCTCAGTTTTATGCTGCTCCAAATCATAACTAAATCCGGGAAGGTCTATGACTTTTGGATCAATAAAATGCTTAAAAAAAGTGTCATTAATCTCCAGTTTGGCATTCCACATGCCTCTATCCCCCTTGGATAGGATCTCCTTCTCTGTATTTTTCCCCGTCATGAAAGAGGTCCACAGCACCATCGTCCTGGGCTCCGAGAACTCCGATATATCAGTCTTGCCGTAAAACCTCTGCTTCAAATGAACGCAGTCAAACTTCTCCACCAGGTTGAACTCAAGGGCATCGATCGCGAGAACGACAATCATTTTCCCAGCTCCATTATGATACCTGCAGCACGGGTATCGGCGGTACCCAAAACGAAACGCCCCAGCAACTGCATCTTGCTGAAAGTCTCCACAACCACGGGCTTTTGAGTTCTTATCACGATATCCGCAACCTCTCGTTCCCCTATCTCGTCGGCATCCTCGCCTATCTGCTCGAGTGTGGACGAATCGATAACTTTGTTGATCCTCTCCACGTCGCAGGTCACCTCTTGGGTGGCACACCTGAAAAGGACGCTCATTCCCTTTTTGAAGGGTTTTTTGTCCATCCAGAAAACGTTGGCTCTTATGGTATCTGTCACTGTGGGCATATCTTCATCAGGGTGTACGATGACATCGCCTCGATCGATAAAAAGCTTGTCCTCCGTGATTATTCCCGTGCTCTTGCCCGCCTCTGCCTCAGTGACGTTCTCCTTCAGAAACTCTTCTATCGATTTAATTTTTGTCACCTCGCCAGAGGGAAGGACTTTGATCTCATCGCCTCGTCTTATAGTGCCTCTCTCCACCCTGCCCACCGCTATCCGCTTATCAAACTTGTACACGTCCTGAACCACGAACCTCATGGGCTTATCGAAAATGATCTCCTTAGTTTTAAAGGCGTCCAGGGCATTGAGAACTGTGGGGCCATCATACCAGCTCATGTGGTCATCTGCCCTTTGAGCGATGAAATCTCCTTTCTTAGCTGATATTGGTATGACGTAAGAGGGGCTTATGTCGATCTCTGATAGGAAGTCCACCAGATCTCTCTTAACCTCCTCGAACCTCTGCTGATCGTAGTCCACAAGGTCCATCTTGTTGATGACCGCTATTACCTGGTCCAACCCCAGGAGGCCCAAGATGTAGGCATGCCTTTTGGTCTGCTCTTTCACGCCCTCTTCGGCATCTACTATCAATATGGCCGCCTCCGCCAGCGAAGACCCGCTGATCATGTTCCTGAGAAACTCGACGTGACCTGGTGCATCTATGATCACGTAATTTCGCCTGTCGGTGTTGAAGAAGATCTGGGCGGTATCTATGGTGATGCCTTGGTCGCGTTCTTCTTCCAGGTAATCCATGAGGTAGCCAAACTCCATATCTTTGCCAAGGCTCTTGCATACCTGCTGAACCTCCTCTAATTTATCAGGAGGCAGAGAATCCGTATCGTAGAGCAATCTCCCTATCAAGGTGCTCTTACCGTGATCTATGTGACCGACTATCACGAACTTCAGCGAATCATCCTTCATATAAGGTCTCCTAAGCCAAGGTTTTCCAAAGTGTAAACAATCCCAGAATCACGGTTGCAACTCCGATGATCATGGTAAATTGTCCAGTATCAATCCTTTTGACCGAATAGGCGGATAAGGGTACTGACATAAACGCCCCTCCTACGAGGTAAGGCGCAAGTTGCCAATCGACCTGCGTCCCCAGGACAAAATAGGTGGTTACGCCTACAAGACAGGTGAAGCTCTCGGCGAAGGAGGTTATCCCCACAGAACTTTTGCTCTTCACTCCACAAAGTATCTGACCGGAGGTGACCAGAGGTCCGTATCCACCTCCAGATAGTCCCTTGTTGAACGAGGCCAAAGCTCCAAGCCCCACGATCTTATTCCAGGAGAAGCTGAAAACCGAGTTGCGCCTCGCCAAGATGAGAATCCCCATCGACAAGACTATGACGCCTATGACAAGTTTCAGATAGAAGGTGGGGATATTTACAGCCACAAAGACCGCTAAAACCGTTCCGACGAAGCTGCAAAGAGCTAAAAGTAAGGCCACCTTCGAGTCGATCGACTTTGGCATGTATCCCAAGGCTCCAAGCCTTTTGACCATTTTATGTTCCGCATCCTTTCTGAAATCTAAGGTCACGTTACCCACACGATGATGCATTATCGCGGCGAATAATCCCGTAATAAACTCAGAAAGAAGAATAGCAGGCACAATTTGTAGCGGTGCGTAGCCTGCCAGCAGAAGAATCGGAGTTAATGTTGTACCATACCCCATGCCCAATGTCGAATCGATGTACTCTGCAAAGAACGCGACCACCATTAATCCCAGAAGGGCCACCTGAATTGCGGTTGGATCGATTAAATCTAGGAGCATCACATGTACCCCAGAGCTCGCAACTTCTGCATCATGTAGGCTCGCTCTTTATCCTGAGCCCGACCGCTTCTCTCGGATATCTTCGTGGTCTTCAGCTCTTCTACAACCTTGTCAATCGTATCAGCGTCGGAATCAACGGGATCGCAGCAGGTTTCGCATCCTATGCTCCGGTATCTTTTACCATTCTTCGCGAAATAAAGTGAAACGACGGGCAGGTTCTCCCGTCTTACATACTCCCAAATATCGCCCTCGGTCCAATGGAGCAGAGGATGGACCCTTATGTGGCCTTCGCCTTCCTGCTTGTTTTTAAATTGATCCCACAGCTCTGCCGGTTGATTTTTGTAATCCCACTGAAATGACTTATCCCGAGGAGAGAAGACCCTCTCTTTGGCCCGAATCCCGTGCTCATCCCTTCGAATGCCCAGAAGGATGGCCTTGAACTTCCGGTTGGCCATGATCTGCTTGAGGGCTTCGGTCTTCAGCTCTCCGCAGCAGGCCAGCTTATCCCCTTTATCAGGGCCCATTCCTGCGGCGATGGCCTCTTCATTTCTGCCTATGATGAGCGGGAGGTCCCACTCTTTGGCCCATTTGTCCCTGAACTCGTAGATCTCATCGAACTTGTAGCTGGTATCGATATGAAGCACCGGAAAGGGTACCCTGCCGTAAAAAGATTTTCTGACCAGATGGAGCAGGGTGGTAGAATCCTTCCCTATGCTCCACAGAACGGCTATGTCCTTGAACTGCTTGTATGCCTCTCTTATTACGTATATGCTCTGGCTTTCCAGGCGATCCAAATGGTCCATTATCGTAACCTCTCACAGGTATCCCAAGCGCCTGAGACGCTCTTTTATCATTTTGATCTCCGTTTCGGAGAGGGCCATCTCTTCGTCAACCCGCCCGCTGGAGGCGAGGGTTCTCATAACAAATACGATAAACTCGGTGACGCTGGAAAACCCGGTGCCATGCACTCTATCTTTCAGCGTATCGTACAGTTCCCTGGGGATCTTGATTGTGACCTTGTCGCTCATGGGCTCTGTTAGGAGTGTGATTGGAGCCCGTATATAGAGCTTGTGGTTGATTCTAGCTGGATGATGAAAAGAGATTTAAGTAAAGAGTCATTTATTCGGGGCAGGTGCGAGGCCTAGCCTAAGGAGGTGACAAAAAGACATGTCAGAATTCGAGCTTGAGGGGGGATATGCAGTCCATGAGACGGACATTTCTTTGGAGGAAAAGGAGATCGCCGTCATGGAGATCTTAAAGGAGCTGCCCTCTGAGGGCCCCAATTATGTCGCCTTCTCAGGAGGTAAGAGATCGCTTGTGCTCCTTCACCTGATGAGAAGACATCTTGGCGGAGACTTAACAGTTCTGCATATAAATACTGGGTTGGAGTTCCAGGAAGCTGCAAACTATATAGACAAGATGAGACGACTGTGGGGCCTTAATCTGATACAGCTTCACGCTGATGACTCATCCTTAGAGGATAGGGAAGAATGCTGCAGGCTCCTGAAGATATCGCCGATTATTAAATTCTTGGAAGATAATCGATTGAAGTGCCTTTGTGTCGGCTCTTCGAAGTACTCGAACAGAGCTGACTGGAATGCGCTGGAGAGCGATGAACTAAAAGTCTTAAAGCCGATCTCAGACTTCACAGAAGATGATGTTTGGAATTATATACATAAGAACAATATCACTTATTGTTCATTATATAAAATGGGTTTTAAATCGGTGGACTGCGAGCCTTGCTCTGTAAAGGAGGAGCTGCAAGAAGAGCATTACGACGCAGAATCTGAGAGGAAAATACGTGATAGCCTTAGGAAGCTCGGTTATTTATGAATAGACCGAAAAAGATCATTCTTATAATCGTCGATACCCTGAGGGCTGACCATCTGGGATGCTATGGGTACGAGAAGGATACTAGTCCAAATATAGATTCCATATGTAAAGATGGAATTTTATTTAAACATTGCTTCTCGCCCTCTTCTCATACAATACCGTCTCATGGTTCTATCTTCACGTCAAAATATCCGAGTAATCATTCAATTGGATTCAACCAAAATATTCTTCTTGAGATTGGGAAACTCGATACGGATATCGATATAACTCTTGCAGAAATTTTAAATAATACAAATTATAAAACAGCTGGATATGTTAGCGGTATTGTGTTGAATAAAAGTACGAATCTCAATTCTGGTTTCGAGGTATATGATGACGATATTGGTTCAGATCCTTTTGGTAGAAGAGATTGCTCATCTACGACTCAAAGAGCTATAAATTGGATCAAGGAAAATATGGATAATGATTTTTTTATATTTATACATTATTTTAATGTTCACGGCCCATATTTAGCTCCAGAACTGTACAAAAATATTTTTTTAGATGAGCTTTCGTTTAAAAAATCTACGAAAATTGAAGCCACAACAAATAGCCACTACCCGCTATTAAATAAAATTCCATTATATCAAATTTTAAATGCTAAATATGATGAGTGTGGAAACATTGTAGCGTTCGAAGATAACCCAGATTATTATATAAGTCAATATGATGCGTGCATAAAATATGTTGATGATGCCATTGGCCAGATTATATCCGAACTTAAAGAATTGCGTATATATGAAGATGCCCTCGTAATTATAACATCGGATCACGGAGAATCATTTGGCGAAAACGGGGTCTTCTTTTATCACGGATTAACGGTAACACCCGACCAGATATTAGTTCCATTAATTATAAAACCTGCTGGAGATGGAAATATAGAAAACAAAACTATCGATACTCCAGTAAGCACGTTAGATATTATGCCGACAATATTGTCCATATCTGATTACGACTATAGCACTATGAAATTAGAAGGGTATTCTCTTAAAAAACTTATAGATACCGGATCCGACGTAATTTTGAGTTCACGAACGTTGATGAGTGAAAATGAACGCCAATATACCCTGATTAAACCGAATGGATTAATGACATTATATAAAAAATTGATCCCAGATAGTGAATATTATCCGAATATACCGAATTTAATTGATTCACTAAATGAAGTAGTACTATGCTGGAATTCCTCCGATGAATGTCTCCTAGCACTCCCATTTGATCAATATCAACGGTATAAATTGGCCTCAAATATAGTAAATAAATTAAGAGGCAACAAAGGTACGTTTAAGATCCTTGAAGTTGGTGCTGGAGCTGAAGGAAATCTAAAAAAATTCCTTCCATTAGATGAGATTTATTATTTGGATAAAGAGCTTCCCATGCAATTCGAGCTAAAACCGGATTATGTGATAGGTGATTTATTGGAAAGAGATATAACAGAAATTTATGATATCGTTATATCCATAGATACCTATGAACATATACATGCAACAAAACGTCAGCTTTTTCTTGATAAGCTAATAAATCATTCGAAGAAAGCGACGATATTGGCAGCCCCGTTCGATACATTTTATGTGGCTGAATCGGAAATCATTTTAAATGAAACATATAAGATATGTCATGGATTGGGTTATAAATGGTTAGAGGAGCATATTCAAAATGGTCTACCAAGCCTCGAATCAACAGTCGACATAATAATAGAGAGAGGATTTAATTGTGTTATAATACCAAATGGATATTTGCCTCGCTGGTTTGAGATGATATCACTTTATCTTTTAACAGAAGGATTGGCTGAATTTTCTAAGATGATGATCAATCTAAATAAATTTTACAATAAAAATTTTTATAACATTGATAATGTGGAGCCTGCATATAGATATTTTTTATTAATTACAACAGATCAGGATATTCCAGATCTATCAGATTTATATTCAAGACCAAACGATCTGGATGACACAAAGTTAAAGCACCAATTGTTAAGTTCCTTTACAACCAAAGTTGAAAAATTACATAATGCCTTCATTACCGGTCGGATAGCAGAGTTGAATAGCCGATTACACGAGCGAGATGGTCAGATAGCAGAGTTGAATGGTCAGATAGCAGAGTTGAATAGCCGATTACAAGAGTCTGAGAGCCGTGTTCAAACTTTAAGCAGTGATATCGCTGAGATGCAGCGGAGCATCGTATGGCAACTCGCGATGAAGTATCACAATGGATTTGTTGAGCGAATAATGCCCCAAGGTACTGGGCGAAGGAAAAAGTACAACTTAGGGCTGAAAGGCTGCAGGATTTTGGCAAATGAAGGGTGGAGAAGCTTCTTGAGGAGATATAGAGAGTATAGACTTGTTAGAAAATATGATAATAATATAAATAAAACTGATGAAGAGATATTACTAATGACCAAAATGGATAATACAAAAAGCAAGCCAACAACAGAAAAAAACAGCGATACTGATCAATCAAAATATATTTCTGAATTAAGTATGCAAAATAAGCTAATATCGTTTCTTTCTCAACCAAATAATTCATTAAAATTTTATAAATCTAGCGAGCCAGTAGTTTCAATTATTATATTAACATATAATAAAGCAGAATATTCATTTCAATGTTTGGAGAGTATATTAGCTCATACAGATGTCCCACACGAAGTTATAATTATCGATAATGGATCTACCGATGAATCCATTAATTTCCTAAATAAAGTCAAAAATATATCAATCATTAAAAATGAGGTTAATGTAGGTTTCGTTTCTGGTTGTAACCAAGGAGCGAATATTTCTAAAGGTAAATACCTTCTCTTTTTGAATAACGACGTAGTTGTTACACCAAATTGGCTCTCGATGATGGTTAATACTATAGAAGCAAGTCCAAAAAATGGTGCGGTCGGATGTAAACTCGTTTGGCCAAACGGATTATTGCAGGAAGCTGGCTGCATAGTTTGGAACGATGGCTCTACGTTGGGATATGGTCGTGGAGATAATCCATATTTACCTCAATATTCTTACCTTAGAGAAGTAGACTATTGCTCGGGTGCTTGTCTACTTGTTCGCGCAGATATTTTTAAAACGCTTGGAGGATTTGACGAGAGATATATACCCGCCTATTACGAAGATGCTGATTTGTGTCTTGCTATTAAAGATGAAGGATATAATGTAATTTACCAACCAAATGTTATGGTATTTCATAATGAGTTTACAAGTAGCTCTATTGAAAAAGCAAGAAATCTCATGAAATCAAATAAAATAAAATTTGAGGAAAAATGGAGAATTTTACTAGAGGATAAATATCCGCCAAATTTTGATTTTGTTCTTTCAGCTAGAGATATATCTAAAAATCCAAAAATTCTTTTTTTAGATGATAGAATTCCCGTGCCTCATCATGGAATGGGATTTCCGAGATCTTATGAAATGTTAAATATTATTGCAGAACTTGGTTTTAGAATAACATTTTATCCTTTAGATAAATCTATTCCATTCCAACCTGTTACGAATGATCTTCAACAAGCTGGGATAGAAGTCATTTACGGAGATAATTTAAATTTTATACAATTTGCTAGAGAAAGATGCAATCTTTATGATATAATCCTTGTAAGTCGTCCTCATAATATGGAAAAGGCCTATCCAATAATAAAGGAATATTTTCCTATGGCAAAATTAATTTATGATGCTGAAGCGATGTTTTCCATTAGGGAGATACGTAAAGCGAATTTGAGGGGGGAAAAACTAGACAAAAGACAAATTGAAATTATGATATCGAAAGAAATCATTCTTATGGAAAAGGCCGATTTGATCATTACTGTTTCGGAAGGTGAAAAGAAGACTATCTTAGAAATAGCAAAATTGAAAAATGTGGAAGTTTGGGGGCATTCAATCATCGCAAGGAAAACCGAAAGAGATTTCCAAGAAAGAAATGATATTTTATTTATTGGAAGCTTTTTAGCACCCGATTCACCAAATGAAGATGCAGTGCTATTTTTTGCCAAGGAAATTCTTCCAAAAATCAGAAATGAAGTACCTTGTCGTTTATTTGTTGTTGGGATTAATCCCCCTGAATCAATTAAAAAACTCGCATCTCCCTCAATTATAGTAACTGGTTATGTTGAAGATCTTAAACAATATTATGATAAATGCCGTATTTTTGTCGTTCCACATAGATTCTCTGCAGGTATTCCACTTAAACTTGAAGAGGCGATGAGTTATGGAATACCTGCAGTTGTTTCAGAGCTTACAGCTTCGCAATTGAATTTGGTGGATGAGGAAGAAGTATTAGTGGCCATGAATTCTGAAGAATTCGCAGAGAAAGTGATACGTTTGTATAAAAATGAAGAACTTTGGAATCTAATAAGATCTAACTCATTAAAATATATTCAAGAAATGTGCAATCCAGAACTCATGAAGCAAAATCTTGAAAAAATATTTAGCGCAAACTTCACAAAATAGGTGGAAGCCGCTATGAATGATTATAAAAATGGTTTAAGAAAAACGAAGGAACATTGGGGCAAAGAAGCCGGAACATGGCGCATAGGAAGAGGTAAACATTGGTTGGAAAATATAGCTGTTCGAAATAGGATAAATCAAAAAGTTTCTGGTCAATCGGATCTGGATGCCTATCAATATCTAATTAGATTCCTTGAAACAAGAGATTTTTTTCCTATTGAGCGTTGCCTAACTTTGGGTTGCGGAAATGGGGAATTAGAGAGAGGATTGTCGAAATATAATTTTAGTAATGTATATGATGCTTTTGATATATCAGATCAATCAATTGAAATGGCACGAGATATAGCGAAGAAGAATAATTTTAGTAATATAAATTATCAAGTAAAAGATATAAATCATATCTCTTTACCACCCAGTAGCTACGATGTTGTTTTTGGTGTTATGTCGGTGCACCATTTTTTAAATCTTGAGCATATTTTCATTGAAGTCAAAAAATCTCTAAAAGATGGAGGTATTTTCTTTTTAAATGAATTTATAGGTCCCACCCGGTTTCAATGGACGGATCGTCAATTAGAAATAGTCAATGGATTGCTGCGAGTGCTACCGGAAAATTACCGAAAAATGCAAAATAATAAATTGAAAACTGATGTGAAACGACCTTCTATAGAACAAATAAATGCTATTGACCCTTCAGAAGCAATAAGATCCGACGAAATCATAGATATACTTTCATTATATTTTGAGATAGTAGAGAGGAGAGATTACGGTGGTACTATTTTGCACCTATTACTAGAGGACATTGCTTTTAATTTTAATAATACTAGCAAAAAAGATATGGAATTGTTGAATCTACTCTTCGGCGTGGAGGATTATCTATTAGAACTCGGAGATATAACTAGTGATTTTTCCGTCATTATTGCACGTTGAACTAAAATATCTCTAAACGCCGGTCTAAAACTATCGAATATTGGCGGAATTAAACCTTCATATTTATGCTGCCCTTCATCTCGAATCGAATTTTGCAGGTCATTTGAGGCCAAGGGTAGTGATTTTTGCGTATACGGGTCCAATTGGCGAAAAACAGTACATAGCGCCATTTTGAAATAAGCTCCCACACAAATCAGCGAGGAGCCTAAAAAGTAAATATCCTCGGAGCAGAATTCAGTTATGTGCCCAAAGAGTGAATCTAGTGGACTGATGGGTGAATTAGAATTGCGCATCCTCGGTATTGGTAATATCTCAGAACCACGAGCTTCAGTAAAGTCTTCTGATTTCATCCGTTCGAAGGATGCTCTCATAGGCGTTTTTGATTTCCTCGGATTTAAGGGAAAAATGTCCGGTCACAGTTTGCTCGATATTTCGTCTCAATTCATCGCCATATCGGACATCGTTAAAAGTTGCGGCGAATCGTGCAATAGGTTTGAAGTGGATGGCAAAATCAGTAAATTAACTCCAGAAATTATTCGAATGTCTGATACAATTATTGTATATGCCCTTGAGAGGGAGCCCCAAGACGTTATTCAATTTTTATGGAGTGTTCACCATATGTTATTTTATGCTATGCTCTACAAATTCCCGCTTAGAGGTGCCCTAACAACAGGTGAAATGTTGATCTCAAAGGATCCGATTATGCTTTTTGGCCCGGCCCTTCTTGAAGCCTTTGAGCTTGAAAAATCACAGGAATGGTCTGGGGCCTGTATCGGACCATCATTGAAGTCATACATATCAGGTGCTGGTATTAGTGAAGAGATCTTTCCATTAGTACTTCCTTATAATGTACCATTTAAAAAGAATGCCAAACTCAATTCTGATTTGGCTATTAATTGGGTTGCAGATTTCGCACATAAAATTTTACAAAATGATCTTCCGAATAAGTTCCAGCCCTTTGAGCAAGGTTCGCCTGAAGAGACTAAGGTTAATAATACTGTTGAGTTCCTGGAGTTTGCTTTGGAACAAAAAAGGCAACATGGTCCATATAGATGTCCAAAGAACAGGAAGATTGTACTTGAGCCATGTCCCGATCTGGGTGGACGAGTTGTGCGATTCATTTCCGACGACGAGATTTAAAGATGAGATCTCGTAGTATATTAGTACATTATTATTTAAATGCAAGCAGTACTTGCGACGACCAAATGAGAACGTAGAGGATTTGACTTACTTCAGCCCCATCCCCCACCCGATCCCCGCCGCCCTCCCATCGGCGGTCGGAGGGCGTCGGCTCGGTCTGCCCGCTTACGGGGCTCTCCCCACCGGTAAGAACCGAAGCGAAAACGCTCGCATTAGATCGTCAAATCGATCGATAGTGGTCCAGGATGAAGGCACGATGCTACACCTTCGAGTTGGAGGAGAGGATCTAAGGGATGCTGGATAGGTGAAAGACCGCAAGATAAGGTCATATACTGAAAGGCCCCTTAATTATGCTCATGTGCGCGCGGGCCACGTCGAAAGAGGCGAAACGCTCCCCAAGCCCCAGCAGTCTCCCCTACGATCTGGAGGAGCCTGAGGACGACGCCGAGATCACCAGGGCATTGATGCGGCTCTCGGATCGGGCGCTTTCCAAATACGCTGACAAAGAGCCGGACCTCTACTGATACTGATGAAAGGAAAGATCGTCGTAATCCCCTTCCCCTTTACAGACTTGAGCAGCTACAAGCGGAGGCCCGCCCTGGTCCTCCACGAATACAAAAATGACGTGGTAGTGGCCTATATCTCATCGGTACTGCCCTCAAACCTCTCGCCAACTGATGTTTTGGTGTCAAGAACGCGTGCCTCATTCATACGGACGGGACTTGTAACTGACTCCGTCATAATGCTCAACAAGCTTGCAACGATCGAGAGGTCTCTCATAATCCGCATCCTCGGAGAAGTCGATGCTGATCTGAAATCAGAGATTAATATTAAGCTTTCAGAATGTTACAGGCTGTGAACGCGCGAAAATGGATTTGCTGGTGCAAAATGGAAGCAGTAAAAGTCGTAAAACGTGATGAGCAGAGCGAAGCGGAATACGTTGATTCCCAATATGAATACCTGATGGAGAACAAAGATAAGGGGATCACCTTCGAGGAACTGCGCCGCAGGCGATCCGCTGAGCGCTGATATTTTGGCAAGCTCCGGTGCATAAAGCCTCACCGCCATAGAAAGGATCGGTGATCGTACTCCTTCTCTCCTACCCCTCCCTTCGTCGCTCTGATGGCGAAGCTCCGCGGGCTCCTCGCCGCCATGGGGACCGCTCGCGTTCTCGTCCTCGCCGGGAATGTCCCGCCGCATGTGCACCTCAGCCCCGCCCCTATCCCGATCCCCGCCGCCCTCGCCCCGGTGGTCGGAGCGCGTCGGCTCGGATCGCCCCGCCTATGGGAGCCCTCCCATCCAAGAAGAACCTGACCGAGATCGCTGCATCCCCCCTCTCCAGAGGGCCAGAAATGTGAGGGCGGGCCCCTGAAACAGAGAAACATTTTTCATATGTCATGACAGCGTCCCTCCTCAGACGAAGTCGACCTTATCGGAAATGCATACATGCACTTTCGAACTGTGAAGCCCCGGTGTACTCTGGAGAAGTGAACCGGTAATGTCGTATACAGTAATCGTATTGCCGAAAGCCGAAAAACATCTCATCAAGCTGGATCAGAGGACGTTCGATAAGATCTCAAAGCACATCGAAGAGCTTAAAGACAGTCCTTACAATCCACGCCCCCACGCTGATATCAAGAAGCTGAAAGGCTTCAAATCACCACCGATGTACAGGCTAAGGGTCGGAAAGCAGAGATTAGAGTACTTCGTCGACGAATCGGACAAAACGATATACATTACCAACGCGTTCATGAGATCAAGCGACTCAGATTATAGATAAGAGTATATATCAATATGACTAAAAATGGAGTTGCTGGGTGCAAAATGGAAGCCGTAAAAGTCGTGAAACGCGATGAGCACAGCGAAGCGGAGTACGTTGATTCCCAATATGAATATCTAATTGAGAACAAAGACAAGGGAATCACGTTCGAGGAATTGCGCCGCAGGCGATCCGCCGAGCGCTGATATTTTGATGAGCTACTGTGTCTGAGGTCGTTCACTTTCCTCAGATCATCCCATCTATGGGGCTTTGCCCTTCGATATCGTTTTTCATTCTGGAGCAAGTTGTTGGTCGGCATGCTTTTAGTGCCCAAAACCAGCATTATGCGAGCGGCTCTTGATAGCTGAATAGTTACGGTTTTAGACTATAATCCAATTTATATCGATTTAAGAGCGATCCCGTTTTGGTAAAATCTGGAGAGGGGT
>NPIE01000513.1_pt1 | contig 16334 bp, 19 predicted proteins | sample 8637661 | NCBI WGS metagenome assembly NPIE01 (sample SAMN07420842, study PRJNA396082) | bioreactor metagenome | isolation source: sample BA12 brine-fed electro-methanogenic bioreactor BA | place: Japan: Kochi | collected 2016-12-09 | reverse complement strand
AATTCTCGCGAAAACTTTAGAGATATGGAGGTAAAGTAAAACGGCATTTTGTTCCCAAAAGCTGAATATCACTCGATTTCTAGATAGTGCCCCCAAATTGCAAATAAATTGAATTTAATCCCCCTGTTTGCTTTAATTGGAATTACATATTTGAAAGAGGGATTGTATTCTTCATGAAGTTCAAGTTCGTAATCTGAATAAGAAAATACGCCGATCCCTTTCTTTCGGTTGTCTCCAAACCACATTCTATTTACCGTTTCTTCTCCCAAGCATTCGCACTCAGGCACTACAGCTATATCTGGATGGTATTTCAGAATGAACCCAGCCTTTTTTCGATAAGCCATTTTGCAATTCCAGCTGATGATCTTTATCTTTCTTTTTTGCATACCCATTCGAGAATCCTCTTTGCGTTTCCATTATCTAAAGATTTATGCACGCACTCTATGAAGTTTCATCTTTCCCAATAGATAGGGGTTTCAGTCGTCGAAATAGTTCAGTATCGCGGGCAGAAGCTCGCCCCTCTCCACCAGGCTCTTCGCGACCCGGCGGAACTTCTGGTAGTTCTCCCGCTCCCTCTCGGATGGTAGGTCGGGCCTCTCGCCGACCTGGAGGAGGAATATGAAGTCCCGGAGGGCCCTGTTGTACTTTGAGATCCTCTCCAGCTCCTCATCGGCGCCGCCGCCCCTCTTCCTGAGGACGATGAGGTCGTCGGCCGCGTACCCCTCCTTCAGGGTTAAAGTCAGGACCTCGTGGTAGGTCAGGTCTTTTATCGCGTCGATGAACCTCTCAAGATCGCACTCTTCGGATATCATGGTCTGTCGTCCAGATTGAGAATATTCAAGAGTCTCTCACAGCTCTATCCGATCCGACTCCGACCTCACTTCCATCACCGGCTCCTCTCTCGGAACCCTGACAGCGATCGAGTTTAGGAGCATCTCCGTCAGCTCCGCCGAGGCCTCCGAGGCTATGGTGCAGTCGACCTGGCCGTATAGGGTCCCGTTGACGTCGTGGATGTCCGGCCAGTATACGGCGCATACGAGGACGTCGCCGCTGGGACGATTGCCGAGGCCGAGGATCGCGGGCTTCCCTTCTATGTCGACCTCATGAGTCTGGATGCTGGTGCACTCGGCGTCGTTGAGGTAAGAGACCACAGCCCTCCTGGTGAGAGAGCTCGTCGCCTCCATCGGGACGCCGTAGTCGGTTATGGCGATCATCATCATTTTCTCTTCTCCCTGGATCCAGCATATATGAGACGGGTACTCTTCGCCATCGACGACGGCGTAGGGGACCACCTCGAAGCTGAGCTCGTACCCGGCGTAGTTACCAAGGTCAAAGGATACCTCATAATCGCCGAGGTAGACCGTCTCCTCGGCGGCCAGGGCTCCCGCCGCGAGAAGGACGAGCGCCGAGACGATGATCGATGCGGCTGTGGTCAGCCCGCCACGTTTCAAACCCACGAACAATCCCATCATCCAAACCTCACTTCCATTTGCCGAGACCCGGATTGATCCGCATCTCTAATAAATGTTATATCGGAGGCTCGACAGACTTCTAATTCAGATAAATGATCCGGTCGATTTGGTCGGTTCAGTCGATGCCCACGGCCTGATCGAGTTCGAGCTATATCTGATCAAGACGGATCGCAAAATCAGAGTGTGGAAGATAGAGTGTGGAAGAGGGCTGGAAGATAATTAGAGCTTTGAAGATGGAGTCGAGAAAGATGACCCTTCGTAAACACGTCAGCCTCAACATCAACGTCCGGGGAGTCGAGCCCTCCGCGACCCTCGCCATCAACGAGAGGTGCAAAGTCCTCAAAAGCCAGGGGCAATGCGTCGCCAACCTGGGGCTCGGCCAGTCACCCTTCCCGGTCCCGACCCCGGTGGTCAACGCCCTGCGGCTCTACGCCTCCGAGAAGGACTACCTCTCGGTGAAGGGTCTGCCAGCCCTGAGGGTGGCGGTGGCCGACTTCCACCGGCAAAAGGACAACCTGAGTGCGAGCGCCGATAACGTCATCGTCGGCCCGGGCTCAAAAGAGCTGATGTTCATCCTCCAGCTCGTCTACTACGGCGAGATCATCGTCCCCACCCCGGCCTGGGTCTCCTACGTCCCCCAGGCCCAGATCCTGGGAAAGAAGGTCCGCCTCCTCCACACCACCTTCGATGAGAAGTGGCACATAACCGCCGAGAGGCTCGCCCGGTTCCTCGAGAGCGAGCAGGACGTCTACCGCCCCCGGATCCTCATCCTCAACTACCCCGGAAATCCCGACGGCCTCACCTACACCGCCGACGAATTGAAGGAGATCGCCGATGTGGCGCGAGACTACGAGGTGATCCTCCTCTCCGACGAGATCTACGGCCAGCTCCACCACCGGGGCGAACACGTCTCGGTCGCCCGCTTCTACCCCGAGGGGACTATCATAAGCTCGGGCCTCTCCAAGTGGTGCGGCGCCGGAGGCTGGAGGCTCGGCACCTTCACCTTCCCGTCGGACCTCGACTGGCTCCTGGAGGCGATGGCCACCGTCGCCAGCGAGACCTACACCGCCGTCTCTGCCCCGATCCAGTTCGCCGCGGTCCACGCCTTCCGGGGCGGTATCGCCATGGAGAGGTACCTCTGGCACGCCCGAAGGATCCTCTCGACCCTCGGCTCAGAGTTTCAGCAGATCCTCGCCGAAGGGGGCGTCAGGGTCCACGCTCCTGAGGGCGGGTTCTACCTCTTCCTCGACTTCTCGCCGATGGCTGACGCCCTCTCGAAAAGGGGGATAAGAGACGGCATCACCCTCTGCGAGCGTCTCCTCCAGGAGAGGGGGGTCGCCATCCTTCCGGGATCGGCCTTCGGCCGACCTTCAAGCGAGCTCTCGGCCCGGGTCGCCTACGTCAGCTTCGACGGTTCAAAGGCCCTGGCCTCCAGCGAGACGATCCCCCTCCACCAGAAGCTTCCCGAGGATTTCATATCCCAGATCTGCGGAGAGACGATCGGCGCAGCCCACGATATCGTCGGCTGGCTCTCCGAAGAGAGCTGAAAGAGAAGGATGGTGCCGGCTTCTCCAATTAAGCCATAGAATTCTGCTTCTGGGGATCCCCACCTGTATTTTGATGGAACTCATTAGGTTGATCAGGCGGAGCGTCATTTTAATAGTCTGTACGCATCCGTCCATCTAATCTGGCCTTAGTAACCTATAAATAGTAAAGTAACGTTAATCACCGTGTTCAAATTCAGCGATCGCCGAACGCGATCCAGGAGATGTACTACAAAATGGCACGATTAGGATTGGTCACTTTGGAGCTTATGCTGGCAGAGCTGAGAAGGCCGGTCTTCGCAGGGGATCTCCCCGTCAAGATGGACCCCGGAATGGCCCGGTATGAGACGGTCACGAGCGGCGAAGAGTATGCCGACGGATACATCGGCGGTGCAGGCCCCGACGAGGAGGACTGTGGCTGCGGAGGCGACGGCTGTGGCGAAGGGGGTTGCGGTGGAGGCTGTGGTGGCGAGAGCTGCGGCTCCGAGATGACGATGGATGAGAGGCCCGTCATCGATGCGGGACCGATGGCCGGACCCGCGGATTTAGCCTTCTACGGCTCTGATCCCGTCGGAGATCGGGACAGAACCAGGGACAGATCTCCCCGGCCCGAGAGGAAGAGGCTCCCCTGGTCCTTCGCCCCCGGGGCGGAGATCGCCAGCTGAAGCTCTGCTTTCTATTTTCGTTTCAACGATCGTCTCACTCTCCCTTCCTTATTATCTGGACCTCCATGGGCTCGAGGTGCAGGGGTAGGACCCTTACAGGGCCGAAGAACCTCTCGCCTCGGATCTTCTGGACCATGGCGTCGGGGATCTTCTCAGTCTTCAGTTCTCTCCTCTCTCGACCGAGGTTGCTGTAGAGGGTCCTCCATGGCGTCGAGCTGGAGCTGAGGGAATAGTCCACGATCGCCATCCCAGTCCAACTTCTTTCTACGCTGGTGTTCACCGCCGTCAGGACCTCCCGGTCGTTCAGTATCCTGGAGTAGGCGAGAACGCCTCCCCTCTCTGTGGATATGCCGAAGTCATAGCCGTTGCCGGAGACCTCCCGGAAGTACTGTCGGCCATATCGGAGAGCGGGCTCAGCTTCCCGAATTCGGGCGATTTCTTGGATTGCAAGGTAAAAGGGGTGCTCTTCGTCGAAGGGCTGCCCTCTGCTGTGGCCTTCGGAGTTCCTCCAGAGGGCCTCCCGGACCGCCTCAAGACAACCGCCTCTTCCGTGGAGTCCCTGTTCCGTCCCGTAGTAGATGCAGGGGATCCCCTGCAGTGTGAAGAGGGCGGCTATCCCCCCGGTAACCTGAGGATCGTACTTAGTCCCATCCTTATAGTAGAAACGCTCCATCTGGTCGTGGTTGTCCAGGAACGTGACGAAGAACTTCCCTGCCTCGCCATGGTAGCCGATATGGCTCTTCTGATATTGTTTTCGCTCCTCGAAGACCCTGGCCACCTGATCTGGTCCCAAAAAGCCCTTGATGGTGCCGGCGAGCCTGCCGAATAGAGGAAAGTCGATGGCCGCGTCCACCCCGATGATGCCGTCCTCGTCAGAGGAATAGCGTCCGATGTAGCGGGTGATCTTCGCCTCGTCGTCCCATACCTCTCCAAAAGTGAAGAAGTTCTTCTTGCCTATGGCAAGAGCAAACTCTCTCATGGAGTTGCCGAAGGTCCGGGCGAATTTCCGTTCTACGTACTTCAGGGTATCGATCCTGAAGCCATCGACGTCGTACCTGGCTATAGCGTGCTGGTAGGCTTTGATCAGCGCGTCCCATACCGGATGGCGGTAATAGCCATCATCATAGCGGTAGTATTCGGTGACCAGCTCCTTCAAAGACCAGAAATCGCCAGCCTCCTCGCCGCCCATCCCCCTCCGTCGGAAGTACTCGTTCTTCTGCAGCTCCTTTGGCCAGACGCATTCGTCGGGGTCGCAGGGCTCCGGAGTATAGGTCCACCTGGGATCGCCGTCCTTGTCCCGCCACATGACGTCGTAGGGGACGTCGCGCCACTCCAGATAGGAGAAGAAATCACCATCTTTCTTGTAAAAGAAGACGTTTCCCGCGTGGTTCAAAACGACGTCGAAGATGACGTAGAGGCTCCTGGCATGAGCCTGGATTACCAGGTTCTGGAGCTCACGGTCTGCCGTCTCGGGGGTGCCGTCGGAGCCGAAACGGGGATCTATGGCGAGAAAGTCCTGGATGCCGTAGCCGTAGTAGCTCTTCTCAAACGCGCAGTTCTTGAAAGGAGGGGTGATCCATAAAGCTCCGACGCCCAGCGACTTGATGTAGTCCAGCTTCTCTGTGATCCCTCTCAGGTTTCCTCCCTGGAAGTCGTCGCAGTTGGGGTCATCCCATTTGGGGTCCATCTCAGGGTTGTTGAACCTGTCGATCATTAGGAAGTATATCGGGTGGTCCCGCCAGTCCTCGGGAGAGGGGAAGGGGACGGGAACCGGTACGATCCTTCTTCCGAGTTTGACCTTCTCGATCCGTCTCGACGATGCCTGCCCCAATATGCCCTGAAATTCAGGGGAGTTGATAGATCTGATCATCAGCGACCAACCTCTTTGAGATCAAAACGGGTAATGATACAGTCTTAAATAAAGGGACTTTGATGATATAAAAGGATAACTGAGACAGATCTTAAATCCTTTATGAGCCGTCTCCAGACAGATCTAACACGTTTTTATAAGCTCCCCCCTTTTTCATCGACGTGGACCTGATCGAGCTAGGCCCGTATACAACTAAAATTAACCGGTTCAGGCGTCCTTCGTTTCGACTCTAGCCCTCACTCAGGTTCCCCGCACCCCTCCTGCCCTCCCATCGCCCTCATATACTGCTCTGCCAGGTTGCAGCGGAGAAGGCCCGAGGTGAAAACGCCCGCCATCACCGCTTCCTCCTTTGACATCTCGTCCAGAGCTACCTTTAGCCGCGCGGTGGCTTCCTCCTCGCTTTCGAGGCTGGGATCGAAGGTTATGAGCTTCTTCGTCGCCTCGCCTATCCTCACCATCTCGTCGGGCGCGATATCCAGAAGGCTCGAGATTATCTCCAGGACAACTGACTCCTCTTCGGGTTCGAACATGGTCAGCCTTGCTCCGTGCCTGATGAAAAGGTTTGGGTTCAGAGTTGCCGTGACGGCCATCTCGAGCCGTTCCATCTCAATTATTTGTCATCGCCAAATTTATATCGACTCCTGCTTCTCGGCTTTCCAGGTGAGAACTCTGCAGTCGCTGAACGAGCTTGGGTTAGAGGTATTCGAGGAGATGCTGGACTACGCCGACGAGCTCCAGGTGGGGATAATTGAGCTGGAGAACGGGACGGTGGTGGCAGACGCCGGGGTGGAGGCGAAAGGAGGTATCGGGGCCGGGATCTACCTTTCCAGGCTCTGCATGGCCGATCTCGCCGACATCCAGCCGACACCTATCGAGATCGACGGGATCACCATCCCAGGAGTCCAGGTGGCGACAGACCATCCTGCCACCTCCTGCATGGCCTCCCAGTGCGCCATGTGGCAGATCAAGGCAGGCAAGTACTTCGGCATGGGGTCGGGCCCGGCTAGGGCCCTGGCGAGGAAGACGAAGGAGCTTTACGAGGCCCTGGAGTTTGAGGAGTTCGCAGACGTCGGCGTCCTAATTCTGGAGTCGGACACACTGCCCAGCGTTGAGGCCGCCAACAAGATCGCCGAGGCCTGCGGCATCGACCCCGCAGACCTCAGGCTCGCCGTCGCCCCCACCGACTCGGTGGCTGGCCTCGTCCAGGTCTCGGCCCGGGTCGTCGAAACCGGCCTTCACAAGCTATTCACCATGGGCTTCGACATCAGGACGATCAGGACCGGCTGGGGCAGGGCCCCAATAGCACCGGTCGTCGGCAAGGCAACAAAGTGCATGGGCGCCTCCAACGACGCCATCATCTACGGTGGCGAGACCTACTACACCGTCGATTACGAGCCCTTCGACGAGCTTCTCGGCTACCTGAAGGCGACCCCCTCCGAGACGTCACGAGACTACGGCGCGCCCTTCTACAAGACCTTCAAGGAGTGTGGCTTCGACTTCTTCAAGGTGGACCACAACGTCTTCGCCCCCGCCAAGGTGGTGATGAACGACCTTGCGTCGAGAAGGACTCTTGTGGCCGGAAGGATCAACCCTCAGGTCCTCAAAGAGTCCTTCGGCTTTGAGGTGGTGAACCGGGAGGTCTGAAGGCGAAGGGGGCAAAATCGAGATCGAAATCAAAACAAAGACAAAAAATAGGATCCGATCGGGGGGTTTGGGTCGCCGTCTCAGAGGAGGTCCTCCTCCTCGAAGATGAACGCCTCCTCGATCGTAGATCCGAGGGCCATCGCCACCTTGTGGGCGAGCTTTAGGGACGGGTTGTACTTTCCCTTCTCCAGAAAGAGGATCGTCTCTCTTCTCACCCCCACCATGGAGGCGAGGTCGGCCTGGGTGAGGTTCTGCCTCGCCCTCAGCTCTTTGATTCTGGTTTTCATCGATCTTTCCCCCGGTTCAATCCACATCCCCCTTGCGGGATAGGTGCCACTGGAAGGCTTTCGCGCTGATGGTCATCACCAGAATCGCCGCCAGGAGAACGTCCCCCGCCGTTAGGGCCATGAGGGCCAACCGGTCGATCCAGAATAGAAGGAAGAGCAGGACGAGGGTGAGGAGCCATGAGTAAGAGAGGCCGTAAGCCCCTATCTTTTTCGTCCTCTCGTCGGCCTCGATATCCTCTCCACGACGCCAGAGGCTGAGGGCCATCACTGCGATGATCACAACGCCGATCGTCATCAGGACCGAGGCGCTATCCCCGCCTCCATCCCAGCCCGCCATCAGCATCAGAAGGCCTGCCAGGATCAAGAGCGATCCCAGCGCCAAAAACGCCCTGTACTTCAGTTCCACCTTCATGTTGGGTATTTCTCACATCAAGCTATATGAATGTTTTGTATATCTAACATTATGTTAGATAATACTAACTTAAACGGAGGGTAGCGGGATCGGAGAACGGCAGTTGCTGGTGGCCCTCTTACCTCAGAGCACCCGAAGATATCGGGAGCATCTCAGAGGGGGAGCGCAGGGCGTTGGAGGTGGCCGGGACCCAGACAGACTTGTAATCGTCGCTGTAAAGCAAGAAATCTTTTGAGGGCTTTTCGGCCGTGACCGCCTCGATGATCATGGTGTGAGGATCTGTCACCTTCCGCCCAGAGATCCTGTGATCCCCCGGCACGAACTTCCCGGTGACGTCGGCATCCTCGGCGGAGCACCAGCCGTCCCAGGGAAAGTCGTGGAACTCGCAGCCGGTGACGTAACCTCCGTCTATGTAATACTCCTGGTCTGCGGACCCCGCAAAACGGTCCAGCTCGTTGCCGGCGACCGAAATCCGGGCCTCTCGAACGGTGCAGTCGGGGACCACCAGGTTCAGGTCGAAGTCGCTGCCGAAGGAGTAGCTTATCTGGTGGTAGATGCCTGCGTCTTTGGCGTAGTACTCGGCGGCGTTCTGGGCCGCCGACCGATTGTACTCGGAGACGTTCGCCCCGGCCGCCTCCATCATCTCCATCACCTTGCCGATCTCCCCGGCGAGGGCGTCTCTAGTCCTGAGGCTGAAGGGGCTCGTGCTCGCGATGACGACGGTGCCGTCTTCGGAGAGGAAAGCCCAGTACCTCCTGCCGCATAAGTCGCATTCGGAGAACCTCCAGAGGATGGTAGCGTCGTCCTCCGCCACCACCTCGTGGACCGGTCTTATGATCTTTATAATGGCGGCGAAGTCGAAGTCGAGGTCCAGATGCGTAGAGACGCCAGAACGGAACTCTGCGACGTCCAGGAGGGCTCCCTCGATCTTCAGCCTCTCCTCAAACCCGCTCCTCCGCTGGTAGGCGACATCAGAGCCGGGACCTCCGAGATCGAAGACCCCGGCCGTCCCGGACTTGACGTCAAAGGAGGTCGACCAGGTCTCGCCGGCCGATACGTCGCCGGCATTCCAGGTGAGAGTCCTATTTCCCTCCCGGGTCTCGGCAGCGGTGGGAGCCGCCGAGTAGCCGAAGGCCTCCACCTCCTGGGGGAGGAGGTACCTGACGATGACGTCCCGTCCGACGACGTTTATCACCTCCTCGCTGATGGCCCCGTAGATCGACTCGAGGGCGGAGCTGTCGCAGGCTTCGAAGTACCTGCCGCCCGTCGTCCCGGCCATATCCTCCAGGCTCTTTTTCGCCCGCGAGTCGGCGAGGGAGAGTCCTATGGTGTAGATCACGATCCGCCCGTCTCTGGCCCTCTCGGTCTGGGACCCCTTTCTTCCGCTCGGGGTGTAATCCCCGTCGCCGTCGGATAAAAAGACCACAAACCGGGCCCGCTCGTCCGATCCGGTCGAGTTCGCGGTCAACAGGTCGATCGACTCTTCCAGCCCCCGGTCCAGGTTCGTCCCCTCAGAGCTGTCCACCCTCCCGATCGCCTCCAGAACCCGAGCGAACTCCTCCGTCGGCGGGATGGAGAAGTCGACGTCGTCGTCCCAGCTTACGAGACCCACCCTGTCGCGGGCGGGGTCCATCTTCATGACGAAGCCCCGAGCGGCGTCGAGCCTCTTTCCCCCCGGGTCGGTCTCCGTCATGCTCGCAGAGCTGTCGATGGCGAGGATCACGTCGATGGGCATCGAATCGGGCAGCTCCTCTCCGGTCACCGTCAGAGTCACCCTGCCGACGGTCGGCTCCTTCCCCGAGCCGGTCGGCCAGATCTGGTCGGGGCAGACCTCTTGAGATACGGTCAGGTTCGCCTCTGCAAGGCCGACGACAAGGGTCAGGATCAGCGCCGCGAGAAGGGTCTGCTTCAGGGTCATGGGAAATCGTTCCTCTGTGGTGGTGGCTTGATGGTCAAATGGTGGTGGCGACTTGATGGCGTAAAAAGATATTCTTGGCTCTTCGCTATTCTGTGTGGGTAACAGATAGCCATTTATCATATCATGCTATCGAATAAAAAGAATGTCAATCTCACAAGAGGATCTTTTTAAGCTTGCCCTGAACCTTCAGCCGCCCTGGTATATCGCCTCAATCGAGTTCGACTTGGAAGGAAAGCGACTCGACATCCACATAGATTTTTAAACTTAATAGTAAATTTCCATGTCCTAAATGCGGCAACTCTGAACGCTGTGTTCATGATACCATAGATAGGACTTGGAGACATCTGAATTTCTTTCAGTTTAAGACCTACCTTTACTGTCGCGTTCCCAGAACGAAATGTGATATCTGTGGAGTCAAACTTGTTAAGGTGCCGTGGGCAAGAAAAGGTAGCGGTTTTTCCCTCCTCATGGATTCCTTGATAATATTAATGGCTCAGCTCATGCCCGTTAAATCCGTTGCAGACTTGATCGGAGAACATGATGCCCGGATATGGCGGGTCCTGGAGCATTACGTTCTAAAAGCAAGATCGGATGAGGATTTTTCAGAGGTTGAATCAGTAGGTGTTGATGAGACATCAAGAGCAAAAGATCACCAATACGTATCAGTTTTCGTAGATTTGGATAAATCTAAGGTTTTATATGTATGTGAAGGAAAAGATGCTTCGGCTATAAAGTTGTTTAAATTCTACCTTGAGGATACTAATTGGCCTTGTATAAATTTACGTAATTTTTGCTGTGACATGTCTCCTGCATTCATATCGGGAGTCACTCGAAATTTCCCAGAAACTTCAATAACATTCGATAAGTTCCATGTTATGAAACTGATGAACCAAGCAGTGGATCAAGTGAGACGTGAAGAACAATCTCATAACAGCAACTTGAAGCATACAAGATACATATGGTTGAAAAATCCCGAGAAACTTACGAAAAAACAGAGGTATGAATTGGGGTCTCTAAGAGATATGGGGTTAAAAACAATGAGAGCTTACAACATCAAATTGAGCTTGCGAGATTTCTGGAACTTCAAAGACCCGCTATTGGCTGAAGATTATCTGAAACGATGGTACTTCTGGGCGACTCACAGCAGGTTAAACCCTGTTATTGATACCGCAAAAAGCGATCAAGGGGCATTGGAATGGAGTTCTGAACTATATAAACACCAGAATAGATAATGGAATCTTAGAGGGAATAAATAGCCTTATCCAATCAGCAAAAGAAAACGCAAGAGGATTCAAAAGGATAAAGAATTTTATTATAACTATATATCTTATATTGGGAAAAATCAAGTTCAATCTACCCACATAAAAACAGCGAGGAGCCAAAGAAAAACAAAATATGTGCGCTGGAACAATGAAAAACGGCAGGAATATTTTACAGTTAATAAAACAAGTTTTATAATATTTAAATGCGTCGAGTCAGACAGCGCAACCCGTAACAGGCTGCTTGATGATTCGATTTTCCGAGACCTCCCGCTACTCGTACCTCCACCTCGGGAAAGGGAGGATGCTCGACCACCTCTTCGTATCCAGGGGCCTTATGGCCCTCTATCGAGGCGCCGAGATCCACAACGAGCTTATCCACGACGAGTCGATCGCCTTCTCGTCGGACAAGACGTTCCCGGAATCGGACCACGCCCCGGTGGTGGCGGAGTTCGATCTGCCCTGAAGGCGAGATCTCACCGAGATCTCACCGAAAACATACATATCCCCCATCACCAAACCAGGGAAGGTATGAGCAACTTCAAGGTCCTTCTGGAGGGCGCCTGGCTGGTCAAGGACGTCAAGTCCACCGACGACGCCATCGGGGTCGCGATATCCGAGGCGGGAAAGAGGCTGAACAGCAAAAAGCTCGACTTTGTGGAAGTGGAGGTGGGCCAGACGATCTGCCCCGCCTGCGGCGAGTCCCTCGACGGCGTCTTCATGGTGGCGGGAACGGCCCTTGTCGGCCTCCTCTTCGAGATCAAGGTCTACGACGCCGAGAACGAAGAGCACGCCTTCCGGATCGCCAAGGCGCTGGTCGGAAAGGCCCTGGGGGCCGTTCCCCTTCGGCTCGTGGAGACCGAAGAGATCGAGGGAGGACGGCCCGGAAGGCCGATGAGATCGAGGTAGTAGTAGTGGTGGAAAGAGAGGCGAAATTTTGGATCAGCTCCGTAGCCTCTCCCACTCCGCCACCCTCGCCCTGATGATATTCCTGCTTTTTTTGGCTTCGGTGACGATAAGCTCCTCCTGGATCCACTTGGGGAGGAAGGATACTACCCCACCCCGGCCCCCCTCTCTGAACCGCCGGTCGCAGAAGAGGATCACGCCCCGTTCCGAGGCGTCCCTGATCACCCTTCCCGCCGCCTGCAAGCCTCTGTTTATGGCGGGGAGGGTGTAGGCGATCAGCATCCCGTTCTTCTGGCCGTACTTTCTGACGTAGTACTGGTTCGTCTCCTTCTGGATCTCGTTGTAGAAGCCGAGGGGGAGGCCGACGACGGCGACGCCGTTCAGAGCTTCGCCCTTGTAGTCGATCCCTTCGGCGAGCTTTCCTCCGGAGACGCCCAGAAGGACGGCCCCCCGCCTCTTTCCCGCCTTGAAAAAGTCGTCGAGGATCGCGGGGACGTCCTCGGCACTCCTCGGCTCAGAGTAGAGCATCTTTCCCGCCCTTCTTGCAGCCGCCTTGCAGGTCGCCTCGTACTGGCTCATCATCGAGTATGAGGTGAAAAAGACTGCGACGTTTCCGGGAACCTCCTCAATCACCGCCTCGATGTGCTCGGTGATCTCCCTTCGATTTCCCGCCTCGTCCCTTTTTTCAAGCTGTGTGGTGGCGGTCTTGGCTACCATCAGGAGCCTGTTCTCCGAGGGGAAGGGGTTTGGGAGGCTGATCTTCTTCGCCCTCCCCTTCTCCCCCAAAAAATAGAGCTCGTAGGCGTCCAGGGGCGAGAGGGTGCCGCTCAGCATCACCGTCGCGTTTATGTTGTCGGTGACCCTTCTGATAAGAGGTGCAGGGTCGATGTTGTTCACCTCCAGCCACGCCCTCTTCTGGTCGCCGGTGCCGCTGACGGTGATCTTCCTCTGGTATGCGAGGTCCCGCTCTGCCATCTCCACGTCGCCCAAAAAGAGGAGGACCAGGGCCAGGCTCGGCTCGATATCGCCCTTCAGATTTTCGCGATCCCCCTCCGCCAGCTCCAGCTCCGCCACCATCACCGCCACCTCCGTTGCGGCCGAGAGGGCCTCCTCCACGTCGTCAAACCCCTGGTAGAGGAACTCGCGGAATAGGTCTGCGTCCAGAAGCTCTTCTCCCTCCTGCATCCGGGAAAGGCGACTCTGAATGTACTTTCGAAGCCTCGGGAGAAGGGTTCCGATCACCTCCACCCCCTTCAATCGTGATGAAGCGTCCAGGGAGGACTCCTCGAGCCGAGATTGGCCCATCGACTCCTTGTACTTCTCCACCTCCTTCTCGGCGAGGTCGATCATCCTCAAAGAGAGGATCCTCGAATTGAGAGCCCTGACGGAGTCGCCCAGGTTGTGGGCCTCGTCGACGAATAGGGTCAACGACTCCCGGTCCATCTCCAGCCAGTCGAAGATTATCTCCTGGAACTCGGGGCTGAAGAGGTGAGAGTAGTTGAGGATCACGACGTCGCTCCCCTTGGCGGTGAGGCTCATCACCTCGTAGGGGCAGACCTCCCCGCACTCCTTCAGGAACCTGTCGGGAGACCTGATGCCAGACCTCAGGTCGTCCACCAGGTCCAGGATCATTCCGGAGTGCCTGAAGTGAGGCTTTCCCTGGAGCTCGAAGACTTCTCTGCTCATCATGTAATAAGGGCAGAAGGTCCTGTATCCGGGAACGCTGGAGGGCGCGTTCCTGTCCTTGGAGGGGTCGTAGAACTTTCCCCCCACCTCTCCGAGCCTTGCGATCATCTTCCTCTTCGTCCACTCCCGGAGCCTTGAGCAGCCGGCGTAGACGCTCTCTCCGGTGAACTCGTCGGCTAAAGGACACATCTTCTGCTTGCCCACCATGTAGGTTATGGTGGGGCGGTGCCTGGTTTTGGACCAGATCTTCTCGATCTCGTCCAGGTACACGTCTATCTGGCTGACCGTCCTCACCGCCACCGCGATCTTGCCGGGGGCCGCCGCCAGAGCCGCGGAGATGCAGCTCGTCTTTCCGCTGCCAGTGGGGGCGTCGATCATCAGCACCGCATGATCACCATCCCTCACGGTCCCGTAAACGTCATCCAGCATGGCGTCCTGGTAAGGTCTCAGCGACTCGTAGGGGAAATAGTCCAGATACACGAGAGCGTGGTTTCAGCTTAAAGGTGATAAATGCTATCCATCCGGCCCGCCTCACCAGAGCCGCCCGATCCTTCCCGGCTCCTCCGAGGCGTTTCAATGAAAAAGGTTTAAATGTAATTGCGGTATATGATATTAAGGGAGTAACATGAAAAGTGCGATCGCCCTTTTGCTCGTCCTGATATCGTCCGTCGCCCTGACGACGGTGGCTCCGGCCTCGCCGACCTTTCAGGATGGGTACGTCACAGGGTATCTCGAAGTCAGCGGAGATGGCCAGACCGAGATCGTGAGCACGAATCTGGACCGATGGAAAGGGTTCACCAACACCGAGGTTTTATACGGGAAGGGCTCCATCGACTACTTCTCTACCGGCCGATTTAACCAGTCCGCCGGCGCGTCTGAGATCAATAGGAAGATAGAGTTTCCCGATGGACTCCTCGTAAACGTTCAGCATTTTGATTCTTCGCGGGTCTTCAAAGGGACGGGCCTGGACATCTCCAACGTCAACGTCGTCTCCTCTTACTCGGGGGTCGACCGTATGGTCATCGCCCCCAACTGCACCAGCTTCGACGTCAAGAGCGAGTTTAATGGGATATGGGACCTGGAGGCCTTCAAGAAAGATGTCTACCAAGACATAGATTTGAAGACGATGATGGACGGAAAGTTCGAGGTAGACAAGGAATTGATCTTCAGGTGATCTCTGATCGGCGCAGGCGGCGACAGATCCGGATCAGCTTCGAATCTTGCTGGTTTTGACGATAATTAGATAGACTGGATAGATTATCATCTGAAATGGGGTATTATAATGGGATTGCTCAACCGAATGTCGACGGTAGTCAGGGCGAAGATGAACACCATGATGGACAGGGTGGAAGACCCAAATGAGACGCTCGACTACTCTTACCAGAAACAGATTGAGCTTCTGCAAAACGTAAAAAGAGGCGTGGCGGAGGTCGCCACCTCCAAGAAGAGGCTGGAGCTTCAGAAGGCGAAGCTCTCCCAGAAGATGGACCAGCTCGACGATCAGGCGAAAGAGGCGATAAAGTCCGACCGCGAGGACCTGGCGCGTCAGGCGCTGGAGAGGAAGAGCGCTCTCGATCTCCAGGCCCAGAGCCTCGATCAGCAGATCGCAGATCTGGAGCAGGAGCAGGCCAAGCTCGAAGCGACCGAGAGGAGGCTCTCTGCCAAGGTCGAGTCCTTCAGGGTGAAGAAGGAGACGATAAAGGCCCAGTACTCTGCCGCCGAGGCTCAGGTGAAGGTGACCGAGTCTCTGACCGGGATCAGCGAGGAGATGGCGGACGTCGGTCTTGCGGTCGAGAGGTCCGAGGATAAGATAGAGACTATGAAGGCGAGGTCGGCGGCCCTCGACGAGCTGGTGGAGAAAGGAACCCTCGAGGACTTCACAGGAAGCGACGACGTCGAGAGGGAGCTTGCCAAGATCAGGGCCAAGAGCGACGTCGAGGCGGACCTGGCTCGGCTGAAGGCGGAGGAAGGGAAATGATCATCAGGATAATGGGCGAGGGGCAGTTTTTGGTAGCCAGCGCTCTTCTCGACGAGCTGAACTATATCGATAACAGGATCGTGGACCGCGTCGCGAAGGACGACGAGGCCGGGTTCAAAGAGGAGCTGGCAAGCCTCATCTCAGCGATAAAGGAGAAGGGCGAGCCTCTGGACCCGACGGAGATCGTCGAGTCGGATATCATAGTGCCCCCTGGGGACTTGACTCTCGATGAGGCAAAGAGGGTCTTCAGCGGGTGCGGACTGATCGAGGATTAGATTTCGGGGAGGTGAGGGGCTGCCGCGTCGAGGGGGTGCGGAACCACCCCGTCGCCTGGCGGAGACGGCGGGCGGGCGGCGACGCGCCTTCGGATGTTCCAGCCATCAGAAGCGCCACCAGGATCAAAGCCGGGATCGATCTCGTCGAGCCCACCTCCATATTACACTTAGCTCTTATTCTAAAAAAAGATTCTGACGTTATGCCATGGATTTGATGACTGATTTTAGCAAAGAGCTACAATCGATAAGTGAAGCTGATTTTCTCAAGTGCGAGATACCATTTGAATAGCCAGGACAGAACGAAAATTCTAAAATTGAATCCATTTGTCATCGGTTAAGGATCGGTTTAAATAGTCTCGCTGATTTTTGATGCCACTTCCGTTATACTTGACATAGCATAACCTTATTAATAACCTAT
>NPIE01010418.1_pt1 | contig 16335 bp, 15 predicted proteins | sample 8637661 | NCBI WGS metagenome assembly NPIE01 (sample SAMN07420842, study PRJNA396082) | bioreactor metagenome | isolation source: sample BA12 brine-fed electro-methanogenic bioreactor BA | place: Japan: Kochi | collected 2016-12-09 | reverse complement strand
TAATATCTCTTTTCCAACTGTTATTACTGCTGTTTCCATCATTTTCCCCTATCTTATAACATCTTAACTAAAATTATACCACAACAGAAAAAACTATCTATGGAAGATAAAACTTTTCTTTTAAACTATTAAATTCCTACTTGTGATATAGCTCCTTGTAACACTTTTGATAGTAACATGCCATTCTATGCAAACCAAACAAATTACCCACTTTTACAATTCTAAACCAATCTATTTTATAAAAATAAAGCTTACTTATATTTTATCATATTATTTAAAGAACTCCTATTCTCCAGATAAATTTTTAATAAAAATAACAAATTGAAAAAAGTGCTATGGATTTTATATATAACACCCGTTATAATAAAAATAACACATGTTATAAATGAGGTGAAACTATGGCTAATAAAAAGTATTCAAAAGAAATCATTTTAGAAATTGCATTTGAGTTATCCAAAGAAATAGGTGTCAATGCATTAAGTATGAGAATGCTTGCAAAGGAACTTGGATGTTCCGTGATGCCTATATATGAAGCGTTTGAATCCAAGCAAGATTTAATCAACCATCTAAGTAATTATTGTATTCAAGAAACTATTGATGAGTTAAACAGTGAGTCAATTTATGCTCGCTACGAGAAAATGATTGAGTACGGATTTAAGTATCCCAAATTCTTTCTGGATTTTGTATTAATTTCTAGAGACAATTCGGTTAATCCAGAATTAATTGAGTTGCTATACTCTATGATGCGTAAGGATTGTCGGTTGAAGAATCAACCCGACAAGGTGTTACACCGTTATAATTTTCATATTGAAATGTTTATCATTGGTTGTGTCTATTCTGTTCAAAATATGAAATATAACGAAGACATGACAAACAGATACAAGAAAGCTGCAATCGAACTCGCTGATGTAATATTTAGTAGTGACGAACATTAGGAAAGGAAGTTTTCATAGAATGAATAAATCGTATTCCATATGGGATGTATTTAAATTTCATTTAAAAACATTTAAAGAAGACAATGAATTGTTTGTCTTATGGTTGTTTCTTATTAATATGATCATCTTTGGATCGATACCACTTCTATCCGTCATCTTTCCAAGATACATCATCGATGCTATTAGTGAAAATAAACTAAACAAAACACTTATAATCATAGGCATATATGGAGTCTCATTGATTATTTTGTATTCTATTAGAAGTATTGTTTCCTATGCAGCACAAGGCTATTTTTCTTCTAGTAGAATGAGGCGAAGTATTAATTATTCCAGAAAATTTAGGAATGCATCCTTTTGGCATTTGGAAGACTCAAATTTTCATAAGAAAAGAAATGAAGCTTATGAAGCAATGACTGGAAATTTCAATGGATATCAAGGAACCTTAAACATTGTGTTCAATCAACTACCGGAATTATTTGCAATTATAGGATTTGTTGTCATCCTAGGAATCTTTAATCCTTTCATAATCGTTGTTGCTTTGGTCTGTGCTTTGTTGCAATATTTTATTACAATATATGCGAAAAAGTATGCAATTAAACAACATGAGGAATATACTGAAAGGGATCGTTTAGCACAATATTACTTTACCTTAGGTCAAGATCCTGCATATGGAAAAGATATTAGAATTAATAATTGGTCGAAAACACTTTTCGATAAGTATATAATGAAATTGAATCACGTATTTGATTTGATGAAAAAAATAACATTTCACGAATATAAATTCAATTTGCTTGATTTGGTATTTTTATTAATTACAAATGGTCTAACTTATTATTTTGTGGTTATTGCATATTTCGATGGTGCAATATCTCTAGGTACGGTATCGATGACTATTATGACAATATTACTGATTACCGTAAAATTACAGGCAACATTTAAAGAATTAGGTAGACTAAAAGAAGAGACTGCAAAAACCAAAAAGTACATGAGTTTCTTTGATAACAATTATTATTTTGAAGAAAACTCTAATGGTGATATAGCTCTTCCTAATATCAGCATAAAATTTAAGAATGTGAGTTTTAAATATCCTAGTAGTGATTCTTATGCTTTGAAAGATGTGTCATTCTCGATAAAACCAGGTGAAAAACTTGCTCTTGTTGGAGTCAATGGGTCAGGTAAATCTACCATCGTAAAGCTGTTATCTGGATTCTTTGTGCCTGAAGAAGGAGAAATACTAATTAACAATATTAACTTAAATCAATTAAGCCTTCAAGAATATAGAAAATACTTGGCCGTTGTATACCAGGAAGTGAATCTATACGCTGCCTCTGTTCTAGAAAATATTACTGGTGTAAATCCAACTGACAAGGAAAAAGAACGAGCTTTAAATGCTCTTAAAAAGGTTGGCCTATACGATAAAATTATGAATCTGAAACACAAAGAAGATCATCAACTTTTGAGAGTCCTTGATGAAGAAGGGATTGATTTGTCTGGTGGTGAAGCACAAAAGCTTTCTATCGCAAGAGCGCTGTACAAAGAAAACACAAAACTATTGATATTAGATGAACCTACTGCTTCTTTGGACGCAATTGCGGAAAAGAATATGTATGAACAATTTAATGAAATGGTGGATGGTCGGACTGCAATCATGATTTCACACCGATTAGCATCAACGAAATTCTGTGACCATATATTGCTACTTGAAGAAGGTAGAATCATGGAACATGGGACCCATGAAGAACTCATGTCACAAGTTAACAGTCGCTATAGACTCATGTTTGAGACACAAGGAAAATACTATCAAGAAGGGAATGAACCTCATGAGTAAGAAATTAGGACGTTTATTTCGTTTGACATTCTCTATTCAAAAATCATTTTATGTTCTCTCCTCCATTAGAGCGATTATTAATGCTATAAAAACACTGGTAGGGGTGTACGGATTAAGTTTAATCGTGCAAAGTCTAATTGACGGAAATATGACCAATGCGATATCCACTGCCCTACTAATTGTTGCTGCTGAAGTGATTCTAAGATTCTTTGAGATAACTCTAGATACTAATATTAGTTTATCAAGAAAAAAATTGAACATGAGAGTAAAATCTCATCTTATAGAGAAAATGATGAGTGTTGAGTATAAATATTTAGAGGACCCAGATTATTTGGTTCAAGCAGATAAAGCTAGATTTGCGATTGATAATTTCTCTGAGTTGAATACATTTCTAAATAACGTAATCGGAATTATTAACTCGTTTGTAATTATGTGTTCTTTACTGACCATCATTATCTTATTCAATCCAATAATCATTGCGATTGTAATTATTAATGTTTTGCTGCACACAGTCGTAGCTGGTATCTCTGTTAAAAAGCAAAAAAAGTTATATGCACAACTAGGACCAGTAAATAGAAAATTAAGTTATTTCCGGGAAGCAGTAAGAGATGTTAGATTTCAAAAAGATTATAGGATATACCCTTTGGGTGATTTGGTCTACGATAATCACGACAAGGCTATTGAGGAAAGCTGCAGTTACTTACGATATTTTACGATGCTACTAGGAAGATTTGAAGCTGCATATTTTATTCTTAATGCATTTCAACTTATGGCTATTTATATGTTTATTGCATACATTTCTATTCAAGATGGTTTGGGAGTCTCTACATACATTCTATTGACAGCGAGTGCAGTTCAAGCTGCAAATGCAATTGATGGATTTGCTGGTAGAATCATTCAAACAAAACGGAATATAATCTTACTAGAACCAGTATTTGGAATATTAAATACAGAAGATGCTGTAACAATGAATACAGGTACTATTGCCTGTACACCTCTAAAATCACTTAAATTTAAACATGTTACATTCAGTTACCCTGGTTCTGATCAAATTGTATTAGATAATATCTCATTCCAAATTAATAAAGGCGAGAAAGTAAGTATCGTAGGATTAAATGGTGCAGGTAAAACGACTATTGTTAAACTCATAAGCCGATTTTTTATCCCAACGAGTGGAGAAATTCTATGGAATGATATCAATATCAATGACTACGAATACTATTCTTATATTGAACAACTATCTGCAGTATTTCAAGACTTTAAATTGTTCCAAATTTCTATTAAGGACAATGTAGAACTACATAATCCAGATGATGAAAAGGTAAGAGAATGTCTCTATAAAGTTGGTCTGGAAGAGAAAATAGAATCTTTACCAAATAACATAGACAGTTTCTTATCAAAAGAATATTCTCCTGAAGGCGTTGAATTATCCGGAGGTGAACGACAAAAGGTAGCAATCGCTAGAGCAATGTACAAAAATTCTTCTTTAACGATACTGGATGAACCAACAAGTGCACTTGACCCAATTAGTGAAGCAGAAATCTATGAACACTTTAAAAATCTTGTGAAAGATAAAACAACCATTTACATCTCGCACCGGATGAGCAGTAGTGTATTTTGTGATAAAATTATCGTTATCGATGGTGGAACTGTTTCTGCAATTGATACCCATCAAAATCTAATGAAGAAACAAGATGGTATGTACTATCAATTATTTCATTCTCAATCAAACTATTATCAATAACAAAAACCCCAATTTATTGAAATAGAAAAAATAAGGGAAATATCAGATATTTCCCTTTGTTATGCTATTTATAACAATTATTGCACTTATTTGTGATACGGCTATTTTAACTTTTTTAGTTGCAACTTAATATTATATGCATATGATTAGTTTGAATCACGTTGTATAGTTCCAATTAAACAAAAGCTCTGTCTTTTGTCCAACAAATTTAAACCCACATTTTTCATACATATATTTAGCGGGTGAATCATGGTACGTAATCAAATAGATACCTTCAGCACTAGATGCTCTAGCTTTGTCAATCATAAATTTAATTAGGCTAGATCCATGTCCTTTTTGTTGGTATGGCTCATAGATATCAAAGTCTTCAATCTTTATCAGTTTACCATGAGCCATAAACTCCACATTTCCAATGACCTCATTTTTATAATATATCACATATAAATCAATCAATGCTTTTGGGTCTTTATAAACCTCAGCTTTTCTGTTTATTCTTCTTATACAAAATTCCTCACCCATAATATCTTTGTTAGCTAAGATGTCAATTTTTTTACCATCTTCTAGTATTTCTTGGTTAGAGGTTTTTTTAATGACTGTTTCTGGATTATATTTGAAATCAACTTCTTCTGAAACATCCAAATAGTAGTAATCTAGAGTAGTTATTTCAGGTTGTAATTCGTGATTATAATCAGAAGAGAGTACCCCTTCATAAACAATCTTTAAATACTCTTTATTTTGAGATTTTCTATATAATAGTTCAGCTTCAATAATTTTTGTAACGGCACTCATTGGTACTTCTGGCTTTATGTATGTAAAATTATGTGAATACATATCTTTGATTTTTTCATCAAAATATCTTATGTATAATCCGAAATCAGTACACACAGAAAACTCGCCAAAATAAATTTTATCCATTTCTATTAACTTATTTTTCAGTCTCATTTTCTATCCCCTCAAAAAACAGCCCTCAAAAGAGGACTGTATAGTTTTTCCCTTATGGTTTCTCACTTATATTATAACATAGTCAATTATATATAACAGATCATATATAACCCGAATGAAAAAGTCCAAAATGGAATTGTTATGTTATGCAAATCATTAGTTGCAATTATTTATGATACGGCTCATTGTATCGTTTTTAATTGACAATGTTATCTAGTAATAATTTTAAGAGATAGCTCCTTAAAAATATAACCCAAAGCTTTCATATTGTAACTATCCGATGCGGACCACCAGGTAGACGGAAACAGATAATCACTTTTATGTGTTGCAGGATTTCTTTGATATACATCTTTGAATTCAAAGAAATAACCTTTCTCTTTTTCAGAAGATAATATACTGCTCATAGAAAGTATCCCTAGCAACGCTTGTAACTCATCTTTATTAGTAGATATTATCTTTTTAGAGTGCACAAGTTTTAGTAATTTGCCTATCCTATCTTTTGGTTCTAACTCTGTGATGCATTCAAGTATATTTATCAAAATTAAAGAGTCCTGCTCTGAGTGTTTAACCAATGCTAATTTTTTAAACTCTAACAAATCAAAAATAGCATATGAAATGTGGTCATGACGTGCACCACCCCATTTAACTCTTTCAAAGTTGAAAACATTCACATTTAAACTAATAGTATTAGGTTTATTTCCATTATAATAATCATTACACAAGGGACAAAAAATATCCCCCTGATATTCATGGACAGGTAAATTCAGTAGATACATATAACTACCAAGTGCAGATCTATATCTAAGATCTCTTGAAGACAAACTATATAGAAAAGCATTTGATACATCCTCTATTCTAATCTCATTCACAAGTTCTTTCGCCAAACGAATAATTTCGTCATGATCAAAAGTAAGACTAGAACTAAATAAGTATCCATTATTTACACAATACCGATATTCATCATCAGTTATAAAGTTGTTTGCTAAACTATTCAATGCATTGTTACTTCTCCATCCATTACTCCAAAAAGTCTTGATTAATATCTTTTTAGCTTTTTTATCCATATTCTTCCTCTGTTTATGATTTTATTAAACTAATCAATGACGTCAAAACAACCTTGTTATAACCTTCATATCATTTCTGTCAATTATTTATGATACGGTTCGTTGTATCACTTTTAATTGCAACTTATTATGAAATTTATATGATGTATTTATGACCACTGTTGAAATTCCATCACAATCCAAACTTTCAATATAAACTATTTATAATTAAAGTATGTCACACATGGTTAACTCTACTCATTTACTATCCAATCAGAGTTAGTTTTTGAGGCAAACAATTGAATAAAATCATTGTAATCAAAATCGATTCCATATTGTCCAATTAGCTCAACATAATTATTACTTATATAATCATTTTTAATCTGAAATATATTCTCTGGATAATTAGAGTTAAGTCCAAAAGTTTCTAATGTAACGACATCACTAGGTATTGGTTCATTTTGAGTACCAGGTTTGAAATATGTGTATTCAACATACTCTCCTTCATGAACCTCATATTGCACTGTCATATCTTCGATTAAAACACCTTCATTATAAAGGTTATAAAAAACTTCTTCTGCTCTATCTATGCTATCCCAGCCATCAACATACATGAGATTAATCGTCATGGAAGCATATCCAATCGATAGTTTCTGAATGTCACCATCAAAATCAAAAAACCAGTACATATTTAACGTTTCACCATCACTTATTTTGAATAATTCTTGTGTTTCGCCATTGTAATAGTCAACTTGTTTTGATTCCTCGTCAAAAACATTCACATTAATATAGTTTTTTGTATTAAAATCAAAATGACGATACGATACTACACCAATATTATTAGTTAGATTACAGTCTTCACAATAATAGGTTTCTTCGAAACCATCTTCGACAAATGTCGTAATTGATAAACTCTCATATACCTCATCCACAGAATTATAATGGGATCTATATTGTTTGATTACAAGTTTATCATTTTCATTCTTATAAAAATAGTACTCAATTGTAGATTCAGAGCCATCATCCAAATAGTCTAAATCTCTAATAAATAACTTGTCACCCTCTACATAAAGAATCCCATCTTTGGCATAATCACTTTCTTTACAATCATCATCACATTCAAGTGTTAAATCTAAATCAAATTCATATACAAAGTAATACAACTCAGAATCTAAATAATCTTTATTATTTGTTAGTGAGAAATTAATCATTTCCTCCCTGTTAATAGGGAATTCTCCGTACCCTTCCCAAAATACAAAGTTAGGGTCATAATATATAGAACGCTTGCTGTACGGTCTTTGATATACACTTTTATAATGTTCAACAAAAATCTCTCTATAGTCACTATATAAACTACTAATATCATCTTTTGAATCGTTCACTGTATTTTCAAAATAGTAGTTGTTAAGATATTTGTCTTCATTGTTGCATCCTACAAGTAACAACAAACCTATAAACACAATAAATATAGATACTTTTCTTCCCATTATTAAAATCCTTTCTATTTATAACATTAAAGTGCAATCCCAAAAGGCGGATTGCACAGTTTTACCCTTACGGTTGCTTATTTATATTATAACACATATCGTTATAAATAAGAGGGCATATAAGACCCAAAAGAAAAAGCCCACAAGGTCTTTGTTATGCAAATCATTAGTTGCAATTATTTATGATACGGCTCGTCGTATCGCTTTTAGTTGCAACTTATTCAATATAATCGATCAATTTCAAAATCTCAAATTTAACATCTTTAAAATCAATCTTATCTACATAATGATTCTTATTTGTGAAGTTATTCCATCTCGATACAAAACTATTATCCTCTTCCAAAATCCTCAATAACTTTCTAAATTCCGTTTTATTAATTGTCGAGTTTCGATATGCAAAAGTTGTCTTAATTGCTGTATCTAATACCTCTATATCGAATAAATTCTTATGTAATTTCATTAGTATGTAAATATCATAGAAATCTTTCATTCTACTATTTCCAATTCTCTTGTCCATAATCGTTTGTAATTTCTCGGCTAATACTGTTTCTACAGTATAACTCTCAATCTCAATTATATTTCCATCTATGATTTGTTTATACTTATAAGTTATCTTATCTGGAGTTATTGGATCACCAGTTGCTAGATCAATATGAAATGGTACTTTAATATTGTCTAACTTACCAATTAATGATATCTGATATCCTACATATGTACTTAGCTCCATAATTTCAGTAATGTCTGATATTTGAAATGATATATCATCTTTTAAATCTACTTGCATAATTTGATGTATTACTTCTCTCATATTCTCTTTATTAAACTCAATACTAGAAACAGAAAAATCCATATCAATTGTGGAACGTTCTGCTATACCAAGTAAAGAAGATAACAAGAAGCCACCTTTTAAATTAATGAATTCTTGTACTTACTATTTGCTAACCTATCTAAAAATCGCTCAAAGAAATATACTTGCAATAGGATATTAAAAGATACATCCTTTTCTTTTGATACTTTATGGATTAAAGCAGTAAGTTTGTTCTTATTCATCATATCACATCCAATAGATCATTTATTCGTTTAGAAATATGCATGGTTTTTGCATATTGACGTAGCTTTTGATAATCTCTTTCAGGATGGTTTTTGTACCCTATAAGAGCCATTTTAAATATCTCAACATCAATTTTATCTCTGAATCGTACAAGATCACATATTGTTCGTTCCAAATCATAACAAGCTACTTCATTACCAAACACAGTCTTTTTTATAGTACGACCAAGTGCGTAATATTTCTTTACTACTTTATGAACAATGACATCCACCCTAATATGACTACTGTTGTAAGAACTAGGTAGTGTGATTTCCATTTGATAAGGAATACGATCTGTTAGTCTATGAAGATAAAGCGCACTAGAAAAAGAAAAGATTGCTCTTTTGTTTTTCTGATACATTAGATAGTATTCATCAAGCATTACTTCTTGTGTACTATAGATTCCCCTATCTACTCTTTGAAGTTTTCCTTCTTTTACCATTCTTGTCAGATAAACGGATGGAATCTCCCTGTCATTCAGCATTTTATTTGTTACTATACCATTATTTTCATTAGCTAGCTGTATTATTTTTTCATAGTAGTTCATATTAATCAGTTCCTTTCGCGCTTATATTATAATCTATATTAAGCGTATTAGCAACATAAATTAGAATTATATTTAATTTATCTACAAAATTATCAACAAATGATTTTCTCAAACGATTATCATTCAAACCAGAAATTTCTAATAGTGAATATGCTTTTGGAAACTTACATATATCATTAAATTTTTCTTGAAATTTGTCTATTAGTTGAAATGCAGATTCAGGATTTACTAATTCTATAGATATATATCGAAATATATTCTCTAAATCCAATCTAGCTTTTTGTAAAAGTTTATAACTTCTTTCCATACTTTGACTTCATTTCGCTAATAAACATTGGCCCATCTGTTTTTAGTTCATCTTTATCTATGTCTTTTAAAGAATCATTAATTAGTTTGACAACTTGGTTTTTGGCTATTTCTCTCTCATAGACATCTATACTCATTAAGACCATAGATCCATAACCATTTTTTGTTACAAAAACCGGTTCATCGCTTTCTTCTACAAATTTTGATATATTTGCTGTATTCTTTAAGAGTCTTTATGTATTTAAGTTTTGTTTTAAAATATTTTGAATTTAAACATTGCTACTTAGATTGAATTTAAAAAGGTTAACATCTAATGGGATACGCAAAACACAAAGGAAAACACTTAGTTTATCCTTTGGTTCAGCGATTCATGACAAAATTATAACTATTTATGATACGGCTCATTGTTACATTGATTGATTACAACTTATTATGGATTTAATAGTATTGGGAGTGGTTTATAAGTGGAAAGAATACTCTCCACATTTCTAGCCGTATCACGAGAATTTGGAAAATTTTCTTACAGAACATGAAAGTCACAACCTAAATAAAATCAATCAACACTCTCCATATAATCTGCAAGAGCATCCTTTATTTCATCATGAATATTTTTTACATCAGAAAAAATAAAACTGTCTTCATCTACAGTAAATGTCATCAATATTGGACCTGTAGCACGAGAAAAAGCACAAAAATATGTATAATCATCTAGTTTTCGAATTGATAATACGAAAATTGTAGAGCCATCAGTAAGATATAGTTCTATTTCAGTCCAGTAGCCAAGCATAATACAAGTTAAATCACCAGCGCATACTGGTTCATTTCGTTTGTCCTCAATGATATTATCTATATTTTCTTTTATTCTATCATAGTCAAGGAATGAAGTGATTTCTATACGATCTGTTACATTCATATATGTCGCTATTTCTTCGCCATTTACACGAACGTCTAATTTACTAATTATAATGCTGTCCCAATCTAAATCCCACACTTCTGTTGTTGTTGCTGAGACATATATATTGCTTAAGTGGTTTTCGCTGTATCTTATTTTCATAAATTCGTTTGTGAATACTCCAGATACAATTGTTATCGCTAGCAATACAAAAGCTAGAATATAAGGTGATAATAAGTACCTGGTTTTGTTTTCTTGTTCAAGTAGCTTATTAATCGCTTTCTTATAAATTCTTTGATAGACGAATACAATAATTAAATACAAAAACATAAATCCAATAGCGACAATTACTACATTTAGAACAGGATAATATATATTATGAAATTCTTGATAATCTACTAATTCTATTGTTGAAGGTTGATAATTATCTCTGTATATGAAAGTATCTAAGTATATTTCATCACCTAAATACGGTGAGTCTATTGGTTTTATTTTTACCGAAATTTGCTCATTGTCTTCAATACCTACAAATAGATTATTTGGTATTGTTTGTTTATATTCAAATGAGCCGTTTGGCTGAAAATCTATGGAATAAATCATGTTATACCCAGAATACACGTCTAATTGAAAATCAATATCTGAAATGATTGAGATTCCATAGGAACTTATTCTTGATGAGTCTGTATAATTATCGTTATATATATGCAACAAGTTAAACTCTATATCATCATCAACATAAGTAAGAATATTTTTTATAAATACTCCTTCAGGTTGAGATCTTCCATAGATACTAAATGGGACAGTATCTTCATTTTTTAGTAAACTCATGTATGTTGGTTCATTGAAAGTTACTTGTGAACTATAATTCGGATCTTCACATGAAGTAAAAGCCAGAGTTAGTAACACTATTGACATTAATAATATAATTTTCCTCATATTATCCCCTCATTCCTATGAAACGCTTGAATTCATTATAATACTTCCTAGATACTTCTAATGTTTCTCCACTAGAAATTCTCAATTTAAACTTCCTGTTAAGCATAGGTATAATTGATTTAATGTAATGCTTGTTTACAACATAGCTTTTATGAATCCTAATAAAGCCATGTTGTTCAAACAATCCTTCTATCTCATATAGTTTTTCTTGAATCTTGTATGAATCATGTATAGTATGACAGAAAATATCATGACCAAAACTCTCTACATAAATAATTTTTGAGTGATGGATTGGAACATACTGTGTGTTTTTTTCGCCTATAATTGTGTCTAGTAAAGACGAAGATTTCTTAATTTCATAATCTTCATTAAAAAAAACAAACTCAAAATCACCATTTCGTAGTTTTTCTTCTATCTTCTTCTGTTCTTCCTTTGGACCGCGAAACAGTATTTTCATCACACATCTCCTAATCATATTGTAACTTAATATCGACAATAAATCCATCCTCTTTCACACAATGCACTATGGCCGACATAGGATGCTGATATCTATGTCCAAGTCTAGTGTATTTGCATACCTTAGAAATAGTTTTTAATAATGCGTCAAACTACAAATGTTTACCCTTAAAAAAACTACTATTGCATTATGATTTCCATTTTTTTCTTATAAAGGATACTCACGACAATTAATACTCCTTCCATACAAAAAGACCGAGAAAATATGTGTAGTATTGAATACTACAATTTCCTCGGTCATGTGTAGACTTTATTGGACTAAGTCGCTTCGCCCCTTATAAAGATATCTAAAATTGTAAATTATATCATGTTCTAATGCATAAAATGTTTTTGTTTTCGTATTTATAACATAAGTTGCAATTACTTGTGATACTGTTCATCATAACATTTTTAATTAAAACTTATTATTCTTTTTTGATTGACTTGGAAAGACTATGTATTACATAAGTATTGTTCTTAACAGTTAACCTATGAAACCGAGGCTCTTTAACAATAACCGATATTTGGTTTTTCCTAATATCTATCAAAAAAATTGATAGCCCTTTGTTATTCTATTAGAAATATTATCCACCACTAACAAACTGTGTGAAAAATATATCTTATAATAATTATCGGTTTGATCTAATAAATCTTATTTCATCAATATTATCAGGACTTGTACTAACGCTTGTATTAGCTCTTAATGTTTCATCAAAAAAGTCATAAATAACTTCTTCTAAAATCAAATTCAATTCTTTACTATCAACTGAACCTGAAAACCCAACTAATTTAATTAAAGGTGAAAACATATATACCATTGTAAAATCAAAATGAGTTGTTCCATCAATTTGATAAAGCGTAGATGTCTCTTCACTACTATCTATAAGAGTATATAGATTATCATTATTCTCGCCAGTTTCCCAATCTCCACTTCTTAAAAATAAAGAAGGTATGTTTAATCCATTACTAATATCGGTAGAATCTATTGACTCAACCCAAGCATCTAGTCCTATCAAAGCAGTTATTCTTTCATCTTTAAGAGCAGCGTAAACATCCCCTCCGCCACCGGTAGAATGACCTATTACTCCAATTTTAGTGAGATCTAGTCTTCCTGAAAAATTTGATAGTTCTGAATTACTGTTTAAAACTTCTAAATAATCTATCGTCGATCTAACATCTTCACCATAGGTGGATACTAATCTATTTGCATAATCCAGAAAATCAGGTGTAGATTCTCTTGATGGTAAAGCATCTTTATTTAGATAAGCAACATCATCCTCTTCAAAAAAAGTAGCCACAGAGCCATAAGTATGATCGATTGAAACAACAATATAACCTGTACTTGCTAGTTCTTCAGCAAAGTCCGTATGCAGATTTCTAAAACCTCTCCATCCATGGGATATGATTACTATCGGGTATTTATCTTGGATATTACTAATAGGCGCATCAAGATATGAATTAGAGAGAACTTTAGCTGTCTGATTTAAAGCAAATGCAGGGAAACCGAAATCCTTACTTAAAGCTTTTGATATAATTATACCATCTAATAACCAAGGAACTTGTTCATATCCTTCTATGGTTTCAGCAGGATACCATACTTGAAGTTTTATTCTTCTTGTGTCATTTGAATCATCAGTGTAAATTTCTGGTCTGTCATCATTGACAATAAATGTACTCGTACCAATTAAATAATCGCCTTTTGGTTCAGGCATCTTATATTTTGGAAATGAAAATACAAACAAGCCAGAAAGTACAATAAAGATTGATGTGAGAATTGTTACTATCTTAAGTATTCTTTTTTTAATACTTATTTCTCTTATTTTAATAGAATAGCCAAAAATAATTAATAAATCAATAGCTATATAGAGTAACAATAACTGCCACTTAAACCCAGCTAAGACTAAATGTAAAACAGACACAACAATTATCAATCCAAATAAACCAATAAAAAGCAATTTGTTTCTTATCTTATTACTCATAATTAAATAAAGAGAGACTATCGTAATTAAAAAAACAAAAATTTCTAATATAAGCATATCTTTTCTCCTAAATCGTTTCTTATATTAAATATTATATCAAATATTGTAATCTTTTATGTTGGGTATTGCAATATTGATTAATGGAGCTTTAATTATTCAACTGATTTTTATTGTTTTTTGGTAAATCAATGAACTCATCAACTATATCAAATATCTCTTCATTATGACTTATTAAAATGATGATTGCATTACTTCTGCGTTTGATTAGTTCTTTTTTTAAAACACTTACGCTAAAGGTATCAAGAGCTGAAACAGGTTCATCCAATATAATAAGTGAAGCACTCTTCAAAAAACCTCTAATTATAGATACTTTTTGTTTCTCTCCTCCAGATAAAGAAAGAGATTCTTCTAATTCAATTATTTCTTTTAATCCAAATACATTAACCAACTCATTTAATGATTCTTCTGAATATTCTTCTATCCCTCTAGTAATATTATCCTTAACAGGTAATCTCTGCAACCTAGGTTCTTGAACAATAACTGATATTTGGCTTTTCCTAAGATCTATCATATCTAGTTTTCTAATATTCAAGTTATTATATTCAATAGAACCCTCAAAGTTAAAATCCAGACCTAACAACAAATCGATTAATGTTGATTTTCCTTCTCCATTTTCTCCTTTTAAACAATAGATCTTTCCCTCTTCAAATTCATAACTAAAATCACTAAATAAAATATCGGATTTCGGATAAGCAAACTCTAATTCTTCAACTCTTATTTTATTAACTCTATCTAAATTAATTTCTCCGTTTTCCTCATCCTCAATACTGAATATTTCCTCTATTCTATCATAACTAATTTTTGCATGTTGATACTCCTGGCCCAATTTTAAGAAATATTCAGAATAAGATAAACACATATTAGTATAAAATGTTATTAGTACAAATTCTCCAATGGTAATAGTCTGATTGAGAATCAATGTTCCTCCTAATAACATAGTAAGTATTAATGTAATATTTTTTGAAAAAGTTCCAATATTATTTAAAGCGGCTAAAACTTTATTCAAACTAATACCTGTTTTCAAAAGTTTTTTAAATGAAAACTTAACTCTACCTGTTGAGATATCATACCAAGAATGTATCTTTGTTTCTTTTATCTGTGTTATCAGATCATTATTATCAGAGATGTATTGACTGTTCTGTTCTCTATAAAGATAGCCTCTTTTATAAAACTCTTTATTTAAAAGCATTATTCCTATTATATTTATCGTCATAGCAGTGACTGGTATAAGAATGAGTAATAAATTTATCTTGATAATTAATATAAAAACTACTATAGTACTAATAAACATTATAATAGCGACTATAAAATTATTTATGTAAAAATTCAAAGTAGTTAAAATATCATTGAATATTCGATTATTTAAGTAGGCCGGGTTATATTTCTCAGTTTTTCTTAAAGGAATATGTTCCAATTTATAATCAACATCTATAATAAACTTAAAAGCTGTTTTTGATATAAAAACCTCTGTAACTATATGATGGATATATGAACTGACGATCAATAGGACAGTTAACACTAAAATATAGATAACTGGCTCAATAGTTAAGTTTACTGAAGTAGTTTTAGTTACCGAATCTATAAAATCACTAAAGATATATGGGATAAATAACTGACACAGATAAATTAGGATTAACAGTGTACTAATCAAGAAAAAATTTTTCTTAGATTCCATAACTCTTTTGTAAATTGCTTTTAACATTGATAATTCCCCCTATTAATACTTACTTTACTTCTATTATAAGTTTAAATAAATTAAAAACTAGACTATTATTTTAAAAAATAGTGTGATATAATAATGACAGATAAAAACAGCAATCCGTATAGGGATTGCTATTTTTTTATTTATTGTGCACAATATTGATATGAAAAAAATTAAGAGAAATATCAGATATTTCCCTTTGTTATGCTATTTATAACGATTATTGCACTTATTTGTGATACGGCTCGTTGTAGCATTTTTAGTTGTACTTGAAATTCTTTTCATCGAATGTTATAAATCGCTAACTAAAACGAATACAAATCCCTAAAAACTCAAATTTCTGTATCTT
>NPIE01006596.1_pt1 | contig 16358 bp, 16 predicted proteins | sample 8637661 | NCBI WGS metagenome assembly NPIE01 (sample SAMN07420842, study PRJNA396082) | bioreactor metagenome | isolation source: sample BA12 brine-fed electro-methanogenic bioreactor BA | place: Japan: Kochi | collected 2016-12-09 | reverse complement strand
AAAACATTTTGGACAGGTATGAATCGCTGCTAAAATTAAAACTAAAGTCTAAACCTCAATATTCACTATCTCAGCGGATTTTACTATCTTTTATTTTTGGAAAATTACTAAATCGGATATTATGATAAGTAAACCTTTGGCAGTTGTCGCCGTCAGCGGAGGATTGGATAGCTGTGTTACTGCGGCAATTGCTAATCAAGATTACGAATTAGCCTTGGCGCATATAAATTACGGGCAAAGAACCGAAACCCGTGAGTTACAAGCATTTCACGATATTGCAGAATTTTATAATGTTCAAAAGAAGCTCGTTATTGATTTTACACATCTTACAAAAATCGGCGGCTCATCTTTAACGGATAAAAATATTAATATAGATGCTGCGGATTTGCACAACAAAAATATTCCAACTACTTATGTACCTTTTAGGAATGCAAACATTTTAACTGCTTGTGTAAGCTGGGCGGAAGTTATTGGTGCAAGTGCAATATTTATGGGAGCGGTTGAGGAAGATTCTTCCGGTTATCCCGATTGCAGACCTTCGTTTTTCTCGGCTTTCCAAAAAGTTGTTGAAGAAGGAACCAAACCATCAACACACATTGAAATTAAAACGCCTATTATTGATATGAAAAAATCGGAGATAATATTAAAAGGCTTGGAACTCAACGCACCTCTACATCTCACGTGGTCTTGTTATAAAAACGAGGATAAAGCCTGCGGAGAATGCGACAGCTGCGCACTTCGCTTAAGAGGCTTCCAGCAAATCGGCGAAGAAGACCCGATACCTTATGTAGTTAGACCAAATTATGTTGAAAATTAAATGGAACATCAAGAATTGTTAAATATAAAAGAAGCAAGTAGATGGGCAACCCAGTATCTTAAAAAAGAGGTTACCACTTCGAACATATCTTATTTGATTAATTATGGTAGAATTGCAAATAAAGGCAATGGTGGTGAAGTAAGGATTGATAAGACTGAGCTGTTGGAATATTATAAAAGTTATAACGGAAATAGAGAAATAAATTGGCGCAATAAATTGGGTGATGATATTGACTGGCATTTATCCTTTGAACAGTACAAGGAATCTGAAACGACTAAGCATGTTCATCGCTTACATCCCTATAAAGGAAAGTTCATACCCCAGTTAGTTGAATATTTTTTAGATGCTCATATTGATGAATTTAAAAAGGAAGTTTATTTCAAAAAGGGCGATATAATTCTAGATCCGTTTAGTGGAAGCGGAACAACTCTTGTACAGGCAAATGAGTTAGGGATGCATGCGGTTGGTATTGATGTCTCAAAATTCAATACATTAATAACAAATGTTAAAGTTGGGAAACATGATCTTTTCGAATTGAAAAAGGGGATTAAGAATATTACCGATGATCTGATTGAATTTGTTAACAATACAAATGTGCTTGATTTTGAAGAGAGATTATTAAGTGAATTGAATTCTTTCAACAACAAATACTTTCCTTCACCTGAATTTAAAAGGAAGGTGAGAAACAAACAAATTGATGAACAAAAATATGGAACTGAAAAATCAAAATTATTCCTTCCTATTTTTAATAATCTTATTCTGGAATATTCCATTCCATTAAAACAGCAAAGTCAGACTAATTTCATTGATAAGTGGTACCTGCAAACCGTAAGAAATGAGATCGATTTTGTGTTTAATAGGCTAAAACAAGTAAAAAAACGTGATATTCAAAAAATATTGACAATCATTTTAAGTAGAACAATACGCTCATGTCGAGCTACAACACATTCCGACCTAGCAACTTTAGTTGAACCTATTACCTCAACATATTATTGTTCTAAACATGGCAAAATTTGTAAGCCGTTATTCTCTTTGTTAGGATGGTGGAAACGATACTCTGAGGATACTCTAAAAAGATTATCCGAGTTTGATAAACTAAGAACAAATACTTTTCAAAAATGCTTTACAGGAGATTCCAGAACCATTGATTTGGAGAAGGAATTAAAAAACTCAGATTTGGCAAACGTTTATTCTAAAAATAAAATTAAAGGAATTTTTACAAGTCCGCCTTATGTAGGTTTGATTAATTACCACGAACAGCATGCTTATGCATATGATCTTTTTGGTTTTGAGAAAAATGAAGAATTAGAAATTGGACCGCTTTTTAAAGGCAAGGGGAAGGAAGCAAGAGAAAGTTATATAAAAGGGGTGAGCGAAGTTTTAAATAATTGTAAAAAATGGCTTGCTGAAGATTTTGATATCTTTATTGTGGCGAACGACAAATATAATATGTATCCAATTATAGCAGAAAAAACTGGGTTAAGGATCGTGCAGCAATTTAAGAGACCGGTTCTAAATAGAACTGAAAAAGATAAGAATGCTTATTCTGAATCAATCTTTCATTTGAAGGAGAATTAAGTTGAACGATTTTAAAAAAGAACTTATAGCTCTTGAAGTGATTAGAACCGTAAAATCTAGATTTGACAATTTTCCAGAAGACGCTTCTGATAATAGAAATGCTCCTTTTCATGAAGCTTTTTTGAACGCTTTTAAAATCAGAATCGAAAAACATGTTACAGATATTCCTTTCTTTGTCAGCTTAGCAAGCTGGATGCATGGTTTAAATACATCACTTGGTCAGTCATTTTTTGAAAACGTTGCGCACATATTATCTGACGGTATGAAACGAAAATTTGCTGACCAATTTATCACGGCAGAACAACAAAGTGTTATATCAAATATTATCTCAGGATTAAAAAATCGTACTAGAGAACCTAATTTAATTAAAGAGAATGAAGAAATATTTTTAAAGCAGGGTGAGCCAACCGTTTACGCAACAAATTTTACTGCTGATGTTTATTACGAGGAAGATAACACCCTGACGCTAATTGAGCTAAAAACCGTTAAGCCAAATAGTGATATTTTCAAAGAACAGAAAAATAAGTTTCTTAACGCAAAAGCAGCTTTGTTCAAAAAATTCCCACAGAAAGAATTAAAATTCTATCTCGGTTTTCCATTCGACCCATTAAATGGTACTAGTGTTGGATATGATAAAGATAGATTCTTTAATTATAGTATAGATTTCAAAAAATATTTTGATAAGAAAGAAGTTTTATTAGCTGATGAATTATGGGATTTTCTGTCGCAAGAGAAAGAAACTATGCCCAGAATCCTTGAAATAATCAATTCAATTGCTAAACCGGATTTTATGGAGAAATTTAATTTTATTAATGACCCGAAGAATTTTGAAATTAATAGCGGAAAATTTAAGGCAATTTTATCTCAATGGCATTTACATCGTGATTCAAAAATATTCAACAATTATACTAAATTGAAAAAAATAGCAGAGACTGACAAAAGATTACAAAGAATTCTAAGGCAGAACCTTTTTGATTCGAAAACAAATTATAAAGAAACACGTGTTTATTCTTTATTAAATGAACTTTAACAACGTTAATAGGTTTTTAAATGGATGAAAAAATTATATACCAATTAACAACAGAAGATGTTCAAAATGTTGCAAATGCCGAGTTAGAAAGAGACCTCACACCTGATGAATTAAAAATCGTGAGCGATAAAATAGGTGATTACATTAACTGGTACGATATCATTGATTCAATTTTAAATTCAGAGTTAAATCAGCAGGGAAACAATAAATGAACAAAAAACAAAAACTAATAGAAACATTTGAAAATCCTAACAAGGAAAGAGATTATATAATCGAGCATACTGCACCGGAGTTTACTTCGCTTTGCCCCAAAACCGGTCAGCCCGATTTTGCTACAATAATTTTGGAATATATTCCGGATGAACTCTGTATTGAGTTAAAGTCATATAAATTTTACCTTCAGTCATTTCGCAATGACGGAATTTACTTTGAAGCGGTAACAAATAGAATTCTCGACGATCTTGTTGGTGTTTGCAAACCAAGATATATGAGAGTGATCGCCGAGTTTAACACACGTGGAGGAATCTCTTCGGTAATTGAAGTTGAATATGAAAAAGAAAATTGAAAGTACTGAGTATCCTTCCTGGTCAAATGCTTTGGGATCTTGAATGTTGCTGAATACAAATAAAGAATGATATATGTTTCGGAAATATCGTCAGCAAAAAAATCACAAGTAATGCGGAAGTTAAATGAATCTCCCCATAAACTTCAGCAAAATTTATACTTGTCGTATCACAGAATTCACACAATTTTAATTTACCAGCATCTCGCAATGACCTCAGCTCACTAAGTTTTGACACCAATCTTTTATATAAAACGATTTCTAAATTTTAAAAATAACGGAGAATAAAATGGCTAAGAAAATTGTAAAAAAAAGCTGGGCTGAACCTTTCAAAATTAAGGTTGTAGAGCCGATTAAAGTTACAACTCGTGAACACAGAGAAAAAGCCGCAAAGGAAGCTGGTTACAATACTTTTTTATTAAAATCCGAGGATGTTTACATTGATTTACTAACCGACAGCGGTACAAATGCAATGAGCGATTATCAATGGGCAGGTATGATGCTTGGTGACGAAGCCTATGCCGGCAGTAAAAACTTTTATTACTTATGGGATAACGTAAAAAAATATTACGGAATGCCTTATTTCGTACCCACTCACCAAGGCAGAGCTGCCGAACATCTTGTATCAAAAATATTAATTACACCGGGTGATTACGTGCCCGGTAATATGTACTTTACCACAACCCGACTTCATCAAGAACTTGCCGGTGCAACTTTTATTGATGTGATTATTGATGAAGCACACGATCCGTACAGCGAACATCCTTTTAAAGGAAACATTGATTTAAGAAAACTTTCAAAACTTGTGAAGGAAGTCGGTGCAGATAAAATTCCATACGTATTTATGGCAGGCCCCGTTAATATGGCAGGCGGACAACCGTTCTCAATGGAAAATCTTCAAAAGGTAAGAGAATTCACGAAGAAACATAAAATTAAACTCTGGTTCGATGCAACACGAGCTTGCGAGAATGCCTTCTTTATTAAAGAAAGGGAAAAAGGATACAAAGATAAAACCATCGCACAAATCCTAAAAGAAATGTGTAAATATTTTGATGGTTTGTGGGTGAGCGCTAAAAAAGATCTTATGGTAAACATCGGCGGCTTTCTTGCAACAAGAGATAAAAGAGTTTTTGAAGAAGCACGCAACATGGTTGTTATTTATGAAGGACTTCATACCTACGGCGGTTTAGCCGGAAGAGATATGGAAGCTATGGCACGCGGTATTGAAGAAATGGTTGAATATGAAAACGTGAGAATGAGAGTTAAGCAAGTTGAGTATGCAGGAAACCAATTGGCTAAATATAAAATCCCGATGGTTAAACCTTTCGGCGGACACGCAATATTTCTCGATGCAAAGAAATTCTTATCACACATTCCGCAAGATGAATTTCCTGCTCAAACATTAGCAGCAGAAATCTTTATTGATTCCGGCGTACGAAGTATGGAACGCGGAATTGTTTCGGCTGGTAGAGATCCTAAAACCGGAGAACACCGCAGACCTAAACTTGAACTTGTTCGTTTGACCTTCCCGAGAAGAGTTTACACTCAGTCTCATATTGATGTGATGGTAGAATCAATTGCGAGCGTTTATGAAGATAGAAAGAAAGTAAAGGGATTGAAATTCGTTTACGAACCGAAATACTTGAGATTCTTCCAAGGCAGATTCGATAGAATAAAATAAAAATAAGTATGTTTGTAAGGAACACATAATGTGCGTTCCTTATTTTATAAAACGATCTGTATAATTTATTTGTCATTCCCGCATTTGCGGGAATGACTATATATGTAAGTTTAACTCAGTTTTAGATAACCTTAGTTATGGTCAAGAAGCTTGAAATAAAAAAACAATTCAACGAAGAGAAACAACAACTCTTCAGTGATGAATCTTTGCTTAAAGATTCCTTCAAGTTTTGTATGCGTTACAGCCTGCTTGTCGAAGATTATATTCGCAGAATATTGAAAGATAAAAAAATTCCATTTGCAATTGCATCAAGCGGCAGTTTCAGCAGACGAGAACTCTCTCCTTATTCCGATATCGATTTGATGTTTATTTGCAGAAGCATTGACGGAAATGAGATTATAATTAATGAATGTGTAACGGATTTATGGGATTGCGGAATTGAAGTTTCCCATACAGTACGCGACTTTTCCGACATAATGAAATTTCTTAATGAAGACTTGCATGCTTTTACACAATTTTACGAAACAAGAATTATTTTAGGCGATGATGATACTTACAACGATTGGAATAATTTAATTACCACTTCGTTGACGCAAGATGATAAAAACAATCTACTTAAAGAATTTTTTACTGATACACATTTGAGATATGCAAAATACGGCGATTCGGCAAAAGTGCTTGAACCGAATATTAAATTTACCGCAGGCGGTTTACGGGATTTGCAAGCAGTTGAATGGATGTACTCGTTAAAAAATGATTTGGTGCTTTCAAGCCAAAACGAAATTACCCAAACAGAGGCTTTCCTTGAATCAATAAAGAAAAATAAACTCACAAACAGTAAGGCTGCAGCACGCTTATTAAACAGTTACAAATTTATACTCGCCGTTCGTAATTATCTTCACATCATCTCTCCGAACAAAACAGACAGACTGGAATTCAGTTCGCAGGAAAAAATAGCCGTCAAGTTTGGTTATCCTCACAACAAGTGGCACGATTTTATGAAAGACTATTTTTATCATTCCAGTGTATTAAAAACATTTGCAACTACAATGATGAAGAAATTCGAAGAGGATATTTCCAATCCTGTTTCAGATTATTTAGCTATTCAACTTGACACCGATTTTGTACTGAAAGAAAATCGAATATCAATGGTTAACCCTTATGCCGAAATTGATATGTCTCAAATTTTACGAGTCTTTTATTACCGTGCAGTAAAGGATGCAATCTTTGATGAAAATCTTCGTTCAAAAATAATTGAATATGCTTTAGAAGCTGATGAGGAAATTGTTCCTGAAAATCTCAGCTCAACTTTTTTTAGAGAACTTTTGCGGCTCCCTAAAAATGTAGGGAAAACTATAAGCGTAATGAACGAACTTGGTGTACTTTCTGCATTCTTAACTGAGTTTAAAGATTTAGTCGGTTTTTTCCAGCCCGGAGTTTATCACTGCTACACAGCAGATGAACACACAATAATAGCTCTTTCCAATCTTGAAAAGCTTAAGGATGAAAGCACGCAGCTCGGCAAAATCTTTTATGAAATTGAAAGAAGAGATTTGATATATCTCGGAGTTCTTTTCCACGATATTGCTAAACCAATAACTGTGTCGGGGCACGAGATTATCGGCGCTGAAATTGCATCTTCCGTTATGGAAAGATTGGGGTATGAGCAGGAAGAAATTAATCTGGTTAGATTTTTAGTTCGGCATCATTTAACAATGGAGCAAGTTGCATTCCGACGAAATTTAAATGACCCGGTTACACTTGATCAGTTTGCCGCAAATGTTCCTTCGGTTGAAGCGTTGGATATGCTTTATCTGTTAACGTTTGCCGATTTATCTGCTGTGAGCCCCGTTGTTTGGACGCAATGGAAGAGTGATCTTCTTTTTGAACTTTACCGCAAAACAAAAGTGATGCTTGAAGACCGGCTTTCTGGCGAGCAGTTGATTTATGCCGATTCGTTAGAAGTAATTAATGAAAAAGTTAAAGGTGCAGATTCGTCTTTACGTGAACACCTTGAAGCATTTGATGATTTGACTTACCTTCAGCAGTTTTCCGAAGAAGAAATTAACGCTCATGCAGAAGAGATTGCTCGCGGAGATGATACCATCGTTTTCTTTAAAGAAGAAGGTGAGTTCACTAATATTACGGTTATTACCGAAGACAATGAAGCCGTACTTGCTAAACTCTGCGGCGCTCTTTCTATCAATGATCTTAATATACACGACGCAAGAATTTTTACACGTAAAGACGGCATTATAATCGACAACTTTAACGTAACCGATTTTAGAAGTCATAAAAAAATTGAACCGGAACGCTATGATAAAATTAAGGAAGATGTGATCGCTTCTCTGAACAATCAACTTTCCATCAATAAAGAATTTAAACGTATTAGATCGAAATGGTGGAGAATTGAGGATAAGCTATTCAGCAGAAAGGGTAATGTTAAAGTGCTGTTCGAAAAGCATCAAAAGTATACTATAATAGATATTTTTTCTCCCGATAGATTGGGACTTCTTTACCAAATTACTCGTAAGCTTTTTGATTTGGGGTTGAGTATCTACTTCGCAAAAATTTCAACTAAGGGCGATGATGTTGTGGACTCGTTTTACGTACTAACTCAAGCGGGGAGAAAAATCTCACCGAATAATTTTGAGTTAATCAAAAAAGAACTTTCCGAAACAATAGAGCAAATGTTATAGGTGAAAAATTGAACTTTATGAATAGATCAAATCCGATTGGCGTTTTTGATTCCGGCATTGGCGGATTAACTGTTGTAAAAAAAATTGATCAATTCCTTCCGAATGAAAATTTAATTTACTTTGGTGATACGGCTCGAGTTCCTTACGGCAGCAAATCAAATCAAACGGTAATTGAATATTCAAAACAAGATGCTAAGTTTCTGCAAAATAAAAACGTAAAGATGATTGTAGTTGCTTGTAATACTGTTTCATCCGTGGCGCTTGATGTATTAAGGGATACTTTTGATATTCCGATTATTGGTATGATTGAACCGGGTGCAAAATCAGCAATTGAAAATACACACAACGGTAAAATAGGTGTGATCGGTACTTATGCAACAATTAATAACAAAGCGTATTCAAGGGAACTTTTAAAACTTGATTCGAAGTTGAAAGTATTTGAAAAAGCTTGTCCGCTTTTTGTTCCGCTCGCAGAGGAGGGTATGATAGAACATCCCGCTACAAAATTAATTGCTGAAGAGTATCTCACCGAGCTAAAAGAACATAAAATTGATACTCTTATTTTAGGTTGTACACACTATCCGATTCTTTCAGAAGTTATACAGGAAGTAATGGGAGATGATGTTAAACTTATTGATTCGGGAACTGCAGCCTCAACAATCGTAGAAAATTATTTACATGGAAGAGGAATAAGAAACGAGTCGCATCAAATCGGCAGACAAGAATTTTATGTAAGCGACTTACCCGAAAAATTTAAAAGTATTGCCGATTCGTTTTTAGGAAGGCACATTGAGCATCTTACCAAAATAGATTTGGAAGAAATTACTAATTAACCTCTAAGGTAGCTTGTTTTTATCTCCGAGGTTACTGTGATTTTTAGGAGTTATTCAGAAACATCATTATACCGCTGATTGATTTTGCATCAACAATTTCACCATTCCGGATTTTCTCCTTTATTTCCGCAATTGTAAATTCAAATACTTCCATTCCTTCTTCACCTTCTTCTCTGGCGTGTGCGCCGGGAGTTAATTTTTCTGCTAAGTAAATGTGAAGAATTTCATTACAGAATCCGGGAGTGGTATAAATGTGTCCGAGTTTAGTAATGTTCTTTGCTCTGTAGCCGGTTTCTTCGGTAAGCTCGCGGGATGCACAATTTTGAGGATCTTCACCCTCATCAAGTTTACCGGCAGGGAGTTCAAGTACCCATTCTTGAAACGGGTATCGAAATTGACGAACCATTACTATTTTGTTTTCATCGGTGATTGCAACCACAACTGCTCCGCCGGGATGAACTGCTACTTCTCTGCGTCCTATATTTCCGGTTGACTCATATTCAATTTCGTCAACTTTTAAGTCAAATACTTTTCCTCTAAAAAGAATATCGCTTTTTATCAGTTTATATTTACTCATAAAACTCCATTTTATTCAAAACAAGATTGATCCGTAAATATCATTTTTGATGTATCAAAACCTTTTTCTTCTGCTTTTGATTTAAGCATATCAATTATGTCATCATCTAGTTGAGGTGTGCGTGAAAGAATCCACAAATATTCTCTGCTTGGTGAACCTACCAAAACATACTTGTAGTCTTTGTCTAACTCAAGTATCCAATAATCTCCTTTAAAAGGCCAAAAAAATTGTACTTTTAGTTTGGAGTTATTGCTTCCTTCAACAATGAAGGCTTTGCCGTTAGCTTTATCAACTTCACCGTCTGCACTGTCTTCATTACATGTGTTGACAACTTTTATTGTTTCCGAGTCAATCAAAGAATATTCCGCGGTTGTACAGTGACAACCTTCCTCAAAACTATTCGGCAGTAAAGCAATTTCATACCACTTACCGAGATATTTCTGGATGTCAACCGATTCAACAGTCTCGAGCGGGGGATAATTTCCACCGCAGCTAAAAAGAAAAACACCTGTTAAAATAATTAACAGGTGCTTGGTAAATTTTTTCACTTTTATTATCTCTTAATCATAATATGGAATAAGTTCGCTACCCATATATTTTAGTACCGCCGTAATAACCCCGAGATCATCAAGGTAACCGATCAACGGAGCAAGATCGGGAATTGAATCAATCGGCATAATGAAGTAAACCAACGCTCCAACCACAATTGATTTTCGATACCATGCTACCGAAGAATCCGTCATATAATTGTATAGAGCTTTTACATCCTTGGCAAAAGAAATTTTCTTCCCAATTCTCTCTATTTTTTCCCAAAGATTTTCTTCAATATATTCTTTTCCTATGTCAACCTTTACGGCATTATCATATTCACTTCCGATATTTTCGGATACTTCGTCTTCGGAAAGATCATCGAGATTGAACATCTCATCTTTTTGATTCATTTTTATTTCTCCGTTTTATATTTGTCAAACCAATTGAAGATAGTATTCCACCAAAGTTTGGCGTTTCTCGGTTTAACAACAAAATGAAATTCATCTGGATAATATAAAAATTTACTTTCAACTCCTAATCTCTGCAAAGTAGTAAAAAATTCCATTGCTTGATTTTCGGGAACTCTGAAATCATTAGCGCCGTGTACAATTAAAGTCGGGGTTTTCATATTTTCAGCATACATATGAGGCGACCATTTCTGATAAAGTTCACGGTTTTCCCACGGTGTACCACCGAATTCCCATTCCGGGAACCAAAGTTCTTCTGTTGCACCCCACATGCTTTCCAAATTAAAAACTCCATCGTGACAAACAAGAGCATTAAATCTATCAGTATGACCTGCAATCCAAGCGATCATATAACCACCGTAAGAGGCACCCGCAGCAAAAGTATTTTCCGTATCTATGAAATCAAAATTGTTTACTGCATAATCATATGAATTCATTAAATCAGTATAAACTTTACCTCCCCAGTCTAAGGAGATTTCATCAGTAAACTTTTGACCGTATCCCGTACTTCCTCTTGGATTGGGTGCAACAACAATATAGCCGGGAGCTGCAAACATTTGCAAATTCCATCGGTAGTGGAAATCATCTGTCCATGCACCTTGTGGTCCGCCGTGCACCAAAAAAATCATAGGATACTTTTCGTTCGGATTAAAAAACGGAGGTTTGATCAGTATCGATTGTACATCAGCACCCTCGGCTCCTTTACTCCAAAACGTACTCATTTCACCAAATTCAATTTTAGAAAGAAGTTCGTTATTTACATAAGTCAACTGCTTTAAATCACTTCCATCTGTGCTTATCGAAAAGATTTCATAAGGAAGAGTTGTTCTCTGCTGTTTGAAAAATAACTTTGAACCGTCAGGTGAAAGAGTTAAGCCAGCATTAACATGCGGTTCATAAATTAAATTATTTTTTCCGCTTTCAATGTTGATATTGTATAATGATACATTAATTTTGTTACCGCTGTCGAAGTAAATAGATTTTGAATCATTTGCCCAAACAATATCACCAATGGACATATCAAGCTGTTCACTAATATTTTTCAGCTCACCGGTCTCGCGATTGAAAAGCACAAGTGTTTGTTTATCAGCTTCAAATCCGGCGCGAGCCATTGAACGGAATGCGATATATTTTCCATCCGGTGAATAAACAGGTTGATTGTCGTTTCCTTCGCTTATGGAAATCTTTTTAATCTCGGGAGCTTTTCCTTTCTCTAAATTTTCTAACGAAACTATAAACACATCATTGTTGGTATTCCATGCTTGTTCGCCGGTAGCATTCATAACAAAAGCAGCTTCTTTACCATCGGGAGAAATTGCATAATCTTGGTTGCTGCCAAGTGCGATTGTCGGGATGTCGGTTTCCAGGCTTTGGGTTAGGTCGTAATATTGATTGGACTTTAAATCCATTAAAAAAAAGTGAGAATATTTAGGACCGTGCCAAGCGTTCCAATGGCGGTATAAAAGTTTATCAAAAATTTCGGCTTCGTAACCTCTGTTAGCTCGTGCTTCATCTTTTTGTTTGTTGCAATCTTGGGTTTTGCAATCAGGCCAAACAGAAGAGAGAAACAAAAATTTCGATCCATCTCTTGACCAAACAATTCCGGAGGCGCCGGTATATAAATCTGTTAATTGTCTCTCGTTGCTGCCGTCAAGTTCGGCGATCCATATTTGCCCATCCCGTTCGAAACTAAGTTTGCCATCAGGTGAAAATTTGGGTGCGGTTTCATTTGCTTCGGAATTTTTGAAAGGTCTTAAATTTTTTCCGTCCGCATCAATTAAATAAATGTCTGTATTTCCTTTGTTAGTTTCAAAACTGTAGACCGTTTGATCGAATGCAATGGTTTTCCCATCCGGAGAAACATCAAACGAACCGATTCTTTTCATAGCCCACATATCATCTACCGTCATTGCTCGTTTTTCTTGAGCAGATAATTGAGAAAAAGAGATTGTAATTAAAACTAATAAGAAGAGAAGCTTTTTCATTTTATCCTCATTATTTCGAAAGTTTTATTCAAAAATAGGGGAAGGGTGAAATAATTACAAACAAAAGAAAGACAATATTTCAGCTCTTAGAGTACGTTTTTATTTGGCAAGATTCTCATTGAAACATTTGATAACAGGAGGTAATTTGAGTTGAAAATAAGTGATTTATGAACGTTCACAAATATTTTCTCATGTATCAAAGGTAAAACGATGGAAATCGGTTTCGATAGAATAATGGCATTTCTAAAGGATGTTCAATCTCCGAGCTTACGTTTACAAGGTTAACATTGTTTAATTTCCTTGAGCAAAAGATAATGACGATTATAGAAAAATTTTAATCGGCTGGGAATTATAAAATTGAATTGAACTCTGAAAATTTATCAAGCGGAGTAAATTTTTATAGAATGGAAGCTGATAATTATGTCGATGTAAAAAAAATGATTCTCATGAAATAATTTTGTTAATAGACCCCCGGGATTTTGAAAATCCCGGGGGTTAAATAATTAATCCATCACCAAAACTTCTCTTATATGTTCGAGCGCCCAATCAATTTCTTCTTTTTTGATTACCAATGGCGGGGCAAAACGGATAACATTTTCATGTGTTTCTTTGCAGAGTATTCCCCGCTGCATTAAAGCTTCACAAAATCTTCTTGCACCTTTTGCTTCGGGGTTTAACTCAACTCCTATAAACAAACCTCTCCCGCGGACTTCCTTTACGTGTTTCGAGTCAATTTTTTGGAGTTCTTCTTTAAAATATTTGCCGAGTTCAAATGAATTTTCAATGAGCTTCTCTTCAATCAAAACGTTCAGCGCTTCAACGGCAACTGCAGCACCAAGCGGGTTTCCGCCAAATGTTGAACCGTGATCACCCGGATTAAAAACACCCAGCACTTCTTTAATAGATAACACAGCCGATACGGGATAACAACCGCCGGATAAAGCTTTCCCGATAATTACAGCATCCGGTCTTACGTCTTCATACTGATGTGCAAAAAGCTTTCCGCTTCTTCCCAAACCGGATTGAATTTCGTCCGTAATATAGAGTACATTGTTTTTCTTACAAATATCGTATGCTTCTTTTAAAAATCCGTCCGGCGGAACGATAACACCGCCTTCACCTTGAATCGGCTCAAAGATAAAAGCAACCGTGTTGGGAGTAATGGCTTCTTCAAGTTCTTTAGCGTTTCCGTATTCAATAACTTTAAAACCTTGTGTAAATGGACCGAAGCCGTCTTTATACTGTGCTTCGGTGGAGAAGGAAATAATCGAAATTGTTCTTCCGGCAAAGTTGTTTGTGCAGACAATAACTTCAGCCATATCCTGTGGAACACCTTTTACTTTATATCCCCACTTCCTGGCAGCTTTTAGGGCAGTTTCAACAGCCTCGGCACCCGAGTTCATCGGAAGAATCATTTCGTAACCGGTGAGTTCATATAATTTTTTATATAAAAGAGGAAGCTGACTATTGCGGAATGCTCTTGAAGTCAACGTAACTTTATCAGCCTGTTCTTTTAACGCCTTGATAATTCTTGGATGGCAATGCCCCTGGTTAACAGCCGAATATGCGGCTAAGCAATCCAAATATTTTTTGCCTTCTACATCGTAAACCCAAACGCCTTCGGCTTTGTCGATAACCACATCAAGCGGATGATAATTATGGGCGCCGTATTTCTCTTCTAATTCAATATAATCTTTTGACGTCATTTAACACCTACCTTAAATTATTTGTAAAAAATTAGTCATCAAATCTATCAATTTTTGTCCTGATTTTGGAAAAAATCGTGTGTAAAAATTCACTTCTTTTCTACTTTTAGTTAAGTTTGATTCACATAATAAATTACATCGAGAAAAAGATGAACATACAAACGAAATCTTTTACTGTTAAAACAAACGGGCACACCGATATTATCGATATTACGAACGATGTGAAAAAGCTATTCACCGAATCCGGTATGGTTGAAGGAAGCGTGCTTATTTTTGTCCCCGGCTCAACGGCTGGCGTTACAACTATCGAATATGAACCCGGCTTATTGCAGGATTACCCGGCATTTTTTGAAAAGATTATCCCTTCAGATGTAAATTACCGGCATAATGAAACATGGCACGACGGCAACGGGCATTCACATATTAGGGCGGCTCTTCAGGGTGCTTCCTTTACAGTACCGTTTTCAGGCAGAAAATTATTACTCGGAACTTGGCAGCAGATTATACTTGTAGATTTTGACGCTCGTCCCCGCGACAGAAAAGTTGTTGTTCAATTAACGGGAAAATAATGTGACAAAAATTATAACGGTTTTCGGAAGCTCAAAACCCAAACCCGGTGATGAAGAATATGATACCGCTTTTAAACTTGGGAAAATCTTAGCTCAGAACGGGTTTAATGTTTGTACCGGCGGCTATCAAGGTACAATGGATGCTGTTTCAAAAGGGGCATCGGAAGCCGGCGCAAAACCTATTGGTGTTACCGTAAATGTATTCAATTCAAAACCGAGCAAGTATCTTCATCAAGAAATTAAATGCGCCTCTTTGTTTGAGCGAATTCAAAAGCTTGTTGAATTAGGTGATGCATACATTGTTCTGCGCGGTGGAACCGGAACTCTTGTTGAACTTTCTATTGTTTGGGAAATGCTCAATAAAAATTTAATGCCGGAAAAGCCGATTGCTTGTCACGGTGAAATGTGGAAAAATCTTGTTAAAACTCTTGATGAAAGAATGAAATTTGAAAAAAGGAATTACGGGTTCATTTTTGTTGCCGATACGATTGAAGAATGTGCAGAATATGTTATAGGGAAGTTGAAATAATTTTTTCATTTTATTAACCCACGGATTTAGTGGACGGACTAATAGAAACAATACATGATCTGGGCTTCAGCCCCATTGCATTTTTTGCAAATCCAAATTAATTTCAAAAGAAAAAGGAGAAATAAATGAGCTGGATAAGAATCTGGATTCATCTTGTCTTCTCAACAAAAAACAGAGAACCATATTTTGCTTCAATAGAAAAAAGAGAAAAAGTAATTGCACACATAAAAACCAATGCAAAGAAAAAAGATATTTGGCTTGAAGAAATAAATTGACATAAAGAACATATTCATTGTTTAATTTCTCTCGGGAAAGATCAATCAATAAGCAAAGTATCACAATTAATAAAATGCGAATCATCCAAATGGATAAATGATAAAAAATTGACAAAGACAAAATTTTATTGGGGGAATGATTATTGGGCTGTGAGTGTAAGTGAATCTCATTTAAAGGATGTTAAAGAATATATTAGAAATCGAGAAGAACATCATAGAACAAATAGCTTTACAGAAGAAGTGGATGATTTTATGAAAAAGTATGGATGGAAGTTTGTAAAGTGAGAATGGGGCTAAAGCCTTTAGTTATTTGCTCATCTTTTAATCCGTCGCTTAAAAGCGACGGCAATATTAAAATCAATTGACTTTTAATTACCGTCCACTTTAGTGGACGGGAGAATGAAAGTAAGAAAAAAATCTGGGCTTCAGCCCCATTCCAATAATTAATGGGACTAAAGTCCAGAATGTTTGTTGTTTCTTTTTATCCGTCGCTTAAAGAGTCTGTGGCATAACTGTCGG
>NPIE01034853.1_pt1 | contig 16360 bp, 11 predicted proteins | sample 8637661 | NCBI WGS metagenome assembly NPIE01 (sample SAMN07420842, study PRJNA396082) | bioreactor metagenome | isolation source: sample BA12 brine-fed electro-methanogenic bioreactor BA | place: Japan: Kochi | collected 2016-12-09 | reverse complement strand
GATGATGTCCGGGTCCTGGCGCAGAAAGGATCGCAGTGCGGCCGCGAAGGTCATCCCCTGCTTGACATTCTGCTGCACCTGGTTGACCCCCGGCATGCGAATTTCAACCGGGTCCTCGACCGTCGAGATATTGCGGCCATCATCGTTCAACAAGCCCAGCGCGGTATACAGCGACACGGTCTTGCCGGATCCGGTCGGACCGGTGACCAGCACCATGCCGTAGGGCTTGCTGATGGCGTCGAGGTAGATATCTTTCTGCGCAGGTTCGAAACCCAGCTTCTCCGGACCGAGAAATACACCGGAGCCATCGAGAATACGCAGCACGACCTTCTCGCCCCACAGCGTTGGACAGGTCGATACACGAAAGTCGAACGCGCGGCTCTTGGAGATGTTGAGCTTGATGCGACCGTCCTGCGGCACTCTACGCTCGGCAATATCGAGGTTGGCCATGACCTTGAGACGCGCCGAAAGCCGGCTCGCCATCTTGGTCGGTGGCTTCATCTGGGTCTTGAGCATGCCATCCATCCGGAAGCGGATCCGGTACATGTCCTCGTAGGGCTCGAAATGGATGTCGGAGGCGTCCTTGCGAATTGCATCGATCAGAACCTTGTTGACAAAACGCACGATCGGTGCATCGTCGCTGTTGTCGTCGGTCGACTCCTGCTCGGCCTGGCCGGAATCGAAGCTCAGCGATTCCAGGTCCTCGTCGCCGGCCGTCAGTTCGTCGAAAGCTTGCGATGAGCCGGCAATCAGACGATCGATCCCCTGGGTAATCGAATCGGAGGCCGCGAGTACGGCCTCGACGTTGAGGCCGGTGGTGAAAGCGACCTCGTCGATGCCGGATTGATTGGTCGGATCGGCGACGGCGACAAACAGACGCTTGCCGCGCTTCATGATCGGAAGCACCAGATGCTTGCGCATCAGTTCTTCCTTGACCAGATCGCCTGGCGCATTGCGCAGATCCAGGGCGTTCAGATCCAGCAGCGGCAAGCCGAACTCATCGGCCGCAACGTGCGCGAAGCCTACCGGATCGATCAGGTTTTCGCGCACCAGGTGGCTGGTAAAGGTACGCCCCAGCTCAGCGGCAGCAGCCGTTGCGGCAGTGGCCTGCTCCTCGCTGAGCAGCCCCTCTTCGACCAGCCGACGCCCGGTGCCGGGCAGCCTGGCCTTGTTGATTGACTCTACCGTCGATGCCATCGCAACCTCTGTTGAGCGAATCCGCGGGGTGCGCCAAGGGGCGCCGCGTCGCAATTAATACAATAAGCTCAGAACTTACGCCCAAGCTCCTGATATGTCAATGATTGATCATCTCAATGAACATCTGGTTTCAGGTCTTTTTGCGCAATGGTATCAGCGGTCGAGCCTAGCCCGACGGCACCACCGTACTCGATCCGGTACGGCGGCGGCTCACCGCCCGGCCCTTTCAGATAGTGGTTCATCCAGCGCATCAGTCGCACCGAGTAGTCGTAGCGACTGGCCGCGCGGCGGTTGCCGTGACCCTCACCCGGGTACAGTACCAGACGCACCGGCGGGCCGCCTTCGATCACCTTGAGAAAACGGTAAAACATGCGCGACTGGGTCGGGTCGACCCGCGGATCGGCATCGCCGTGCAGGATCAGGATCGGCGTTTTCGCCTTCTCCACGTGATACAGCGGCGAGGCCTGCTGGAACAGGCTCCAGTCTTCCCACGGCCACTTGCCCAGGTGCACCAGGCGGAACTCCCACGGAATGTCGGAGGTGCCGAAGGCTGCAATCTGGTTGCTCAGGCCCACGTTCATCACCGCAGCCGCAAATCGCTCCGAATACACGGTTGCTCCCCAGGCCGTGGCGTAGCCGCCGTAGGAACCCCCGGTGATGCCGACCCGCGCGGGATCGACCAGGCCACCGTCGATCAGATGGTCGACACCGTCGATCAGATGGTCGACACCGTCGATCAGATGGTCGACACCGTCGATCAGATCGTCGAATTCCTCCATCGCCGGTCGGCCGAAGCTGAGCTGGGTAAAGTCCACGCCGCGGCCGGTCGAGCCGCGGTAGTTCTGGAAGAATGTGAAATAACCCTCGGCCGCGGCATGCTGGGCGGGCGCGGCATAGCTGGTCAGCCAGCCATTCGAATAGTGTGATTCCGGCCCGCCGTGTACATTGAGAATCAGCGGATAGCGCTCGCCCTCGACATAGTTCAAGGGCCAGACCAGGATGCCTTCGATTTCGAGGCCGTCGCGAGCCGCATAGCGCACCACTTCCTGCCGTGCGAGCGGAATGTCGCCCAGCCAGGGGTTGGAATCGGTCAGGCGCTGCTGCAGCCGGAACAGTTCGGTCGGGTGCGACGGCGTACTGCCGGCCAGCGCGATTTTCCCATCAGTACTGGCGCTCAAGCGGGTAAACACCGGGCCGCCCTCAGCCAGCGTCTGCTGGCCACGCCCGTCCGGGCGGATCGTGGCCAGACGCACGCCGGTGCCCTCATAGCTCAGGAACACGATGCGGTCGCGGCCCGACCAGTCGACATTCCAGACATGCCCTTCGAGTCCCGGCAACAGGTCACGCAAGCCAGCGCCGTCCGGGCCGGTGACCATCAGGCGCCCTTCCCGGGAATCGCTGACGATATTGGTGCCGATGAGGGCAAGATGATCGCCGCGCGGGCTCCAGGCCATCGCGCCGAGCTTGCCGGGCGTATCGACTTCGCCGATCCCGCGCCCGTCGGTATCGATGATCCGGATCCTGGCAAATACCAGCGTGTCGTCGACCAGTTCATTCGGCGTGACGCGCACCGCCAGACGATCGCCGGCCGGCGACCAGGCCACTTCCTGGACCGAACCCTCGAGCTCAAGCATCTTCGGCTCGCCAGCGTCGGCCTCCAGATCGATGATCCAGACCCGGCGTGAGCGCAGACCTTCCTCGTAGATCAGCTGGCTGAAGCCCTGCTCCCGCTCCTGCTTCAGGGTTTCGTCCTCGGGCTCGAAGGCGAGCACCGCCACCTGGCGGCCGTCCGGGCTGAAGGAATAGCCGCTGATGTCGGTCTCCAGCGACGCGATCGCGCGAGCTTCACCGCCATCGACCGGCAGGGCATAGATACGCGTCGTCGCGTCGTCGCCGCGCTTGTCGAGGAAGCTGATCGCGGCACCATCCGGCTTCCAGCCCAAGCCGCCGATGTTGACCGGCCCGGTGATGAACGGTCGACTCTGCCCGTCCGGACCGACCAGGTGCAGCTCGCTCCAGGCCGCACCGTCGTCTTCGCGGGCAAGATCGCGCGGCACCGACACGGTATAGGCAATCTGTCGTCCATCCGGGCTGATCTCGGCGCTGCCGACCTGACGCAGCTGGGCAATCTGCTCCAGCGTCAAGCCGTCGGCAAGGGCCGTGGCCGAAACGCTCAGCGCAAGGCAAAGCAGGCCGCAGGCCGATGCAATGAATCCTTGATGCATGGAAAGTTTCTCCAATCAGGTGTCTGGGTCGATGCTGGATTCGGATTCGGATTCGGCTTCCAGCTCTCGCGACTATACAATCGTCCGGGCATGGAGACGGCTTCGGTTTCTTGCTGTTCGGCATCTGCGGTGCTTGTTTGCAAGCGCCTTCGCTTCCGGTCTGCTCGCCGGCGCGTCATGGCTGTACCTGCTGCGGCATTTCGCGCACAACTCGAAAACCCGTGCGCTCGTTGTGGAAAGAGCCCGAGGGGCGCATGCGGCTGGCCGATCGGACCTGGATTGCGGTATCGCCCCACGCCCCGCCACGCACCACCGCCCGGGCGCAGTCACCCGCCATCCAGGCTCTTCCGTCGAGGGGCGCGTCGCGATAATCGGCATTCCAGCAATCGCTCACCCACTCACGCACATTGCCGTGCATGTCGTATAGCCCGAACGCATTCGGCGGGAAGCTGCCGACCGGCAGGGTCTGTCCCCGCGCGATCCCGGTTGGGCAGGCGCCAAACGAGCGGCTGGCATCGAAGTTGGCCTGGTCCGAGTTGATACAGGCGCCGCCGGGAAACGAGGTGGTGCTTCCAGCACGCGNNTGCGGCGTATTCCCACTCGGCTTCACTGGGCAGCCGATACCAGACCCCGGTCTTCTCGCTGAGCCAGCGCGCAAAGGCCTGGGCATCCTCCAGGCTTACATAGATCACCGGGCGTGGGCCCCGACCCCAGCCAGCATCATCGGGCGTGAAGGGACACCCTCCACGGTCATAGCAGACCTGCCATTGGTCGAAGGTCACCTCGGTGCGGCCAATGGCGAACCAGGCCACGCTGACCTCGCGTTGCGGCCCCTCGCTGGACTGTCTTCCGTACTCCCGATCCGGGCTGCCCATCAGGAATCGGCCCGCTGGTATGACCACCATTTCCGGACACTGCGGGCAGTCGCGAAAAACATCACCCGGGCGCAGCGGCCAGCGTTCGAGTTGTTCGAGTTCTGCCAGCGTATCGGCATCGATCGAGACGCGCTCGGTTCCGCTCTGCAGCACCGCCAGTTCACGCAAGCGGGCGACCGTTTCGGCGTCCAGCGCACCGCTCGCGGCCACGGACTGACCGAGCCGTTGCAGTTGAACCTGAATCGCAAGAATCAGGGCACGACGTTCCAGCTCTGCCTCCAGAGCCGCGATTTTCTCGCGCGCCGCTTCGACAAAGCGGCCGTTCGGATAGCGCTCGAGAAACTCCTGGTAGGCATCAAGCCGGTTGGCCATCACGGCCTCCGCCCAGACCTGTGGCTCGCGCTCCATCACGGCGACCCCGATGCGCGACACCAGCTGATCATCGATGATCAGCTGATCGTCATCCCCGAGCGAGAGGAAGTCGCGCAGGGATTTCTCGGTGACCGCATCCAGTTCGCCGCTGAGCTCAAGCTCGATACCGAGCTGAATCAGGCCCCGCTGCGCGCGCAGAATCTGTTGACGCTGAAGCTCAGACGCGCGCGCATCGCGCTCGGCCCGCTCGGCACGCAGCTGATCCAGACGCAGGGAAGCCTGTTGCGCATACGTGCTGGCTCCCCATTGCGCAATAAACCGCCGGTAGGCCTCTTCATCATCAGCGCTACGGGCACGGTCCCAGGCCGACAGCTCGGCGGGATTAAGGAGATTTCCCCGCGAATCGAGCCACAGCGTCGTCCCAAGCACCAGAATCAATAAACCAATGAACGCCCCGAGGACAATTCTGATCACAAATCCTCCGCCAATACGTCGCTCCGATCACACTTTCACACGGTACAGGATTATAAGAGAAGCATGTCGCACGAACTTCACCTGCGGGCAACCGCAGACTTGCGGACTGGAGTGATGCGCTGCAGAGGGCATGCCTTGTTGCTCGCTGCGCGGCTGAATCTACGGGCTTGCACATCGCGCGCGTCTGCATCATTTCGACGTCGCTGTGCAGGCGGCGCTACCCACGATCACCGGGTAGGAAGCACCTGATGTCGGGCAGTCCTTGCTGTTCGCCAAAATCAGGAGGCCGAATGAATCCGGCGAAACTGTGCTTTCAGCTTGTTCAGCGGCGGCGCGTACAGGAAGCCGAACGAAACGCAGCCCTCACGCGCATGCACCGCATGATGCATCTTGTGGGCCTGAATCAGGCGTTTGAGATAGCCGCCCCTGGGTTGCCACTGAAATGGCCAGCGTCGGTGCACCAGACCGTCGTGAAAAACGAAATAACAGAAGCCGTAGGCGGTCATGCCCCAGCCGATCCACCAGCTCGGTCCATGGTTCACCGAGCCTGCGTAAATCAGCGCAATCGAGACTGCCGCGCCGACCACGGCGAACAGGTCGTTTTTCTCGAACAGGCCGGTGCGCGGCTCATGGTGCGATCGATGCCAGCCCCAGCCCCAACCGTGCATCACGTACCGATGCGCCACCCAGGCCACGCCCTCCATCGCCACCAGGGTTCCGAAAAACAGCACTGCATTGATCAACATTTCTTGTTCCGGATTCAATGTTTCGACAGTGAACTTCGACTCGAAAGCCACAGCGCAAGCAGCATGCTTGCCAGCGCAAATCCGCCCAGCGCCAGCCAGGCCGGAACCAGTTCGGCGATGCCCTGCTCGCGCCAGAATGTGCCGTGCCAGGCTTCGATCACCCAGGCATTCGGCGTCAGCCAGCCGAGATCGCGCAGCCAGATCGGCATCAGGAATCTGGGCACCATGCTGCCGCCGATGGCCGCGAGTATAAGCACGACGAATGCAGATGCCGTTTGCGCCTGTTGACGACTCCGGCACAGTGAGGCCAGCAGCAGACCCAGCCAGGCAGCCACGGCCGCGGCAAGCAGCGCGGTGACCAGCCACGGCCCGAAACGCTCCGGCCAGGCCAGTCCATATACGGCCCAGGCCACGGCGAAGATCAACCCGGCCTGGACCAGGCCCTGCAGGGTCAGAAACAGGCCCTTGCCCAGCACCACGACGCCGATCCCGCCCGGACCTGCGACCAGCCGATCGACAATTCCGCTGGAGCGTTCGTCGACCAGCGAGATCGCGCCCTGCATCGCCGCGAACATCAGGAACAGGATCGCCACTGCGGCTGCGTAGTAGCTCACCCCCGGATCCATCGCGCGACCGCCGCCGAGCAGGCGCTGGGCAAAGTCGAGTGCAGGTAAAGCCTCTTCAGCCTCACCTTCCGATTCGCTAGCCAATGCACTTCTCAATTCGCTTGCGGACATGCGCTCCAGGGTCGCATCCAGCGCCGCGCGCTGCGCCGGCGTATACGGACCGATGACCGACTCGACCAGCGTTCCGGCACGAGCCAGGGCCAGCTCGGGAAACTCACGCTGCAACAGCGCCTGAACGCGGCCGGACAGGATCGCCACCGCGAGTGCCCGTGAGCCGTCGCCCAGCACTTCCAGCGCGGGCCCGTCCGGCGAATCGGTGCCGGGTCGGGCACGGATCCAGAGTGCTGCGTCGGCACGACCGTCGCGCGCTGCCGCCTCGAGTTGCGCCTGATCGGTAACGCTGCGATCAGACGCCTCGACACCGTCAAGTGCCATCAAGGCGAGGCGCAGCCGTTGCCCGGCAGGATCACCGCTCTGATCGAGTACCGCGACGCGAAGCTTGAGATCCTCGTCGCCGGCGCCGGAGAACACCTCGGCAAACACCAGAAACATCAACGGCGGCAGCACAAAGGCCAGCACCAGCGCACCGCGGTCGCGCACCAGACCGAGCAGCATCACGCGAAACACGGTCGCAATCACGCCGCTCGCTCCGGCTCGGTGCCGTAGATCTCGCGCCACAAAGCGTTCAATCCCGGGCGCTGCAGCTGCAGTCGCTCGACATCGCTACGCCCGGCAAGCTCGTTCGGCAGCACGTGCGCGGCTTCGGCCTCGATCAGACCGCTCCAGCAGCGCTCATCGTTGATCCCCGGGCGCAAACCGCAGGCTTGCAGCCATGTCTGCCGATCCGGCTCCGGCACAGCATGAAACGCGATGCGACACTCGCGGCGCTCACCGAAGGCGCGAGTCAGCAGCACCCCGGGCCGATCGTCGGCAACCACCCGTCCATCGCGCAGGAATGCGGCCCGGTCAGCCAGCCGTTCGAGCTGATCGAGCTCGTGACTGGTAATCAGGATCGCCATGCCGGCCGCCGACAGGCGGCTCAACAAGGCCTCGATCCGGGCTCGCGCCGGCGGATCGACGCCGACCGTGGGCTCGTCGAGCACCAGAAGGCGTGGCTCATGCACGATGGCGCAGGCGATGTTGAGACGTCGCTGCCAGCCGCCCGAAAGCGCGCCGGCCGGACGTTGCGCCACCGACTCGAGTTCGCAGCGCTCGATGGTTCGGGCAACCGCGTTCTGGCGTGCATCGCGTGCGACCCCGGCCAGTGCCGCGAATGCGGTCAGGTTTTCGATCGCGCTGAGAAACGGATACAGCGCCAGCTGCTGTGGCACCAGGCCGATGGCGGCACGCGCCCGGCGCGATCGCCGCGGATCCTCGCCGACCACACGCACCTCACCCTGATCCGGCGACAACCTTCCGCAGATGCAGCGGATCAGGGTCGACTTTCCGGCACCGTTCGGGCCGAGCAGCGCGACGATCTCGCCGCCGCCCAACTGAAGCTCGATGTGCTGCAGCACGGGCGTGCTGCGGTAGGAGAAAAAACAATCCCGGATCGCCAGTGCGGCGGGCCCGGTCGCGCCGGCAGTGGCCATCGGGTCAGGTCAGATGACGCTGGAACAGCGCCTCGACGTACTGTGTCAGCATGCTCTTTTCCACGCCGAGCTGCGACAGCACACGCCGGGCTTCCGTCAGCTCCTGATTCAGTCTCCGGCGGAGAACGCCGGCACCGACAGCATGGACCGAGCCTGACTTGCCGGCGTCCAGACCCGCATCCTTGCCGCTGTCCATGGAGTCTCCGGGAGAATCTCCGGGACAGTCCAGCAAATCATCGGCAGTCTGAAATGCCAGGCCGACCTGGCATGCGAACCGATTCAGCGCAACAAGCCGGGTCCCACCAATTCCAGCGTGGAGACCACCGGCGATCACCGCCAGTTCGAACAATACTGCGGTCTTCTGGCGGTTGATCCGTATCATCTGGCCACAATCGATTTCGGAGCGGCGCTCGCACAGGTCACGAGACTGACCCGAAACCAGGCCGGCAGTGCCGACCGCGTCACTCAAGCGAGCCACCAGTTCAACGCTCAGCCCGGCTTGCGGCGCCTTGGCACGCGCGACCACGCCATAGGCCTGGTTGAGCAGCCCGACCGCCGCCAGGGTCGTGATTGCATCGCCGAATTTAAGATGTGCCGCAGGCTGTCCGCGTCGCAGGCGGGCGTCATCCATGCAAGGCAGATCGTCGAGCATCAGCGAGGCGCTGTGTACCATTTCCAGGGCACAGCCGAAATCCAGCAGCGGTTCCGGATCAGCTCCGAGATCAATCGCGGCCATCAGGCAAAGCAAGGGCCGAACCCGCTTGCCTGGCGTGATCAAACCATAGCGCATGGCTCCGGCCAGCCGCGGACAAACATCGCTGTGGCCGCAGTAACGCTCGAAAAGCTCAAGGAGGCGCTCGTCGATTCGCGCTTTCCATTCGGCCGCCAGAAGTTCAGCAGCAGTCTCGGCCTTGTCGACCGACGACGTTCGTAGCGAGTCTGCTGTCGCGGCCATCGAGGATCTCCATCGGTCTGGCAGGTGGCGCCATTTCAGGCGGAATCAAAGCGCGAGTGGTCTTTATTCTCCGAGCAGTCTAGTGGATTCCATGGTGAAATTCGCGTGAAGCACTGTCGGCGACAATACAAGCATGAAAGCTTGTGAACCCTCTCTACTTCTGGCGGGCGCGGGTCTGGCCAACAGTCTGATCGCGCTGGCGGTGGCAGGTCGTGACCCGTCCGCACGGATTGTGCTGTTCGACGCGGCAGCAGCTCCCGGCGGCAATCACACCTGGTCGTTTCATGACCAGGATCTCGACACGTGGGGCAAGCGCCTGGTGGCGCCTCTGGTCGTCAAGCGCTGGTCCGACCAGGAAGTGCGTTTTCCGAAGTTCAGGCGCCGCTTCGAAAAAGGCTATGCCAGCGCCACGACCGATCGCCTGATTGCGCAACTACAGCGTCAACCGAATATCGAGCTGTGCTGCGGCATCGAGGTCGTCGAACTCCGACCGACGGCGCTGCGTCTCGCAGACGGTCGATGCATCAGCGGCCGGGCCACAATCGACGGCCGCGGCCCCCGAACCGCAGACGGGCTGGTGCTGGGTTTCCAGAAATTTCATGGCCACGAAATCCTGACCCGGCAGCCGCATGGCCTCGAGCGACCGGTGATCATGGACGCCACCGTGTCGCAGGCGGACGGCTATCGCTTCGTCTATTTGCTGCCGTTCGATGATCAACGGGTTCTGGTCGAGGACACCTATTACAGTGATGATGCCGATCTGGCGCCAGGCAAGCTGGCCAAACGCATCAGCGCCTACGCGCAAGCGCACAACTGGGAGATCGAGCAGGTGCTACGCGAAGAACATGGCGTGCTGCCGATTCTGCTGGCCGGCGACTTCGGTCGATTCTGGCCGCAACAGGATCCGGTGGCACGCGCCGGCCTGAATGCGGCACTGTTTCATCCGACCACCGGCTACTCGCTGCCGCAAGCCGTTGCGCTGGCCGAGCGGATCGCTGCCGCCTGGCCGCTGGATGGTGATGCGCTTGCCCGCCTCACACGCAGCCATGCAGAGCAGTTTTGGCAATCAACCGGGTTCTTTCGTCTACTCAACCGGATGCTGTTCCGAGCCGGCCGGCCGGAGCACCGGTATCGCGTACTCGAGCGCTTCTACAGCCTCAACCCGCATCTCATCACGAACTTTTACGCAGCTTCGTTGACAATTCGCGACAAGGCAAGAATCCTGAGCGGCAAACCTCCGGTGCCTGTGCTGGAAGCCATGGCGGTGAAGAATGAAGCCTCCTTCCTGCACAGCGAATCGGCAAGCCGGAAATGCTCCGGAAGTTGACCCGGACTTCGATGCCGCACAATGAAAGTTGTTCAGGTAGCTTGATGGACTGGCCGTGTACGGCGGACGATCGAACCTGAAGATCGGATACGAACCATCGGATTTGAATCATTGAAGCTGAAATTGCCAACGGATAAGGATCAGGACTTGGACCAACCAGCACACAGCGCCGCCGTGATCGGCTCCGGCTTCGGCGGCCTGAGTCTTGCCATACGCCTGCAGTCGGCCGGCATCCGGACCACCCTGTTCGAGAAACGCGACAAGCCCGGCGGCAGAGCCTACGTCTACGAAGACCAGGGCTTCGTGTTCGACGGCGGACCGACGGTGATCACCGACCCCAGTGCGCTCGAAGCGCTGTTCCGGCTCAGTGGCCGGAAGATCGAGGACTATGTCGAGCTGCTGCCGGTCGATCCGATGTACCGGCTGTGCTGGGAAGACGGCACGGTGTTCGACTACACCAACGACCCCGATCGGCTGGAGGCCCAGATCCGCGCCCTGAACCCGGCCGATATCGACGGATACCGGCGCTTTCTCGATTACTCGCACGAGGTGTTCCAGAAGGGCTATCTGGAACTCGGGCATCAGCCATTCCTGAACTTCGGCTCGATGGTCAAGGTCGCGCCGGCCCTGATCAAGCTCCAGGCCTATCGCAGCGTCTATGCGCAGGTCTCGAAGTTCATCCAGGACGAACACCTGCGCCAGGCCTTTTCGTTTCACCCCCTGCTGGTCGGCGGCAATCCGTTCAGGACCTCGTCGATCTATGCCCTGATCCATGCGCTCGAACGCGAATGGGGCGTGTGGTTTGCCAGCGGCGGCACCGGCGCACTGGTACGCGGGCTGGTGCGCCTGTTCGAAGAACTGGGCGGGACCATCCACCTCAATGCCGAGATTGCGCGCATCGACACCGTCGACGATCGCGCCACGGCGGTGGTCACGAAAGACGGCCATCGCCACCCGGCCGACATGATCGCCAGCAATGGTGATGTCATGCACACCTACGACCGGCTGCTCGGCCACACCGCCCGCGGGCGCAGGAAAGCGCGCACGTTGGCGCGCCAGAGCTGGAGCATGTCATTGTTCGTGATCTACTTCGGGCTCAAGCGAGTGCACACCGATCTGAAGCATCACATGGTGCTGTTCGGCCCGCGCTACCGCGGCCTGATCCAGGACATCTTCAGCGCTCCGGACCTGGCCGACGATTTTTCGCTCTACCTTCACGCCCCGACCCTGACCGATCCGTCGCTGGCACCCGAAGGCTGCAGTGCGTATTACGTGCTCTCGCCCGTGCCGCATCTGGGCACGGCCGATCTGGACTGGAACGAGGTCGGGCCGAAATATGCCGATCGCATCCTCGACTATCTGCAGCGCCACTATCTTCCGGGCCTGAAAGACGACCTGGTGACGATGCGCACGCTCGATCCGTTCGGCTTCCGCGACGAACTGAACTCGCACCACGGCTCGGCGTTTTCGGTCGAACCGGTGCTGACCCAGTCGGCCTGGATGCGCCCGCACAACCGCGACGGCACGATTCCCAACCTGTATCTGGTCGGCGCCGGAACCCACCCCGGCGCTGGCATTCCCGGTGTGGTCGGCTCGGCCCGCGCCACGGCCGGACTGATGCTGGGCGATGCCGGCCTGGCTGTGCCTGCGTTCTGATGCAAGACCGACTCTACCAGCAGGCCCACCAGACGATTGGCAAAGGCTCGAAAAGCTTCGCTGCCGCGGCCCGGCTGTTCCGGCGCGACATGCGTCGTGACGTCATGCTGCTGTACTGCTGGTGTCGTCATTGTGATGATCTGACCGACGGCCAGGCGCTGGGCCACGGCGCACTCACGACTGCCGGCCCGGAGGTTCTGGCGCGTTTGCAGGCCGAATCACGTCAAGCTGCAGCCGGCCGGCCGGGTCCTGAACTTCCCTATCTCGCGCTGGCCGAGGTCTGCGGTCGTCACCCGCTGGCAAACTGGATGATCGATGACCATTTGCAGGGCTTCGCGCTGGATGTCGCCGGCTGGCAACCCGAAACGCTGGACGACAGCCTGCGCTACAGCTATCACGTCGCCGGCGTGGTCGGAATCATGCTGGCGCGCATCATGGATGTCGACGACCACGCCATCCTGACCCGGGCCTGCGACCTGGGGATCGCGTTCCAGCTGACCAACATCGCGCGCGACCTGGTCGAGGATGCCCATGGCGGGCGCTGCTATCTGCCGCGCAGCTGGCTGCACGATGCAGATCTCGAATTGCCCGCGCTGACCCGGCCCGAATCCCACAGCCAGGCCTATCCGCTGGTCGAGCGGCTGCTCCAGGTTGCCGAACCCTACTACGCCTCGGCCCGGATCGGCGTGCGCTATCTTCCGCCACGCGCGGCCTGGGCCATCGCGACCGCCTTGTCGGTCTACCGCGATATCGGTCGCGGCCTGCTGCGTCGCGGCCCCCGGGCACTTGCAATACGCAGCAGCACCGGTGCTGCGCGCAAGCTGGCCCGAATCGCCACGGCAACGCCGGCACTGTGGCAGCGTGACGACCGCTCACCGCCGCTGCGCGAACCGGCGCTGTGGACCGCGCCGGCACTGCGGCCAAGTGCTTCGTGAAGCGCTGCTGCAGTCGCCCGGCGAATCAGACGACGGGGCCGAACCACAGCACGGCCAGGACCGCCAGCAAGGCCAGCACCAGCAGCAGACCCGCGCGACCCATTGAGACGAAACCCAGCCCGGGGTCCGATTCCAGACGAATCCGGCCGCGACCGAACATCGGCCCGATCCGGTCGTCGGACTTGAACAGACGATAGCCGAGCACCGCGCCGACATGGATCGAGATCAGCGCCAGGATGGGCCACTGCAGGATGCTGTGCAGGTCCGAAAGCCACAGCACCTGAGTTCTGGACACGCGCTCGGCCAGCGGTCCGCGCCATTCGCCCCAGTTCTCGTAGAACAGGCCGGTGATTGAAGCCCCCAGCAGCAGCGCGGTGATCGCGACCACGTACAAGGCACCGATCGGGTTATGCCCGGGCCAGCGAGTCGGACGGCGCGACAGCAGGCGTGGAAGATAGGCGCGGATCGCCGCAGGGCCACCCACGAAACGTGCAAAGCGCGCGCTGTCGCTGCCGAAAACACCCCAGCCCAGCCGCAGCAGCAACACGACAAGCAGCAGATACCCCGACCAGAGATGCACCGCCACCGGAACCCAGGACAGGTAGACGCTCGAAATCAGCAGGACCAGAAGCACGACCAGACTCAGATGCATCAGTCGAGTGGCCACGTCCCACACCGGGTAGGTCTGCAGCTCGGGCGGTCGAGCCACGTTCGATCCCGCGTCCCAGCGCGTCGACCGGCGTTTCGACTTGCGGCTCATCACCTGGCCTCGACAACCGCCGGCGCGCAGTGCCGATACAATCGGCGATGTCTACTCGTTTCACTCGCGCGCAAGGTGCACCGATGCGTCCAGTTCGTCCCGTGATTATAGTCGGCGTGCTCCTGCCCCTCATCGGCTTGCTTGCGCTGGGCCTGGGACTGGCCGGCGCCGTGCAGCAACTAAAGCAGCCGATCGAACCGCGCCAGGTCGAATACGTGGGCTCCGAGTCCTGCATCAGCTGCCATGACGATCGCCACGATAGCTGGTATCGAAGCTTTCACCGGACCATGACCCAGGAAGCAACGCCGGCCAGCGTCCAGGGCATCTTCGACGGGCGGAACCTCGATTACCAGGGCATCCGTGTCCGGCCGATCCAGCGCGATGGCCGCTATTTTTTCGATTACAGCGATCTGAATACCGGCCGGGCGCTGAATCAGATCGAAATCCATCGCACGGTCGGCTCGAACCGTTATCAGCAGTACCTGACGCGGATCGACGAAGATGGCACGTACGTGCGCCTGCACTACCTGTGGCACAACGGCGACCAGCGCTGGGTTCACATGAATGCGGTATTCCTGGGCGCCGACGACCGCCCCTATGATCAGCATGTGGCGATCTGGAACCAGAACTGCATTTTCTGCCACAACACCGGTATCGAGCCGCGCATACTCAATGACGACGAACTGCGCAGCCAGGCTCGAGCCGGTCTACCGGTCAACATGGCTACCGACACGCGTTTTGCATCGGTGGTTGCCGAGCTTGGAATTGCCTGCGAAAGCTGTCATGGCCCGGGCGCCGAGCATGTGGCGCGCGCCGAATCGTTCTGGACCCGACAAGCGCTGCGCATTGCACCTGGAATCGACCGGAGCATCGTCAACCCGGTCCGTCACGACGACGGCCGCGGCAGTCAGGTCTGTGGCCAGTGTCATGCGCAGCGTGTGCCGGCCGACCCGAGCCGGATTCTGGAATGGATGCATGACGGCCCCAGCTACCGGCCGGGCGATGACCTGCACGCGCACGTCACCCCGGTGACGCGCGATCTGCGGGCCCCGATCCAGGGCCGGGAGGATCTGTTCGTCAATCGCTTCTGGGCTGACGGCACGCCACGCCTGACGGCTTATGAATACCAGGGCATGACGATGTCGGCCGGTCACGAAGATACCGACCTGTCGTGCATGGATTGCCATACCATGCACGCTGGCGATCCGCGCGGCCAGATCACCGATCGTCAGCGCGGCAACGCACCCTGCCTGCGCTGCCATACTGACTACCGCGGCGACGCGCAGCTCGCGGCGCACACGCTTCACCCGGTCGAAAGCGATTCATCGAACTGCTACAGCTGCCACATGCCGGAGATCGTCTATGGCGTGATGGATGTCCATCGAAGCCATCGGATCGAATCCCCCGATATCGGCCGCGATACCGCGGCCGGTCGCCCGAACGCCTGCCTGAACTGTCATCTGGAGCAGGCCCCAGGCTGGGTTGCCGAACAGCTCGAATCCGGCTGGGGACTCAAGGCGCCGGCCTCGATCGAGCGGCTCGACGGGCTGTCGCCGGAACTGTCCGAGATGGCTGCGGCGCTGGCCGGCGATCCGGTGCAGAAGGCCGTCACCGCCTATCGCGTCGGCAGGCCCGACCACGCCGGCGATGCGCTGCAGCGCGCCTGGGCAATCCCGTATCTTTTGCAGGCAATGCGCGACCACTACCCGTCCAGCCGTCGCTTCGCCCGGGCCAGCCTGATCGCAATTCTTGAGGACTGGCCAGACCCGGCCCAGGCCGAGCGCCTGCTTGACCCGATCCGGCGCTTCGATTTCACCGCGCCGCCAGCGCTGCGCGGCGAAATTCTCAACGCGGCGGACGCGGCCTGGCAGGGATTCGACCGCAGCGGCTGGCCGCCGGTCCCGGCCGCCAGCGGCCTGCAGCCAGACTACAGCCTGCCGCCGGAACTGATCGAGCAGCTACGCCGGATCGGCCTGCGCCAGGACAAGCAGATCGATATCGGCGAGTAAGCGGCCGCTACAACCCCGCCCCGCTTCGACTCCGTGCCCGCGCCGGCTACATGTTGCGCCGATACTCACCGCCGACTTCGTACAAGGCCTGGCTGATCTGGCCAAGGGAATGGTATTTCACCGCCTCGATCAGACCCTCGAAGGTATTGGCTCGATTTCGGGCACGCTCGCGAAGATCGTCCAGCGCCTTCGGGCCGAGGCTGTTGCGGGCCCGCTGAAAACGCCGCAGGTGCTTGATCTGCAGCTTCTTTTCCTCGTCTGTCGAGCGGATCAGCTCGATCTCCGGCGAGTCTTCGCCCTCGACCTTGTTGGGCAGGAAGGTGTTGACGCCGATGATCGGCAGCGAGCCATCATGCTTCTTCGACTCGTAGTACAGCGATTCCTGCTGGATCTTGCCGCGCTGGTACATCGAGTCCATCGCGCCGAGCACGCCGCCACGCTCGCTGATCGCCTCGAACTCCTGGTACACCGCCTCTTCGACCAGATCGGTCAGCTGATCGATGATAAAACTGCCCGACCAGGGGTTTTCGCACATGTTCAGACCCAGTTCGCGAGCGATGATCAGCTGGATTGCCACGGCGCGCCGGACCGATTCCTCGGTCGGCGTGGTG
>NPIE01006337.1_pt3 | contig 16366 bp, 15 predicted proteins | sample 8637661 | NCBI WGS metagenome assembly NPIE01 (sample SAMN07420842, study PRJNA396082) | bioreactor metagenome | isolation source: sample BA12 brine-fed electro-methanogenic bioreactor BA | place: Japan: Kochi | collected 2016-12-09 | reverse complement strand
GAACCGGCAAGGAACTGGTGGCCCAGGCCATCCATGCCAAGAGCAAGGCGAGCGCCTCTCCGTTCGTGCCGATCACCTGCAGCGCCATTCCGGAAGAACTGATGGAAAGCGAGTTGTTCGGCCATATCAAGGGTTCTTTCACCGGGGCCATTGCCGACAAACCGGGACTCTTCCAGGAGGCCCACAACGGCACCGCTTTCCTCGATGAGATCGGCGAGCTGACCCCGATCATCCAGACCAAACTGCTCAGGGTATTGCAGGAACGGGAAATCAAACCGGTCGGCGGCACCAGGATCATTCCGATCACGGTGCGGATTATCGCCGCTACCAACCGGATTCTCGAAGAAGAAATCATGGCCGGACGATTCCGGGAAGACCTCTTTTATCGCCTGGCCGTGGTGCCGATCAGGGTCCCGTCCCTGCGTGAGCGCAAAAGCGACATCCCACTGCTCGTCGATCATTTCCTGGCAAAATACTCCCGGCTCCTCGGCAAAGAGATCCGCGAGGTGTCCTCCTATGCACTGCAGGTGCTGATGAACTACGACTTTCCCGGCAATGTGCGGGAACTGGAGAACATCATCGAACGGGGCGTCGCGCTGGAGTCTTCGAACATCATCTTGCCGGAAAACCTGTCTTTGACCGGATCGCTGCGCCTGCAGAAAACCGCCGAGCAACCGCCCGATACGACCTTTCTGGCGGTAGCCGACGAAGAGGAGTTATATCGCCGCGGGCTCGACGACGTTATTGCCGACCTGGAAAAACGGCTGATCAGCCATGCCCTGACACAGTCCGGGAACTCGAAAACCAAAGCGGCCGAGATGCTCCGCGTCAGTTTCCGTTCCCTGCGCTACAAGACCAAGAAATATCAACTGGACTGATCCGGCAGGCAACCACGCAGCCAACGTTCAATGAAACTCTTTTCTCAATTCAACCTCAGCCGGGGAGGCGACTCTTTCGGCGATCTGATGAAGCAGCAATTGCTCTGGCTCCTGCTGCTGCGCGTGGTGCTCTATACCCTGCTGCTGCTGATCAGCCTGCTGCTGATGGACGAACGTTTCGACGTGATCACCATGCCGCCGAGCCTGCTGATCCTGTTCACACTCAGCATCTATCTGGTCACCGTTGCAACTGCGTTTCTGCTCGTCCACACCTACGGCGAATTTCGCCGGTTCGGCTTCATCCAGACAATCCTGGACGCACTGTTCGCCTCGTTGCTCGTCTATCTCACCGGTGCCTCTCAATCGGTCTTTTCTTCGGTCTATTTTTTCCCGATCATCGCCGGCGGACTACTGGTTCCGATCAAGGGCGGCTTGATCGGTGCCGCCGCATCAACCCTGCTCTACGGGGCGATCCTCGGCCTCGAATATTTCGGTATTGTCCCCGATTACCTGGAATATTTCGGATTCCTCGAGTCTCACAACCTGTTTGCCAGCATCAACCATTTTGCCACCAAAGGACTCTCATTCTTCCTGGCCGGCGTGATCAGCGCGCTGTTCGGAACCAGGCTCAAATCAACCACCGACGCGTTGACCAGCACCCGCTACGATTTCACCCGGTTGACCCTGCTCTACAAAGAAGTCTTCGATAATATTTCCACCGGTATCATAACCTTCGACGGCACCGGCACCGTCACCTCGGCCAATACCGCCGCTGCCGGCATTACCGGGATAATCACCGCCGACATGGTCGGCAGAAAACTGGCCGCCATCTTCCCGACAATCGACCCGGAAAGCCAGTCCAGTCGCAATGTTTGCGATTTCCAGTGCCCCAACGGCCAGACAATCCGTCTCGGTTATGCCTGCTCCGGAATCCAGCCTCCGGAACCGGCCCGGCAAACGAGCGCACCATCGGAACAGCAGACCTACATCTTGACATTGAAGGATATCGGAGAAATCGAACGGTTGGAGGCGCAGATGCGCCAGGCTGAGAAACTTGCCGCCATCGGCATGATGAGTGCGAGCATCGCCCACGATTTTCGCAATCCGCTGGCCGCCATCTCCGGATCAGCGCAGGTGCTCGCCCATGAGTTCGCGACACGCGAGGACGATCGCCGGGAAAATTACGAGCTGACCAGAATCATTTTGCGTGAATCGGATCGGTTGATCAAGACCATCGCCGATTTTCTCAAGTTTGCCCGTCCGGACACGGTCGATCGCGACTGGTTTCTGCTCCGCCCCTGTATCGAAGATATCCTACAGGTTTGCAAGGCGGACCCGAAATGGCCGAAAACCGCCCGCGTAGACGTACAGGTCGATGCGCATTTTCGAGTCTGGGCCGACGAAAAACAATTGTTCACCGTCCTCAGCCACCTGATCAACAATGGTATGGCCTTCTGTCCGAAGCAGCGGGAACATCTGGAAATCACGGCTCAGCAATTACGCATTGCCGATCGGGGTGAGATGAGTTCCATCACCGTTTTTGACAACGGACCCGGTATCAAAGGAGACGAGACGAAAAAGATTTTCGAACCGTTTTTCACGACTCGAGCCGACGGCACCGGACTCGGCCTGGCCATAGTCAAACAGACCGTCGAAGCACACAACGGGTTTATCGTGGTAAGCGATTCACCGCTCGGCGGCGCCGGTTTCTCGATCTTTTTATCCCTGCCTCCATCTGACGTTACACCGTTGTCGTCCTGATCACGCCTTCTCTTTCCAGACGCTGGCCCCAAGCCCGCTCAATTTCGCGACCAGGTTCTCATAGCCCCGTTCAAGGTGGTAAATCCGGGCTATTTCAGTGCGGTTAGCGGCGGCAAGTCCGGCGATTACCAGTGAAGAAGAAGCCCGCAGATCGGTGGCCATGACCGGGGCGCCGCTGAGGCCGTTCGGACCGCGGCCGGTAACCACCGCGTTGTTGCCTTCGGTCCTGATATTGGCGCCCATACGCCGCAATTCAGCCACATGCATGAAACGGTTTTCGAAAATCGTTTCCCGAATCACGCACATACCATTGCTCAACGTCATCAGCGCCATGAATTGCGCCTGCAAATCCGTCGGATATCCCGGATAGGGCATGGTCTTGATATCGACCCCTTTGAGGCGATGCCGGTCCCGCGGCTCCAGGCAAAGCGTTACGGAACGCTCTCCGACGGTAACACGGGCTCCGGCCTCCGCAAGCTTGTCGAGCAGGGCGGGCAGATGCTCCGGGAGACAATCTTTCACCGTTACTTCACCCCCGGCGGCCGCTCCGGCGATCAGGTAGGTGCCGGCCTCGATTCGATCGGGAATAATGTCGATCTCCGCCGGCTGTAATTGATCGACACCGCGAACGGTCAGCTGACTGCTACCCTTCCCGTCAATCTCGGCCCCCATACCGACGAGCATGTCGATCAGGTTGCCGATCTCCGGCTCCCGGGCCGCGTTCCTGACAATGGTCGTTCCTTCGGCCAGTACCGCCGCCATCAGAATATTTTCGGTGCCGGTCACCGACGGGATGTCGAAATAGACGGTCGTCCCCTGTAACCGTCCGTCGATTACGGCCTCAACATAGCCATGTTGGAGATGGCAGGTGACGCCGAACCGTTCAAAACCGTTGATATGAAAATTGATCGGCCGCTCACCGATGGCACAGCCTCCCGGCAGCGAAACCTTTGCTCGCCCCAGCCGTCCGAGCAGTGGTCCGAGCACCAGTACCGAAGCCCGCATGGTCTTGACCAGATCATAGGAAACCTCCGTATAGGCAATCGAGCTGCTATCGATAAACAATGTGGCACCGTCCCGCCGCCAGGTAGCTCCAAGTTCGCAGAGCAGCGACAAAATGGTCCTGGTATCACGGAGATCCGGAACGTTTCTGAGCACATGGACGCCGGGAGCGAGCAACGTTGCGGCTATCAACGGCAGTGCGGCATTTTTGGCACCGCTGATGACGACCTCTCCCTCGAGCGGCCGCCCTCCTTCGACAATCATCTTTTCCATGGCACTATCGTTATTCAGGCTGCGCGAATGTGAACGACACGATCCCGACCGGCATAATCCTTGAGGATCTCGACGGAGCGATAACCGTTGGTTGATCGTGCCCGAGAGAACAACGTCCTGACCGCATTTCCCTGTTCTTCGCCTATTTCCATAAAACAGTCGCCACCGGGTGCAAGCAGGTCCGGCAGGGCCGACGCAATTGCGGTGATCACCTCCATGCCGGAAGCACCGCCGTCAAGTGCGAGACGCGGCTCGAATCGTGCCACCTCGGGCTCGAGTCGATGGTTCACGTCGTCCCGACGGATATACGGAGGATTAGCAACGATCAGGGAAAACAGCCGCCGCTGCCGGAGACATGTCACCAGATCTCCCTGGACCAGTGCGACTCGATCTAGAACCCCATGTCGCCGGCAATTGACGCGGGCCACGGCCAATGCGGCAGCGGAAATATCGACGGCGGTGACCTCCCGCAGGGCCTCGCGGGCCAAAACGACGCCAATCACCCCGGAACCGCAGCAGAGATCGAGCCATTGCCCCGACCGGCAAGTGAAATTTCTCCGGGCCAATGCCATCTCAAGCAAAAATTCGGTTTCCGGCCGCGGAATCAGAACGGCCGGCGAAACGAAAAACGGCAGCGACCAGAACTCTTTCTCACCGGTGATATAGGCGAGCGGTTCCCGGTTCAGTCGGCGCCGGAGCAGCGCGGAGAAGAGGCGCTGTCGTTGATCATCGACTGTTTCCCGAGCTGCCAGATACAACTCGGTCCGACCGATACCGAGACAAAAACCGAGCAACAATTCAGCTTCGAGCCGTGCCTCGTCGATGCCGGCCGCCGCCAGCGCGGCTGCCGCCTGCGGCAGGAGCTCTGCGACAGTCGAGCACGCCACGCCGTCGCCACGCCCACTCATTGCCCTTCGCCAGTTCAGCTCAACGCTTTCAAACGCTGGGCCTGATCGTAGGAAACCAACGGCTCGATGACCTCATCGAGCTTGCCGTTCATAATCGATTCGAGTTTATAGAGCGTCAGGTTGATGCGATGATCGGTCATTCGTCCCTGCGGGAAATTGTACGTGCGGATACGTTCGCTGCGATCGCCGCTGCCGACCTGACTTTTCCGACTCTGTGACATCTTGTCGTGCTGTTCTTGCTCAAGACGGTCGAGCAAGCGGGCCCGCAGCACGGTCAGGGCCTTGGCCTTATTCTTGTGCTGTGATTTTTCATCCTGGCAGGTCACGACCAAGCCGGTCGGCAGGTGGGTAACCCGCACCGCCGAGTCGGTGGTATTGACACTCTGACCTCCGGGGCCGGATGACCGGTAAACATCAAACTTCAATTCATTGGGATCGATATCCAGCTCGACTTCGTCAGCCTCAGGAAGGATGGCGACGGTCACGGCCGAGGTGTGAATTCGACCTTGGGTCTCCGTTTCCGGTACCCGCTGGACCCGATGGACGCCACTTTCGAATTTGAGTCGGGAATAGACGTTATCCCCGCTGATCAAGGCAATGATCTCTTTAAAGCCGCCGATACCGAGCGGGTTGGAAGACATGACTTCGACGTGCCACCCCATCATCTCGGCGTAACGACTATACATGCGAAACAGGTCGGCCACGAACAGGGCCGCTTCATCGCCGCCGGTGCCGGCGCGAATCTCGAGAAAGGTGTTTTTCTCGTCGTTGGGGTCCTTCGGCAGCAGGACGAGCTTGATCGCTTGCTCCAACCGTTTTTCTTCGGCCTGCAACTCTTCAATCTCCATACGGGCAAGATCGCGCAGTTCACTATCTTCAGAATCGTCCTGGATAATCAACCGATTCCCGGAAACCTGCCGCTGCACCTTTTCATAAGCGGCGTAGAGATCGGCCAGTCGACTCAGCTGGGAATGCTCCTTGACGATCCGCCGGTACTCCTGCTGATTGTGCACCAGTGCCGGATCGGCGAGGCGTCCTTCGAGTTCGGCGAGTTTGTCGGAGATGTCGTGCAGAGATTCAAGCATGAACGCGTCCGGACACTACGTAAAATAAATAAAAAAGTCCACAGCGACGATGATCATCACTGCGGACTCCCAATCGCCGGCACGAGCGTGCTGCCGTGCCGGTTTGCATATGGCTAGGCGTTGTCTTTCGTCTCGTAATGCTTGGCATAACGGCGACGGAACTTCTCGATCCGGCCGGCGGTGTCGATCAGTTTCTGCTTGCCGGTAAAAAACGGATGGCAAGCGGAACAGATTTCAACCTTGAGTTCCGGCAGAATGGAGCCGATCTCGAAGCTGTTGCCGCAGGCACACGTGGCAGTGATGGTATGGTATTTCGGGTGGATATCATTTTTCATGGCGGCCTCAGCCCTCCCAAAGCGTTGTCGAGTGGTCATCAGGTACAACATATACAATCAAAGAGGAGAATTATACTCCATCGAGAAAAAAGTACAAGTGAAAAATATGCGAATTGCCTGACAGGGACAAAGCATCAACTGTTCATCGAGTCAAGAAAATCACGATTGGTTTTCTGGGCCCGCAGTTTGTCGAGCAGGAACTCCATGCCGTCGGCAGGGTTCATGGCTGAGAGGAGCTTCCGCAAGATCCAGACACGGTTGAGCACATCCTCCTTGAGGAGCAGATCTTCCTTCCGCGTGCCGGAACGTTTGATATCAATTGCCGGGAAAATACGTTTATCGGCCATCTTCCGATCGAGAATGAGTTCCATATTGCCGGTTCCCTTGAACTCTTCGAAGATGACCTCGTCCATTTTCGAACCCGTTTCAACCAGCGCCGTGGCTATGATGCTCAGGCTGCCGCCTTCTTCGATATTACGAGCGGCACCGAAAAATCGTTTCGGCCGGTGCAGGGCGTTTGCTTCGACACCGCCGGAGAGGATCTTGCCGCTGGCGGGGGTCACCGTATTGTAGGCTCGTGCGAGCCTGGTAATACTATCGAGCAGGATGACGACATCTTTTTTGTGTTCAACCAATCGTTTTGCCTTTTCAATAACCATCTCGGCAACCTGGATGTGTCGTTGCGGCGGTTCGTCAAAGGTGGAGCTGACCACCTCGGCGGCCTTGACGCTCCGCTGCATCTCGGTGACCTCTTCCGGCCGCTCGTCGATAAGCAGCACAATCAGGTAGACTTCCTTGTGGTTGCGGACAATCGAATTGGCAATCTTCTGCATCAGAACCGTTTTACCGGTACGCGGCGGAGCAACGATCAGTCCGCGCTGACCTTTGCCGATCGGTGCGAACAGGTCCATCACCCGCATAGAAAAATTGTCAGGCTGCCACTCCAGGTCGAATTTCTCCTCCGGGTGGAGTGGCGTCAAATTACCGAACAATGTCTTCTGTTTGGCCGCCTCCGGCGGGTCGAAGTTGACGCTTTCGACTTTGAGCAGCGCGAAATAGCGTTCACTCTCCTTCGGCGCTCTGACCATCCCCTCGATCACGTCCCCCGTTCTCAGGTTGAGACGCCGGATCTGTGACGGCGACACATAAATGTCGTCGGGACCGGGCAGATAATTGTAATCGGGGGCACGGAGAAACCCAAAACCATCCGGCAGAATCTCAAGAACACCATTGCCGCGCAGCTTTCCTTCCTTGTCAGCCTGAGCCTGAAGGATGGCGAAGATCAGCTCCTGTTTTCGAAGAGAGCTATAGCCTTCGACATTCAGTTCACGGGCATGCTGCACCAATTCTTCGATCTTCTTCAGTTTGAGTTCCGCCAGGTTCATCACTGTTGGTCTCTCCTTCTTCTTAATGACAGGGAATGGTTATGATGGCTCGGATGCTTCCGAGTGGATTCGGTCGCACCGCGGAAAACCGGGCCGCTGGATAGGCCCCACCGGCCGGCCGACACGCACTTATTCATGCGGTACTATCCCGCACGGGTTCACACAAAAAACTGATGTCGGTAATTAATCGTTTTAATCGGTCGTCAAGAGTTGGCTGGAAAGGCGATTTGCAGGAGCAAACGTATTGTTTTTAAATGCCTTCTATCAATATATACCCGGTTCACGCGGGCGCCACGTTCTTTGGAAACTATGTATCAGATTTTCAATAGATTATTTCAGGCGGGAGTCCGTCTTGATCGTTTCATCCCTTATACGTACTCTTGCCGGGGGTGTCAAGTCTTTTAGCGCCCAAAGTGTGATTTTGCGGTATCCCGAAGCGAGATCGCAAAAAGTCGGCCAGCCTGGCCACCTGAGCGGTCAGCGCGGCACGATCTCCATCGTTGACAATCAGCCAGTCGGCTTGACTTCGCTTCTGCTCTGCGGGCAGTTGCGCCGCCATGATACGCTCGATCTGATCGTCGGGGACTGAGTCTCTGGCAGTAACACGTTTGAAAACCTGCTCTCGCGGCGCATCGACACAGACGATGAAATCAAAGTCATCATTCCAGCCGGACTCGAACAACAGCGGCACTTCAGCAACGACGTAGCGATTGCGACCGGCGGCACGACGGGCGTCGAGCAGTTCCCGGCGCACGAGTGGATGGAGAATCGCCTCCAACTCCCGGCGCACTGCCTCATCGGTAAAGACCGCTCGCCGCAGTCGGGCGCGATCGATCGGGCCCTCCTCTCTTTCAAGAAAAGCCGCGCCGAAGTGTTCAACGAAGAGGCGATAACCGGGATGTCCAACAATGAGTTGATCACGGCATAATTGATCAGCGTTATATACCGGCGCCTCCAGCTCGCTGCCGAGCAGTGTGGCCACCGCACTCTTACCGGTACCGATGGTACCGGTGATGCCGATCAGCATGAACCGTCCTCCACCAGCGCGAGCGCAGCGCTGAAATCGGCCGGTAACGGAGCCTCAAAGACGAGCTTTTCACCGCTTACCGGGTGAGCGAAACAAAGCCTCCAGGCGTGCAGCATCTGGCGAGGAAAACGCTCATTTTTCCGATTGCTGCCGTACAGTCGGTCACCGACAACAGGATGGCCGATGGCGGAGAGGTGCACGCGGATCTGGTGGGTGCGGCCCGTCTCAATGGTCACTTCCAGCAAACTGAACTGGTTAAAGACCTGGCGCACCCGCCATCTGCTGACTGCGGCTCGACCGTTGGCAGGACGAACCGCCATTTTCTGCCGGTGCACGGGATGCCGGCCTATCGGCGCCTCGACCGTTCCTTGGCTATCACCGGGAACGCCATGTACCAACGCCAGATAGGTCTTATCAACGAGACGCTCCTTGAAGGCGGTAACCAGCTGCCGATGAACAGCGGCGGTCCGGGCGACGACGAGCACGCCGGAGGTATCTTTGTCCAATCGGTGAACGATCCCCGGACGCGCGGCATCACCGACTCCGGACAGCCCTCGGAACCGATACAGCAGACCGTTGATCAGGGTGCCGTCGCGATTACCACTGCCGGGATGAACGACCAATCCCGGCGGCTTGGCCACCACCAGGAGTGCATCGTCTTCGTGCAGCACGACAAAGTCCACGGGTTGGGCACGAGGCGCAACGGTTTCCGCCGCTTCCGCGACAAGATGCCCGACGATCACATCGCCGCTCTTCAACCGATGCCCTGCTTTGACGGTGGTACCATTGAGCACGATCGATCCGGCTTTGACGGCGGCAATGATCCGGGCCCGCGAAGAAGCAGGCAACATACGTACCAGAAAATGATCAAGGCGAATCCCGTGATAACCATCGGGAACCGTAAAAGAAACCGGTGCGGAATCGGTGTGCGCTATCGGCTGTGCCATGAATGTGGACGAGCCAGGACGGATGACGACAAGCGGAAAAGGTGGAACAACTCGCTCAGGTAAAGATGTTTTCTATCTTTCTGCTAATTTTATCTTCTTCCACATCCTGGGCAATGGATAATTCCTTGACCAGTAAGCCCTTGGCCGTGTCGAGCATTTTCCGTTCACCGTAGGAGAGATCCTTGTCGGCACTGAGAAGAAACAGGTCACGCAGGACGGCGGCAACCTCGAAAATGGAGCCCGTTTTGATCTTCTCCATATATTCACGGTAACGGCGATTCCAGGTCTGGGAATCGATTTCGATCGCCCGGTCTTTCAGGATGTCAATAACTTCCAACGCTTCCTGCTTGTTGACGATCGACCGCAGACCAACATGCTCACTGCTCGCCGTAGGAATCATGATCCTCATTGAATTCCCTAGGATTTCGAGCACATAAAAGGTCTGGTTGGTACCTGCTACTTTCTGGCTTTCAATCGCTCTGATAACCCCGACACCATGGGCGGGATAGACTGCCATATCACCTTCTGCAAACACCGCAATCCCCCTGGACAGATGAATAGTAAACAACGAAAACGGCCCGTGCAGGCCGGCACCTTCGTGAGCGTATCTGGTTCATGTGGCAATCACGGGTGGACGGATCAAACCTGCTGATCCACTCCAATGTTGGAAATGAGTAAAGCGCTCAGACAGAACTGGACTATACCACGATTTTTTGAAAATAGCCTGTTTTTTTGGCTTGCCGCGCCCGAAGGCGCACACAGAGAGCGTCGTGATAGCGGTAACCGGCCGAAATCACCTTGCCTCTGACAAGCGGGCTGGGTTTGGAGAGAAATGAAGGATTGCTCACTTGATACGGTTCAGCATCGTTCGTGCCTGAGCCAAGTCGCCACCGAGCAAGGGATCGAGTCCCGCTTCGATCTGGCCGAACCGTTCTGCCATCAGCTCTAGTTCTTCGGTGGAAAAACGGGAAAGCACATAGGCGTCGACCGGCATCTCCGAATGCACCGAAGCAGTTCCGGGCCGGCCGATACCGATTTTCAGCCGGACAAAATCGCCGCAACCGAGATGCTGGACAATCGACTTGATGCCGTTATGCCCGCCGCTGCCACCTCCTGTAACCACTTTGACCCGGCCCGGGGCCATGTCGATATCGTCATGAACAACAATCAACCGTGCCGGTTCGATTGAGTAAAACCGCGCAAAAGCGGCGACTGAGCGGCCGCTGAGGTTCATAAAGGTCTGGGGTTTTACGAGAAATACCCGACGCTGACCGATGCTGCAGCGGAGCAGCTGGGCCTCCCACTTTGTTGTCTGAAAAACACCATTGACCCGATCGGCGAGAAAGTCGACAAAGAGAAAGCCGACATTGTGTCTGGTCAAATGGTAATTCGGGCCTGGATTGCCCAAACCGATAATCGCGGAAGTCTCTTCGGCCATCATCCGTGTCCGACTGGTTGGTAAACCGGCGATAAAACGCCCAGTGTCGAAATAAAAACATCCGCAAAGGACGAGTCCTTTGCGGATGTTTTCAGTGGCGGGTGAACGTGGCTTGCCGGTCGTTTACGCTCAAGGGGCAACGATCGAGACACAGACGTCGTCCGGATCACTGACCAGGGTGACGCCCTCGGGAACGGCCAATTGCCCGGCAGTAATTTTGTCGCCGATGGCGAGCGGCCGAACATCGACCTCGCAATCGTCGGGAATATCAAGCGGCAGACCTTTGAGCTGAACGGCGGTGTTTTCAATCGTCTTGATACCACCGAACTCGACTCCTTTAGCCTTGCCGGTAAAACGGAGCGGTACGGAAAAAACCGCCGGCTTATCGAGATCGATTTCCTGAAAGTCCGCATGGAACAGAAAATCGCGTACCGGATCGGACTGGAGCTCTTTGACGATGACATTACGCTCCGAACCGTCGTCGATCTTCAGGGTCAACACCGCATTGCGTCCCTGCAGGTCAACAAGTTCCTGAAACAGCTCTTTTGTTTCAAACTGCAGAGGCATGGCCTCTTTGCCGTGGCCATACGCTATTGCCGGCGTCCGGCCGGCTGCACGCAGCCGTCGCATCGGCCCTTTGCCGAACGAGTCTCTGAGCGCTGCCGTTAATTCCTTCCTGATCATCCTGTCCTCCTTCGTCCGGCTTTCGTTTCCTCATGCAGAAGAAGCGGTACCGTCGTTGTTTTCAAACGTTGTTTTTCTCAGACGGTATATCGTCTATCGTCGTTGTAGACATAAATCAAAATATCCCGAACCTGCCGCAGCCGAAAGCAGCCCGGCGGGAACGGGTATCAGCCCCGCAGATGCGGCGGTTAGACAAATAACGAACTGACCGAATCTTCATTGTGGATTCGGTGAATGGCCTCGGCAAGCAACGCCGATACCGACAACACTTTAATTTTCTCACAGGCTCGGGCCGCATCGCGCAAGGGAATGGTGTTGGTCACCACCAGCGACTTGATTCCCGAACCGGTGATACGTTCGATAGCCGGACCCGACAGTACCGGGTGGGTGCAACAGGCATGAACTTCTCTCGCCCCGTGCTCGAGCAAGGTCTGCGCGCCGTTGCACAAGGTTCCCGCGGTATCGACCATATCATCGAGCATTATGGCGATCTTGTCCTCGACATCGCCGATAACGTGCATGGCCTCACTCTGGTTCGGCCGATCACGCCGTTTATCGATGATTGCCAGTCCACAATTGAGCCGCTTGGCGAACGCCCTGGTCCGTTCGACACCACCGGCATCAGGAGAAACCATGATGATATTTTGGAAATGCTCTTTGATATACTTAATCAGTACCGGAGCCGCATAGAGATGATCCACCGGAATATTGAAAAACCCCTGAATCTGTCCGGCATGAAGATCCATGCACAATACCCGGCGAACCCCGACGGCCATCAGCATCTCTGCGACGACCTTGGCCGAAATGGGAACCCGCGGCGCCACCTTCCGATCCTGCCGGGCATACCCGTAATACGGCAAGACCGCGGTAATCCTTCTGGCCGAAGCACGCCGCAACGCATCTGCCATGATCACCAATTCCATCAGGTGATCGTTGACCGGTGTACAGGTGGGCTGAACGATAAACGCGTCGGTTCCGCGAACGTTCTCCTTGATCTCGACGAAAATTTCCCCATCGCTGAATTTCCGGACTTCCGCATCGGAAACCGTCATCTCGAGATGTTTGGCAATTTCTTGTGCCATCGAGAAATTGGCATTGCCTGAGAAAATTTTCATAACATTACCACCCATATCACTAATCCTGTAATCTCGTTAATATCGTCGCGCTCTGCGTAACGTTGTTGTGGCTGGGGCGGCAGGATTCGAACCTACGAAATGCCGGGATCAAAACCCGGTGCCTTACCGCTTGGCTACGCCCCAGCAGCAACTCTGGTCAGGAAGACCGTGCCGGCAAACTCCGCCGCAATGCGTTCAGCCACCTTTGTCAATGAGGCCTCCGTATAGAGACACTCGGCAAACAGGCCAAACACCGTCGGACCACTACCACTCATCAATGCTCCTGCACCACCCGCACGCAGCAGCTCTGCCTTGATCCGGCCGATGACCGGCCAGCGCTCTACGGCAACGCGTTCCAGGTCATTGACCAGGTGTGCCGGAGAAAAAGCGGTCCGTTCATTAATACGAGAACCACGAACTTTAGATTTTTTCCCCTTTGTTGTCAATGCGTAATTTTCAAAAACCGTCTTCGTCGATACGGCAAAACCCGGATTGACGAGCAGTACGGAGAATCCCTGCAACGATGCGGTTTCAACAAGCACCTCGCCGATGCCGGTGGCCTCGACAGCTGCCGCCCGGTGGACAAAAAAAGGGACATCAGCACCAAGCGAACAACCAAGCTCGATCAATTCCCGCTCACTGAACGGCTCGAGCAACAAGCCGTTGAGAGCCCGCAGTACGGCGCCGGCATCGCTGCTGCCGCCGCCAAGACCGGCAGCCACCGGAATCCGCTTGAAAAGATCTATCTCGACACCGCAACATTCCGTGCTCCCCGCTGCCTGCAGGAAATACTCCGCCGCCCGAGCCGCCAGGTTGTCTCCAACCGACTGCAGGTCAGGATCGTCGCATCGGCAGACGATTCCCGGTCGCTCGGTAAGCTGCAGTTCAAGTCGATCGCAGAGTTCAAGTTTCTGCATACGGGTGACCAGGTCATGGTAACCGTCAGGTCGCTGCCCGAGCACCCGCAACGTGAGATTGATTTTAGCCGGCGCCCGAAGACTGCAGGGCTGCTGCCCGATGACCCCGGGACGCCAGGCACGGCGTACCTTTGTGCCGAGATGCCTGCTTTTCACCGCTGGTTTTACGGTTTTTTCCTGACTGCATTGACAAAACGGATCTTGACATCATAGAGGATATTTTTCAGCAGTTCGTTTTCCTCTTCCGTCAAGTTCCCTTTGGTTTTTTGTTCCAGCACCACCAGCGTGTCGATCGCGTGCCGGGCCAGTTCGAAATTGACGACCCGCCCGCCGGTTTCAGGATCTGCAAGTTCACCGAGGTGGTAGAGTGCGGATGTGTTCAAAGACATGACAAAGGTCGAAAAGGTGACCTCGGGCATGACGCACCGTCCCTGCTGATCGGGAACCTTGCCTTCGCCGCAGGGTGCTTTGTCGGTTTTCTGTTCGCTCATCATGGTCCTGTTTCCCCTCGCAGGTTGATAAAGGCGGATGAAGCCGTAGCCAGGTTCGATCAGAGGTCGAGCACCTGGGCATCGGAAATGTTGTCGAGCGCCCGCACCCGGTCGAGTAGCTCGCTCGTGATCAATTGATCGGTACCAAGGAAGATGATGTTTTGCTTGCTCTTTTCTTCCTGGCCGACCGTCATGCGCGAAATATTGACCCGGGCCTTGCCGAGTTCGGTCCCGAGCGCGCCGATAACCCCGGGCACATCGTTATTGAAGACGAGCAGCATCGGTCCGGACGGCAAGGCCTCGAGACGGAAGGTGTTGAGGCGTACCAGCCGCGGTTCGTTCTTGCCGAAGACGGTGCCAACCAGGACATTCTCGCCGGCATCGGTGATCACCTTCACCGACAGCTGGTTGATGAAATCCTCGGTCCGGTCGGTCCTCGATTCGACGATCTTGATCCCCCGATCCCGCGCAATGATCGGTGCATTGACATAGTTGACCGCTTCTTTCAGGATCGGCATGAACAATCCTTTCAGGAAGGCGACCGTGATCGGGCTGATATTGAGGTCGGCCAGCGCCCCGCCATATTCGAGCACCACCTCCTGGACTCCGCCGCGGGCCAGTTGCATGTGCATATTGCCGAGCATTTCACCCAGGGTGATATACGGCCCGACCTGGGCCAACACCTCATCGCTGACCGACGGCACGTTGACCGCATTGGTAACCGTACCCTTGAGCAGATAGTCCGCAACCTGTTCGGCGATGGCGACAGCCACGTTCTCCTGGGCCTCGCTGGTCGATGCACCGAGATGCGGCGTACAGATGAAATTGTCCAACCCGAGCAACGGGCAATTTTCCAGCGTGGTCGGCTCCTGGGCGAACACGTCGAGTGCGGCGCCGGCGATCAGCCCACTCTTGAGCGCCTCGTACAGGGCCGCCTCATCACATACCCCGCCGCGGGCACAGTCGATGAGCATGCCGCTTGGTTTCATGGCGGCAAAGAACTCGGTCGACAGCAGGTGTTTGGTCTCCTTGGTGAGCGGCACATGCACAGAGATATAATCGGAGCGAGCCGCCAACTCGTCGAGACCGACCAGTTCCACACCTATCTTTTCCGCCACCTCCCGCGGCATATGCGGATCGTAGGCGATGGTCTTCATCTTCAGCCCCTGGGCCCGATTGGCGGCAATACTGCCGATCCGGCCGATGCCGACGACACCGAAGGTCTTGCCGCTCAGCTCGTGGCCCATGAATTTCTTCTTTTCCCACTTGCCGCTTTTCATTGACGCGGTCGCCTGCGGAATATTGCGCGACAGGGCCATCATCATCGAAATAGCCAACTCGGCAGTGGTTGTTGCATTGCCGTCCGGAGCGTTCATGACGATCACGCCTTTCTGGCTGGCCGCCGGTATATCGACGTTATCGAGTCCGATACCGGCACGGCCCACTACTTTGAGCCGGCTGGCGGACTCGAGCAGGTCGGCGGTAACCTTGGTGGCACTCCTGATAATCAGTCCCTCGTAACCACCGATAACCGCCTTGATCTCATCTGGCCCCAAGCCGGTCTTTACATCAACCTCCAATCCCGCCTGTTTCAGGATATCGACCCCGACCTGAGCCAGGTTGTCACTGATTAAAACGCGCATTTCCACTCCTCGCTGACAAATCTCTCCACGGAATCGTCCGCCTGTACCACAACAGGCACATCGACGAGCGCCACACCCTTTGCAGCACTAATAAACCGGAAAGTATACTGTTTCGTTAAAAAGAGGACAATCAAAAATACTGTCGTTTCACCGTCGCCCCCCTCTTTCACACCTCGGCAACACCAATCTTTTCCGGGTCGACCACTCATATCCGTTGAAGAAACCGGCGCAAAACGATATAACCCCAGTGATTGAAGCCAAGGGCCTTTACATGAAAATCGGCGGGACAGGTTTTAACCTGTCCACCGCTAACTTTCACGAACCGGATCTTCCGACCACGGCGCCGATTTTCATCGTTCGTTGTGAACATCAGTCATGGGGGTTACATGAAAATCGGCGGGACAGGTTTTAACCTGTCCCCCGCTCACTTTCACAGTTTCACAGGCTGAACTACCCGGGCTGGCCGGTTCTGCCGGA
>NPIE01034221.1_pt1 | contig 16374 bp, 14 predicted proteins | sample 8637661 | NCBI WGS metagenome assembly NPIE01 (sample SAMN07420842, study PRJNA396082) | bioreactor metagenome | isolation source: sample BA12 brine-fed electro-methanogenic bioreactor BA | place: Japan: Kochi | collected 2016-12-09 | reverse complement strand
GTTCGTCACTGATACCTGCTTCTTTCAGATCGCGTACATGGTTGGAAAATGTCTTCTTCGAACCTAAAGCTCCGATGTAGCGCACTGTATTTTGGCAACCAATTTCCAAAGCTGGTTCATCCAGCTTGTCATCATGCGAAACGACCACCAGATAAGTGCCTTCATCCCAGGGGTATCGTTCCAGATAATCCTGTGGCCATTCCTTCACCAGTTGATCCACATGTGGGAAGCGCTCCACATTACTAAACGCACTGCGAGGATCAATCACTGTGGTGTGAAAACCCAGAATTTTTGCATATTCAACCAGCGGAATCGCTATGTGCACTGCGCCTACCACCAGCAATTTGGGTGAAGGTGCCAGGACATCGAAAAAAACCTCAATCGGTTCAGAATCAATTTCAAATGATTTTCGCGTACATTGTTGGTGAGCAAATATTTCTGGTAAAAATTCCTCAATTGCTTTATACAACGCATCGTCAGAGAGGTTCTCAATTACTTTTCCATCCGGATAAGCATACAAATGCTCACCTTTTAACTTTCCGGTTAATACCAAAGCTCTTACGGCCAATCGATCATTATTCAAATCCGATTCCAGTCGATTGAAATCTTCAACATCCAGCTTTTCCACCCACACTTCAATCGTACCGCCGCAAGCCAGCCCCACGCTGATCGCTTGATCCTGTGTTACCCCATAATGCAGAAATTTCCCTTCCCCATTACGGATCACTTTCATTGCTTCTGCTACAACCGCCCCTTCAATACAACCACCACTGACGGAACCCGTCATCATCGAATTCTGATTAATCGCCATTTTTGCCCCTAACCCTCGCGGGGCGGAACCGTAAATCTCAACCACGGTCGCCAGGGCTACTTCTTTTCCATCATCAAACCAGGATCGCATAGGTTGTAATATCTCTCTCATAATTTCCTTACCTTAATCTTACAATGGTTTCTGTGCTAGCAGCCGTACTGCTAACTGCGTTTTTCCTTTGGCTTTGGCTTTAACATTTTCATCATACACTAGAAATTCCCAATCCGAGAATTCTTTGTGTAACTCGCCCGGTTGAACAAGGTATTCCAATCTTAAATGCGATTGATCACTATCGGGATCAAATCGCATAGTTTCAAACAACAAAAGTCCACCCGGTTTGAGCCATCTACGGTAGAGTGCAAACATGTTTCGATCCAAAAACCAGAAATTAAGAATCATCTGCAAACATTCATCTCTCAAATGAAAGCTTGGTAAATTGACCAGTGCTAAATTCAGACCTGGATATTTTTCTTGCGCTTTGCAAAGAGCAACCCGGGAGAAATCAACGCCTATCACTTTCATACCTCGTTTTGCCAACAAACCAGCATTATGACCCTCTCCAGCAGCAACATCCAATGCCCAACCACTGGTAGGGCATTGATCAATAACTTCTTCCAAAAATGTTCGTGGTTGGGATAAATTGTGTGCTGTCTTTTGGTAGCGTTGGTTCCATTCTTCAGCTATATGACGATCCATATCAACCAACTTTCTGCTTAAGATGACCATTCATTAACATCGTTACCAGCCTACCATCAATTGTCAATACTTTTACTTCTGTGCCGTAGGTTTCAGTTAATTTCTCACTGGTCAGCACCTGCGTAATTTCACCTGCATCCAGCACAACCCCGGATTTCAGCAAAATCACATGGTCAGCAATCATAGCTGCTGCATCGGGATCATGGGTACTGAACACAATCGTCACACCACGTTGCGCCAGGACTTGCAATATGTTCAAAAGACGACCTTTGTTGCTCAAATCCAAATGGGAAGTTGGCTCATCCAATAAGAGCACCTTCGGTTGCTGAACCAACGCTCTTGCCAGCACAACCATTTGTTGCTCACCACCACTCAGTTCTGTAACAGGTCTTAACTTCAAATGACTTAATTCCAGCAATTCCAATGTCTCATATACCAAAGTCACATCATGTTCGGTGGGCATATCGAGAAAACCTAATTGTGGGGTTCTGCCTAATAAAACATATTCAATCACCGAAAAATTAAAGGGAACCACTTCGGATTGGGGAACCAAAGCAATCACCTGTGATAAATCTGAGCGTTTATAATCACTCAGCTTCTTCCCGGCAATCCAGATCTCGCCACCTTGTGGGGCTAACAGCCCCAAGATGGTGTGCAAAAGTGTGGTTTTTCCGGTGCCATTCGGACCCAGAATCGCGGTAATACTGCCTTTATTAATCGAAAAGGACAAATCATTGAGGATGGTTTTTCCAGGATCATAATGAAACTGGATGTTCTGAATTGAAATCATGATCTCATTCATCGCAACTTAATCCTTGAGCGATTGATTACCACCACAAACATCATGGCACCAATTAAGGAGGTCAGAATTCCCAACGGAATTTCACCAGCTAACATTGTGCGTGCCAGATTATCACTTACTACCACAAATATCGCACCTAACAACATCGAGCCTGGTACTGTAAATTGGCCGTTCGGGCCAAACATTTGGCGCGCGATTTGCGGGACAATCAATCCCACCCAGCCCACAATACCGCTAACCGCTGTGAGCACCGCGGTAGCTGAAACAGCAGCAATCAACAGAACAAAGCGTTCTTTCGTAGTTTCAGCGCCTAAAGAAAAGGCTGTATCCTGCCCCAAAGCCAATACATTCAATCGCCAGCGCATAAGGTAAACCACCAGCAACCCAATCACGACCACCGGGGCAACATACAGCAAATCTTTCCAGGTTACACTCCACAAGCCACCCAATAACCAGAAGGTTATCTCCTGCAACTGGGTTAAGGGGTCAGCCAGGTATTTGAGGACGCCTAAACCGGAGGAGAAAAGTGCTGAGATGACAATACCGGATAGAATCAGCCGCAGAACCCACCCACCAAAACGGATAGTGCGTGCCAACAAAAACGACCCCGCCAAACCAAGCAATGCAAAAAAGGAAGCAGATAGTTCAATAGTCAGTCTGCCACCACCGAACCACAGAATCGCAATGGCTGCCCCAAAAGCAGCCCCTTGCGAAACCCCCAAAAAGCCAGGTTCAACAATTGGATTGCGGAAGATCATTTGTAACACCGTACCACACACAGCCAGCGTTGCCCCCAGCAATGCCGCTATGATAATGCGCGGTATGCGCAGGTTCCACACCAGACGCTGTGCCATTGAATCCTCAATTAATACTTGCAGCGGCATTAAGAATGGTTTGGGATATCTGCCAACAAAAACCGATAATCCCAAAATCCCTAGCAGCAGGATTAACAAGATCAAAATGCGACGATGTTGTTTAGCCCACAATCCTTTGGATGCAATCATGCGGTTTATTGTAACTCAACCAGGCGTGGCAGAATAGATTCCTCGATTTGAGTATCTGTCAAGCGATACATTTCTAAATAAAAAGATTTCACATTCGTTACTAAATCAATCTCCGCTGTCCGTTCAGGGTGAATGGTCTTTGCTAACCATTGTTGGCCCAGAATCCAACGCGGATCAATCAGATCCCAACTGGCATAATCAGCTGGAAAACCATATATTTGATTATTTTCCACCGCTTTCAAACCTGCCCAGGTAGCGCTTTCAACTAATTCTTGTGCAGATTCAACCGAATCACCAAAGTAATTCACCACAAAAATCATATCTGGATTCCACACTGCGATTTGTTCAAACCCAACTTTTATCCAACCACTGGCTCCACCATCTGCGTCTAACCAGACCGGATTGCCACCAGCTTTTTGGATCATCGTTGTTTGCAAATAACTGGCTGGTGGTACATTAAAGGAAATTACACCACCGTCTTCACTATATTGAATTAATAGAACGGAAGGTCTTTCTTCATCGCTTAAACCAGCCATCATTTCACCAATTTGAGATTCAATATTTTGGTAATAACTTATGATTTCATTCGCACGATTTTCATTGTTAAACACGATCCCCAGATTTCGAATATCTTCATAAAACAACGCTGGGGATTCCAGATCTAATCCCATAACAGGAATGGAAATTTCTTCTAATGCGCTACCCAATTGACCTAATGAAAAGCTCTTCAAAATTGCTAAATCAGGATTATGGGGAGCTATCTGTTCAGGGCCAGCATCACGTTCTAAAATATTCTTTATTTCCACATCGGGATCAACCATTGTCAGGAATTCCTGAGTGTCAAACCCACGCACTTCAATGGCAGCTAATTTTTTGGCTGCATCTGGAAATAAGTAAATGGTATCCAAAACGTATGGGGTAGCCTTTCCAGATACAATGATCCTCTCTGGATAGCTATCCAAAACAACCTGTTTTCCGGTTGCATCGACAAAATCCAAGCGAGTATTGACCGCTTCAACTTCTTCATTTTCTTCACCCACTGCCTCATTCTCTTCAGCAGATGGTTCACTTTCTTCAGCTATCGGCTCACTCTCTTCCACAATTGCTTCTTGATTATTATCAACACCTGAGCCCTCAGACTCAGTCACAGTGGCCTGAGTTGGTGCACAGGCACTTATTAAAAAAACGAACACCAATAAAATAATTGAAATCTTTGAAATTGTTTTCATCTTTACCTCACTTTTATATTATTCATTAATTATATATTCATTAAATGAATAGTTCAATGAAAAATAAAACCACATTTAGGTGACATTTGTAAGGTTAAACTTCAAAAACCTTTCAAAAGTATTAGGTTTTTTTAATCTTTCAGGATGATTTTATGGAAAAATGGTAATGGATAAATATAAAAAGGATAACATTATGGGTTTACTTTCTTGGATCATCATTGGCGTTAGTGTCGGTTGGATAACAAACTTCATCTTTAAACGACGCAGTAAAACCGTTCGGACATGTCGTGTTTGTGCCGGAATGGCTGGTGCATTAACCGGTGGTATTCTTGCGAATATTTTGCACTATGGTGCACCTATTAATTTCAATTTTGCCTGGCAAAGTTTTTTTATTGCTTTCGCCAGTGCAATTCTTTTGGTGTTGATCTCCTTTTATGAAACTCGTCAACAGGTGACTTACTGACTTCGTCTTCTTTTTGAACCGGGTTTCAATTTAAATCGAAAGAGCTCCCAAAATCAGGTGAGCTCTTTTGTTTTTCGCTGATAAATCTTAAACGATGGGAAGAGAGAATTTGAACGTTGTTGATTTCCCTTCGACACTATCTGCCCAAATCCTGCCACCGTGCGCCTCCACCAGACTTCTGGCAATAGACAAGCCTAAGCCACTCCCACCATGATCACGATTTCTGGAACGTTCAACCCGGTAAAAACGGTTAAAAATCCTGTTCAAATCACNNCTAAAAATCCAGCTACCCGTATTCATGACCGAAATTATCGCAGTCTGTCCATTCGTTTCTACTTTCGTAAAAATTTCATGATCCGGTGGTGTGTGCTGAATTGCATTTGAAAGCAAATTAACCATCACCTGGCTCAAACGTTGCGAGTCGCCCATTACAAAGATCTCCTGATCGGTGTAGTTAGCTGATAAATGAATTTTTCTTTCTCTGGCAGCGTTTTGTTGACGCTCAACCATTTCTCGCACCAAAGAATTTAATTCGATTTTCGTTTTTTCAACTTTCAAATCACCAGCATCTGCCATAGAAAGCATTCTTAAATCTTCCACAAGATTGCTTAAATAGGAGACCTCGCTTTGCAGGTTTCGAATGTTTTCCGGATTGGTATCCATCAAACCATCTTCCATACTTTCCAAATCAATCCGTAATATGCTCAGTGGTGTGCGCAGCTCATGCGCCACATCTGCCATCATCTGCCTGCGAATGTCCTCCTGTTGGGCTAAATCACTCGCCATTTGGTTAAAAGCAGACGCTACATCACCTAATTCGTCGTTGCGGTTGACAACTACGCGTTGGTTATAATCTCCTTTTGCCAACCGATTCGCCGCTTCGGACATCTGGTGCAACGGTTTTATGATGATCCTTGATTGCCAAATGGCAACAAGGAAAACTAGGAAAATTGAGAGTAAACCAACCCAAATTAATGACCGGTTTACCCGATCAATAAAAATATTTTGGCTTTCACTAAGTATCCCCATCGTGGAGGCAACTAAAAATGTTCCAACCTGTTCACCATTCACAACAATCGGTGTTCCGTACTTCACCAAATTATCCCCGTCATTGATGAGAAGGCCACCAGGATTTGAATCAAAAACGACTTTCTCACCATCAATCAAAATAAAGCGTTCGTCCTGTGCGGTAATCATCAAACGTGGTATAGCTGCATTCAAATTTTCCGGGCGATTTCTTCCCATGCCGGCCATATCGCGCCCACCGGACATATCAAAAACGAGATCTTCAATACCTTCCCAGCTACCGTTGGTTTTATAATATCCTTCCAGAATCGGCACAATCCTTCTGGAAAAATTCATCCCGGAACGGATAACCAGATCTGAAAATCGATCATAAATCACACGGTTTGAAACCACAATAAACAGAACAATCGATAGGAAAATGATTGCTACAAAGCTCACGATTAATCGGGTGGTAATCGAAAGTCTATTCATTCTGCGTTTCGGGTATATTAACAAATCGATAACCAACACCAAACACGGTAATAATAAATTCAGGGTTGGTCGGGTTAGTTTCTATTTTCTTTCGCAAATTATGAACATGAACATCTATGGTACGCTCCACGCCTTCAAATACACCAAGATCAGTGGCTTCCAATAATTTTGATCGAGAAAACACCTGATTGGGATGCTTCACCAGATAAGCCAAAATATCAAATTCGGTTGGCGTCAGCGAAACGGCTTCGCCTTTCACTTTGCACTCTCGGCTTGAAATATCCAGCGTAACATTTCCAAAGGCATACTTGGTATGCGATTGTACCGGCTCCATTTGAGAGCGGCGTAGTACAGCACGTGCTCGCGCAACCAATTCGCGTGGGCTGAATGGTTTGGTCATGTAATCATCTGCTCCTAATTCCAAACCAATCAATTTATCACTTTCTTCTACTCTAGCGGTCAACATAATGATTGGCACATTGGACTCACGTCTGATTTCCCGGCAAACGTCGATCCCACTCATGCCAGGTAACATCCAATCCAGAACAATTAAATCAGGTATATCATTGAGTGCCATCTTCAAAGCACTATGGCCATCAAAAGCAGATTGTACTTCAAACCCGGCTTGTTCGAAATATTTCTTTACGCCTTCTGAAATTCTTTTTTCATCATCCACGATCAGTACTTTCATAATTTAAAGTATAGTCCAATCTTAATAATTTCCAACTTTTAACCAACACTCGCTCATTTAATAGAGCGAGTGTGAATTTCATACTTCCGATATAGGATGTTAATTTACCAACATCCGCCATTATTTCCACGTGAGAAACCTGCCCCACCGGGACGCCCACCATCGCGGAATTTGTTGAACGGTCGCTCCATGCGATCCTGCATGCGATTAAACATATTCCAGGCGTTTGGATTTTCAAGCTGGCTATTCAAGCGATCTTGCATTCGTTCAGCTTGATCTTCTGTGATTTTTCCATCCGCTAATAATTGTTCAGTTCTTTCCAATTGATCAGCAATCCGTTCTTCATGGAACGCATTCAGATCAATACCAGCTTCTTCTGCAATATCAGCTAAATTTTCTCCACCTTGAAGCCGTTCCTGGAGTTGATCAAAGGTGATTCCCAAATTATCTAAGATTTCTCCAACCAGACCGGTACCACCTTTCCATAGTTTATCCACTCGGAAATTCATATATGAGCGCATTGCACTTCCAAATTGCTGCATCTGATTGTACAAGAATCCTTCTTCAACTCTCTCTTGCATTCTTTCCTGTAATAATTGAGCTTGTTCTTCAGTCAGTTCACCTTCCGCAACTGCTTCATCCAGACATGCCTGATGGTCAGCTAACCACTGCTCGGAAAGGTCATCGTAATCCAACCCTTTTTCTTCAAATATTTCTTGAATGGTTTTACCCGCATTGAGTTCAGCACGTAATTCGGCTGCTGTCATATCGAGTAATTCCATTGGAATTGGCTCAGTCGGGCAAACAGGTGGATTTTGCCCATACGCTGAAACAGAAGTTACAACACCACCGATCAGTAAGCCCGTTATCATTAATCCTAAGAAGATTTTTTTAAACATTGTGTCCTCCATCTTGTTAATATCTATGTACTAAGAATATCCCAAACTTATTAAGAAGTTGTTAAGAACCATTTTGGATTGTGTGAAGGTTGTAGAAAATTCCCAAACCATTATGGTGTCGCAATTGACTCCAGTTCAAGAATAAGTCCATCTATCAAATAAATATTAATCTGTCCAGCTCCAGCACCCGAGCCTGCTCCGGTTCCATCACCTGGTGTTTCACCTGTCGAGCTGCGTGGAATACCTGTGCCACCACCCATACCGCGACCGCCACCACTCCCTTGCAACTCTGGTGGAACGGTGCCACCGTTTTCAGCTATGGCTGTTGCCCGACGCGCTTNNACCGCATTTAACAGTTCTTCCGGAACATACTCTGTAAGGATCGCCTGGTATTCCTCCTGAGTGAGGTTGTAATTCTCCACCCATTTGTATTGTTCTTCCGTCAACTCAGATTGAATTTGCGTAAATAACGCTTCAATTTCTGCGGCGGCACTGGTATCACTCCCCAATAAATTCTTCATTACTTTCCATAATGGTAATAAAGCGTTCGCCTGCTCGGCAGACAAATTCAAGGTGGCTTGATCCAGTGCCATACTTCCTATAATCAATCTCATTTGCGTGCTAAGTTGTACCATTTCCTGGGTTTGAACTTCTGCAGAGTTTTCAACAGGTTGATCTTCTACAGTTTCTAGGCCTGATTCTTCTGTTGCCACCAATGGTTCCTGATCCGGTATTGATAACCGCTCTTCTGCCTGTGTGCCTGAACAAGCAGATAAGATGAGGACCATCATCATAGCAATTGTAAATATTTTTATTTTCATTTTTACTCCAATTTTATTCATGTCTTAAAGCCACGATCGGGTCAAGTTTTGCTGCCTGATTCGCTGGCAAATAACCAAAGAGAATTCCTACCAGGGCGGCTGATCCAAAAGCTAAAACAATTGAAAATGGATCTACAACCGTAGGCATATCACCGAACTGGGAGAAAACCCATGCACCGGTAATCCCAAAGAAAACACCCAACATTCCACCGATTAATGAGAGGATTAACGCTTCGGTTAAGAATTGCAGGCGGATATCCTGCGGGGTAGCGCCAACGGCCTGGCGGATACCAATTTCCCGCGTTCTTTCGGTAACACTCACCAACATAATATTCATAATGCCGATTCCCCCAACGATGAGTGACACCCCAGCTACCCAGCCCAATAACAAACGGAATGATTCAGTGGTTGCGGATTGGGTTTGAATGATGTCCTGCTGGGTACTGATCTGAAAATCAGGTGATTCCAAGGGCACATCATGTCTTTTGGATAGTAATAAATTAATTTGTAAGATAACATCGTCAATGTGTGCTTTATCATCGACTGCCACATAGATCATTCTGACACGATCACCAGCTATACGTGAAAATTGACTGGTCATCAGTTTGTCAAATACCAACGTGATTGGAACATAGACACGTGCGTCATAATCCACACCGGAAACAAGGCCTTTTTCAGCAAACACCCCCACCACTGTTAATTTAAGTGTACCGATACTAATTTTCTGGCCAATGGGATAAGTGTCTCCAAATAATTCTTGTGCTATGGTTGCTCCTAAAATGGCAGTTCGGGTACTGCGTTCTATTTCCTGTTCATTAATAAAACGTCCTTCAGCGATTTCGATTTCACGCACCGTGGTGAAATCTGGTGTTGTACCTAAAATGGACACATCTTCCAGGACGATATTGCCATATTTTATGGTTTGGGTGGTAGATTGTTCAACCGCTACACCTGCCACATGCGGCACACTGCTGGCGATTGCGTCTGCATCCGAATACACCAATCCACCTGTAGAAGTCCCCATTCCTCCTCCTGCACCGCCCTGACTGAAACTACTCATCACAAAAACCAGATTTGCGCCCAGGCTATTTATTTGATCTGCAATAGCCACTTCTGTGCCAGTGCTGACTGCGATCATGATGATCACCGCTGCAACACCAATGATGATACCCAGCATGGTGAGCATTGATCGCAATTTATTTGAAGAAAGCGATTTTGAAGCTACTTTTAATACATCCATTAATTTCATCGCTTTTTACCTTCTTCCATTTTTCTGATCAACTTCCACCAATCCATCACGAATAGCGATGATGCGCTCGGTCTGATCAGCAATGTCATGTTCATGGGTAACCATTACAATTGTGCGACCTGATTGGTGCAATTGATGAAGTATTTCCATAATTTCTTCCGCAGATTTGGAGTCCAGATTGCCAGTCGGCTCATCCGCCAAAATCAAAACCGGGTCGTTAATCAGCGCTCTGGCGATTGCCACCCGTTGTTGTTGACCACCGGAAAGTTCTTTTGGCTGATGATTTGCACGATCACCCAATCCTACGATTCCCAACAATTCTTTTGCTTTTTGGGCCATTTTCTCTTGATTTCCATCAGCATTTTTGTTGTACATCATGGGTAAAACAACATTCTCCAGGGCACTCATGCGGGGCAATAAATTGTAGGATTGAAAAATGAAACCTAATTTTTCATTACGAATATGAGCCAATTGTGCTCGATCTAATTGACTCACATCTTCATCATCCAGGTAATATTCGCCGGCGGTGGGTGAGTCAAGACATCCAAGAATATTCATCAACGTGCTTTTTCCAGAACCGGACGGTCCCATGATGGCGACAAATTCTCCCTGATGGATTTGGACAGAAACACCATTTAAGGCAGGCACTTCAATTTCACCCATCTGGTAAATTTTCTTTAATTTTTCCGTTCTGATGATTGTTTCAGTGGTCATTCAGCAATCTCCACAATCCCAGTGGTAACCTCTTCTCCTACTTTTAATCCGGAAAGAATCTCTGCTGTTGTGAAGTCAGTCAAGCCCACTTCAACCATCCTTAATTTTGGTTCACCATTCTCCAGAACAAAAACAGCATAACTGCCATCGCCTAACGGCCGTAACGCTTCGACAGGGATTAAGAGGGTGTTTTCTGAACGCCCACCGATAATATCCACTGAGGCATTTAAACCAAGAGGCAGGTTGAATGGTTTTCCAAAGGAGGTTGGATCCAATTCCACCCATCCATGCACATACGAGACATTGCCATTCTTAATCAATTCTGGTGTGATGGAAATAACACTTCCTTTGAATAACTCTTCATCGTATGCGTCAAAAATGATCTCAGCTTCATAGCCTAAAACCAATTTATCAAGGTCAGTTTCGTCCAGAAAAACCTCAAGAATCGTTTTAGATAAATCTGCAATTCTTACAATCGTGGTGTTATTGCCAACAAATTGCCCGGCTACAGCACCAATGTTCATAATTGTCCCGTCCATCGGTGCGGTAATTACCAGCCCATTCAAATTCTCTTCTGCAACTGCCAACTTTGCCTTTGCCTGCGCCAATTTTGCTTCATGCAACGCAGCTTCTGTTGGATCAACACCTTCCTGAAGTGTTTGCATTTCTTTTTCAAGAATCACAATTTGATTTTCTTTAATTTTTATTTGGGCTTCGACCAAGTCTTTTTCATCTTGTGTGGGGTAAGAAAGACAATATTGCCAATTAGCGTAAGCGATATCCACCTTTGATTGTGCAGCGGCAATATCTGCTTCCATTTGTAATTTTCCTAAATCGGATGGATCTCTTGATACGAAGGACTGGTTATATTTATCCTGTAATTTGGTAAGGGTATCGAAAGCAGCGGCATAATCCGCTTCGTATTGAATAACGTAGTCATCCCCGCAACGACGATAATTTTGAGTAGCTTGTTCTGTTAGCAAAGTCTCCAAATCGGATTTTGCTTCCAAATAATCGATCGTCACTGTTGCAAGATCAGAATCCAGATTATTCATGAAGTCATCATATGCTGTTTGTTCAGTCAGCACAGCAATTTTTTGTGTTTCCAGATCCAGAATCAGTTGTGGATCGTCTTCCAGTCTTGCCAAGACATCACCTTTCCTAACAGTATCCCCTTCTGTGACATAAATCTCCTCGATTACACCAGAAGCAGTAAAACCAATTTGAACTTCTGCTGAAGAAATAACAGCTCCCACACCAGAAGCACTGATAACGATGTCACCCTTGCGCACTTTGCTGGTTTTTACACTTTCTTCTACTTGTTCAGGTTCTGTGCCTTGTGCATTTCCTTGAAAATAAAAAAAGGCACCAATGCCTACGGCGACAATCAAACCAAGTACCCAAAAATAACGCTTCATCTTTAACTCCACAATTCCTGATTTTAGAATCTCAATTCTATTGGTTTGATGTTTAGAAGTTATTAAGAAGTAATGAAGCTTTTATGTTAATTCACGGTTTTCGGGGTGATTGATATAAAAAAAACCATTCAGGATGATACATGAATGGTTTTTTCAATTTATGGGTCCGGATTACTCTTCTTTTTGTGTTTTTACTGTCTCTCTTAGTTTTTCTCTCAGTGCAGAAATTTGCTGTGTTACTTCTCCGATTTTTTGAAATAAGGATTGGTTGGCATTGGCTCCTTCATTAATTAACCAGGCAGCTGCCTCTGAGCGGCTTTTCACTACATCTGCTTCGACCAACATATCAAGGTAACTCAACGCTTCATCGTTGATGCGTACCATCACCACGTTACCCCGACCTTGCAGGGCATCACTTAATGCCTGACCGATATTTTCGACTTGTTTCCAGGCACTTTTAATGCCAGGTTCATGTGATTTCTCAGTACTCTGAGAGCCAGTTTTCTGAGTGTTTTCCTGAACAGTTTCCTCAAATTTTTGTTCTTCAGGTTGATTTTCCATAATTACCTCTTTTAAATATTCCTAATTACATGTAATTGTATTACGTGTAATAATAATTTTTTCAATTTCTTTTGTCAAGTATTATTTTTAACCTTTGAAATCCCCTCATACAAGAAGCAGAAAATATTCTTGAAAGGTTTTATTAAAATTTTCGTATTGTCAACAAGATAGTTATCGTTGATAAACGATTGCCCCGTTATACTCAAAAACACGTTGCATATTTTCTTCAAATTTGTTTTGTTGAATGCCGCCATACCATTCGCGTTCCAAAGGGCTGATAACAACGTGAGTTACTCCATAATTATCTAATAATATCTGTGCCGTATTCCAATCACGGGTGGTGTAAATAGTCTGAATATCTGCTTCCCGCATGGCAACCTCACTGAATTCCTCGCCACGCCATTGCGCTTCATGATTCACCCAGCCCATTAAGGTTGGTACTCCTGTCATCATAGAAATTCTGGAAGAACGACCTTCCACCCAATAGGCACCTTTCGTACCCTCCAGGACAACAGCTTCATTCGGAAGATTCTGGTCAAGCCACTGCACAAGTGCCCAATCATCCGGATAATACAAGCGATAATATTCCAGGCCATCCAGTGTCGGTGATCTTAATCCGTTGGATGCCACTGAATCACGTATGGATTGGGTAGTGGTCTGAATAGTACCAATGGTGTAAACACTCCCTATCAAAAAACCAAGAGCCATTAATATTAATGCCACCACTCTACCAAACCCATTTCCTTTTTTGAAAAGATACCAGAAACCAAAACTGGCAGCTAATGACCACAAAATCCAGATTTGAAAATAAAACTTAAACAATGTGTTCATGCGCCATCCAAAATTATCACGCAAGTACACAAATTCCGGTCCAAGCAATAATAAAGTTCCGGTTAGCAACATGGCAAACACAAACATTACACTTTCTGAACCGTTTTTTCTTAACCCCCACAAAACAGCGAGAACAGCAACCATTAATATAATACCCACCAATAACGTTCCCCCTTCAATGACCCTGCGAATCAAAAGCCATCCGATTGCCTGATTGAATGCAAATGGTGAAATTGCTCCGTTTACCAAGGATGCCATGGTTGGACTATTCAATAGGATAACCACCAGCAACACAGTAATCAGTATCATCATGACCAGAAAACCAATGGTGGTTTTCCAGGCAAATTTATAATCAACCTCTTTTTTCTTTTTTCGCAGCACCAAAATGATTAATGCTAGGATGGCAATCAGTAGTGGACCAAACATCACAAAAGACTGACGCAATTTAGTCGGATAAATAGCATTCGGGATAATGCCACCTGCCTGGGATTGTAACCCGATCAAAAAAGGGATGTAGAGCAGGACGCTTAGCACCACAACACTTACCGCTGGGAGATTGTATTGTAAAAAACCCTTCCATTCAAAGTTTTCTTCTCTGCGATAAAAATAAGCGATACTACAACTTAACCCAAACAGAAAAACATAAATCGGAAAATCCCAGGTATTTAAGAAAATTAAACTTCCCAGTATGATCGCGGACAGAATGATTTTATCTAAGTACAAGCGAATTAGGTTGAAAGCCCCATCTTTTTGTCGCAAATCCTGCAACCACTCAAAACACATCAGTATTACCAAAAGGACAAAAGGCAACCCCAAGACATGCGGGTGTAAATCTGCTAACAAAAAAGAAAAAGCTGGAAATTCATCAATCGCTTCGGGATCATAACCTGTCAAATTTCGATCATGGATGACACGCGAAGCAAAAAACCAATTTCCCTGTTGAATTCCTTTAAATGGCACATCTTTGGCTGGAATTGGTCCTAATTGCTTCAAATCCATCCATTCCCAAAAATTGATTTGACCGGCAACAACGCGCGGTTCAATCGCTGTTTGTGTATTTTGGTCAATTTTCCCCGTCTCAAACCAAACCGTAGGGATTTGTAAATCTGCAAAAACATGGTGATTGTGCAGAACATCCAAAATTCCATAGAAGTTCCCCACCACCAGCAAAACCAAAGGTCCTAATAAAGCAGCCGGAACTAATTGTAGAATTTTATTTGTGGTAGGTGAATCTTTTTGATTCAATTTGGAAATAAGGTTTAAAACCACTCCAAAAGCCGCTATGAAAGTCATTGAAAAAATGAGTGCGATGGCAAGGTTGAAGGCTATGCCAGCAGTGGTAGCCGTGAACTTTGCAATCATTGCCACCAGAATGTAGCCAAAATAATAATAGCTGATGCTGAAACCAGACAACCAGGCATCTTGGGGTGGAAAAGTCGGACTGCGTAAAATAGAATTAATGAACATCAACTCCATTGGTTTTTCGGTTCCATTAATATCCGGGTTGTAAGCTCGTAACCAAGCCATCCCAATAAACACCAGGAGAAAAATAATCTCAGATGTAACTATAAATTTGGAATGATCAGTAATCCACTTTGTAAAATCCTGCCAACCTGTCATTTTCAAATTCCAAATGGCAATAACCAGCATAACAACTAATGCCAAAAGAATCCCTGCCTGGGTGTTTTGCGAAAGCCCAAATATATTCAATATCCAGTGAGTAAACCCAACCAGCAGCGTGCCTAGAATTTTGGTAACGGTAAATCCTCGCTCGTCAAGGTTCTTGAAAAATCGAAAGGTGATAGGGAACGCCACCCACCCAACAATTAATATGAACAACCACCATTTGAGAAAAGCGATCAAATCGGAACTCATAGAGGTATTATAGTGAGATTTATAGAAAAGTTATAGTTTTTGACAAACTCAAACAAAATCTATTCTATAATTAATATTATTGTTAGCCCATGTGTTTTATTTCTTTGGAAATCATCCTATTTTTTACAAATTTTGAGGCATTATGATGAATGAACATAAATTTAAAGAGATGNNTGTTGAAATCAGTTGTTGAGAATCAATTTGAAGTTCCACAAACGATTACACCTAGAGAATGCCTTCCGCTTTTTTATAAACACATCGGATCACGCGATCCAGAATTACGGGATGAGCTTATTTTTTCCGTGATGGCAAATTGGATTTACAAGGGGATTTATACGAGAGAAGAAATTTACAAAATTACAGATACCCTTGTAAAAGATGAATTTATATTAAACGGGATTGGGGCGGAAAAAGATGATTCTGTTTTCATTCGCTCTGCGACAGCCCTCCAACTCTGGGCATTGATTGTAACCCACAAGAAGAAAAATTTCCTTCCCTTTAATAGCATTGCCATGATTTATGAAAAATCTCTACGGTTATTGCGAGAAGAGGTGGATTATCGCACTTATGTGGAGGGCTCAGGTTGGGTAAATTCTATTTCTCATACTGCCAATATCTTGCTGGAATTGGTTCAGCTTCCAGAAATGAAAAAGCCGATGATCCTCGAAATCATCAATACAATTTGTGAAAAAGTAAAACAACCCGACTTTTTATTCCCGGGTGATGAAACCGAATTTCTGGCAGGACCAATTGCAGAGGTCATGGCTCGTGAAATCATATTAGAGGATGAACTTGCCGATAATCTCGATTCAT